>Ga0318560_10000782_pt1 | contig 10060 bp, 8 predicted proteins | sample GRESIP065b5f22_FD_202537 | JGI IMG/M metagenome (GOLD analysis project Ga0318560, IMG submission 202537) | Tropical soil microbial communities from Luquillo Experimental Forest, Puerto Rico - GRE.SIPMG.065b5f22 | ecosystem: Environmental > Terrestrial > Soil > Tropical forest > Bulk soil... | reverse complement strand
CCGCGGGAAGGGGACGGGGGCGCGTATCGGATCGACGGGGTGAAGGCCTGGATCTCGCACGCCGGGCAGGCCGACTTCTATACGGTATTCGCCCGCACCTCGGGCCGCCCGGACGGGCGGGACCGGGCCCGGGGGATCAGCTGCCTGCACGTGCCCGCGAGCACCAGCGGGGTCCGCGCCGCACCGGCCGAGCGCAAGATGGGCATGCGAGCCTCGGTGACCGCTCAGATGATCTTCGATGGCGCCCGGGTGCCGGCCGGCCATCTGATCGGCGAGGAGGGCCGCGGCTTCTCCATCGCCTTGACCGCGCTGGATTCCGGGCGGCTCGGCATCGCGGCGTGCGCGACCGGGCTCGCCCAGGCCGCCCTGGACCTGGCCGTCGGCTACGCCCGGGAGCGCAACCAGTTCGGCAAGCCCATCATCGAGTTCGAGGGCGTGTCGTTCATGCTCGCCGACATGGCCTGCGCGGTCGAGGCGTCCCGCGCGCTCTACCTGGCCGCGGCCCGGCGAAAGGACGCCGGGCAGGAGTTCGGCCCGCAGGCGGCGATGGCCAAGCTGCTGGCCAGCGACACGGCCATGCGGGTGACGACCGACGCGGTGCAGATCCTCGGCGGCTACGGATACGTGGAGGATTTCCCAGCCGAGCGCTACCTGCGCGAGGCCAAGGTGCTCCAGATCGTGGAGGGCACGAACCAGATCCAGCGGCTGGTCATCGCCCGGTCGCTGGCGGGGCGCTGACTGGCCGCCCGCCAGTCAGGCGGCGGTTGAGGCCGGGTGGCCGATCGCCAGCCCGCTTTCGGGGTCGAAGAACTGCAGGTTCGAGGTGTGCACCGCCAGCTCGATGGGCTGCCCCGAGCGGACCTTGCTGCGCGAGGCCACCCGGGCGGTCCATAGCGACTTCCCGTCGGCCAGGACCGCCGCCGCCTCGTCGGCGTCGCCGTCGGCGGCCACGGCGTCGCTGATGCTCGGGTGCTGCACCGGCACAGCGTCCAGGGTGAAGATGACGTGTATCTCGCTGCCCAGCTCCTCGGTGACGTTCGCGGTGACCTGCATGCGCGCCCAGTCCGGGTCGGCGAGGGAGGCGTCTTCGAACTCCGCGGGGCGGATCCCAAGGATCACCTCGCGGCCGAAGTACCGGTCCAGGCCCGGCTTGGACTCCACCACGAAGGCCGGCAGCGCGAGGCGGTGATCGGCGAACGTCACGGCCGGGCCGTCCTCGCGGACGAGCTCGGCGGTGACGAAGTTCATCGTGGGCGACCCCATGAAGCCGGCCACGAACAGGTTCACCGGGTGGTCGTAGAGCGCCTGCGGCGTGTCCACCTGCTGAAGCTGGCCGTCGCGCAGGACGCAGACCCGGTGCCCGAGGGTCATCGCTTCCACCTGGTCGTGCGTGACGTAGACGGTGGTGACGGCCAGGCGGTCGTGCAACTGGCTCAGTGACGCGCGCATCGAGACGCGCAGCTTGGCGTCCAGGTTGGACAACGGCTCGTCCATGAGGAACGCGCGCGGCTCCCGGACGATCGCCCGGCCCATCGCGACCCGCTGCCGCTGCCCGCCGGACAGCGCGGCGGGCTTGCGCTTGAGGTACTCGCCGATGCCCAGCATCCGGGCCACCTCGGTGACCCGGCGGCTGATCTCGGCCTTCGGCGTCTTGCGCTGTCGCAGGCCGAACGCCAGGTTCTGCTCCACGGTCATGTGCGGGTACAGCGCGTAGTTCTGGAACACCATCGCGATGTCGCGGTCCTTGGGGGGCAGGTTGTTGACGACCCGCCCGCCGATCGAGATCGTCCCGGAGGTGATCTCCTCCAGGCCTGCGGTCGAGCGCAGCGTGGTGGACTTGCCGCAGCCGGACGGGCCGACCAGGACCATGAACTCGCCGTCGCTGATCTCCAGGCTCAGGTCGTCGACCCCGTGACCCCTCCCGAGTAGACCTTGCTCACCCAGTCAAGGACGATCTCGGCCATGCGTGCTCTCCATCCTCGTGGCCTGCCCATACCCCGGCCAGCTTCAGAGCACCCGGCAGCGGGACCGCTGGGCGCTGTTTTGCCGGAGCGGATCCGTCCTTGCCCGATTTAGGTAGCCACGGGACGTTCGCCGGGCGCAAGGCGATGCGCGCCGGGGCCGCAGCGGGCTACGGTGACCGCGTGGAAGAGATCGACCGGAAGATTCTCCTGCTGTTGGCGAATAACGGCAGGATGAGCTTCACCGACCTGGCCCGCCAGACCGGGCTGTCGGTCTCCGCGACCCATCAGCGGGTGCGCCGGCTGGAGCGTCGCGGGCTGATCCGTGGCTACGCGGCGGTGATCGACCCCGCGGACGCGGGCCTGCCGCTCACCGCGTTCGTCTCCGTCAAGCCGTTCGATCCCGCCGCGGCCGACGACGCGCCGGAGCGGCTGGCCCATCTCAGCGCGATCGAGGCCTGTCACAGCGTCGCCGGGGAGGAAAACTACATACTCAAGGTCCGGGTGGCCTCCCCGGCTGCTCTGGAGAACCTGCTTTCGGAGATCCGGGCGTCGGCCAACGTATCCACCCGGACCACGATCGTGTTGAGCACCCCCTACGAGAACCGCCCACCGGACCTGTGAGGCCAGGAAGCCGGTGCGGATCGGCGAAGCCGCGCCCGCCGGTAAAGGCGTGTTCCGTGGATCCACCGGAAATGTCCTAAGATCAAGCCGGGCGCGCGGCGACCTGCTGTGGTCGCTGGCCGGCGCTTAGCTAAGGGGGGCCCGTGACCGAGCAAGCGGTGACTCTCCGGGATGTGGCAGCCCGCGCGGGAGTGCATCCCGCCACGGCTTCGCGTGCCCTCAACCCGGAGACCCGGCTGCTGGTGAAGGAGGATACGGCCCAGCGCGTCCTCGAGGCCGCCGAGTTGCTCGGCTACCACCCCAACCCGGTCGCGCGCAGCCTGCGCACGCGGCGCTCCCACACGGTGGGCGTGATCATCCCCGACCTCACGAACCCGCTGTTCCCGCCCATCGTGCGGGGACTGGAGGACAGGCTGGCGGCAGCCGGCTACGTGGCGCTGATCGGCAACACCGACGGGGACGGGGAGCGGGAGCGGCTCGTCTTCGAGCAGATGCGCGCCCGCCACGCGGACGGGATCGTGCTCGCCACCGCGCACCTGAGCGACCCGCTGCTCGCCGAGGCGGCGCGCACCGGCCTGCCCGTGGTGCTGGTCAACCGGATGGCGCAGGACCACAGCCTCCCGTCGGTGTCGGTGGACAACGAGAGCGGCATGCGGATGGCGGTGGCGCACCTGATCGCGCAGGGCCACCGGCGGATCGCGCACATCGCCGGGCCGCAGGAGGTATCTACCGGCTTGTACCGGTACCGGGGGTTCGTGTCGGCCATGGAGGCGCACGGCCTGGCCGCCGACCCCAGCCTGATCCAGGTCGCCAAGGGTTTCTCGATCGAGGAGGGGGCGCGCTGCACCCGATTGCTCCTCGAGCGGGGCGGGTGCACCGCGGTGGCCGCGGCCAACGACATGCTGGCCGTGGGGTGCTTCGCCGCGCTGGAGGAAGCCGGGCTGAGCTGCCCGGACGACCTGTCCGTGGTGGGGTTCAACGACATGCCGTTCATCGACCGGCTGCGCCCGCCGCTGACCACCATCCGGTTCCCGCACTACCAGGTGGGCACCGAGGCCGCGCAACTCCTGCTCGAGCTGATCGCGGACGGCAGCGGACCGGTCAAGGTGCTCTACTTGGCGCCTGAGCTGGTGGTGCGGGGGTCCACCGCGCCCCACGGCGACGGCCCGCAGGCGGCCGCGCCGCGGTAGCGCGCGGGGCCCCTGTCGTTGCCGCGGGTAACAGGTTGGGGACAAGGATTGACAGACTGCCGCCCACCCGCAAGGCTGCAATCTGCAAACGATTGTTAGGAGAATGCATGGCTGGGCAGGGCTCCACGCACCGCCTTGGCTGGCTCGGCACTGGGCGCATGGGCTTTGAACTGGCCCGGCGCCTGCTCGCGGCCGACTGCGACGTCGCGGTCTACAACCGGACGAGGGCCAAGGCGGAGCCGCTGGCGGCCTACGGCGCGAAGATAGCCAACTCCGCCGCCGAACTCGCCGACCGCGACATCGTCTTCTCGACGGTCGGCACACCGCAGGACTTGCTCGACGCGGTGCTCGGCCTGGATGGGCTCATCTCCGGCGGCGCGGCGCCCGCCATCGTGGTGGACTGCTCGACGATCTCGGTGGAGGCCTCACGGGAGGTGCGCGAGCGGCTGGCCGGGCACGGCACCGACCTGCTCGCGGCGCCGGTCATGGGCAACCCCAGAGTGGCGGCCGCGGGGCGGCTGACGCTGGCCGTTTCCGGGCCGCGCGAGGCATTCGATACGGCGCAGCCTTATCTGGACATGCTCGGGTCCGGCGCGACCTATGTCGGCGAGGGCGAACTGGCCCGGATAGTAAAAATTTGTCACAACCTTTTCCTCGGAGTGGTGACGCAATCACTGGCGGAAGTAACGGTTCTCGCCCAGAAAAGCGGCATTAGCCGGGAGGCTTTTCTCGCTTGCCTGAACAACAGCGTGATGGGCTCGCCGTTCACGCGCTACAAGGCACCCGCCTTTGTCAACCTGGACTTCCATCCCACCTTCACCGCGACCTTGCTGCGCAAGGACTTTGACCTCGGGCTGGCTGCCGCGCGGCAGGCTGACGTACCGCTTCCGGTGGCTGCCCTGGTCCACGAGACCATCCAGAGCCTGATCGGTGCCGGGTATGCCGACCAGGACTTCGCTGCCTTGCTTAAGGTGGCTGCTGCGGCGGCCGGCCTGACTCTGGTGAGCGAGAACGCGGATATCTCTGACGGACTAGACCGCGCCGACAGTAACAACGCAAATGCAGTACGGTGACCCCGGCACCACTGTCCGTGGCCGACCGCTAACCAGGCCTGGGGCCCCGTCCGGGGTCCCCACTGGGGGCGCCGATGGCGGCTGGCTTTTCCACCCGGCCATTTGAAGAACTGGAAGGAGGACCGGATGAGACCCCACGGTACCCGGTTCTTGTCTCTTACGGCGGTCGCCGCCGCCGCGGCGATAACGCTCGCCGCCTGCAGCAGCAGCAGCACTAGCAGCGGCGGGAACACCGCCAGCAAGTCCCCCATTCTCATCGGTACATCGCTCTCGCTCACAGGTGACTTCTCCGTTGACGGCCAGGCATTCGAGCGGGGCTACAACCTGTGGGTGCAGAACATCAACAAGGCCGGCGGCCTGCTCGGTCACAAGGTCACGTTGAAGGTCCTCAACGACAACAGCGACCCGGCCACGGCGGCCACCAACTACACCCAGCTGATCAGCACCGACCACGCGGCATTCGTGTTCGGGCCGTTCTCCACGCTGCTGACGGCCTCGGCCGCACCGGTGGTCGCGCGGAACCACTACGCCTTTATCGAGGGCGCCGGTGGCGGGCCACTGGTGTTCTCGCTGAAGCTGCCGAACCTGTTCGCGGTCAGCCCGGTGGTCGCCGACCAGCTGATCCCGTTCGCCGAGTGGGTCGCGGGCCTGCCATCCAACGAGCGGCCGAAGACCGCCGCCTACCCGATGGTGCAAGACCCGTTCGCGGTCCCCATGGTGCAGAACGCGCAGAAGATCCTCCAGAACGCCGGCATCAGGACGGTGTACAACAAGATCTTCCCGACGGAGAACCCCGCTTACAAGGCGGGCGCTGACGCGATGGCCGCGCTGAAGCCGGACGTGGTGGTCATCGGCTCGCCCGACGTGCCCGGCGTCCAGTCGATCATGCAGGCGCTCATGACGCAGCACTTCACCCCGAAGATCCTCGCCGCCTCGGCCGGCCCGGACCAGGGCGCTGCGTTCCTGTCCGCGATCGGCGGGGCCAAGAACGCCACCGGCACCATGGTGCCCAACGGCTGGTACCCGGGGATGCCGAACGCGCTGAGCCAGCAGTTCGTCAAGGACTACAACGCCAAGTACGGCGGCACGCCGGCCGACATCAACGCCGACGCGGCCGAGGCGTACTCGGTCGGCGAGACGCTCGCGGCCGCGGTCAACGCGACCAAGAGCCTGTCCAACGCGAAGGTCATCACCTACCTGCACAGCGGTACGACGGTGCAGACCGTGCAGGGGCCGGCGAAGTTCAACGCCATCGGCCAGAACGTCGTGGCCTCGCACTTCATCTTCCAGTGGCAGCATGGAGCCAAGTTCATGCAAGTGCTGCCCACGAGCGCGCAAGGCTCGGTGGCGATCGTCAACCCGAAGCCGCCCTGGGGCCAAGGCTGACCATCGATGGTGCGCGGAGCGCGCCGGAGCGCTCCGCGCACCACCTCGTGCTACCCGCCTTGCGCTGGCCCGGAAGGAGAGCAACCAGATATCGGCACGAAGCCGGTCATCCCCTGGGCGGGCTGACCGGCGGCGCACAGCAGAGGGAACGGAGTACGGAACTGATATGGGAACCTTCCTGCGAGCCATCACCGACGGGGTGCTCGAAGGCGGGGTCTATGGCCTGATGGCGGTGGGGCTGACGCTGATCTTCGGCGTCCTGGACCTCATCAACATCGCCCAGGGCATCATGGTGGTACTCGGTGCCTACCTCAGCTACGTGCTCTGGACCCATCTGCACATCGACGTGTTCGTTGGCCTGCTGATTACCATCCCGGCGATGTTCATCCTCGGGGTGGCGATCCAGTACCTGTTCATCCGGCCGCTGCGGGGGCGCGAGCGCACCTCCATGTCCCTGCTCGCGTGCTACGCGGTGGCGATCATCACCGAGGGAATCCTGTACCAGACCTTCGGGTCGAACTACCTGTCGATGAACACCTACTGGACCACCCCGCAGGCCACCTTCAAGGTCTTCGGGTACTACCTGCCCTACATCTACGTGCTGGGTTTCGCGCTCGCGGTGGTATTCGTCCTGGCGATCTACTTCGTGCTGTACCGGACCCAGTTCGGCCGCAGCGTGCGCGCCACCATGCAGGACCACACCGCGGCCCGCCTGGTCGGGATCGACGTGAACCGGGTCGCCGCGATCACCTTCGGGATCGGCGTCGGGGTGACCGCGGCGGGCGGCATGGTGTTCGGGGAACTCAACGCCTTCAATCCGAACACCGGGTATGACCTGATCTCCCGGCTGCTGGCGATCGTCATCCTTGGCGGCATGGGCAGCATCGGTGGGGCGCTCGGCGCGGCCGTGCTGGTGATCACGCTCGCGTCGCTGGTGGACGTGTACTGGAACCCCGAATGGTCGACGGTGGTGTTCTACGGCGCGCTCGTGCTCGTCCTCGTGTTCCGGCCCCAGGGCCTGTTCGGGCGCAAGGAGGCAAGGGCGCAATGAGGTCCCTCGCGCTCTGGCGCGCCGCGGGCCTGGCCGTGCTGCTGGCCGTCGTGGCGCTCGTCCCGCTGGCGGGCAACATCGAGCTAACGCAGGTGGGCGTGCTCGTCCTGATGTTCGTGGGCGCCGCGGTCGCCTGGAACATTTTCTCCGGGTTCACCGGCTATATCTCGCTCGGGGCCGCCGTGTTCTTCGGGGTGGGCGTGTACACGGTCGCGCTGCTCACCAGGCACCTGAACCTGGACGGCGGCGTGGTGTTCGCGCTCTACCCGCTGGGCGGCCTGGTGGCCGCCCTGGTCGCGGTGCCGTTCGGGCTGATCGCGCTGCGGGTGCGCCGGCACACCTTCGTCGTGGTGACGATCGCCGTGTTCTTCATCTTCCAGTTGATGGCCTCCAACTTCAGCTGGACGGGCGGCGCGATCGGAATCATTCCGCCGTTTCTCAACTGGGACGCGGCGACCGTCTGGAACCCCTTCTACTACGCCGCGCTGCTCATCGCGATCGTGGCGGCCGTGCTCGCCTGGGCGATCTGGGGCTCGCGGTTCGGCCTCCAGCTCCGGGCGATCAGGGACGACGAGGATCGCGCCCGCGGGCTCGGGGTCAGGACCATGCGGGTCAAGCTGACGGCCTTCATGATCTCCGGTTTCATCACTGGAACGCTGGGCGGGCTGTACTTCTACTATCAGGCTGACGCGCTGCCGCAGTACGCGTTCAACCCGTTCTTCGACCTGACCATCGCCCTGATGGCGTTCCTGGGCGGGTTCGGCACCCTGGCCGGGCCCATCGTCGGCGCGCTGCTCCTCGAGCCCTACCTCGGCTGGGCCCAGCAGCAGGTGACCAACACGTACGTGGCCCAGATCGTCCTCGGCGCGCTGTTCCTGGTGGTGATCATCTTCTTGCCGCGCGGGATCCTGCCGACCGCGGGCGAGAAGCTGACCGCCTTGCGGGCCAGTAGGCAGCGGCGGGCGGCCGAACGGGGCACCGAGCCGCCGCCCGGCCTGCCCGTCGGCGCAAGCGCGGCCGGGAGTCCAGGGTCGACCACCAGGAGTGCGTCATGACGGCGTTGCTCCGGACGGAGGGGGTCTCGAAGGCGTACGGGGGGGTGCAGGCGCTCAGTGACTGCTCGATCGAGGTCGAGCGCGGCAGAATCGCCGGGCTGATCGGGCCGAACGGCTCGGGGAAGACCACCCTGTTCAACATGATCACCGGCTACGGGCGGGTGGACAGTGGCGATGTCTACCTCAACGACACCAAGATCACCGGCTTGGCCCCGGACAAGGTCTTCGCGCGGGGGATCGGCCGGACCTTCCAGCTGACGCGGGTCTTCTCCCGGCTGACGGTCATGGAGAACATGATCGTGGCCGCGCACCACAAGGAGCGTTCCGGGCAGACCGGGCGGTTCCGCAACCCGTTCGCCCGCGCGGGCGGCGCCGCCACCCGGCAGCGGGCGATGGAGCTGCTGGAGTTCACCGGCATCGCCAAGCTGGCCGGCGACCGCGCCGAGACCCTCTCCTACGGCCAGCGCAAGCTCCTAGAGCTGTCCTACGTGCTGATCGCCGACCCGGAGATCATCCTGCTCGACGAGCCGGCCGGCGGGGTGAACCCGACCCTGATCGGCACCATCTCCGAGCGGATCCGCGAGCTGAACCGGCAGGGGACCACGTTCCTCATCGTGGAGCACAACATGGAGTTCGTCATGGGCCTGTGTGACCAGGTGACCGTCCTCGACTACGGGAACGCGGTGGTCTCCGGCCCGCCGGAGGAGATCCGCCACGACCGCCGGGTGCTTGACGCCTACCTCGGAACGGCAGAAGACGATGACAGCTCCGCAGCCTGAGCCCTCCGGGCCCGCCCAGGACACTTGCGCCCTCGAGGTGGCGGGCGTGGTCGCCGGCTACGGCGGCGGTGATGTCCTGCGTGGGGTATCCCTACAGGTCGCACACGGCGGGATCACCTGCGTGGTGGGACCGAACGGAGCCGGGAAATCAACCCTGCTCGCCACCATCAGCGGGCTGCTCCGGCCACGGCTGGGAGAGATCACGCTGCACGGCGAGCGGCTGACCGGCAAGACACCACGCCAGATCCTGCGCAGCGGCGTGGTCCAGGTACCGCAGAACCACAGCCTGTTCCGTGAGATGACGGTGCGCGAGAACATCAGCCTCGGCGGTTACATCCTGCGCGAGCGCGGCCTGGCCGAGCGGCGTTTCGCCGGGGTGCTGGAGATGTTCCCGCAGGTCAACGACTGGCTGGACAAGAAGGCGGGCAGCTTGTCCGGCGGGCAGCAGCGGCTGGTGGAGTTCGCCCGCAGCCTGATGCTCGACCCGAAGCTGGTGATCCTGGACGAGCCGTCGATGGGGCTGGCGCCCAAGGTGCTCAGGTCGGTCTTCGACGCGATCCGGATGATGCACGCGCAGGGCAAGACGATCCTGCTGGTGGAGCAGAACGCGCGGGCCGGCCTGCGGCTGTCCACCCACGGCGTGGTGCTGGAGAACGGCCAGGTCCGGCTGTCGGGCAGCGGCAAAGAGGTGCTTGAGCACCCGGAGATCGGCGCGTTGTACCTCGGTGGCGCGGTGACCCCGGGCGGCGCGGTGACCCCGGGCGGCGCGGTGAACGATCCCGGCGAGGACGGCAGCGGCGCGGTCAACGGCACGGCGTCTCGGGCGGGTCATTGATCGTTGACGTTCACTGTCACGTCATCGTCGAGGAGATGACGGCGCGCACGGTGCCGCCGGACTGGCGCCCGGTGATCAGCCGCGACGGCGGGAAGTACCGGCTGGC
>Ga0318560_10000780_pt1 | contig 10064 bp, 9 predicted proteins | sample GRESIP065b5f22_FD_202537 | JGI IMG/M metagenome (GOLD analysis project Ga0318560, IMG submission 202537) | Tropical soil microbial communities from Luquillo Experimental Forest, Puerto Rico - GRE.SIPMG.065b5f22 | ecosystem: Environmental > Terrestrial > Soil > Tropical forest > Bulk soil... | reverse complement strand
AAACGCCATAATCACCAAAGTTGATGTTTGGCGCTCGCCATTTCGTTGCGCCAATCCCAGCTTAGCAAAGTTCGCCGCGATACGTCGCACCTCATCCTTTTAGAAAGCAACTTGGCCGCGCCGAGCGCCGGCCGGGCTCATCCTCGAAATAGGTATGCGCGCTTCAATCGGAGGTGCTGTGGTGAAAGCTACGCGCCCTCAAGCACGAACGTCATGTCTTGATCGCTTGTGCACGACTTACGAAGCGCGATGAGCGGCTGATACTCAGGCGAGTTATACCAGGCGTCGAGCGCATCCATGTCAGGGAACTCGATGATAACAACGCGCTCCGGCTTCCAATGGCCGCCCTCAGGCAATTTGTGGGTTGACCCCTTCGTCAGATAGCGGCCACCGTGCTTGGCGATCATTGGCTTGGCCTTAGTCACGTATTCTCCGAATTTAGCTGGATCGGTGATAATGTGTTCACCAATTACATAAGCTGGCATGTGCTTCCCCGGTTCATGCTGATGCCAAAACTTGCCAAGTATCTTGGCACAATCAAAGCGGACATCGGGTGAGCGCAATGGAATGTCCGCTGTGTGCCAAGAAGAGACATTTGAGATCACTTTGCAATGATCAATTTTCGAGGGGCGGCTGCAGCGGCTTACGCCGACGCAATCTCGAAGGTGGGTTCGTGCTTTACCTTGAACGACACAGAGCGCGCGATAAAGCATTTCTCGGCGGCGGCATCGTGCAGGCGGCGCGCGATGTTCTCATCAGAGCCGGCCGCGAGCTCGGCGTGCGGCCGCAATGTGACGCTTTCGAATTGCCCGGCGCCGTCCGCCTGTTCGATCTCCACGCCGGAGGCATTGTCGCTGTATGCCATGACCAGGATACCGGCGTCGGCGCAAAGGTGCAGATACCAGAGCTGATGACAGGCAGAAAGCGCAGCGATAAGCAGCTCCGCCGGATTCCATCGCGCCGCGTCGCCGCGGAACATCGGGTCGGACGAACCAGCTATCGCCGTTTTGCCATGCGCGCTGATCTCGTGCGCACGCGAATAGGCGCGGTACGCCGACGTGCCGGTGCCCTGATTGCCGGTCCAGTTCAGACGAATCGAATAGGTGTGACGCTTGTCTGCCACGGATTACTCCGGCCTGCGGCAATTGGTTATCGCAGAAGGTTAAGCTATCGGGGTCCCATTCGTCGATCTGATGTTTCGTCTGTGGCTTCGGCCAAGTAGCATTAAGCTCGGCCGTGCCCAATGATGAGCGCCGCAAGTCGCGCCGCCGACGGTACGATCAACTGCCGCAGAAAACCGCTGAACCCTAGCATGAGGCCTCGGCGGGGGCGCGCTGCACGATAAAAGCGGCTAATTGCGCGCACGACGATGCCGGCCCGTTGGGCCGCAGCCTCGATCGCGATGTCGGACGATGCATCGCACAAGTAGGCGACGAGGTGCATGCCCTGATCGGGCACCGCAACGTCGAGCCGACCCGCCGCGCGCTGCATCAGTATCTCCGCCAACGCGTCGCGCTGTTCGCGATATAACTGGCGCATGCGACGAACGTGCGCAGCAAAATGGCCTTGCTGCATGAACTCGGAAACAACCGTCTGCTGCAGCGTCGCAGGTTGGCGATCGATGAGATAGCGCGCGCCTGTGAAGGCCTGCAGCAACGCACGCGGCACCACCGCGTAGCCGATGCGAAGACCCGGGAATAGCGCCTTGTTGAGCGTGCCGACGTAAATCACCTGTTCGGTGTTATCGAGGCCCTGCAGCGATGCGAGGGGCGGCCCCGAATAGCGGAACTCACTGGTGTAGTCGTCCTCGACGATGAACGCGCCGCTCTGCCGCGCCCACGCCAACAGTTCCAGGCGTCGCGCCATGGATAGGGCAACGCCGGTCGGGAATTGATGCGAGGGTGTGACGAACGCTGCGCGCGCTCGCGGTGCCTTGCGCAGACCGGCGTCAACGACCAGACCTTGGGCATCGACGGGAATAGGATGCGGCCGCACCTTGGCGAGTAGCAACTGCGCGTGGGTCAACGGATAACCGGGATCCTCGACCCACACCTCGTCGCCGGGAACGAGCAGCACGCGGATCGCGATGTCGATTGCCTGCTGGGTGCCGGCCGTGATGACGATCTGCTCGGGGTCGCAACGCACTGCGCGCGCCGCCCGTAAATAGTCACAGATGTTCGCGCGCAGTTCGGCCAGGCCGGCGGGATCGGTGTAGCCGAAGTCATTCGCGCCGAGCCGACGCACGGCGCGATGCGTCAGGCTGCGCCACGTCTCGGCGGTACGCGCATCGATCAGCGTACGGCCGGTGTTGAACGGGCGGGCATCGCTCTGCACCGCTGATCGCTCGAAGTCGGAAAAATTCTGCACCGGCGTCGGCATGGCGCGCTTTGTCGCCCGCGAAGCGCTGCGCCGTCGTGGAACAAGGCCGGTCAGATCTTCCGCGATGAATGTACCGGAGCCGTGGCGGCTCTCGACATAGCCCTCGGCCAGCAGGTGCTCATACGCCAAAACCACGGACGCACGCGCCACGCCGAGCTTCGATGCCATGGCACGGGAGGATGGTACCCGCGTGCCCGGACGGAGTGCGCCCGACAGCACGGCGGAGCGCGCCTGCATGTAGATCTGCCGTGTGAGCGGCGTGCGGCTCGCTCGATCGAGCTGCCAAGCGTAGAGATCGGCCCATCCGCGCCATGTCATCGGAAAAATCGCTACAAGTGGTCTGCTGCAATGAGCAAAAGTGGACCATCCTGCCGATCCAGTAAAGGGCTAGGTTCTGCACGTTCCCCGCGCGTCGCGGCTTTCTGCAAGGATCGAGCTAATGACACCGTCTGAACTGCTGGACCTGGCCTGGAGCTACCCATTGTTCGAGGCGCTCTATGGCCGCCGCTCGCGGCGGTTCGGGCTCGGCTTCGAGATGCCGGTGGGGCCCTTCCGCTACAAGTCCGCGCATACACCGGTGCCCCTGACCGAGATCGAGGAAGCGCTGCTAGTCGGCGCGGGCGCCGGATTCTCGGGACTGGCGCTCTGGGATCTGCCGACGCCGGCGCCTTACCGTCACCGCAGCGGCCGCACATTCCCGACGACGCGGGCTGGCGGCCAGACGGCGCTTTTCTTCACCAACGATGAAGGGCTCTATGTCCTCGATACCAACTTCGCGACAAGCAAGCTGCGCGAGATCGAGACTGTGGACGAGCGCACCAAGCTCCTCGAAACATACCGGGCGCAGCGTCGGCCGCTACGCCATGGCCGGCTCGACATCCCGCGCCGCGTACCGCCGATGAGCGGTCACGACCTCTGGGACTCGAACCGGCCGGGCTCGACCCTGTTTCTGCCGGTATGCGATGTGAGCGCTTCGCTGATTTCATTGATCGCGCAGTTCGTCGATCCTGCGCTGCGCCGCTACGCGCCTGCAGGCGGCGGCATGAACATTGTCGATGACCGCCACCGCTGTCGGCCAGCCGGCACGGAGCGCTGGCTGAAGGGCGGCTTCCTTGATGCCGAACGGATGCTGCCGCTGTCGATTGTCGAGCGGCAGGCCTGCTACTACGTCTTTAGCGAACCGGCGGCGATCTGCCAGAACATGTTCCTGGCAGCCGAGGCTCTGGGGCTGGGCGGATGGAAGCACTGCGGATTTCTCTCGCTCGAAATTCTTAAGCACATAGGCTTCCGTATCGTCGCAGAGAATGGCGGAGCGACATTCGGTAATCCCGTCGGGCTCGACCGCGTGTTCGAGGCAAGCTGTCCGCCCTATCACCCGACCATGGATGCAGCAGTTGACGCGGTGATTACACCGCCGTCACTTAGCCGTAAGGAAACCGTGCCGGTGCCGCATCGCATGTCGGAGGCGGAGCATCGCGCTGGCACGATCCAAATCAGCGCGGAGGGGCTCGCCTGCACCAAGGCGGTCTGCAACTACATCCACGACACTTACGGTCGCTTTCCGGGCGGCACCGATGCGATGCATCTGATGTGGGTGATGCAGGCACATCACATCGACACCGACTACTACGACCGGTTCTTCGGTCCCGGCGCCTACGGGCCGGCGCACGCGGCGCACATGGCGACTTGGCACCGGTGACGTCGACGCCGCTATGATCGAAGTATCATCTGGTGGAGATCAGTTTCCCGAATTGCGTATCCTTGCGGGCCATATCGGCGTTCCCTGGCTCGGCGAAATGCTGTCACTCGTGAAGAACGACACATCGGCTTACAAGGTCATCAGATATCCAAAAGACCTTGTCGACTACATGCGTAGAAGCAACCGCCAAAAGGTGCTCTTCGGTTCGAACCATCCATTCTGGCCCGCCTGCGAATGCCTTGCCGATTTCGACAAATTGGGGCTCAGTGAAAAGGCCGCGACGTTGTTCCTCGCGGACAATGCCAAAACATCTTCAAGCTCAACTAAGAGCTCAGCTCGGGCTCTCGCAGGAAGCGACCGCTCACAAGCCGTGAAGGAGTATCGACATGCCGTGGACGATCGAGCGCAAGCATGACCACGTCGCCGTCGTGACGATGAACACGAACAAGGTCAACGCGCAGAACCCCGTCTTTTTCGCGGACCTTCATGCCGCATTCGATCGGCTCGAAGCTGAGTTCAGCGACTGTGCGGTGGTTCTCGGCGGCACCGGCGCCGTGTTCTCGGCGGGTCTCGACTTCGACCACCACTTTCCGTTGTTCGCGCGCCGGTCGCTGAAAGAAATCGACGCGTGGTTCGAGGCTTACCGCACCACCAATCTGCGGCTCTTCACCTATCCGCGGCCGACCGTGGCGGCAATCAATGGCCATGCCTATGCCGGCGGGTTGATTACCGCGCTCGGCTGCGATCATCGCATCGCCGCAGAAGGCGCTCTCCAGTTCTCGTTGAATGAGGTACTGATCGGCATCCCGATGCCGGCGGTCTACTGCGAGATCATCAAGTACACGATCGGCCCGCGTGCGGCGAGTGAGTTGACCCTGTTGGGTCGAGTATATGATCTCGCGGCGGTCGTGAAGATGGGCGTAATTGGCAAGACTGCTGCGCCAAGCCGACTACTGGATGACGCGGTGACCTGGGCTGCTCTCGTGCCGCCCGACTGTTACCCGGCCTACGCGTTCACGAAGCGTGCCTTGCAGGCGACAACGATGGCCGCAATCGACGCCGCGGCGCGGTTCGATCGGGATTGGCTGTCGCGTGGCATGTCAGATCCTGCGAGCCTACGCGCGCAGGCGCGCCGCTACCGCGAGCTGAAGGGCCGAGAGATCACTTGGGTACTACCCAGCTAAGACCACCTGTCATGTCTGGGTCGGGTCAAAAGCGGGCATTCGGCAATGTCGCGCCGATGTCCGCTTTACCCCCAAAAGCGGACATGCGAGCTACTTCGGCTCTACGTTGGCTTGTTGCTCAACAACAACCGGAAGCGTGAACGCAAATGTGGAGCCTTGGCTCAGCAACGCTGTGGCGACTCGCGTCAAGTTCGAAAGCCTCATCCTTCGGATCGGCCTCAATTACCACTTCAACTGAGGCGGATGAGCGGAGTGAGGGAGCTATTAACACGCACACCCATTTCACCTTCGCAACGCCGCGTGCAGTATGATCGGATTCCCTTGTCCACTTGGCGCGGCGCTACAGTGAAGGCACAACAAAAGCCGCATCCACATCCACCGCAGCCGCCACCGCGGGCCAATTTTAAGTGTTGGGCAAGCGAGGTTTGTCCGCCATTTTCCTTGTCAAACGTGTAAAACGTCGACAGGCTGGTGTCGAAGACTTCCTCCTCACCGAGAAGGAGTTCATGAGGCTGTGAGGTCGACGCTACCGTGGCTTCGCCAGTTGATGCGGTTGCTCCACTTGCCAACGAGAGGGACAGGCCGGTGACCCCCAACGCGGGTAGAACGGCTTTACTCCGACGTTTGCTCTTCTTCACAATGCTCCCACCGGTTTGGGCATTATTGAACCAATCGATGTCCAGGACACTCCTAACGTTATGTCTCGCATAAACACTCGCGCAAGTACCAAAAAGTTTAGAATTTCTTTTGGGCGCCCGGAACGGAAAACCGCCTTGAGCGTTCCCTGCCGCTGCGAAGTGCTTGCGGCTCGCTTGCGGGGGCCGGGCGCTCCTTATCACGTTGGCTTTGATTGGTGTAACCATCGCGGCGCTTGAGCCTCCGAAGCGCTAGCGCGCCCAATCGCAAACTGCCCGACTGGCCCCTCGACGTAGAAATCAATCCCCGTCATCCGCGTGAACAGATCGATATTGATGCTGCCAATCGCACAGCCTCCGAGCCCCATAGCGGTCGCCATGAGGTAAAACGTTTGCGTCAACGCGCCGACGTCCTTTAGAATGAGAGAATACGCGATCGAGCTATATTTCCATGAAACCCTGCCGAAACGCGCAGCAATCGTGATCAGGATCTGCGGCATACCGATTTCCCCCATCGCGAATGCGGCCGAGTTCAAGAGCGCTTCAAGCTCCGGTGCACGAACGTCAATCGGCACCAGCAGGTGTGCGCCGGCATCATAAAAATAGAATCCGCGATCCAGCCCCTCGCATTTGTCGACGGCAAGATATAGCTCGAGCGGGTAGCTGCTCCCGGCCGATGGGTAGGGTCTGCTGGTATATGTGAGTGACGGTTCGCCATCGGTGGAGTCGAGGGGCGCGGTCCATTCTGAGCGCACGCGCGTGGTGGACTCAAGGAACGTGGACAGCTCCATAAGCGTAATGGGTGCACGGTCATCAAAGCTGCGTACCGACCGACGTTCTCGCAAGATCTTGGCGGTAGACAGCGCAGAGTCAGAATCGGAGATCGACAATTTGGTCAAGTCGATCTTGGTACCCGCCCAGCACGGCCTCACTGCAGGCAGTGGTACTATGCTCGTCGCATACGGATAGACCCCGCCCAATGGGTTGGCATGTCGGCCTTCCGTGCTGCGGGCGTGAAACAAAAGATCGTGGAAGTCCCAGAGAACCAGGCTGTCGTTGCCCTCGGTCGGCCGAAGTCCGCCGTCATGAGCACCTTCAAGCTTGAATAAGATTCGGCAATCAACCAACAAGGCGAGTAATGCGATTACCGCAGTACCGCCCAGTCGACGGAGCTTTCTGAGCGGTTGGGGGGTAGCCAGCATGGCTAGGGTCGCCGCAAAATTGGGATCGCAAATGCGAAACAACGCGCCCGAGCGCGGCGACTCCAACACGAGGTGGTTGCCGCGCCGGCGCAAATAGGCAAACCGCGACAACGCCAAAGTGTCGGTCCCACCGAGATGCGCCGTTCGCGGCCAATAATCCGGAATCTGCGGCTCGATGATCACTTGGTCCGCGCCGCGCGACGAACGACCGAGCCGAAATTCCAAAAGACCAAGCCTGGCCAATCGCTGGACGAGGGGCGCAATCTCGTTGTCAACGCCTCGCCTCCCGGATGGGAGCGCGCTGAGTGGCAGACCCCCGCGCAGGGCTTGAGCGCGATGTGACGCAGCCGCGCTGAACTTCCCTAAGGCGACAGAATGACCATAAAAGCGGGCGGCAATCTCGCCGCTGGGCTGGGCTTCAAGGGCGACGTGGCCCGCAATCCGGGCAGAAATAATGGCCGGCACAACCGGTCGGCCAGTCATCCTTTGCGAAGCGCGCAACGTTGAGCGCCCTGTTTAGGTTTGGGGATGAAGCGGATTGAGCTCGTTCTCGGATAGTGGCTTGTCGAGTAATCCCAGCTTTACTGGGACGTCGTAGAGCCGGCCTGGCGCGAAGCGGCGATAGAAGTGGCGCAGTCCTGGAACGATGACCCGCACGACCGGGACCTCGATATCAGGACGCGTTTGATCGAGCACGAGAAAATCGAGTCCATAGCTTTTGGCAAGATTCACGCACGCCATCACCTGCTCGCGCCTGTCGAGGCGGCCAAAGACCGAGTCGCGTTCCGGTCGAACGAGCGCATGCCCATTCGGCGTCAGGTAGGGATGGTCGCGCAGGTAAAACGACGTGGCTCCGTCGTCACGCGGGGAGGCGTTACGCGCTCCCATCAGGCCAATGGAAAGAAATTGGTTCACTTCGGTCAGCGCCCGTAGCAAGGCAATCCGCGGATCGAAGTGCGCGCCGGAGCCATACTCCACAAAATCAGCGCCGTTTTGCACAGCGTGCGACAGCGCGACAAAACTCGGAATGCCCAGGTCGCTGGTAATGTCTAGCACCCAAAGTCGCCGTCCAGTGTCCGCAAGCAGGGCCTTGAGATCGCGGACATAAGGCTCCTCGAACCCGCTGAGGTCGAGTTCCGACCGCTGCAATCGATTGTACCACCAAATGGCATATGAATCGCGTTCTACCAGTTCCAAAAAACCCTGGACAATAGCCTCCTCGATCGTGTTGCCGGCGGCGCAGCCGTTGGAGTCGGCATGCATCGAAGACGCGGCAGGTCCGCCTGTATAAAAAAAATACAGCAGACTGGTGGGCAAGTATTTGAAGCATTCGTCGCGTAGCGACCAGACCGGCGACCATTCAATTTTGGCTGATGGATCAAATGGGGGCGCTGTGGGCGTCACGTCCTGACCCATTATCGGCGCCAGTCCACGCCGGTATTGCGCTTCACTGAACAACAGGACGTCATTTGGCGAGATTGCGGCACCCGGTGCGAAATTGGTGAAACGTTTTGTTACCCTGATTTCATCGCCCTGAAAGATTCCGGAATAGCGCTCGATCGCTTCCATCAGCGCACTGGCCTCGCCCTGTTCGGCCGTGCTGCCCTTGCCGAAGCTGCCGCCGCTTAATCCTTCTCTGAGCTCGTCGACGCTTTTAGCCGGGGCCGAAAAATTATGCGTGGCATAATAGTTGGTGTTCAAAGGTAAATCGGCGTTGATCGGCTCAAGTCGTGAGACCACGCCAGTAATTGGGCTCACGTGCTTGCGAAAATGCGCAACCGTCGCCCGCGATGGAACGGTACGAAACCCACCGCTCGTCTCAATCAGATTGGCGCCGCCGGCAAGTTTGATCGGGACGGGCGCACGACGCGGGTCGCGCAGCTTCGCTTGGCCGCAGCTCGGACATTGCGGACGGGCGGCAACGTAATGCTTTGCGATCGTCGACCCCAGCAGATCGAGGCTGATGATGTGATCGCGCAAATCAGTGCGGAAGCTCGTAGCAATTGCTTTGGCGATCTCCAGCGCCGTGAACTGGATTCCGCTCTGTCCAACCGGCCCTTTGGCGAGTGGCGAAACCACTATGCAGCGCGCTTGTTTGCGCTCCAGCATCGCTTTGACTTCACGGTTTCGTTTCATGCGATCGGCGAGGCAGGTCCAGCATCCGCTTTGGCCCGGGCGAAACACAGGACCGACCAGCGGGAAAATGCCGGAAGGTTGAACGAGCAGCCAAGCGGTTCTGTCTGATAAATGTCTGCAGTTCAGGTTCTCTAGCTGCTCTTCGAAATAATCGTTCACCAGCGTGACCGTCAGGTCGGCTGTGCTCTTCACAACGTGGACGCCCAGCTTTCGTAAGGCGATCACGAGCTCTTTTGCACCTTTCACATTAATTGCTTGGATACGCACGCGGCATTTGCGGAGATTTTGCTCTGCGACATTGAAGGCGAGGCCAAGATTCGCCCAATAGGCGGCTACTGTGTCTGAGGAAGTTCTTGTCTTGCGTACTATGTACCGGCGCTCGACGAGCCGGTTGATGGCCTCGACGATCTTGTCAATCGGAAACTCTCGCGAAAGCTCACGAACGATCTGCGCGAGGCTCTTTCCGCCGCCGAGCGCTGTTGCAAGCTCGGAATAGAGCTTGCCATGAAGGAAGAACTTCCGGTGTTCGGAATAGAGGCAAACGACGTCGTCAGGCAGTACATAGACCGAGAAGTTCGGCGCGAACTGGAAAACATCCTTCTTGCCAAATTGCGTAACGCTGCTGCCGCGATCCGGGGTCATGCGCTTAGCATGCAGAGCTTTATTCCTGTGAGCGCCAGTATGGATCACCATCGTAAGGCAACATTCTCGAGCACTAACCGGCGATTACTGAGGAAGTTAGGACCCAACGGTGCTGCAAATAAGACCGAGAATGGGGCGAGGTAAAGCAAAAGCCTGTTTGGGGTCCGAGATGGAGTTCGCGGGGCTA
>Ga0318560_10000767_pt1 | contig 10113 bp, 5 predicted proteins | sample GRESIP065b5f22_FD_202537 | JGI IMG/M metagenome (GOLD analysis project Ga0318560, IMG submission 202537) | Tropical soil microbial communities from Luquillo Experimental Forest, Puerto Rico - GRE.SIPMG.065b5f22 | ecosystem: Environmental > Terrestrial > Soil > Tropical forest > Bulk soil... | reverse complement strand
GGCTCGTGGCGGACTTCGGCGAGCGCAACGGCGACATCGCGAGCGCGCGCGCCGACGCGCTGTCCGCCGTCTGGACCCACGGCGCCGCGGTGCAGCAGACCGTCCTTCGGACCATCGAGGCGTACGTGGCGTACCTCGACGCCAAGGCGCAGCTTTCCGCCGCCCGCATCACGGAGGACGAGGCCAAGACCAACCTCGACGCGGCGCAACAGCGGCGCGACGCCGGGCTCGCCACGATCGCCGACGTGCTCCAGGCGAAAACGCAGCTCTCCCAGGCGACCCTCGCCGCGCAGACGATCGAGGGGAGCATCGGGAGCACGCGCGGCGCCCTCGCCACGGCGATGGGATTGCCGGCGAACGTCACGTTCGACGCCGGCGAGCTTCCCGCGGAGCTGCCCGCGATGGAGTTCGGCCAGGTGGACGACGCCATCGGCAAGGCCCTCGGCGCTCGCCCCGACCTCGCTTCGGCGCGGGAGAGCTGGCTGAAGGCCGAGGCCGACCTGCGCGCGACGCGCGGGAGCTGGCTCCCGAAGCTCGGCCTGACCGGGGCGTACAACCGCAATTACTACGAGCCCCAGACGTACGCGTCCAGCAGCAACACCTGGTCGATCGGCCTCACGCTCCGGATCCCGGTGTTCAACGGGCTCCAGAACAAGTACGAGATCGCGCGGGCGCGCGAGGACCGTGAGAAGGCGGCGGCGCAGGCGCGGCAGGTCGAGCAGACCGTGATCAACGACGTCTGGACGAGCTGGTACGACGTCAAGACCGCGACCCAGCGGGTGACGACCTCGAAGGACCTGCTCGGCAGCGCCACCGAATCGGAGAAGGTGGCGCTCGGGCGGTACCGCGAGGGGGTCGGCTCGCTGCTCGACCTGCTCACCGCGCAGTCGGCCCTCGCCACCGCGCGGGCGCTCGAGATCGCCTCGCGCGCCGACTGGCTGGTCGCCGCGGCGCGATTCCTTTACAGCACGGGCGCGTTGACCGGCCCGGAGGCGCTCCCCCGCACGGCGGGTGACGAGGTGTCCCGATGACGAGACCGACACGGTGCGCGGCTCCGGTCGCGACGCTGCTCGCGGCGCTTTGCGCCGCGGCGTGCGGAGGCGACCGCGCGGCGGTCGCGACGACGCCGCCCCCCGCCCCGGTGGTGGTCGGCCAGGCGGTGCGCCGCAACGTGGCCGTGACCCTGCGCTCCTTCGGAAACGTCGAGCCGATCGCCGTGGTGGCCGTCCGGTCGCGCGTCGCCGGGCCGATCGTCCAGGTACACATCGCCGACGGGGCCGACGTGACCAAGGGCCAGACGCTCTTCACGATCGACCCGCGGCCGTTCCAGATCGCCCTCGACAAGGCCGTCGCCGCGCTCGCGCGGGACCAGGCGTTGCTGACGAAGGCCGACGCGGACGTCGCGCGCTACACGAGCCTGGTGGCCAAGGAGTACGTCACCAAGGAGCAGTTCGACGCCGCGACGTCCCAGGCCGCGTCGCTCCGGGCGACGATCCAGGCCGACCAGGCCGCGATCGAGGACGCGAAGCTCGACCTTTCGTACTGCACGATCACGGCCCCGATCGCCGGGCGCGTCGGGAGCATCGCGATCAAGGCCGGCAATCTGGTCAAGGCGAACGACGATCCCCCGCTCGTGACGATCTCGCAGACCCGTCCGATCTACGTCACGTTCTCCGTGCCGGAGAAGAGCCTCTCGGCCATCCGGGCTCGCGCCGCCGCCGGACGCCTCGGCGTCGCGGCGCGGGAGCGCGGCGACACCGGTCCCGGGCACTCGGGGTCGCTCGCGTTCGTCGACAGCTCGGTCGACACGGCGACTGGGACCATCCGCCTGAAAGCGGCGTTCCCGAACGACGATCTCGGTCTCTGGCCGGGCCAGTTCGTCTCGGTCGCGCTGGAGCTCTCCGAGCAGCCCGATGCCGTCGTCATCCCGTCCTCCGCGCTCCAGGTCGGCCAGCAGGGTACGTTCGTGTACGTGGTCTCCAAGGACTCCGTGGCGGAGCCGAAGCCCGTGACCGTAGACCGCTCGCTCGACGGCGAGACGGTGATCGCCTCCGGCCTGTCCGGCGGCGAGACGGTCGTGACCGACGGCCAGATCCGCATCGTGCCCGGGGCGAAGGTCGCGCCCCAGCAGAAAGGGCCCGAGCCGGGAGCCTCGCCATGAACATCTCCCACGGATTCATCCGGCGCCCCGTCGCCACCACGCTCGTGATGGTGGCGATCCTGGCCTTCGGCTGGGTGTCGCGCGGCCAGCTCCCGGTGAGCGACCTCCCGAACGTCGACTTTCCCACGCTCCAGGTCTCGGCAGCGCTTCCGGGCGCCTCCCCGGAGACGATGGCGGCCTCGGTCGCCACACCGCTCGAGAAGGAGTTCGGCACGATCGCCGGTCTCGACTCGATGAGCTCGTCGAGCTCCCAGGGGAACACGCAGATCACGCTGCAGTTCGTGCTCGATCGCAACATCGACGCCGCGGCGCAGGACGTGCAGTCGGCGATCTCCCGGGCCGCGCGAAACCTGCCGACGACGATGCCCACCCCGCCGTCGTTCCAGAAGGTGAATCCCGCCGACCAGCCGATCCTCTACCTGGCGCTGACCTCCGCCACGCTCGCGATGTACGACCTGGACGAGTACGCCGAGAACATGCTCGCGCAGCGCATCTCGCAGGTATCCGGCGTGGCCCAGGTCCAGATCTACGGCTCGCAGAAGTACGCGGTGCGCGTGAAGGCCGACCCGACCGCGCTTGCGGCGAAGGGGATCGGGATCGACGAGGTGGCCAACGCTCTGCGCAACGCCAACTCGACGACCCCGACGGGGGCGCTGTGGGGGCAGAACCGGACGTACACGGTGGAGACGAACGGCCCGATCCTCCGCGCCGAGGGGTACCGGCCGATCATCGTCGCCTCGCGCAACGGCCAGCCGGTCCGGCTCGACGAGATCGCCCGGGTCGTCGACGGAGTCGAGAACGACAAGACCGCCGCCTGGTTCAACGGCCAGCGCGCGATCGTCCTCGCGATCCAGCGCCAGCCCGGGACCAACACCGTCGAGGTCGTCAAGTCGGTCCGCGCGCTGCTCCCGGAGTTCGAATCCAAGCTCCCCGCCTCCGCCCAGCTCAAGATCCTGTTCGACCGCTCCGAGACGATCCGGGACTCGGTCCGCGACGTGCAGATGACCCTCGCGCTCACCCTCGTCCTGGTCGTGCTCGTGATCTTCCTGTTCCTGCGGAACGTCTCCTCGACGCTGATCCCGAGCCTGGCGCTGCCGCTGTCGATCCTCGGGACGTTCATCGTGATGCGCGGCTTCGGGTACAGCCTCGACAACCTCTCGCTGATGGCGCTCACGCTGGCGCTCGGATTCGTCGTCGACGACGCGATCGTCGTCCTCGAGAACATCGTCCGGCACATGGAGATGGGGAAGGCCCCGCTCGAGGCCGCCATCGACGGCGCCCGGGAAATCGGGTTCACGGTCGTGTCGATGACGATCTCGCTGTCCGCGGTGTTCATCCCGATCCTGTTCATGAGCGGGATCATGGGACGGCTGTTCCACGAGTTCGCCGTCGTCATCGGCGTGGCCGTGCTGATCTCGGGGTTCATCTCGCTCTCTCTGACGCCGATGCTCGCGAGCCGCTTCCTGCGCGGGGGCCACCAGGAGCACACCTCCCGGGCCTACGCCATCACCGAGCGCTGGTTCGACCGGTCGCTCGCCTGGTACGACGCGGGGCTGACTTGGTCGCTCCGGCACCGTGCCTCGATCATGGTGCTGACGGCCGTCATGATGGTCGCGACGGTCTGGATGTTCCTGGTGATCCCGAAGGGGTTCATTCCCGACCAGGACACGGGGCAGCTCGTCGCCTTCACCGAGGGGCAGGAAGGCATCGGGTTCGACTCGCTCGTCGAGCACCAGCAGGCGATGATGAAGATCGTCCAGGCCGACCCGGCGGTGGACGCGTTCATGTCCTCGTGCGGCGCGCGCGGGTCGACCGGCGCCAACCAGGGGATCCTCTTCTTCCGGCTCAAGCCGCGCTCCCAGAGGGAGGGCGTGAACGCGGTCATCGCGCGGTTGCGCGCGAAGGTCGCGGTCGTTCCCGGGATGCGCGCGTTCTTCCAGAACCCTCCCCCGATCCGGCTCGGCGGGCGGCTGACCAAGAGCCAGTACCAGCTGACGCTGCAGAGCACGGACACGCGAGAGCTCTACGACTTCGCGCCGAAGCTCGAGGCGGAGATGCGGAAGCTCCCTCAGGTCCGGGACGTCACCACCGACCTGCTCTTGAAGAACCCGCAGGTCAACCTGAAGATCGACCGCGACAAGGCCTCGAGCCTCGGCTTGACCGCGGAGCAGATCGACGACGCGCTCTACTCCGCGTACGGCTTTCGCCAGGTGTCGACGATCTACGCCGCGAACGCGTCGTACCAGGTCATCCTCGAGGTCGACCGCCGCTACCAGACCGAGCCGTCGCTGCTGTCGCTCCTGTACGTCCGCAGCGCCGCGGGCGCCCTGATCCCGCTCGATACGATCGTCTCGACCACACAGAACGTCGGACCGCTGACGGTCAGCCACTCGGGCCAGCTCCCCTCGGTGACCGTCTCGTTCGACCTCGCCCCCGGCGTCTCGCTCGGACAGGCCGTCACGGCGATCAACAAGCTCGCGACGCGCGTGCTCCCCGCGTCGATGACCACCGCGTTCCAGGGGACCGCGCAGGCGTTCGAGGCCTCGCAGCAGGGGCTCGGGATCCTGCTGGTGGTCGCCGTCCTGTTCATCTACATCGTTCTCGGCATCCTGTACGAGAGCTTCATCCACCCGCTGACGATCCTCTCCGCGCTCCCCTTCGCGGGTTTCGGCGCCCTGCTGACCCTGATGGTCTTCGGCCGCGACCTGTCGGTCATCGCGTTCGTCGGCGTGATCCTGCTCGTCGGCCTGGTGAAGAAGAACGGCATCATGATGGTCGACTTCGCGGTCGAGGCGCAGCGCAACGAGGGGAAGGACGCGTTCCGCGCGATCCACGACGCGTGCCTCGTCAGGTTCCGCCCGATCATGATGACGACGATGGCCGCCCTGTTCGGCACGCTCCCGATCGCGCTCGGGTTCGGCGCGGGAGCGGAAGCACGGCAACCGCTCGGCCTCGCGGTGGTCGGCGGCTTACTCTTTTCGCAAATGTTGACGCTGTTCGTAACACCCGTCGTCTACACCTATCTCGACGCCGTGGAGACGTGGGCGACTTTCCGGAAGCCGGCGCAGGTCGCGCACACGGCCCCGACGGGCTGAGGAACATATATTCGAGGGAGCGCATCCCGACGCCGCCGGGGGAGTTGGGGAGGCTTCCATGAAAACGATGACCGTCCTGGTCTGGGTGATGCTGGCGTCCGTCGCGGCCGCCGCTCCGCCGGATCCGGGGCCCGAGATCCGGCTCGCGGCAGGCACGTTCCGTCCGGGCGCGCCGTCGTCCGCTCCGGCGTGGTTCCGCACCGTCCCGGTTCCGGCCGCCGCGAGCGGCCTCGAGTACGTCGTGGCGATCGCGCGGGAGCCGCTGTCCGACGAGCAGCGCGCGGCGGTCGAGGCGGCCGGAGCCTCGATCGTGGACTACCTGCCCGTGCACGGGTATCGCCTACGCCTGGCCGCCTCCTCCGAGACCGAAGTCCGCCGCCTTCCGTTCGTGACGTGGCTCGGCGCCATTCCGCCGTACCTGAAGCTCTCGCCGGAGATGGAAGCGCTCGCGCAGACTCCGCCCGCCTCGAGCGCGGTGCGCATCGTCCTCTTCGACGGCGAGCCGGAGACGCGCGTCCTCGCGGCGCTCGACGGCATGCGAGCCCTCGCGACCGCGGCCGGCCCCGGCCGCGCCGTGCGCGTCACCGCGACGCTGCCGGCCGACCGGATCGCGGGCACGCTCTCGGCACTCGCGTCGCTTCCCGAGGTGGAGGCGATCCTCCCAGCGCGCCGGGTGATCCTATCGAACCAGGACGCCGTCTGGGTCCACCAGTCGTTCGTGGGGCCGTCCCCGCAGCAGACGCCGGTCTTCGACCACGGGATCTTCGGGTGCGGGCAGATCCTCGGGATCGCCGATACCGCCCAGGATTACGACTCCTGCTTCTTCCGCGACACCGTCAACGGCGCGCCGCCGATCGTGACCTGCTCGACGCCCCCCTGCCCCGCCGCGGCGACGGCGCCCAACCGGCGGAAGGACATCCTCTACTACAACTGGTCGGGAGGGCCGGTCGGCGAGGAGGACACCTGCCCGTCGACGATCACGGGAACGAGCGGCCACGGAACGCACACTTCCGGATCGCTCGCCGGGGACACGACCCCGTATGCCGACTGCTCCGGCTTCACGACCCCGGCGCGCAACGGCGGCGACGGGTTGGCGCCGGGAGCGAAGCTTGTCGTGCAGGAGCTCGGGGACAACCTCGAGTACCTGAACGATCTCGGCGGGACGCAGTGGAACATCGCCGACGTCGCCTTCCAGAGCGGCGCCCGGGTGGAATCGGAATCGTGGGGCAACGCCTGCTACGACCAGCTCGGGAATTGCATCCCCGGGTGCACGGCGCCGTACGACGACTTCTCACGGGACGCCGACCTCGCGATGTGGAATCACCCGGACCTCCTGATCGCGGTCGCCGCGGGGAATTCGGGGTACTACTGCGCGCCGCCCCTCGCGATCGGATCGCCCGCCACCGCGAAGAGCGTGCTCGTCGTCGGATCCGTCGGGCACGGGAGCAACGCGTCGACTGTGTCGGATTTCACCAGCGCGGGCCCCGTCGAGGATGGCCGCCTCGGCCCCACGGTGCTGGCCCAGGGGGAAGCCACCGTGTCCGCGGCATCCGACGCCGTCATCGGAACGAACAATTGCGGGACCTGCTCGCTCGACGGCACGTCGATGTCGACGCCGACGGCCGGGGGGCTCGCGGCCCTCGTCCGCGAGTACTTCACCGCCGGCTACTACCCGGGCGGCGCCCGGAACGCAGGCTCCGCGATGACCCCCTCTGCGGCCCTTCTCAAGGCGATCCTCATCGACTCCGCGGTTCCCATGGGCGCGCACGCCCCGGGTCCCGACTTCCAGTCCGGCTTCGGCCGCATCCAGCTCAACCAGACGCTGACCTTCACGGGAAGCACGTTCCAGCTCCGCGTCGACGACCGGCGCGAAGGGGTGACGACCGGAGGTCTCGTCAGCCACGCGTACGACGTGTCCGCCGGAACGCCGTTCCGGGCGACGCTGGTGTGGAGCGATTACCCCGCGGCCCTCAACGCGGCGGTGGCGCGCGTGAACGAGCTGAAGCTCGAGGTCGTCGACCCGACCGGGACGACCTGGTTCCAGACGCTCGACGCGGCGACCGGCCTTCCGACGATCACGTCCAACGGCGCGCTCGCGCACGACACGCGCAACGTCGAGGAGCGCCTCGTCTTCCCGGCGCCCCAGGCCGGCCGCTGGATCGTGCGCGTGCGCGGCGTCAGCGTCCCGTGGGGACCGCAGCCGCTCGCCCTCGTCGTCCACGGGGCGCTCACCGATTGCCCCCGCCACGCATCAGGTCCAGGTCTCGTGGTCCTCGGTTCCGGGGGCTGCGAGCTACGACGTCTACCGCAGCTTCGGCGCCTGCCCGGGCGGCCCGTACGTCCCGGTGGCCTCGGCCGTTGCGGGAACGTCCTTCCTCGACACCACGGTCACCGGGGGAGCGACCTACAGCTACGTGGTGACCGCGGCGTCCGATGCGGCGGGAGCCTGCGAGTCCGCGCGCTCGGCCTGCGCCTCGGTGGTCCCCACCGGCGACTGCGGGCTCGCCCCGTCGTTCCCGGGAGCCGTCGCGGGCGGAAGCGCCGGGCTTGCGAGCTGCACGATCAACGTCTCCTGGGCCGCGGCCTCGCCGTACTGCCTGGGGGACGTCCGGTACAACGTTTACCGGGGGACGACGAGCAGCTTCGTCCCCTCCCCCTCGAACCGGATCGCCCGGTGCGTCATCGGCACGAGCTTCGCCGATTCCGTCTCGCTGCCGTACGGAGCCGCGCGGTGGTACATCGTGCGCGCCGAGGACGCGACGACGGGGCACGGCGGCCCGTGTCGCGGCGGGAACGAGGACACGAACGCCGTCGCCGTCTCCGCCGCGGCCGACGGTCCGACGAGCGTGGGCACCTGGAGCGACGACGCCGGCGACACTGGAACGGCCAAGATGAACACCGCGGTGCCGTGGGTCGTGTCCACGACCGGAGGCCACAACGCTCCGGACTCGTACGAGGCGAGCAGCTCCGACGGAGTGTGCGCCGATCTGAGGACACCCACGCTGACGCTGGCGGACCCGGGCCAGGGGCCGCAATTGACGTTCTGGTCGAGCGACGACCTCGAGTACGATCCCACCGGCGAGATCGCTGGAACCGAGGGATCGGTCGGCCAGGTCGAGATCGCGATCGGCCCGTCGTTTTCCGGCTGGACGCGCGTCCCGTTGACGCCGGACTATCCCACCTCGGTGGACTTCCCGTACAACGACTGCCCGACGACGCAGAACCCGGGCCGTTACTTCACGGGGAATCTCCTGACGTACACGCAGTACCAGGCGTCGCTGTCCAACTGGGCCGGGGGAGACGTCAAGATCCGCTTCCATCTCTCGGGGGACCACCTCTTCCCGGGCGGCCACTGGTGGATCGACGATCTGGCGGTAACCAAGGCGATGGTCCCGGGATCGTGCACGACGATCGGCGCTGGCCCGCCGCCTGTTCCGGACGGCGGCCCTGTCCCGGGCGCGCCGCTGCGGGCGTCGCGGAGCGGGACGAGCGTTTCCCTGACCTGGGACGCCTCGCAGTGCACCGCCACCGCCGTCAACGTCTACCGCGGCGCGATCGGGAGCTACGGCGCGTTCACGGGCGGCACGTGCAACCTGCCCGACACCGGCTCGGCGACGGTCGCCATTCCGGACAATTCCTGGTTCATTGTCGCAGCCACCGACGGTGCCACGACGGACGGGAGCTACGGAGAGGCCTCGACGGGGGCCCAGATCACCTACGGCGGCGCCTCCACGGCCTGTCCGGCGATCACCTCGCACGTGACCAACAACGGGTGTCCGTGACCGCAGGCGTGCGAACATAGGAGCATGACGTCGATCGATCTGAGCGCGCCGGCGGCACGGACCACGGCCCCGGCGGAGGCGGGTGCGTCTCCCTACGGCGCCGACGTCGCGGGCCTGCCCATCCCGATCTGGGGGGCGTTCCTCTCGTGCCTGGCGATGGTCCTGGGATGGAACTGGGACATCAGCTGGCACCGGTCGATCGGCCGGGACACGGTCTGGACGATGGCGCACGTCGCGATCTACATCGCGCTGCTGCTCGCGTTCGCATACAACGCCTGGCTCGTCCTCGCGCACACGTTCGGCTCGCTCCGAAAGGCCCCCGGCATTCGCATACTCGGGTTCAAGGGCCCCTCGGCGACGTTCGTGACCCTCTGGGCGCTCCTCCTCCAGTTCGTCTCGATCGTCTTCGACAACTGGTGGCACAACGTCTACGGCCTCGACGTGGACGTCTTCAGCCCGCCGCACGGCCTGCTGACCTGGGGGCTGACCGTCTTCTACCTCGGCCAGTTCGCGGTCGTGGCCCTCTGGCGGAACACGTCCGGCCCGGAGGCCGAGCACAAGACGCGCGTCCTCTGCATTCTCATCTGGGGCCTCCTGCTCGGACACATCTCGATCGCCCCCGATCCGAACTACGGCCCGATGGCCGTCCGCTCGATCTTCTTCGTCGCGTCCACCTCGATGGCGTTCCCGTTCACGCTCGTCTTCCTCAACTCGTACCTGGGACGGAAGAGCGCATCGGCGCTCGCGGCGCTGTTCTGGCTGGCGGTCGGCCTCTTCCTGATGCAGCTCTTCCAGTTGTTCCCCGCGACGCCGCAGTTCGGTCCGGTCTACCACCGCATCCCGCACTTCCTGGCCCCGCCGTTCCCGATGATGCTGGTCGTGCCGGCGATCGCGATGGGGTGGATCCTGCCGCCGGGTCACGGCAAGTACGGATTCGCCAAGTACCTCGCCGCCAGCGTCGTCTTCGTCGCCACGTTCACGGCGACCAACTGGCTGGTTTCGGGTTTCCTGATGTCGCCGCTCGCCGAGAACCGCGTCTTCGGCTACGGCGGCTATCCCGGACAGGTCTTCGAGG
>Ga0318560_10000758_pt1 | contig 10158 bp, 5 predicted proteins | sample GRESIP065b5f22_FD_202537 | JGI IMG/M metagenome (GOLD analysis project Ga0318560, IMG submission 202537) | Tropical soil microbial communities from Luquillo Experimental Forest, Puerto Rico - GRE.SIPMG.065b5f22 | ecosystem: Environmental > Terrestrial > Soil > Tropical forest > Bulk soil... | reverse complement strand
GCTTTTTCATTCTCGGCGCGATGATGTTGCTGCTTTGCCTGCCGCTCGCATGGATCATCCGGCGCGCCAAGCGGAGTGGGGCGTCGGAGAAGGCCGAGCCGACGCTGGCCGACTGACTGGCCCGGCCTTTCCCATGCGGCCCGCTGCGACGGTATGCTGTTGTCCCGATGAACCTGGAGCAAAGCCATGACACGCGACTTCGTCGGCTACGGCGCCGAGCCGCCGCATGCCGGATGGCCCGGCGACGCCCGCATCGCCGTCAATTTCGTGATCAATTTCGAGGAAGGCTCCGAGCTGTCCTATCCGGCCGGCGATGGCGTGTCCGAGACCGGGTTGACCGAGATGCTCGGCAGTGACCTCGGGGTCAGAGGGCGCGACCTCGGCGCCGAGAGCATGTTCGAATACGGCGCGAGGGTCGGCTTCTGGCGCCTCCATCGGATCTTCACGCGCTTCCGTCTGCCCGTGACAATTTTCGGGTGCGCCCGGGCTTTCGAAGCCAATCCGCCAGCAGCCGCAGCGATCGCCGCCAGCGACTGGGACATCTGCAGCCACGGCTATCGTTGGACCAACCACCCCGGCCTTGCCGAAGATGAGGAGCGGCGCCAGATCGCAGCGGCCGTCGAGCTGATCCGCCTAACGACTGGCAAGAGCCCTGTAGGCTGGTATTGCCGCTATGCGCCATCGGAAAATACCCGGCGACTGCTGGTCGAGCATGGGGGCTTTCTTTACGACAGCGACACCTACAATGACGAGCTGCCCTACTGGGTGCGGGTGGGCGACAGGCCGCACCTCGTTGTGCCCTACTCGCTGACCACCAACGATTCGAAGTTCGGCCGCGGCGTCTTCGGCTCCGGCGAGGAATTCTTCACCTTTCTGCGCGACAGCTTTGACCTGCTGTACGAGGAAGGAGCCGAACGGCCGCGCATGATGTCGGTCGGCCTGCACATGCGCCTGACCGGCCACCCTGGCCGGGCCAAGGCGCCGATTCGCTTCATCGAGCATATTCTCGCCCGCAGCCACGTCTGGGTCTGCCGCCGCGAGGATGTCGCCCGGCACTGGATCGCCCGGTTCCCGCCACCGAGCTGAACGGCGGTGGAGGCTCTACAGCACCGATTCGACCCACTCGTAGAGCTTGCTCTTGGGCAGCGCGCCGATTTTGGTCGCGGCCACCTGCCCGTCTTTGAACAGGATCATCGTCGGGATCCCGCGCACCCCGTATTTCATCGGGGTCTGCGGGTTCTCGTCGATGTTGACCTTGGCAACGGTCAGCTTGCCGGCCATGTCGGTCGCTAGATCTTCGAGAAACGGACCGATCATGCGGCAAGGGCCGCACCACTCTGCCCAGAAATCGACGAGAACGGGCTCGCTCGCGCGGAGGACGGCGGCGTCGAAATTGCTGTCGGTGACGGCGTTCGGCTTCATCGGGTCGTCCTTGCGTTGATCGCCGCAAAGATTAAGGGACGCAAAAAAGCGGCGTCAAGCCGGGTACCCTGCGAGGCGCTCGGGGCTGATCGGCATCAGACGCGGGCCTTCGGTCCATAACAGCGCGCAGCGGATCTCACGCCCGGGATAGATCCGGCGGAGGGCGGCCTGGTAGAGGGCGAGCTGGCGAAGATAGACCGGCGCGACCTCGGCCTCGATGGCGGGCGGCGGGCGCAAGGTCTTGAAATCGACAACCAGCACGCGGTCGTCTTCGACCACTAGGCGATCGATCTGCCCCGACAACGCATGGCCTTCGACCAGCCCGACCAACGGCACTTCGGCCTGTGAACCAGGCCCGAAGATCGCGGCGAAATCGGGGTGACCCAGCACCGCAAGGGTCTCGCGTCGGATCTCGTCCTGCTCCTCGGTGGCGAGCCCCTGCGCCGGCAACGCGAGAAACCGGCGTGCCATATCATCGCGCTCTCCTGCCGGCAGCTCGGGCAGGCTCTGCAGCAGCCGATGGACCAGCAGCCCGCGCTTGAAGCGGTCGCGTCCGGCCGTACCGAGCGGCGAAGAAGCCGACGGCTCGGCCTCGCTGGGGCGCGACGGGAAGAGCGGCTTCGGCGGGTCAGGCTCGGCAGGCGGCGGTTCTCTGACCCACTGCGGCAGAGGCAGCCCGGGACGCGTGATCTTGGCCGGAGGTTCCAAAACGGGCGGCGCGGTCTGCGCGCCGGCGAGCCGCAATCCTTCACCCGACCACCCGTCGGGCCCGATCCGCGCCGTCGCATCGAAATTGAACGGGGTGGCGATCCCGGCGAGACCGGCACGACAGAGCGCATGCCAGCAAATTTCCTTTGGTGCGATTCGCGTCTGCCAGCCGCAGATATAAAGCCGATCCTGCGCCCGGCTGAGGCCGACATAGAGCAGCCGCCGATATTCCTGCAGCTCGCGCCGACGCACGGCTTCCCGCTCTGAGGTATAGACCGGGACGATGAACTCGGCGCGTGGGCGCCACAACGGCAGCTCTTCGCGCTCGGTCCACAACAGTGCCTCCGGGGGTCTCGGCAGCTGCATCGTATCGGGGAGAAAGACGATTGGCGCTTCGAGCCCCTTGGCGCCGTGCACCGTCAGTATGCGGACCTCGTCGCGCGGGCGGGCGCCGAAATCGCGCTTGACCTCGGTGTCGCCGGCGGCGAGCCAGCGCAGGAAGCCCTGCAGCGACGGCACGTGCTCGCGCTCATAGGCGAGGGTTAGCGCGAGGAACTCCTCGATAGGGTCGTCCGCCTCGGGTCCGAGGCGCTCGAGCCAGGCGCGCCGCCCGCCTCCGGCGCCGAGGATCTCGGCGTATAGCTCGTAAGGCGGGACGAAATCGGCGCGGGCGAGCAGGGCGGAGAGCAGTGCCGCCGCCTGCCGCAATCCCGCATTTGTCTCGGCGCGGCTGCGCAACCGGTCCCACAGGTGCTCTGTGCCGCGCCCATAGGCGAGATCGAACAACGTCTCTTCGTCGAGCGCGAAGAGCGGGCCCTTCAGCACGCAAGCGAGGGTCAAATCGTCATCGGGAAACAGCAAGAACCGACCGAGCGCCACCAAATCCTGCACCGCGAGCTGTTCGGTCAGGATCAGGCGATCGGCCCCGGCGACCGGCACCTTGCGCTGCTTGAGTGCGCGCAACAATTCGCTGACAAACGCGTTGCGCCGCCGCACCAGTACCATGACGTCACCCGGCCGGATCGGGCGACCGCGGGCCGCCAAGGTCTCGCCGTGGTCGAGCCAGCCCCTGATCGTCGCGGCGATCGTGTCGGCGAGACGCGCATAAGGCTCGGCAATGCGGCGGGGGGTGACCGGCAACGCCGCGGGATCGGCATCCTCGTCTGGTTGCGGCACCACCGGCGGCCACAGCTCGACGAGCCCCGCCTGGCCGGCACGGGCTGCCACATGTCGGATCGCGTCGCCGTCGAGCGCCACCCCGTCATGCGCGCCCTCGTGCCGGAAGATCGCATCGATCGCCTGCAATATTGGTTCGGTCGAGCGGAACGAGATCTCCAGAGGCACCACCCGCCACTCCTGCTGGGCGGCGGCGATGCGTGTCGCGAAATGCCGGCGCATGCGCAGAAAGGCGTGCGGATCGGCCCGCTGAAAGCTGTAGATCGACTGCTTTGCGTCGCCGACGGCAAAGATCGTGCGTGCCCGCTCGTGCGCGCTGTCGCCGGCAAAGAATTCCTCGGCGAGCGCCGCCACGATCTGCCACTGCTCAGGGTTGGTGTCTTGCGCCTCGTCGAGCAGGATGTGGTCGAGCCCGCCGTCGAGCTTGTACAGCACCCAGAGTGCCACCCCGGGGCGACGCAGCAGGTCGAGCGCCTTCACCACGAGATCTTCGTAATCGAGCGCCCCTTGTGCTCGCTTGCGCTCGTCATAAGCCTGGATCAGCTCGTCGCCGAGCCGGGTCAGCGCGCAGGTCGCCTCGACCAGCACGGCCGACGCCCGGGCCTCGCGGAATTTTCTTACCCGTTCGGCCTCGGCCATCAGGACGGCGCAGGCGTCGCAGGCGGCGACACTCGCCGCCTTCCGGGTGATCAGCCGCTGGAGAATCTCGCCTTTATCGTTCAGATAGGCTTCGGCATAGGCCTCCAGCATCTGGTGACGCTGCTGCGGTTCCGCGCGCCAGGCCGCGAGGGTCGCACCGCGCTTGCGATCCGTGACCGACCCGGCGAGGAGTGCTGCCGCCGCAGCGCGCAGCCCGGCCTCGTCGCTCGCACCCTCGGCACAAAAGGCGGCCGCGAGGTGTTCCGAGGTGGCCTCCGCCGGCAGGGCCACTGCGCCACAGAGCCGGTCGCGCAACGCCGCGTGCCCGCCCTCGACCGCGCGGCGGAGCTTGCCGCGCTGGCCGGCGAGTGCGGCCATCAGCATGCTGAAGCGCTCCTCGCCGACATGACCGGCGACCACCGCGAGCGCCTCGGCGAGGTCCCCACGGTCGCCGGCATCCCTGGCGGTGACGATCACGCTTGCGGCGGCCTCCTGCAGCGCCTCGGCGGCGCCGCGTTCGTCGAGCACGGCAAATTCGGGCGAGACTTCGGCCTCCAGAGGGAAGCGGCGCAGCAATGCCTGGCAAAAGGCGTGGATCGTGGCGATCTTGACGCCGCCCGGGGTGTCGAGGACACGGGCGAAGAGCTGCCGCGCCTGCACCATCATCGCGTCGTCCGGGTCTCGCCCGGTCAGCTCGCGAAGCTCCTCGACGAATGCCTCATGTGGCAACGTCATCCATTGGGCGAGCCGCTCGTTGAGCCGATTGGCCATCTCCGCGGCGGCCGCGCGAGTGAAGGTCAGGCACAACACGCGCGCCGGATCGCTGCCTTCCAGCATCAGCCCGAGCAAGCGGTCGGTCAGCACCTTGGTTTTGCCGGTGCCGGCCGAAGCCGAGACCCAGGCCGAGACCCCGGGTGCGATCGCCCGTCGCTGCGCCGCGTGCGCTTCCGCCGTCCCCGTCGCCATCGTCATGCCGGGGCTTGTCCCGACAACTTGGGATGACGGCTAGAGGTGGCGCCGAGGTCCGTGGGCCCGGTCATGACGGCTTAGAAATCATTCCTCGTCCTCTCTCGCCGTGACCCGCTCGAGGTGGCGATAGTCGGAAAAGCGCGGCGCCCATCGCGGCACCGGTTCGGCAAGATAGGGTGTCTCAGGGTTGTCGAAGCGCTCGATCAGCGCTCTGACCCGGTCGAGCACCGATTGGATCAGATTGTTGGGATCGTCGTCGCCAATCGGCCGGCGCTCCCCGACCGGAACGCCACCGCTCAGCCGCCAATATTCGAGCGCAGTGGGGATGCCGGCAGCCGAGGCGAAGCTGCCGTCCCGCAGGATCGCCCCTTCGAGCGGGAGCTGCGGCGCGAACCCCGCGCTAATCTCCTTTTTCGAGGGCAGCGAGCCGGTCTTGTAGTCGACCAGCAAAAAACCTCCGGCCGCGAGGCGGTGGATGCGGTCCGCCTTGGCGGTCAAGGTGAAGGGCCCGCCGGGTGCGGGCACGGTCAGGCTGCCCTCGCTCTCGCTGATGCTCTCGACGACTCCGGACCGGTGCGCCCGCTCCTCGGCGACGAGCCAGCGAGTGATCCGCTCGAAGCGCGGCCACCAGAAGGCCCAGGCGCCGGGCCTCGACAAGATCGGTCCGAAATGCGCGCGGCCGATCCCCAGCAATTCCGCCTCGGCTTCGACCGGCAATTCGCGCGGATAGCGGTGGACGAATTCGTCGAGTGCATCGTGGATCGCGATGCCGAGATCGGCGCGGCCGGGGTCGGCGTCGAGTTCGTCGAGCGGCTTGAGCTCGAGGATGTGGCGGGCGTAGATCGCATAGGGGTCACGCAGCCAGATTTCGATCTGCGTCACCGAGAGCCGGCGCGGGCGTGCCTCGAGCGGCGGCCGGGGCGAGGCCGGCGGCAATGGCCGGTAATGTTCGGGCTCGTCGATCTGTTCGGCGGCGGCCTTGACCGTCTCGTCCGGCCCGAGCGCGTGACCCAGTCCGGCAGCGCGCAATACTGTATCGAGCCGCAACAGCCAACGCGACGGCACGGTCGGCACGCCATCCTGTCGCGCGGCGCGGGTCAGCGCCACCTCCGGCGCCCCGAAGGCCTGTACAAAATCATGCGCGGCGATGCCGACCGAGCGTTCGGGGACGGCAATGCGGAACTCGCGTCGCATCGGCCGCGACATCCACGGGTCGTGCTCGGCCGAACCCGGCCAGCTGCCTTCGTTGAGCCCGCCGAGGACGAGCAGGTCGGCCTGCTGCAGGCGCGCCTCAACGAGGCCCCAGATCGCCAGCCGAGGGTGGCGGCCAAAGGCGGGGCGAACGACCATTCCGGCGCCGAGCGCTTCGAACAACGCCGGATAATCGCGGCCGGAGAGCGGCGGGAAGTCGCGCGCCGCCTCGATCAGCTCATGGCAGAAGCGCGCGGCGTTCTCGCCCGCCTCGCCGGCCCAGAGCCGCTTGCTGCCGGCCTCGGTGGCACTCGCCGCGAGCCGCTCTGCAGCCTCGATATGGGGTATCACGAGGCGGGCAAGCGGCACCGCACCCGCCTCGAGCAGATCGGGCAATCGGCCGAGACAGGCATTTAGCCGATCAACAAAGCGGTGCAACCCGGTGTCTTGATCGCGTAGCGCCGCTCTGAGACCGGCAAAGCCCGGGGCCGGGCGCGGCCCGAGGATCTCCTTCTCGAGCCGGCGCGCCAAGCGCCGAAAGACCGCCGGGTCGAGCCCGCCGGCGGCCAGTGGGTGCTTGAGCGCGGCGAGCAATGGCACCGGGGCGAGCCTGCTCGCGGCGAGTTCGAGCACCAGACGCAAAAAGGCGCCGGGCGGCGTGCGGTTCAATGGCAGGCCGGCCGAATCGTCTATTTCGATCCCCCAGCGACGCAGCTCGACGGCGACCCGGCGAGCGAGCTCGCGGTCAGGGGTGACGAGCGCCGCGGTCTCCCCCGGCGTCTCGAGCTTGCGGCGCAGCAGGAGCGCGATCGTCACCGCCTCCTGCTGTGCGCTCGCGCAGTCGATGCGGCTGACCCCGTCGAAGGTATCGGCCGCCTGCGGCGGCAACCGGTGCCACGCGTCGGTCGTGGCCGCCGGCCGCAATGCCTCCCCGACCAGCCGCAGCCGCCGCGCCCGCGCCGACAGTAGTCGTCCTGTCTTAACCGCTGCGGCGAAAAGCGGCAGATTGGCGCAATCGTGAAGCTCCTGCCCATCCCTCGCTCCGCTTGCGGGGAGAGGGTCAGGGCAAGGGGGCCAATCCCGTACCTCGGTTGGCGCTACCCCGAGCGCCCGTAACAGCAGGGCTAGCAGATATTGGGGATGGGCCTCGTCGCGCTCGATCGCCCGCCACTCAGCTTCATCGGCGCGGCGATCGAGACCTGGCAGGATCACCGCGCCCCGGTCGAGCTTGGCGACGACCGAAAGCAGCCCGGTCATCACCGGGATGCCACCGGTGAGCCCGGCGGCGATGACCGGGTCGCTCGGCGGCGAGCGGCGCCAGATAGCGGCTTGGCGCTCGAGCAGACGGTTGCGCCGCTCCGCCGGGTCGAGCGCGCCTTCGGCGGCGAGGATGTGCGGCCACTGGCTCGGCAGAATTTCCAAGAATTTGTAAACGGTCTGCCAATGCGCGGCGAGGTCTTGGGGGACGAGATCTGCGAGGCGCGCGAAGGTGGCGCCCTCGGTCGCGACAGTGTCGAGAAACCGGGCGAGGCTCGCGGCGAGTGCGGCGGCTTGGCCGGGCAATAGCGGGGCCTGACCGCGCACCCGGCCCCATCGCATGACCAACTGCGTCAGCAGTAGGCGGCGACGCAGCTCGGGAATTGCCGGCGGCACCGCCAGCGCGTCGCCATTCGCCGCCCCGTCCGTCAAAGTCAATTCGTCCGAATCGAGGTCGCCGACCGGCCGCAGGCGAGGCAGCAGCAGCGGCGTTCCGGCCTCGTGCCCTTCGGGTGCCGCGCGCAGAAACGCCTCGCGCAATGCGCGCACCGCACGCCGGGTCGGCAGCAGGATGGTGGCGCGCGGCAGCCGCATCGGATCGCCGACGGTCATCCCGAGCAGTCCGTCCGCCAAGGTCGCGAGAAAGGGCCGCTCGGGCCCGATCGTGTAGACCTTGGGCCGGACCCTCTCCGTCACGCGCGTGCCCGCATCTGTGGCTTGGCCTCGCGCGTGGTCATCCCTGCTTCATTCGGCTGTGTGCACGCTTTGTAGTCAATCTCGGCATTCAATGCAAGCTGACGTTGTCGGACGAGCAAAAGCACAGACTTATTCTAGCCCTTGCTGGGAATATCACACCGCCTTCGGCTCGTGAGCCGTCTCTCCAGCAACCGCTCGGGCGATTGGCGCGCCGGCTGGGACATCGCTATAAGGACCAAATGGAGCACCTGGTTCAGCCGACCCTCGACTTCATCGCGGCGCATTCGAGCTGGGGGGTGGCGGTCATGTTCGTCACCTCGTTCGGCGAGTCGTTCGCCTTTGTCAGCCTGCTGTTCCCCGGCACCTCGCTCCTGATCGCCGCCGGCGCGTTAATGGCGGCGGGCTCGCTGCCCTATATGCCGATCGTGTTGGGAGCCGTAACCGGTGCGGTGCTCGGTGACACAGTCTCGTACTGGATCGGTCGCCGCTTCGGGGGCGGAATCGCCCGGGTCTGGCCGTTCACCCGCAACCCCGAGCTACTGCCCAGCGGCATCTGGTTTTTTGCCAGGCACGGCGGCAAGAGCGTCTTCATCGGCCGCTTCTTCGGCCCGATGCGCGCCGTGATACCGCTTGCTGCCGGGGTCATGCGCATGCCGCGCGACCGCTTCTGGTTTGCCAACGTCACCTCGGCGATTGTGTGGGCGCCGATGCTGCTCTTCGTTGGCGACGCGGTAGGCGATGTCGGCGACAGCCTCTTCGGCTCCGCCAACACTGTGCTTCTGGTCTTTGCCGGTCTTACCCTTTTCGGCATCGTCGGTGTCGTCTGGGCGGCACTGAAGTCGGCGCGATCGAAGACCTGAGCCTGCCCCTTACCGGAGGCTGCCCGGCTGCCCAGATTGATGCGAGCAGCGATCGAGCGCGGAGCCGAATGTCGCCGTTTTTTTCGCCCTACCGCCACCAGTTCATTCGGGTCGGCGCTTGTGTGCCGCAGGTCGCGGTCACCGAGCCGCGGCGCAACGCCCAAAATGTCCTGGGCCTCCTGGCCGAGGGCGACAAAGCGCGCGTCGCGCTAATGGTGTTCCCGGAACTCTGTCTTTCGGCCTATGCGATCGACGATCTCTTATTTCAGGACGCGGTGCTCGATGAGGTGGCACAGCAGATCGATCGGCTGATCCGCGCAAGCGCTGAACTCTTCCCGATTTTTGTTGTCGGAGCACCGCTCGTTTCGCAAGGGCGGCTCTATAATTGCGGCGTCGTGATCCAACGCGGCGCCCTTCTGGGCGCCGTTCCCAAGGTGTTTCTGCCGAACTACCGCGAGTTTTACGAGCGCCGGCACTTCACCTCGGGCGACGGTGTCGTCGGCCGGTCTATTGCGATCGCCGGGCACGAAGCTCCGTTCGGTAGCGATCTCTTGTTTACCGCCCGCGGCGAGGCCGGTTTCACATTTCATGTCGAGATCTGCGAGGATCTCTGGGTCCCGCAGCCGCCGAGCACTTTTGCGGCGCTTGCCGGCGCAGAGATCCTGCTCAACCTCTCTGCCAGCAACATTACGATCGGCAAGGCGCAAATGCGCCGCCTGTTGTGCGCCTCGCAATCGGCCCGCTGCGTTGCGGCCTATGCCTACTCCGCGGCCGGCGCCGGTGAATCGACGACCGACCTCGCCTGGGACGGCCAGGCCGGGATCTTTGAATGCGGCGACGACCTCGGCGAGACCGAACGTTTTTCTACCGAGCCGGAGGTCGCGGTCGCCGATGTCGATCTCGGGCGCATCCGCCAGGAGCGGATGCGGACCAATACCTTCGGTGACTGCGTGCGCGCCGCCGGCGACACGCGCGCGCAGTTCCGCACTATCGGCTTCGATTTCGCGCCACCAGGGGAACCACTCGACCTGCATCGCCGAGTCGAACGCTTTCCGTATGTGCCGTCCGATCCGGCGATGCTGCGCGAGAATTGCTATGAAGCCTACAACATCCAGGTCCAAGGGCTGGCGCAGCGGGTTGCAGCGACGGGATTGAAAAAGCTCGTCATTGGCGTGTCCGGTGGGCTCGACTCGACGCAGGCGCTGATCGTTTCGGCGCGGGCGATGGATCGGCTGGGGAT
>Ga0318560_10000749_pt1 | contig 10193 bp, 9 predicted proteins | sample GRESIP065b5f22_FD_202537 | JGI IMG/M metagenome (GOLD analysis project Ga0318560, IMG submission 202537) | Tropical soil microbial communities from Luquillo Experimental Forest, Puerto Rico - GRE.SIPMG.065b5f22 | ecosystem: Environmental > Terrestrial > Soil > Tropical forest > Bulk soil... | reverse complement strand
TGGTGGCCGCGGCGCGGCCGCTGCGGGGCTGGCTCGGCCGGCTGACCGCGGCCAACTCCCAGGGCGAGTACTACCTCACCGACGTCATCGCCATGGCGGTGAAGGAGCGGGTCGCGGTGCGGGCGCTGCTCGCGGCGGACGCGAGCGAGGTGCTCGGCGTGAACGACCGGGCGCAGCTCGCGCAGCTCGAGGGCGCCTGGCGCGCACGCCGCGCGCGCGAGCTGCTGCTCGCGGGCGTGACGCTCGCCGACCCCGCGCGGGTCGATGTGCGCGGCACGCTCTCCCACGGGAGCGATGTGTTCGTCGACGTCAACGTGGTCTTCGAGGGACGCGTGGCGCTCGGCGACCGCGTGCACATCGGCGCCGGCTGCGTGGTGCGCGACAGCGAGATCGGCGCGGACACGCAGCTGCACCCGCACTGCGTGATCGAGGGCGCGGTGATCGGCGCCGGCTGCAGTATCGGCCCGTTCGCGCGGCTGCGGCCGACGGCCACCCTCGCCGCCGAAGTGCACATCGGTAATTTCGTCGAAGTGAAGAATTCGCAGCTCGGCGCGGGCTCGAAGGCGAACCATCTCGCCTACGTCGGCGACGCCGCGGTCGGCGAGCGCGTGAACATCGGCGCGGGCACCATCGTCGCCAACTACGACGGCGCGATGAAGCACCACACCACCATCGGCGATGACGTGCATACCGGCTCCAACAGCGTGCTGGTCGCGCCCATCATCGTCGGCGCCGGCGCCACCATCGCCGCCGGCTCCACCGTCACGAACTCGGTCCCGGCCGGCAAGCTCACCATCGCGCGCGCGCCGCAGGCGACCGTCGAAGGCTGGCAGCGGCCGGTGAAGCCCGCAAAGTAACTGCGCGCGACTGACACGTTCCTGTAGTACTTGCGGACTACCGTTGCACCTCGCTCGATGAGAACGCGCCAAGGTGAAGGCTATGAGTGCGTTGGAACGTCAGCGGGCGGAGTGGCTCGACGCGGGCTTCTGGGAGCGGCTCGAGCGGCTCGAGAGCCGGCATCGGCGCGCCCAGTCGGAGCACGAGCGGGCCCAACGCTGGATGCAGCGGCTTCCGCCGGACGACGCGCAGGAGCTGCACGAAGCGTGGCAGCGCTACTGCGAAGTGATCGCAGAGCTCGACCAGGCCAGCGCTGAAATCGAATCGCTGCGCACGTGCGCGAGCTGAGCCCGCAGCGACGAACGGTCAGGATCCTGTCGCGGCGCGCTCTGGAAGAGCTGAGCGCGCTGCAGGCGACGGTCCATGCGCTCGGTCCGCCGCGCAGCGCGGCGCTGCGCCTGTTCCTCGCCAGCCGCCACTCCACCACTCGCATCGCGCAGCACGAGTTCTGGCTCGAGTTCTCCTGGCTCGACCACGAATACCGCGCCGCCGTGCGCCGGCTCGCTCAGTTCTGCCGCCTGCACCAGGCCGGCTCGTCCCGCAGCCTGCGGCTGGTGAGCTGACCCTCCGACATCCGCGCGCGACGCCCGCAGCGGCTGCTACGCCGGGTGCCGCAGCTGCAAGTACCGGTTTCGTCAGGGAAATCGGCCTTTCCCGCCCGTTTCGGGCACACTTACAGGTTCAGGACCCGTGCCCCGGCTACCCGGGATCACCGAGGATGGAACCATGTGCGGAATCGTCGGAGCAGTCGCGGAGCGAAACGTCGTGCCGATCCTGATGGAGGGACTGCGGCGGCTCGAGTATCGCGGCTACGACTCGGCCGGCATCGCAGTCCTCAACGGCTCGAAGCACCTCACCCGGCTGCGTACGGTCGGCAAGGTGCGCATGCTCGATGAGGCGCTCGACCATACCCCCACCGACGGCAAGATCGGCATCGCCCACACCCGCTGGGCGACCCACGGGGTGCCGAGCGAGCGCAACGCCCATCCGCACATCTCGCGCGACGGGCTCGCCATCGTGCACAACGGCATCATCGAGAACCACGAGGAGCTGCGGGCAGACCTGATGCGGCGCGGCTACCAGTTCGCCTCCGAGACCGATACGGAGGTCATCGCCCACCGCGTGCACCTGCACCTGCAGACCCTGCACGACCTCTTCGAGGCGGTGCGTGCCACGGTCGCCGAGCTCGAGGGTGCCTATGCGCTCGTGGTGGTGAGCGAGCACGAGCCGGAACGGCTGATTCTCGCGCGCCAGGGCTGCCCGGTCGTCATCGGCCTCGGCGTGGACGAGAACTTCGTGGCATCGGACGTGGCGGCGCTGCTGCCGGTGACGCGGCGCTTCATCTTCCTCGAGGAGGGCGATGTCGCCGAGGTGCGCCGCACGGCGCTGACCATCATCGACCGCAACGGTGCGCGGGTGGAGCGCCCCGTGCGCGAGAGCGAGCTGTCGGCGAACGCCGCCGAGCGCGGCCCCTACCAGCACTTCATGCTCAAGGAGATCCACGAGCAGCCGCGCGCCATCGCCAACACGCTGCAGGAACGCGTCGCCAACGGGCGGCTGCTGGAAGCGGCGTTCGGCCCCGCCGCGAGCGAGGTGCTGCAGCGCACCCGCAACGTGCACATCGTCGCCTGCGGTACGAGCTATCACGCCGCCTGCGTCGCGCGCTACTTCATCGAGCAGATCTCCAAGGTTCCGTGCGCGGTGGACATCGCCAGCGAATACCGTTACCGCAAGCCGCTGGTGCCGGCGAACTCGCTGTTCGTCACCATCTCGCAATCGGGCGAGACCGCCGACACGCTCGCCGCGCTGCGTCTGGCGCGCCAGTCGGGTTACCTCTCCTCGCTCGCCATCTGCAACGTGCCGGAGAGCTCGCTGGTGCGTGAATCGGAGCTCGTCATGCTGACGCGCGCCGGACCCGAGATCGGGGTCGCCTCCACCAAGGCCTTCACGACCCAGCTCGCCGCACTCGGCATGCTCGTGGTGGCGCTCGCCCGCCACCAGGGTGCCGACGCCGAGCGCGAGCGTACCCTCGTCAGCCGTCTCATCGAGCTGCCGGCGCACGTCGAGCGTACCCTCGAGCTCGATCCCGTCATCCATCGTCTGGCGGAGCGCTTCGCCGACAAGCGCCATGCGCTGTTCCTCGGGCGCGGGGCGCTCTATCCGATCGCGCTGGAAGGGGCCCTCAAGCTGAAGGAGATCTCTTATATCCACGCCGAAGGCTACCCCGCCGGCGAGCTCAAGCACGGGCCGCTCGCGCTGGTGGACGCGGACATGCCGGTGGTGGCCGTCGCTCCCAACAACGACCTGCTCGAGAAACTCAAGTCCAACCTGATGGAAGTCCGTGCGCGCGGCGGTGAGCTCTTCGTGTTCGCCGATCCCGAGTCCGGCATCGCCGCGAGCGATGGGGTCACGGTCATCGAGATGCCGCGGCAGGTCAGTTACGTGCAGGCACCCGTGGTCTACAGCATCCCGCTGCAGCTCCTCGCCTACCATGCGGCGATCCTCAAGGGGACCGACGTCGATCAGCCGCGCAATCTTGCCAAGAGCGTGACCGTGGAGTGACCGTCCGGGCTGCGTCGCGTACCGATGGCGGGCAATCCCGCTGCGGTACGATCCCGATGTGACAAGAAGAACATCCATCCCTGACATCCTCGCCGGGCTGTCGATCGCGGGGCTCCTGCTGCCGGAGGCGGTGGCCTATTCGAGTCTCGCGGGACTGCCGCCGCAGGCCGGCGTGATTGGCCTGTTTGCCGGGCTCACATGCTACGGCCTCATCGGTCGCAGCCGCTTCGCCATCGTGAGCGCGACCTCCTCGTCCGCGGTGGTACTGGCGTCCGCCACCCTGGCACTCGGCGGCGGCGGCAGTGCCGAGCGGGTCGCGTTGGCTTCGGTCCTCGTGATCGGCACGGGACTGGCATTCGCGCTGTGCGCGGCGCTGCGGCTCGGGGCGATGTCGAGCGTGATCGCCCGCCCGGTGCTGCGCGGCTACACCTTCGGGCTGGCGCTGGTGATCGCCGTCAAGCAATGGCCGCGCCTGGTCAACGTGCCGGCGCACAGCAGCGACTTCTTTGCACTCGTCCACGAGCTCGCGCGCGACTATCGCGCGTGGCACCTGCCGAGTCTCGCTTGCGGCCTCGTGGCGCTCGCCGGGCTGTTCACGCTGGAGCGCATCCCGCGGATGCCGGGCACGCTCGTGGTCATCGTGGCAAGCATCCTGGCGGCGCCGCTGCTCGCGGCCCACGGCGTCGTGCTGACGGGCCCCATCCACCTCGCGCCCACGATGCCGGGCTTCGCCCTACCGCCTGGCGCGCCTGCCCTGCAGCTCGTCGGATTCTCACTCGCGGTCATGTTCATCCTCTACGCCGAGTCCTACAGCTCGATCCGCACCTTCGCTCTCAAGCACGATGAGACGGTGCAGCCCAACCGTGACCTGTTGGCACTCGGGATCGCCAATCTCGTTGCGGGTCTGTTCCACGGCACCCCGGTGGGCGCCGGCTACTCTGGCACCTCAGCCAATGACGCCGCGGGCGCGCAGTCGCGCCTCGCGGGACTGACCGCGGCCGCAGTGGTACTCGTGCTCGTGCTGGCGTTCCTCTCCTGGATCGAGCAGATCCCCGAGCCAGCGCTGGCCGCGATCGTCATCCACGCGGTCAGCAAGTCGGTGCGCTTCTACGTGTTCCGCAATTACTTCCAGTGGCGTCGCGACCGCCTGGTCGCGGTCGCCGCGGTGCTGGCGGTGATGATTCTCGGCGTGCTCAACGGTCTGCTCGCCGCCATCGCGCTCAGCATTGCGCTGCTGCTGCGCTCGCTGGCGCGGCCGAGAGTGTCGATCCTCGGGCGCATCGGTGAACACGACTTCGTGAACGTGGAGCGCTTTCCGGCTGCGACACAGGTGCCGGGCGTGCTGGTGGTGCGTCCCGAAGTGCCGTTGTTCTTCGCCAATGCCGAGCCTGTGCTTGCCCAGGTGCGCGAGCGGGTGCTCGCGGCCCCATCGGCCAGGGTCGTGGTGCTGAGCCTCGAGGAGTCTCCGGACCTCGACAGCACCTCGCTCGAGGTACTCGGGGAACTCTGCAGCTGGCTGGCGGCCCGCGATGTCGAGCTCCGTCTCGCGCGGCTGAAGGATTCGGCTCGCGATGCCCTGGCGCGGGCCAACCTCAGGCATCTGCCTGCCGATGCGCTCCACTACGCGAGCGTTGACGACGCCGTGCGCAAGCGGCGCGTTGTGCCCTAAGGCGAATCAACTACTTACAGGTTGGAAGTTACATCTCCGTCATGTCGGCCGTCGCCGATGGCGCGGCGTGTTACTCTTTTGGTTGAATGTCAGGCAGATGCGGGCTGGTCGGCCGCGGCTTCATGTGCCATGCAATCAGAAAGGCAGACGGTGTGTGACCGCAGCGCCACGCCGCGTGAACGGAGGACACCATGGCGGACGATAAGACCCCGGCAGCCGACAACCCTTTCACCCAGACATACGTCGTGCAGTCCGGCGACACGCTGTCGAAGATTGCCCAGAAGTATTACGGCGACGCCTCGCTGTACACCAAGATCTTTCAGGCGAACCGCGACGTGCTGAGCGATCCCAACAAGATCTCGCCAGGGCAGAAGCTGCGCATTCCCTGACTATCGCAACCACCTCAAGAGGAACTCAAAAATGAAGAAACCATCGTTTTGGGTACTGGCGACACTGGCCGTCCTCATCGCCGCCTGCGCGAACCAGCGGGGTCCGGCCGAGCAGGCGGTTACGGCGGCGGAGTCCGCGCTCACCAACATCCGCGACATGGCGAACCGCTACGCCCCGGACCAGCTGCAGGCCGTCGACGCGCAACTCAGCGGCGTCAAGGACAGCCTCGCGAAGGGCGATTACAAGGGCGTGATGGCCGCGATGCCCGCGCTCAATACCGCGATCAGCAACCTGAAAGACACTGCGACCGCCAATCAGCAACAGGCCGAGGCCGCGTCCGCCAAGGCAAAAGACGCCTGGGGGCCGCTCAGCAGCGACGTGCCGAAGATGGTCGACGCGATCTCGAGCCGCGTCGACATCCTGTCGAAGTCGCACCACCTGCCCAAGGGCGTCACCAAGGACACGCTGGCCGCGGCCAAGTCGGGCCTGGACAGCATGAAATCGGCGTGGAGCGATGCTTCGAACGCGGCCACATCCGGCGATTACACCACCGCCGTGAGCAAGGGTCAGGCGGTGAGGGATCAGGCTTCCCAGATCATGCAGTCGCTCGGCATGAAGAGCTGAAGGGTCGTTCAGTGACTACCGGCCGCCGCGCCGCTGCCGTCGGTGAGGCGGCCGGTGAGATCGTAGGCATCCGCGGCCACGATCTCGACATCCGCGAATTCTCCCGCGCGTAAGCGGGCGAGGCTCTTCTCGATCCGCACGACCCCATCGATCTGTGGTGCCTCGGCCTGGCTGCGCGCGAGCGCGCCATTTTCCGTCACGTCGTCCACCAGCACGCGCACCCGCCCCCCGATGCGGGCGGCAAGCCGCCGCGCGCTGATGTCGGCCGCCCGCTCCATGAAGCGCGCGTAGCGCTCCTCCTGCAGCTCGGGGGCGATGTGGCCGGGCAGCGCGTTCGCGGCCGCACCCTCGACGGGGGAATACTTGAAGCAGCCGACGCGATCGAGCTGCGCCTCCTCGAGCCACGCGAGGAGCTCCGCGAACTCCGTCTCCGTCTCGCCGGGAAAGCCGACGATGAACGTGCTCCGCAGCGTGAGATCCGGGCAGTCGCGCCGCCAGGCACGGATGCGCGCCAGGGTGTCCTCGGCGTGCGCCGGACGGCGCATGCGCTTCAACACCGCGGGGCTGCCGTGCTGGAAGGGAATGTCGAGATAGGGCAGCACGCGCCCCTCGGCCATCAGCGCAATCACCCCATCGACGTGCGGGTACGGATAGACGTAGTGCAGGCGCACCCACACCCCGAGCGCGCCGAGTGCGCGGGCGAGATCCATGAAGCTCGTCTGGTACGCGGTGCCGCGCCAGGTGCGCCGCGCGTAGCGCAGGTCCGCCCCATAGGCGCTCGTGTCCTGGGAGATGACCAGCAGCTCCTTCACTCCCGCGGCGGCGAGTCGCTCGGCTTCGCGCAGGACGTCGTCGATCGGGCGGCTCACGAGCCGACCGCGCATCGCGGGAATGATGCAGAAGCTGCAGCGATTGTTGCACCCTTCGGCGATCTTCAGGTACGCATAGTGGCGGGGCGTCAGCCGTACACCCTGCGGCGGCAGCAAGTCGAAGAAGGGCTCGTGACGCGGCGGCAGGTGCTCGTGCACCGCGCCGACCACATCCTCGTAGGCGTGCGGTCCGGTCACCTTCAGCACCTGCGGGTGGCGCTCGAGAATGCGGTCGGGGCGTGCGCCGAGGCACCCCGTCACGATAACGCGCCCGTTCTGTGCGAGCGCCTCACCGATCGCCTCGAGGGACTCATCCACCGCAGCGTCGATGAAGCCACAGGTGTTCACGACCACTACGTCCGCGGCTTCATAGGTCGGTGAGACCTCGTAGCCTTCCGCGCGCAACTGCGTGAGTATCCGCTCCGAGTCCACGAGTGCCTTCGGGCAGCCGAGGCTCACGAAGCCGACTCGGGGAGCACGCGGCGCGTGCGCCGCGCGGGTTGTACGCGGGCGGCGTGGCTCGCCACGATTTTTCGAGGAAGCGGTCGAACGGCTCGGCATACCTGAACCGGCCTCGCGGCCGGGCACGTGAAAAAAAGGCGGCTATGCTAAAGCACCCCGGGAGATTTCGCTAACCGCGCCCGGCAGGCGCAACCCGCCCCGGAATTACTGCTGCGCCGAGCTCTGCGCGGGAGCGGTTGCCGCGGGGAACGCGCCGCCGGCCGGCGGCGGATGTTGCACCCGGTGGAGTGCGTAGAAGACCAGCAGCACGATGAGCGGCATGACCAGCCACGGCCAGACTGCCGGCCGGCGTTCACTAGCGGCCATACATCCCCGTGAGCTTCGCCTCACCGAGCGCGTGCGCGCGCGCGTTGAAGCCGATCAGGGCGGCGCTTGCCCCCTGCGGCACCTCGAGCTTCGCCACCTTGAGGGCGTAGAGCGTGAAATTATAGTGATGTGGGCTACCCGGCGGCGGGCAGGGTCCACCGTAGCCGACGCTGCCGTAGTCGTTGCGCCCCTGCACCGCCCCCGCCGGCATCAGGCCTTTCTTCGGATCTCCCGCACCCACGGGAAGCGCGGCGGTGCCGGGTGGGATGTCGTAGGCGATCCAATGCCACCAGCCGCTGCCGGTGGGCGCGTCCGGGTCGTGCATCAACAGCGCGAAGCTCTGGGTACCGGCGGGTGCGCCGCTCCAGGCGAGCGCCGGCGACATGTTGCCGCCCTTGCAGCCGAACTCATTGAAGACCTGGGCGTTGGCGATCGTACTGCCTTCGGTGAAGTCAGTGCTGGTCAGGCTGAACTTGGCCATGGCGCCCTCCGGAGCGGCGTGCGACCCCGCCGCGAACAGAGTCATCGCAGCGAGAGCGATCATCGCGAGCCCGGCATGCACCGTCCACGCCATGGGTCTCATGGGTGCCGCTCCCGAATCCCGAGCCGGCCGACACCGGCGCGCTGCAGTGTGCAGCGCGCGGGGCGTGCAGTGCAAATCAGTGTTGGCGCCGGGCCGCCCGGCTTCGATCACGATCGAGCGGGAGCGATGTCAGCCGCGAACCCAGTGGCCGGGCTCCATGCGCCAGCCGTTACCCACCGGGTGCCAGCCGTGCGCCACCCAACGGTAGCCGGGCCGCGGCGCCTGCCAGTAACCGGGATGCCAGGCGTAGCGGCCGCCTTCCCAGAACCAGGCGCCGCCTACCCAGAAATATCCGGGAGCCGGAGCGACGCCCATCACTTCGACACGTACCGGGGGCGGGGCCTCCCAGGCGATGACGGCGTGATAGCCCGGAGCGGGCGCGACGACGCACGCGGACACCGCGACCGCGAGCAGCGTGCTCGCGACCGCCACCTTGACGGAAATAAGTTTCATCCAGCCGCCTCCTGTTGGTTCGCGCCCGCGTGCGGGACCCGATTACACAAGCAACGCGCGACGGCGTTTCAGGCATACACAACGAGACATCCACATGAGCCGCACGAACGCAGAAGTGTCAAATCAACCCGCTGAGCTCGTTGACTACAATCTGTTCAGCAGTCATTCAGCGCTCAGCGACGCGCTCGTGCGGGAGGGCGCGGCGCACGAGCAGGCGAGGCTCACGGCACTCGGCGAGCGCCTCGGCAGCGCAACGATGTTCACACTCGGCGATGCGGCCAACCGCAACGCCCCGCAGCTGCGCGCCTGGGATCGCTCGGGCGCGCGTCTCGATGCGATCGAGTTCCACCCCGCGTGGCACGAGCTCATGCGCCGCCTGGTCGCGGAGGGGCTGCACACCGGCCCCTGGGCGCAGCCGCATCCGGGCGCGCACGTGGCGCGCGCGGCCGGCTACATGATGTGGGCGGAGGTCGAGAACGGCACGCAGTGCCCGGCCACCATGAGCTACGGAGCGGTGCCGGCGCTCGCGCGGCATGCCGATACGTTCGCGCCGTGGCTGCGGCTGCTGCTGTCGCGCGAGTACGATGCCGCGTTCGCGCCCGCGGCCGAGAAGCGCGGCGCGCTCATCGGCATGGGCATGACCGAGCGCCAGGGGGGCTCGGATGTACGCACCAACACGACGCGCGCTCAGCCGGTGAATGGCGCGGGTCCGGGCCGCGAGTATCGGCTCCGCGGCCAGAAGTGGTTCTTCTCCGCGCCGATGTGCGATGCCTTCCTGGTGCTGGCGCAGGCCGCGGGCGGGCTGTCGTGCTTTCTGGTGCCGCGCTTCCGGGCGGACCGGAGTCCCAACGCCCTGCGCCTGCTGCGCCTGAAGGACAAGCTCGGCAACCGTTCCAACGCCTCCGCCGAGGTCGAGTTCGACGACGCCGGCGGGCTGTTGGTGGCCGAGGAGGGGCGCGGTATTCCCGCCATTCTCGAGATGGGGGTATACACGCGGCTCGACAACGCCATCGGCTCGGCGGGACTCATGCGCCAGTGCGTCTCGCAGGCGATCCATCATGCCCGCGGGCGGCGCGCGTTCGGGCGGCTGCTGAGCGAGCAACCACTGATGCGCAACGTCCTCGCGGACCTCGCACTCGAGTGCGAGGCGGCGGTCATGATCACCATGCGCCTGGCCCGTGCATTCGATGCGCAGGAGGATGAGGAGGCGACGCTGCTGCGCCGCGTGCTGACACCGGTGGTCAAGTACTGGGTCTGCAAACGCGCGCCGGCGGTGTGCGCCGAGGCCATGGAAGTCCTCGGCGGCAACGGCTATATC
>Ga0318560_10000741_pt1 | contig 10216 bp, 8 predicted proteins | sample GRESIP065b5f22_FD_202537 | JGI IMG/M metagenome (GOLD analysis project Ga0318560, IMG submission 202537) | Tropical soil microbial communities from Luquillo Experimental Forest, Puerto Rico - GRE.SIPMG.065b5f22 | ecosystem: Environmental > Terrestrial > Soil > Tropical forest > Bulk soil... | reverse complement strand
AAATCGCGCACTCGAACGCCTCGATCCGCGCCTTCAACGAGCGCGCCGCGATCAACGCGCGGCTGCAAGGCACCGCCGCCGACATCATCCGCCGCGCCATGGTGCGCATGGAGGCGGCGCTGGCGAAGGCCAAGCTCTCCGCGCAGATGCTGCTGCAGGTGCACGACGAGCTCGTGTTCGAGGTGCCCGACACCGAGGTGGCGAAGACCTTGCCGGTGGTGGAGAAGGTGATGGCGCAGGCGCCGATGCCGGCGCTCTCGCTCTCGGTGCCGCTCGCGGTCGAGGCGCGCGCCGCGCACAATTGGGACGAGGCGCATTGAGCGAATCTCGCGGCGGGCTGCGTCCTCATCCTGAGGAGCGCGCGTCCTCCAGCAGTCCCGCAAAGTCGAACGGGGGTGCGCGCGCGTCTCGAAGGATGAGGACGGCCCTCATAACACGTCGAAGACGCGCGTAAACGCGCTTATGCTTCGAGACGAATCGCAACGCAGCCGAGTCCGTAGAAACGTCTGCGCTCGATTGTCGCTGCGATGCTCCTCAGCATGAGGTCCGACCTAGGCTTGATCGCGATGAGCCGGAAGCTTTACGGCGGCGTCTTCGCCGCGATTCTTCTCATCGCGCCGGACGTGGCGCACGCCGCCGCCGGCATCGACGGCGCGGCGCTGCGCTGGCCGTGGGCGCTGCCCTTCGTCGGCATTCTCGTCACCATCGCGACCGGCCCGCTGCTGTTTGCGCGATTCTGGCACCGCCATTACGGCAAGCTCGCCTTCGCCTGGAGCGTGCTCACGCTGGCGCCGCTTGCCGCGATCCACGGCACGCCGGCCGCGCTCGCCGCTTTCGTGCATACCGTGCTCGCCGAATACTTGAGCTTCATCGTGCTGTTGTTCGCGCTCTACGTGGTCGCCGGCGGCATCTTGGTGACGGGAGAGCTGCGCGGCACGCCCTTCGTCAACACCGTGATGCTCGCGTTCGGCACCTTGATCGCCAGCGTGGCGGGCACCACCGGCGCCGCCATGATCCTCGTCCGCCCGCTCATCCGCGCCAATGCTGCGCGGCTCCACAACGTCCACGTGGTCGTGTTCTTCATCTTTCTCGTCGCCAATATCGGCGGCGCGCTGTCTCCGCTCGGCGATCCGCCGCTCTTCGTCGGCTTCATGCACGGCGTCGATTTCTTCTGGACGGCGCGCCACATCTGGCTCGAAACCGCGCTCGTCGCCGGTTGGGTGCTTGCCGTCTTCATCGCGCTCGATGTCTGGTACTACCGCAAGGACCGCCTGACCGCACCCGTGGGCGAGACCAGGCCGCCGACGAAGCTTGCCGTCAGCGGCGGCATCAATTTGCTGCTGATCGCCGGCATCATTGTCGCCATGCTCGCCGCCGCGACGTGGAAGCCCGCGCTGAGCGTCGACGTTTACGGCACCACACTCGAGGTGGGGACCATCGCGCGCGATGGCGCGCTGGCGCTGATCGCAATCCTCTCGCTCGTGCTGACGCCGAACGAACATCGCGAGGCCAACGGCTTCACGTGGGAGCCGATCGCGGAAGTGGCCATTCTGTTCGCCGGCATCTTCGTCTGCATCATTCCGGTGGTGGCCATGCTCGATGCCGGCAAGGACGGCGCGTTCGCGTGGCTCTTGGCCGCCGTCACCGCGCACGACGGCAGCCCGCATGACATCGCCTATTTCTGGCTGACCGGGGCGCTCTCGGCCTTTCTCGACAACGCGCCGACCTATCTCGTATTCTTCGAACTCGCCGGCGGCGACGCGCGCGAGCTGATGGGGCCGCTCGCCACGACGCTCGCCGCGATCTCCATGGGCGCGGTCTATATGGGCGCCATGACCTATATCGGCAACGCGCCGAATCTCATGATCTACGCCATCGCCGTCGAGCGCGGCGTCAAAATGCCGAGCTTCTTCGGTTACATGCTGTGGTCGGCGGTGGTGCTGCTGCCGATCTTCGCCGCGCTCACCCTCGTCTTGCTCGCGCGCGGCGCCTAGTCGGGCGGGTCGCGCGCCGTTTGCGCGCGGCCCTGGATGAGGGCTTCGACGCCGCCTTGGCTCGCGCGGCGGCCGGGAGCACCGCCACCGCCTCGATCTCGATCAGCGCCCCTTCCCGCGCCAGGCCCGAAATCGCGATGGTCGTGCTGGCCGGGCGGTCGTTCTCGGCCAGATAGCCGTCGCGCACCTCGCGGAAGGTCGGCAGGTGCGCGCGGTCGACGAGATAGTTGTTGAGCTTCACCACGTGCCGGAACTGCGCCCCCACGGCGGCGAGCGCGGTTTTGAGATTCTCGAAGGTCTGCACCGCTTGGCGCCGAAAATCGCCGACGACCTTGCCGTCGCGGTCGACCCCGAGCTGACCGGCGATGTAGACGATCCGCCCCGGCGCGGTGACCTCGACCACATGGGTGTAGCCGGGCGGCCGGCTCAGCGCTTGCGGATTGATGAAACGGGTCTGGCTCATGGCTCTTCTCCTCTGCGTTCTCGATCATGCGGCCACCGGCGCCGAGAATCTAAGCACACCGGGCCGTCGCCCTGGAATGGGTGCGACGCGCCCTCTCTTGACAGCGCCCGGTGCTTCCCCAAGCCTGCCCGCTCGCGTTGGGAGGGACTTGGGTGACTGGGCAGTTCGCGCCGCACATCTTCTTCGGCCTCGATCCGATGATGGTCTCGACCATCATCCTTTGCATCACCTACGCCGTCATCATCTGGGACAAGCTCAACCGCGCGATCGTCGCGCTCATCGGGGCGGCGGTGATGGTCGGCAGCGGCGCGCTCGACCAGAACGAGGCGTTCAAGGGCATCGATTGGAACACGATCGGGCTGCTCACCGGCATGATGATCCTAGTGTCGGTGTCGCGCCGTTCCGGCATGTTCGAATATCTGGCGATATGGTCGGCGCAGAAAGCGAAGGCCAGTCCCGCCGGCATCCTGCTGCTGCTGCAGCTCACCACCGCCGTCGTTTCCGCGCTGCTCGACAACGTGACGACAGTGCTCTTGGTCGTGCCGGTGACGCTCGCCATCACCAGGGAGCTCGACGTGCCGCCCTACCCATTCCTGTTCGCGGAGGTGTTCGCCTCCAATATCGGCGGCACCGCGACGCTGATCGGCGATCCACCCAACATCATGATCGGCTCGCTCGCCGGGCTCGACTTCAACGCCTTCATCATCCACCTCACGCCGGTGATCATCGTGGTGATGGCGGCGCAAGCGCTGATGATCCATCTCGTGTGGGGCAAAGCGCTCAAATCGACCCCGGCGCGGCGGGCGCTGGTCATGGGAATGAGCGCGAAAGAGACCATCCTCGACTGGACGCTGCTCAAGCAGTCGCTGGCGGTGCTCACCGCCGTGATCGTCGCCTTCGTGCTCGCGCGGGCGCTGCATCTCGAGCCCGCGACCATCGCGATGACGGGCGCGGCCGTGCTGATGCTCCTCGACAATTGGCAACATCACACCGAGAAGCAGTCGCAGAACGTTCACAAGACGTTCAGCGACGTCGAATGGATCACGATCTTCTTCTTCATCGGCCTGTTCATCGTGGTGCACGGGGTCGAGATTGGCGGCCTGCTCCATCTTCTCGCCAACGAGTTGGTGGCGGCGACGGGCGGCAACATGGCGACCGCCGGCTACGCGATCCTGTGGGCGTCCGCCTTCCTCTCGGCGATCGTAGACAACATCCCGTTCGTCGCGACCATGATCCCGCTGATCAAGAGCATGGCGCCCGCCTATGGCGGTGCGGATAAGATCGAGCCGCTGTGGTGGTCGCTCTCGCTCGGCGCCTGCCTCGGCGGCAACGGCACGCTCATCGGCGCTTCGGCAAATCTCACGGTCGCCGGCATTGCCGAGCGCAATGGCATCCCCTTCCGCTTCGCGACCTACCTCTCCTACGGCATGCCGATGATGGTGGTCTCGGTCGCCATCTCCCACGTCTATCTGTGGTGGCGCTATTTCTGAGCCGACCATTCCGCCGCATCGCGGCTTGACCTTGGGCGCGCTGAATTTCGCGTAACGCTTGCGGCCGCTTAGATGCGTAGTGGCAGCACGCTCGTGTCGACGCCAGCGGTTATTTCTTCACGACCACGATCAGCGGTTTGTCCTTTGCCGCCCGGCTGTGGACGACCAGCGCCTTGCCGTTGGCGCTGGCGCTCTCGTTGCGGGCGAGGTGGACGAGTTCGGCGGGAATGATTCCTGCTTCTCCGGCCTTGAGCAGCGTGCTTCCCTTGCCTTCGATTTCCACGGTCAAATTGCCTTCGATCACGTGCAGCAGCTCCTGGGCGCCCGGATGCATGTGCCAGGGCGCGGCGGCGCCAGGCGGGAATTCGACGATGCTGACCACGGTCTCCTGCACCACCTCGCCTTGGCCCTCCAGGTCCTTGCGCAGAATTTGCGTCAGCTTCGGCCCCGCTTGCGCTTGCGCCAGCGCAATAGTCGCGACGGACGGAGCCGCCACTGCGAGCCCGGATAGCGTAAGAAACTCGCGGCGAATGATTTGCATCGTTCCCTCTCCTTTGAATGCGATGGTGAATGTTCGCAGCGACGTCGTGCCAGCGCTGCGAGGATAGAACCCCGGCGAGGGTCGGAAATTCCGGCGCGACGCGTTCAGTCGCAGAGCGAGGCCGTGACCTCCTGGGCGAGCGACAGCGCGCAGGTGAGGCCCGGCGACTCGATGCCGAAGAGGTGCACGATGCGCACAAGCCCGTGCTGGGCCGGCCCCTCGATCAAGAAATCCGCCGCCGGCTCGCCCGGGCCCGTGAGCTTGGGCCTGATCCCACAATAGTCGGGCACGAGCGAGCCGTCCGGCAGTCCGGGCCAATAGTCGCGGATGCGCTGGTAGAATGCGAGCGCGCGGCTGGGGTCGACGTCGTAGTCCTCGCGCTCGATCCATTCCACGTCCGGCCCGAAACGCATGCGCCCGGCGAGGTCGAGCGTCACGTGCACCCCGAGCCCGCCCGGCACCGGCACCGGATAAATCAGCCGCGAGAACACGGGGCGGCCGGTGAAGCCGAAGTAATTGCCCTTCGCGAGCACGAGCCGCGGCACCCGCTCGGCCGGATAGCCCTCGGTCGCCCGCGCCAGGCGCTGGGCGCCGAGCCCGGCGCAATTGACCACGGCATCGAAGCTGAGCCATTGCCGCTCGCTGCCCGCGAGCGCGGCGTCCCAGCCGCCGCCCGCTCGCGGCTTGAGGCGCTCGATTAAGCTCGCAAACGCCACCATGCCGCCGCGATCTTCGAGATCGCCGCGCAGCGCCAGCATGAAGCGGTGGCTGTCGATGATGCCGGTTTCCGGCGAATGCATCGCGGCGACGCAGGCGAGCGCCGGCTCAAGGCGCTTGGCGGCCCCGGCATCGATGATCTCGACGCCTTCGACGCCGTTCGTCTGCGCCTGCTTGTGAACCGCCGCGAGCCGTCCGATTTCGTCGGCGTTGGTGGCGACGACGAGCTTGCCGCATTTGCGGTGCGGCACGCCGTGCGAGGCGCAGAACTCGTAGAGCATGCGCCGCCCGCGCGGGCAGTGGTACGCGCGCCGCGATCCGGTCGGATAATAAAGGCCCGCGTGGATGACCTCGCTGTTGCGCGAGGAGACGCCGGTGCCGATGCCGGAGGTCACCTCCGCAACCACCACGTCATGCCCGGCGATGGCCGCCGCGCGCGCGACGGCCAGCCCGACCACACCCGCTCCGACCACCAGCACCTGCATCCGCCCTGCCCCGCTCACATCTCGACCGGCAGCCCAGCGTAGTTCTCGGCCAGCGAGCGCATCGCCGCCTCGGAGCTCGTCACGTAGTCGAGCTCGGCGCGCTGGCGCTTGCGATCGAAGGCGTTGTGGGTGGGGTCGAGATGAAACAGCTGCGTCATCCACCAGGAGAAGCGCTGCGCCTTCCACACCCGCCGCAGACAGGTCGCCGAATAGCGCTTGAGCAGATCGCTGCGGCCGCCCTTATAGAATTGCGAGATCGCGCCCGCGAGCACCCTGACGTCCGCGAGCGCGAGATTCATGCCCTTCGCGCCGGTCGGGGGCTGGATGTGGGCGGAATCGCCGGCTAGAAAAAGCCGGCCGTATTGCATGGGTTCGACCACGAAGCTGCGCATGGGGGTGATGCCCTTCTGCAGCATCGCGCCCTCGGAGAGTTTGCGCGTACCGCCGATGCGGGCATGCAGTTCCTGCCAGATGCGCGCGTCCGGCCAGTTCTCGATGTCGTCGTCGGGGGCGCATTGCAGGTAGAGCCGCGCCAAGGTCGGCGAGCGCATGGTGTAAAGCGCAAAGCCGCGCTCGTGATAGGCGTAGATCAGCTCGTCTTCGGGCGGAGGAGATTCCGACAGAATCCCGACCCAGCCGAATGGATATTCGCGATCATAGGCCGTGAGCGCGGTGGCCGGAATGCTCGGCCGGCAAATGCCGTGAAAGCCGTCGCAACCGCCGATGAAATCGCAGGCGAGCTCCGCCTCCTCGCCGTCGTGCCGGAAGCGAATCTTCGGTGCGTGGCCGGCAAAATCGTGCACGCTCACGTCGCTCGCCTCGAATAAAATTTGCCCGCCGTCGGAAAGCCGCCGCGCGATCAAGTCCTTCACCACCTCCTGCTGGCCGTAGATGGTCACGCCCTTGCCGACGAGCTCGCGGAAATTGATGTAGTGCAAGGCGCCGCCGAAGGTAAAATGCACCCCGTTGTGGAACATGCCCTCGCGCTGCATGCGTGCGCCGACGCCAGTTTCGACCAGGAGGTCGCTCGCCCACTGCTCGATCAAGCCGGCGCGGATGCGGCTCTCGATATAGTCGCGGCTGCGGTTTTCCAGGATGACGCTGTCCACGCCCTCGAGGTGGAGAAGATGCGACAGCATCAGCCCGGCGGGCCCGGCGCCGACGATACCGACCTGCGTGCGCATCTCATTCTCCCCGTTGTCCCCGCCGTCATGCTCATTGGTATAGCAAGGTCGCAAGCGAGAAGAGACAGACTCGGGATTGCCTTGCCCATTTCGGCGGTTTTAACCCAGCGCCGCGGCGAGATCGGCGATGAGGTCGTCGGCATCCTCGATGCCGACCGACAGCCGCACCAAGGTATCGCCGATGCCCAGGCTTGCGCGCACCTCCACCGGCACCGATCCGTGGGTCATCAGCGCGGGATGCTCGATCAGGCTTTCGACGCCGCCGAGGCTTTCGGCCAATGCGAACAGCCGGCAGCGTTCGAGAAAGCGGCGGGCGTCGTCGAGCGTGCCCTCAAGCTCGGCCGAGATCATGCCGCCGAAGGCGCGCATCTGCTTTTTGGCGAGCGCGTGCTGGGGATGGCTCGCGAGCCCCGGATAGAACACGCGCCGGACCTTGGGGTGGCGTCCGAGCCAGGCGGCGATCTTGAGCGCCGAGGCGCAGTGCCGCTCCATGCGCAGCGCCAGCGTCTTGAGGCCGCGCAGCGCGAGGAAGGAGTCGAACGGACCTTGGATCGCGCCGACGGCGTTCTGCAGGAACTTCATCTTGTCGCGCAGCTCGGCATTCTCGCCTGCGATCGTCACGCCGCCGACCATGTCGGAATGCCCGTTGAGATATTTCGTGGTCGAATGCACGACGAGATCGAAGCCCAGTTCGAGCGGGCGCTGGACATAGGGGCTGGCGAAGGTGTTGTCGGCCACGGCCCAGATGCCGCGCCGTTTCGCGATCGCCGCCACGCGCTCGAGATCGACGAGCTTGAGCAGCGGATTGGTGGGCGTCTCGATCCAGATGAGGCGGGTGTTCGCCTTGATCGCCGCTTCGATCGCGCCGGCGTCGGTGAGATCGTGATAGCTCACCTCGAGCCCCATGGAGCGCTTGCGCACGCGCTCGAACAGCCGCCGCGAGCCGCCGTAGAGGTCGTCGACCGCCACGATATGGGAGCCGTGGTCGAGACATTCCAGCGTGGTCGAGATCGCGGCAATGCCCGAGGCAAAGGCGAAAGCCGCGCTGCCGCCTTCGAGATCGGCGATGCAGCGCTCGAATGCCATGCGCGTCGGGTTCTTGGTGCGGGCGTAGTCGTAGCCCTTGTGCACGCCGGGGCTCTGCTGGACGTAAGTGGAGGTGGTGTAGATCGGCATCATGACGGCGCCGGTCGTCGGATCGGGCTCCTGCCCGGCGTGGATGCAGCGCGTGGAGAAATCGAGTTGGTTTTTTGTGGTCATCATGTGCCTCTATTGCCCGTCGTGCCCGCGCGGTCCGGATACGTCTTGAGGCCGCAATCGCAGCAAGACGCGGATGGCCGCAACACGTCCGGCCATGACGAAGAAGACAATAGCGCGGTTACAGTGCAATCCGAAAATAGTTGATGAGGTCGAGGCGGGTCGCCAAGCCGAGAAACTGATCGCCGTCCATGACGATCGCGACGTAGTCCTTGCGGAACAACGGCAAGAGATCGGCGATCGGCGCGTCGGCGGAAATCGTCTCCAGTCGCGTCGCCATCACCTCTTTGACCGGCCGCGCAAAGGCCCGGTCGGGGTCGTCGCGTTCCGCGAGCAGCGCGGCCAGCACGTCGCTCTCGTCGACGAGGCCGATCACGTGCCCGCTCGCATCGACGACCGGCAACTGCGAGACGTCGGTCGAGCGCATGCGCGCGAACACCGTGCGTAGATTGTCCTCGGGCCGCACCACCACCGCGGTGCCCTCGCTGTAGCGGCTGACGACGACGTCGCGCACGGTGCCGTGCCGATCGGGATGGCTCCAGCCTTCCTGCGCCAGAAAGATGGGGTTGAACACCTTGGAGAGATACTTGGCGCCGGAGTCGCAAACGAGACTCACGACGCGCTTGGGCGCCGCTTGCGCGCGGCAATAGCGCAGCGCCGCCGCCAGCAGCGTGCCCGAGGATGATCCGGCGAGCACGCCCTCGGCGCGCAGGAGTTCACGCGCGCTGGCAAAGCTCTCCGCGTCGGGAATCGCGAAGGCTCGCGAGACGAGGGAGAGATCGGCGTTGGGCGGCACGAAATCTTCGCCGATGCCTTCGACCGCCCAGCTTCCCGCTTGCACCATGCGGCCGGTCGCGACGTAGGGCGCTAGCACCGAGCCCTCGGGATCGGCAAGGACCATCGTGGTCTTGGGCGAGGCGCGGCGCATGAACCGGCCGATGCCGGTGAGCGTGCCGCCCGAGCCGACGCCCACCACGATGGCGTCGACGTCGCCGTCCATCTGGCGCAGGATCTCTGGACCGGTCGCGGTCTCGTGCGCCTGCGGATTGGCGGGGTTGGCGAACTGGTTGACGAAGACCGCGCCCGGCGTGCGCTGCGTGATTGCTTCGGCGAGGTCCTGATAGTAATCGGGATGCCCCTTGCCCACGTCCGAGCGCGTGATGACGACCTCGGCGCCCATGGCCTTGGCGTGCAGCACCTTCTCGCGCGCCATCTTGTCGGGAACGACGAGCAGCGTGCGGTAGCCCTTGCGGCCGCCGACCAGCGCGAGTCCGAGCCCGGTATTGCCGGCGGTGGCCTCGACGATGGTGCCGCCGGGTTTCAGGCGCCCGTCGGCTTCCGCCGCCTCGATCATGGCGCGCGCCGGCCGGTCCTTGAGCGAGCCCGAGGGGTTTGCGCTCTCGAGTTTGAGAAATAGCCGGCAGGGGCCGCGATCGATGCGCGTGACCTCGATGAGAGGCGTGTCGCCGATGAGATCGAGCACCGAGGCCATGGCGGTCTATAGCATTGCGCGGGCGAAGACGGGACGTCCGTCAGCCGGTCATCCATTCGACCAGCGCCCGGTTCACCGCGTCCGGTCGCTCCATGGTGGAAAGGTGTCCGCAATCGGCGATGACGACGAGCCGCGAATCGGCGACGCCGGCCGCGATCTCTTGCGCGAGCGCCGGCGGGGTGAGCTCATCGCCGTCGCCGACGAGTACCAGCGTCGGACATGTGATCGCGCCCAACGACGGCCGTGCATCCGCCCGCGTCATGATGGCTTGCTGCTGGCGCAAGAACGCCTGCGCTCCGGTCTCCTCGGCCATGACGCGCACGCGCTCGCGCAGCGCTTCGTCCCCTTGCCGGTTGCGATGGACGAACACCGGAAACTGCAGCGGCGGCACCTCGGCGAATCTGCCGGCCTTGGCGAGCGCGATCTGAGGCCGGCGCCGCGCGGTCTGCTCCGGCGTTTCGGGCCGCGCCGAGGTGTCGAGCAGCGCGAGCTTTTGGACGCGCTCGGGCGCGTGCCGCATGATGGTCAAGGCGATGAAGCCGCCCATCGAGAGCCCGGTTAGCGCAAAGCGCGGCGGCGCGGCGGCGAGGACG
>Ga0318560_10000725_pt1 | contig 10287 bp, 12 predicted proteins | sample GRESIP065b5f22_FD_202537 | JGI IMG/M metagenome (GOLD analysis project Ga0318560, IMG submission 202537) | Tropical soil microbial communities from Luquillo Experimental Forest, Puerto Rico - GRE.SIPMG.065b5f22 | ecosystem: Environmental > Terrestrial > Soil > Tropical forest > Bulk soil... | reverse complement strand
ATCACGTCCTGACCGACTGCGTCGAGGCGGTAGTCGGCGATGTCGGACGGTCTTGGACCACCGGGGCTGAGGCCGCGGAGGTCGGGCGCGACCGCCCGTTGGCCCGCTTCGCCGAGGTACCCGGTCTGCCACCTCCAGGCGCAGGAGGTCTGGGGAAAGCCGTGCAACAGTACGGTCAGCGGCGCATTGTCGGGCCCGGCCGATAGCCCGGTGAACAGCCGGTCGCCTAGGTGGACATTCAGGTCGTCTAGCATGGTGGTGACACTACCTACGTACTGTATGTAGGTCAAGACTGTAGGAGCAAGTTAGGGTTATGCGCATGCCGACACAGCGGTCCGCGCGTGGTGCGCGCCCGCGTGTACACCGGACGAAACCGGAACACGGTGATCAGACCAAAGCGAAACTATTGGTCTTGGCGCGAGAGCTGTTCGCGCGCCAAGGGCACGGCGGAGTTGCGCTGCAGGAGGTGTGTGACCGGGCCGGTGTGACTCGTGGCGCCCTCTACCATCACTTCCCCGGCAAGGACGAGCTGTTCCGCGCGGTGTGCGAGCAAGTGGCCCAGGAGGTTTCCCAGCGGTTGATCGCCCGAGCAGCGCGTGAGCCCACCGCCTGGTCGAGGCTCCAGGCCGGCTGCGCAGCGTTCTTGGACGAGTGCGCGAGGCCCGAAGTGCACCAGATCCTGTTGACCGACGGCCCAGCCGTCCTGGGCTGGGCGGCTTTTCGCGAGCTTGACGGCCGGCACGGGCTGGGCCTGCTCAAGGCCGGGCTGGGATCGGCAATCGACGAGGGAGCCGTCTCGTCGGCCCTCCCCGTTGACACAACGGCGCATCTGCTGGTCGGGGCGCTCAACGAAGCCAGCCTGCTCATCGCGGGTGCCGAAGACCCGCAAGCGGCGCGTCGGGAGGCGATGCAGAGCGTCCAACGGCTCCTCGATGGCATCGCCGGGCCCGACCGCGCCGTTTAGTTGAGCTTTTCGAACCTACGGATCGCCGAGGTATGCGTCGGCCCAGGCGCCGATGATTCGGCCCGCCCGATGGGCTTGGCCGCGGGCGGTCAGCAGGTGATCGGAGCCCTCGAGCGAGACGAAGCTGCGCGGGTGGCGGGCCAAGCTGAAGATCTCGCTCGCGTTGTCGATGCTGACCGTGTTGTCGGTGGGTGAGTGCAGGATGAGCAGCGGCAGGCGCAAGCCCTTGATTTTGTCGATCAGACGAGCCGCGCGGACATCCTCGACGAACGCCCGCTTCAGGGTCAGCGTGCGCCCACCGACCATCCATTCGGCAGCGCCCTCGGACATCACGCAGTCGACCACTGCGTCGTAATGCTTCTCGACGTGGCTGGGGTCAACCGGCGCCGCCACCGTGACAACCGACCGCACGCCCGGCGACTGTCGCGCCGCGGCGAGCACGGCCGCGCCACCCCACGAGTGCCCGACCAGGATGTCGGCCGGCGTCGCGCGGTCGGCCATGAACTCGCATGCCTTGACGATGTCGTCGACCTTGACGCTGAACGACCCGTCACCCCATTCGCCCTCCGATGCGCCCAGACCCAGCGCGTCGAAGCGCAGCATGCCGATTCCGTCCGCGGCCAGCTGCTTGCAGATCCGGGCCGCGGCGGGGCAGTCCTTACCGAGTGTGAAGCCGTGCGCAAACACGCCCCAGCCGCGCACCGACCTTTCCGGCACCTCGATGATCCCTGCCAGGTTCGGGCCCGTGGAGCTTTTGAAAGTGACACGTTCGCCCATGGTGGAGATCTAACCTGCCACGCAATGGTGGCCGAACTCAGGTCACCGCTATGCGCGTGGACAAAGGTCCACGATGGCATAGTCGATGAGGGCGTCGGCCTGTCGCGGCGTGAGGCCCCTGGGGCCATTGTCTTGGGCGGATTTTTGCAGGGCGAGGGACTGAAGCTGCGACGCGGGAGCGCCCCAGGATATCTGCTGGCAGACTTTCCAGCCGGTCTGCACCAGCGCCGGGTCGCCGCCGTCCATGTCCGCGATACCGACGTTGTGCAGGTGGTTGAGATAGGAAGCCTCGTCGGCGTGAGCCGGGCCGGCGCACACGACGCCGGCGATCAGAAGGGGGCCACCTACCACTGCTGCGCGAATGAACCTGCCAGAGAGCCTCTGTGCTGCCATAACTCCTTCTCCAAATGCCCGATTGTCGCCCTGGTTCCTGACGGCGCACATATATCAAAGCCCGAAATCACGCGCTTGCCCAGACTGAAACTGCGGTCATCCGTCGCGGCGTGTCGTGTATGTGGTTGCAGTGTCGCCGATCCCGCTTGTGCGTGGACACATGAAATTCGCAAGCCACCCGTGCTACTCAGGCAACGCACCCCAGCCCGACGAAAGGTCGGTCAACGAAGACGCCAATGACTTCAACGAAAGGTCAGAGCAAATGAGCAACGCTGCGACGCAAGAACGGTCCGGCACCTCGCGCCGGATGATGGCCGGACCGACGATGCGGGGAAGTTATTGCCGGACAGGCGAATTCGGGTCCGTCGGCGCATCGTGGCACGGTGGAAAGGCGGCCGAAGTGGCGCCACAGCTACTCGATTTGCTGCATCCCCCGCGCCGGAGTGGGACCATTTGCCGATGAACAACCACGACTTGATGCTGATCGTCAAGATGTGCGCGGTCTTGGCTCTCGGTGTCCTGGGGACCTGGTTGATGAAGCGTCAGAACCGCAAGTTGCAGGTGCTGCGTCAGCGGGCCGAAACCGGCGGGCAGTCATCGCAGCCGCTGGATGCCCTGGACCAATTCGTGCTGACTCCCGCCCCGCGGGTAGGCCCGAGGGGAATGGCCAAGGTCGGGTGGGGAACGCTGGTGGCGTTCCCCTTGTGGATGTCCATACCGATCGCGATCGGTGCCCCGGCCGGGGTTGCAATGGGCTTCTTCGCCGCCTTCGCGATTGGCATGTATGCGTTTATGATCCCGTTTTACTTCTGGAACAAGCGCGGAAACACGCGCCTTTGCGTCACGAGCGAAGGCCTGACCGTTAATCGGCGCAAGGGTGATATCTACTCGCTCGTTGATGCCAGCCTCGGGTCCTGGGTGCCCACGAAGTTTATCCGCGGGAGGGCGGGCCCGGTAATGCTGGGTACTGCACTTCACTTGCGATGCGGGCCCAAGACCCTTGTTGTCGGCGGACGGGATCACCGCACGGGCGCGGGAGTACGGCTGGAAGCACCACCCGCTGAGCGGCTCGACGCGTGGATGTGGGCCGCCGATTTCGACCGGCTTCTGGCCATGATCGGTCGCCGGAGCAGGCTGGACGTACGCGGGCCCGCGCCGGAGGAGCCAATCCGCTGTTTTCTGGCTACGAACCCTTGGCTGCTCACGCGGCGACAGCGCCGCCGCAACACGCAACCGGTCCTGGTGCTGGACGTGGGTAGCGATCACATCCGCGCGATCGACCCCAACACGAATGCGACCGTCGCTTCGGCTTTTCTTGCGCAGGTGACCGCGGCGCCGGCGGATTGCGTCGTCCGCATGTCGGGGTCGTGGAAGGTGAGTTTTGTCGAGCCTGCCCTGATCGTCAGAATTCCTGGCATGGCACCGCTGACCATCGGCTGTCACGACGAGACCGATCCCTTCGGGACGTGGGTGTGGGGCACCCGGCAGTTCCCACGCCGGTTTAGCTGGTCCGGCAACGTGCCTTCGGAGCGGGAAACTGATTTCGTGGTTTCGGGCGCGGATTGGCTCACGCTCGTAGGGAAATTCGGCTTGACCTCGCAGTTGGACGATAAGGCGGAACTGGTCAGGTTGTATTTGAACGACAAAGCGGCACGGGCCAGAGCACGGGCCAGGGGCTGAGCATGTTGGGCGTGTCCGGGGCGGCACCCGAGAAGTCCTTCCGCTGCCTGCTGCTTCCCAACGCCGTCGGGTTGCAGGCCCCGAAACCCACTCTGGCGCTTGACGTTAGCAACGATGCGATCCGGCTGGTCGACCCGAGCGATAATGCACCGGTTGCCTCGGCGTGGCGTTCGCAGATCACGGCGTCCCCGGCAATGCACAGGCCGAACTACGGCGCTGGTATCCCGATGCCCGTCCTGGTTGTGGGTGCTCCCGGTTGGCAACCTCTGGCCATCGGAAGTCCCGAAGCCGGGTCTTGGCGCGGCGAGGTGCCCCAGGAGGCACCTGGGTATGTGGTCTCCGATGCGGACTGGCCCGTGCTGGTGGACATCTTCGGCTTGGGCCCGCAGCTGACGTCGCGTCGCTCGCGAAGCTCCGGAAGGAGACTGGTCCGCGGTCGCCAGCGGCTGGGGATAGGTGGCTGGTTTGTCAGAATCCTGCTCGCGTGCCTGGGGCTTTTTTTCCTTTATATGGGCGCGGACACGATGTACAGGTATCACGTCGGCACGCCGACGACGGTGACAGTCACCTACTGCACCAAGGGCAAGGGCGCTTCCTGCGAAGGCACATGGACCAAGGACGGAGTGTCTCACACCGGACAGATCGAGCAAGGGTTTAGCAATGGCCATGCCACCGTCGGATCATCGCTTCAGGCTCGCGTGTGGGGGCGGACAGCCTATACGTCAACCGCCGCGTACTTGCCTCTTGCGTTTGGGAGTGTGATGACCGTCGCCGCGGTCGTGTTGATCGTAAGACGAGGCGGCGGGTAGTTGAAGTGCCCTCCGCGACAACCGTTCCGGCCCAGGGGGCTAGGGTCGGTTCGTGCGCAGGACCATCGACTGGGACGGCGACGCGGTCACGATCATTGACCAGACCGCGCTGCCGGTCGACTACCGCGTTCTCCGTCTGCGTACCGTCGACGAGCTGATCGACGCGATCCGCCGCCTGGCTGTCCGTGGCGCCCCGGCGCTCGGCGCGGCGGGGGCGCTTGGCGTTGTGCTCGCGGCCCGCGAAGGAGGCGACCTCCGGGCCTCGGCCGAACGAGTCGCGAAGGCACGACCGACCGCTGTCAACCTCAGCTGGGGAGTCGCGCGCGCACTCGAGAAGCTCGACGAGGGCGCCGAAGCCGTGCTCGCCGAAGCACTGGAAATCCTCGACGAGGACGAACGCCTCAACCGCGCGGCGTCCGCCCACGCCGCCGAGATCGTCCTCGCACTGTGCGATCGTCGCCCGCTGCGGCTGCTAAGCCATTGCAACGCCGGTCATCTGGCCACCGTGGCCTGGGGCAGTGCGCTAGGCGTCGTCTGGCACCTTCACGAGCGCGGACTCGTCGAGTCGGTGCTTGTCGACGAGACACGGCCACTGCTACAGGGCGCCCGGCTCACAGCGTGGGAGCTGGCGCAGGCGGGTGTCCCCTACCGCGTGCAGCCGGACGGCGCCGCGGCGGCGGCGATGGCACGCGGCCTCGTCGACTGCGTGCTCGTCGGCGCCGATCGGATCGCGGCTAACGGCGACGTCGCCAACAAGATCGGCACCTACGGTTTGGCCATCGCGGCGCATCATCACGACGTGCCGCTCGTCGTGGTCGCGCCGTCGTCCACGGTCGACAGGTCGCTCGCCACCGGCGCCGAGATCGCTATCGAGGAACGCCCGCCCGACGAACTCAGGACGTTCACCGGCACCACGATCACCCCGCCGGACGCCGACGTTTTCAACCCCGCCTTCGACGTGACCCCGGCCGAGCTCATCACGGCCGTTGTCACCGAGCACGGTCGCTACCGGCCCGTCAGGCCGCAGCGATCGTCGACATCAGGGGACGAAGCGTGTTGAACAGCGGCTGCCGATCACGAAGATAGAAGTGGCCACCGCGAAGAATCTGTACGGAGAAATCCGCCGTTGTCCGCGAACGCCATTCGCGCAAGTCGGATTCGCTCACGAGCGGGTCCTCGCTGCCGCCGAAGACATGAATCGGGCAGGACAGTTCCTCTGCGTCGCCTTCCTCGTCTGTCATGCACAGCCGCAAGTCGTGTCGAGCGGCAGTGATGGCTCGTTCGTGCAGAGTGGGCCATCGCGTCAATTGCGAAGGCAGCCCGCCTAGTTCGGACAGGAGCGTCGCGAGCTGGTGGTCGTCGAGCAGATCCACGACATGGAGTGGCTTCGGAAGGTGCGGCGGGCCGTACGCGGACAGGAATACCGCCCGTGGCAGGGGAGAACCCTGCCAGCAGGGCGCCGAAACTGTGGCCGAAGAACATATGCGGCTCTTCAAGGGTGGATCGGAGCTGATCGTTCACCTCGTCGACGAGTTGCCGCAGCTTGGTGAAGCGCTGCCGGTTGGCGACCTCGACCGGAATCACCTCGACGGCCGGCCTCAGCGCCTTGTCCCAGGCGTTGAATGACAACCCGCCGCTCCCGGCATGGTGGAAGCAGAACAACCGCATCAGTTGCCTTTCTGATCGTGACTCACCGAAAATCACTATCCGGCAAGCCCCTTGGGGAATGTTTGCGAAAATCTTGCCGGCCTCTAGCTGCCTGCGTTCAGCAGCTCCAGCTCCTCGGCGAGCACCTTGACCATGAACCGGATCTGTTCCTCCGAGTGGCAGCTGGTGACGAAGAATCGCAGAAGCGCTTGGTCTTCCGGCGCAGCGGGAAAAAGGATCGGGTCGGCATTGATGCCGCGCCGCATCAGGGCGTCCGACACTTGCATCGCCTTGATCGAACTGCCGACGATGCACGCGATCATGGGGGCGCACGCGCTGTCGCCGATGTCGATGCCGGCTTCTCGGGCCAGGCTCAGGAAGAGCTCGGCGTTCTCGCGCATCCTGCGCAGGTGTTCGATCAGCGCCGGGCGCCCCGTGGCCCTCCGTATTGCCGCCGCAGGCGCGATCACGTCGCGGCAGTCGTTGGTGTTCATGCTGTGCTCCGTTTCCTTCGTAGGGCGGAACCAGGGTGGGCCGCGCTCGAAGGTAGGAGCGTCAGACACGGCTAACGCGGACACTTTTCCGAAAAACTTTTTGAACCAGCGGCCGCGGTAAGCGTCCCGCCCCGGCCAACCGCGACCTGCGTAGCCACAATATTGTGGCGCTGCCCGAGGGGGCGATACTATAGACGATCGAACGCGCTTGAGCATCTAACTATTGGTGAATTTATGGGAAACATGTATTTAATTCCCAGGATGAACGGGAAAGCCGACCAGACACCCGGCATCACCACCCACGCCGGCTCCCTTGTCACCGCGATCGTGGTGCTAACCGGCACCGCAATTCTGCGCAGCGGCGCAGCATCAGCCGACCCAAACCAGGACGACCAGTTCCTGGCACTACTCAGTCAAGAGGGCATTCCCGCCATGTTGGGCGTACCAGACCTCATCAAAACCGCCCATAAGGTTTGTGGCGAATTAGACGGCGGCGTTCCTGTGGATACCGTAGTGGACGAGCTGGTGAACAACGCGAATATGATCACCCCCGGTGCCGACCCCGGCCGTCTCCGTCGCACCGAGACCCGATTCGTCATTGCATCAGCGGGAGCCTACTGTCCGAACCATCGGGTGGGCTTCACCAACCGAAATGAGCCAATACACCGGGTGAATTTAACCTCTTTCGTCGAAGGAGCTAACGCGCCCGATCCGGTTCCACCGCTACCACAGGCACCGGACGCCCAGACGCGGAAACCGCCACAGGCGGTGGCGCCCACCCCAGCGAAGAAGGCACCTCCCGTTGTCGGTCCTCCGCCAGGCCGCGGCGGCGGAGGCGGGGGCGGCGGTGGTGGTCGTACCACCGGGGTGGCCCCGACACCACCCATGGAACCCGGCATTATCACGCTCGCACCGTAACCGCTCAGTCAGCCTCCGAGCGATCGTGAAAGTCGTTGACAAATACAAGGATTCACGTCCGCTCCAGGCGTACGTCGGCGCCAGCGGTTCTGCGGTTAGCTGGCGCCCGCCGCGATCACCTGGTCCACCTCGAGGGCCCGGCCGGCCATCTCGGCGTGTGCTTTATCGAGCGCGTCGGCCTGATCCTCATCGGCCTTCATCAGCGTCTCGATGTCGAAGCCGGCCATGTCGAGGACACCCATGTCCGAGAAGGCCTTTTGCACCTTGTCGCCCCACAACCCGATGTCCTTGACGATCGGCACGATTCGGCTGAACAGGTGCGAGCGGAACTGGATCATCAGTGGCGACGTGTCGACCCACTCGGCACACGCTTGGACGTCGAGGCCGAGGGTCTCGAAAACCTCTTCGCCGCGGAACCGGTCGCGCATCAGGTAGCAGGCATCCACGACGAACTCCTCACGCTCGTCCCGTTCGGCCTTGGTCAGCGCGGCGTAGTAGTCCTTCAGCGAGATTCGGCCGAAAGCGACGTGCCGGGCCTCGTCCTGCATGACGTAGGCCAGCACCTGCTTGGCCAGCGAGTCCTGCGGCGCCATGTCACGCAGCACCCCGAACGCGGCGAGTGCGAGCCCTTCGATGAGGACCTGCATGCCGAGGTAGGGCATGTCCCAGCGCGAGTCGCGCAGGGTGTCCTCCAGCAGGGCGGTCAGGTGCTTGTTGATCGGGTAGACCAGGCCGACCTTCTCCTGCAGGAACCGTGAGAACGCCTCGACGTGCCGGGCCTCGTCCATGGTCTGGGTGGCCGCGTAGAACTTCGCGTCCAGGTCCGGGACGACCTCGACGATCTTGGCCGCGCACACCATCGCCCCCTGCTCGCCATGCAGGAACTGCGAGAACTGCCAGGCCTGGAAGTGCTGGCGCATCTCGGCGCGACGTGATTCGTCTGCGGCGTCCCACATCGGGCTGCCGAACAGCGGATGGAACTCGTCGGGCAACCCGACCGGGTTTTCCGGGTCGACGTCTTGCGCCCAGTCGATGCGCGACTGGGCATCCCACTGCTTGTCCTTTCCCTTTTGGTACAGGGAAAGGAGTCGGGCGCGCCCCTCGTCGTACTCCCACGTGAAGCGCGCGTCGCCGGCGCTGGGGACCTCCCACGAGTACGGCGCGGGCACGTCGGTGTATTTGTCCCTCGTGGTCATGAGCTGCCGCCTCTCTGCCCGGTATGACCAGTGGTCATATGACGAGTATCACACTGCGCCGCGTTGGGCGGCGCTGTCAACCCTGACGGTCCTCGCCCGTTTGGTGCGCTACTACGTAGCAGTATCTGGTCACCAAGCAATCGACTAAGGAAGTTGTTCCGGCAGGGACAGTTTCAGTTTCTGATCTCGGAATCGAGACCAAATCAGTCGTCAGCTGGGCGATCGCCGCGTACCGAAGCGACATCTGCATCACGAGTCCTGCATGTGGTGGCCGCCGCCGGACTGCACTGGCTCGCTTTTCGCGCCGATCATCTCGCCTGCTCCCTGCGCCTTCATCTGTTACTTCAGCCGGCGACGAGGTCCCGGCGCTGGGTGAACTTAATGTCGAGACTGCGCAGATAGGTTTGCAGCCCCGCGTCCTGAACTGGGATGAGATGCGCGGGCTCGTCAGTCTCGTTGAAGTGCTCGTGCCACATTCCCGGGGGGGTGGTGAAGGCACCGCCGGCCTGCCAGTCCACTCGGATCGGGTCGACGATGTCGCCGCGCTCATCGAGACGAGCAGCCTCGATGCTGGTCAGAGTGGAGCCGATGACGGGAATCGAACCCGCGTATTCGGCTTGGGAAGTCGATTTGGCGCGTCCAGGGCCGCTTTCGGCTGTCCACGGAGTCGGGTGACCTGCAGGTTAGCGTCCATGTGTGTCGGGGATTGTGCACTGGCGTCGCCATTGCTTGTGACAGCGTCGTGACACGATCGCGGGCCGATGCGTGTTCGCCCAACGCATTGGAGAGGGACATGGCGGTGGTGCGGACGTTGACCGAGAGGCGGTGCCTGCTGGCACCGAGCCAGCCTGACCTGGACGACAACGCCCGGATGAACTTCCTGGGTGTTCCAAACGTCGTGTGAATATGAGCACGATCTCGATGATGAGGACCGGACATCATCGACTGGCGGACGGATCGCTGCTCCGGGTTGACGTCGAGTTGGGCCGCGGGGTGGGAAGTCTTTACACACGAGACATGCGGGTCAAGATTCGAGTAGTCGGCAGTGACGTCGAGGTTCGTGCGTGGGCTGGCCGCGTGCAACAACGAAACAAGCAGGCGGCGGCATGAATGCGCGGCAACGGCGCCCGCCGCCCCGCGCAACAGGCGCACCGCCGAAAAGTCGTTGCAGCATTTCAGCGCTGCACGAGCGGGTATTTCCCAGCAGCGGTTCGCACCCACAGAGTCGCACGTCGGGGCCGGGAAAAGGGACCAGCTCATGGCGGGATTAAGGGCAATTGGTCACCGAGCGGACATTGCGCCGCTGCGCAGCGTTGTCTGCGGCGGCAACACACCGGAGCGGGGCGACTGGCGATCTGAGGCCCTATGCCTAACCGTCGATCCCGACGAGCTTTTCGTGCAAGGTGCCG
>Ga0318560_10000718_pt1 | contig 10331 bp, 7 predicted proteins | sample GRESIP065b5f22_FD_202537 | JGI IMG/M metagenome (GOLD analysis project Ga0318560, IMG submission 202537) | Tropical soil microbial communities from Luquillo Experimental Forest, Puerto Rico - GRE.SIPMG.065b5f22 | ecosystem: Environmental > Terrestrial > Soil > Tropical forest > Bulk soil... | reverse complement strand
CATTCTCGAGGCGAAGAAGATCGCCGCACTCGCGGAGGTCGATCACGTGCAGCTCGCCCCGCACCTTTACTGCGGCCCGGTGGTGGGCGCAGCGAACATCCAGCTCGCCACCTGCAGCCCCAACTTCCTCATTCTCGAGGGCATCGAGCGCTGGCAGGGCTTTCATGCGCAGGTGCTGGTGAAGCCCATCCGCTGGGAGGCCGGTTACGTCATCCCGCCCACTGAGCCTGGCCTCGGGGTCGAGCTCAACGAGACGGTCATCGGTCAGCATCCGTACCACGGCGACCGGCTGCACCTGGAGATGGCCGGCAAGCCGGTCGGCTAACCTCCTCATGGCAGTGATGCTTGCACGGTCAGGTCGGCCACCCCAGTCGAGAAAATGAATAGCCCCATCGAAAAGAGGCATCGGAACCTCGGGAGCGCTGATTAGAATGTAACGCGCCCCGAGCGTCCTCACAGCAATTTAACGCCGACGGAGACTTCGATGGCAGCGACGCCCCGAGCCAAGACACGATCCAAGCCAAAACCCGGGAGCAAGGCTAAAAAATCCGTGCGCATCTCTCAGGCGAGCCGCAATCGCGGCGCGCCGGCTGCGCGCGCCAACGGGGCCGGTCCCGGCCTCCTGCCACGGCTGAAGGAAGGGGCGGTGATCTGCGCCGAAGGCTACGTGTTCGAGCTCGAGCGGCGGGGCTACCTGCAGGCCGGATCCTTCGTACCGGAGGTGCTCTTCGATCATCCGGAGGTGGTGGAGCAGTTGCACCTGGACTTCGTGCGCGCGGGCTCCGATGTCACACAGGCGCTGACCTACTACGTGCACCGGGAGAAGCTGCGGGTCATCGGCCGGGAAAAAGACCTGGTGCCCATGAACCGGGCGGCGCTCGGTATCGCCAAGCGCGTCGCACGGCGCACCGGCACGCTGTTCGCGGGCGATCTGTGCAACACCAACATCTATGATCCCGCCGATAAGGCGGCGATCCGGGAAGTCGAGCGGATCTTCGATGAGCAGGTGGGGTGGGCCGTCGAAGCCGGCGTCGATTACTTCGTCGCCGAGACACTCGGCTGGACCGCAGAGGCGCTCCTGGCGCTCGCGGCGATCCGCCGGCACTCGAAGGTGCCGGCGGTGGTCACTTTCGCCATGCACCGCGAGGAGCTGACTCGCGACGGGCACAGTCCCGCCGAGGCCTGCAAGCGCCTCGAGGCTGCCGGCGCCGATGTCGTGGGACTCAATTGCCACCGCGGGCCGCGCACCATGCTGCCGCTGCTGAAGCAGATCCGTGCCGCCGTCAGCTGCGACGTCGCGGGGCTACCGGTGCCGTACCGCACGACTCCGGCGCAACCGTCCTTCATGTCGCTCACCGATCCCTGCTGCGGCAATCGGATGGCATTCCCCGACGGCCTGGATCCGTTCCTGGCGGCACGCTCGGAGATCTTCGATTTCGGGCGCGAGGCGCTCGCCGCCGGCATTCGCTACCTCGGCGTGTGCTGCGGCGCCGGACCCCATCACATCCGCGCGCTGGCCGAGAGCCTCGGGCGTCATCCGCCGGCGAGCCGCTACAGCAAGGACATGTCCAAGCATGCCTTCTTCGGCACCGACGAGATGATCCGCAAGATCCAGACGGACTATCGCGACAAAGCCTGAGCGGCGGCGTGAGATATTCCGCGCTCGCACTGCTGCGCGGTGCGCTCGCCGCGCACCGCAACTGGACGCCGGTATGGCGTTCGCCGCAGCCGAAGGCCGCCTACGACATCGTCATCGTGGGCGGTGGCGGTCACGGACTCGCGGCGGCCTATTACCTGGCGAAGAATCACGGCGTTCGCAACGTCGCAGTGGTGGAGCGCGGCTGGCTCGGCGGGGGCAACACCGGCCGCAACACCACGGTGGTTCGCTCGAACTACCTCTATCCCGAGAGCGCGCGGCTCTACGATTTCTCGCTCAGGCTCTTCGAAGGACTCTCGCGCGAGCTCAACTTCAACGTGATGTTGAGTCAGCGCGGGCACGTGATGCTGGCGCACAGCCGGCACGATCTCGAGACCATGGCCCGATGGGTGAACGCGATGTACATGAACGGCATCGACGCGCAGCTGCTCACCCGCGAGGAAGTCGGCGAGCTCGCCCCGGCGCTCGATCTCTCGCCCCGGGCACGCTATCCGGTGATCGGCGGCTTGCGGCAGCCGCGTGCGGGCACGGCGCGCCACGATGCAGTCGCCTGGGGATACGCGCGCGCGGCCGACGCACTCGGTGTAGACATCCTGCAGGACTGCGAGGTGACCGGCTTCACCAAGGGGCCCGGCGGGCGCGTGACGGGCATCGAGACGCGACGCGGCCGGATCGCCGCCGAGCGCGTCGGCATCGCGGCCGCCGGGCACTCCTCGGTGCTCGCACGGCTGGCCGGATTCCGCCTCCCGGTGACGAGCTACGCGCTGCAGGCGATGGTCACCGAGCCGCTGAAGCCATGCCTCGACATCGTGGTGATCTCTCCGGGTACCGGCGCGTATGTCAGCCAGTCCGACAAGGGCGAAATCGTGATCGGCGGGAGTCTCGATCTGTTCGCCTCCTATGCGCAGCGCGGCAGCTTCGCGGTGTTGCAGAGCGTCGTGGCGGCGACGCTCGCGCTCTTCCCGTCTTTCAGCCGGCTGCGCCTGCTGCGGCAGTGGGCGGGCATCGTCGATGTGGTGCACGACTCGAGTCCGATCATCGGGCCGACCCCGGTACCCGGCCTGTACATCAACTGCGGTTGGGGCACCGGCGGCTTCAAGGCGATCCCGGCGGGTGGCTGGACGCTCGCACACGTGCTCGCCACCGGCCGCAATCACGAGCTCGCCGAGCCCTTCCAGCTCGCGCGTTTCACGACCGGCCGCCTGATCGATGAGGCGCCCGCCGCCGGCATCGCGCACTGAGTGCGGAGGAGCGACGCGCGATGATGCAACTTCCCTGTCCTTGGTGCGGGATGCGCGACGAGAGCGAGTTTCTCTGCGGTGGCACGACGCACATCAGCCGCCCGGACCTCTCCGCCAGCGATCCCGTGTGGGGCGAGTACCTTTTCTTCCGCGACAACCCCAAGGGTGTGCACCTCGAGCGCTGGCGCCATGCGTACGGCTGCGGCGGCTGGTTCAACCTGGCCCGCCACACCGTGACGCACGAGGTCCTGGCAGCCTACGGAATCGCCGAGCCGCCGCCGGCGCTGCACGCATCCCCGTGAGTCATCGCCTCGAATCGCCCGCCGGGGCGTGGATCGACCGCTCGCGTCCGCTCGCGTTCACGTTCAACGGGCGGCAGCTCAGTGGCTTCAGCGGCGATACCCTCGCCTCGGCACTCCTCGCCAACGACGTGCAGCTCGTCGGACGCAGCTTCAAGCTGCATCGTCCGCGCGGGGTGTGGTCCTGCGGCGTCGAAGAGCCGAATGCGATCGTCGATGTGGGTGAGGGCCCGCGCCGCACGCCCAATGTGCGTGCAACGATGCTGCCGCTCGTCGAAGGCCTGACGGCGGCGAGCGTCAATTGCTGGCCGCGGGTGGGCCTCGACGTCGGGGCGCTCACCGGAGCCTTCGCCGCGCTGCTCCCCGCGGGCTTTTACTACAAGACCTTCATGTGGCCGAGCTGGCGATTGTTTGAGCCTGCGATCCGCCGCATGGCGGGCTTGGGTGTCGCACCGAGGGCGCCCGACCCGGACCACTACGAGGAGGTAGCCGCCGAAGCCGAGGTGCTGGTGGTGGGTGGTGGGGTCGCGGGGCTCGCGGCCGCGGCTTCCGCCGCGCGCGAGGGTGCGCGGACGCTCCTCGTGACGAGCGGGGCGCGCCTCGGAGGTGCCTGCGGATGGTGCGCCGAACCTGAGGTCGAGCGGCTCGGCGCGGCCGCGCGCGATGCGGGCGTGCAGTTGATGACGCGCACCGTCGCCTTCGGGGTCTATGACCATGGTCTGGTGTGCGCCCTGGAGACCGTGTCGAGCGATGGCCGGCCGGATCTCCCCGCGTGCGTACTGCGGGAGCGGCTGTGGAGGATCCGGGCACGCAGCGTGATTGCGGCGTGCGGCGCCTTCGAGCGTCCCGTGGTTTTTCCCGACAACGACCGTCCCGGAGTGATGCTGGCAGGCGCCACGCTGAAATACGCACTCGCCTACGGCGTCGCCTGCGGTCGTCGTGCCGTGATCGCAGCGGGCAGCGATGCAGCGTACAGCCTCGCCGCGCAGCTGCGCGCGGCCGGAATCGACCCCGTGGCGATCGTCGACCGGCGCGCCGGGGCTGCACCAGGTGCCGAGGCCCGCGGCGTGCGCGTGCTGCGGGGCGCCGCCATCACCGCGGTCCACGGCGCACGCGGCGTGCGCGGCTGCCGCGTGCAGCGCACGGAGGGGACGCGCGCCGCTCGGGCGCCGAGCGAGCGGTTCGACTGCGACCTCATCCTCAACGCCGGCGGCTTTGCGCCGGCCGTGCACCTGCACTCGCAGGCGGGCGGGCGGTTGCGCTGGCTGGAGGAGGAGTCGATGTTCGTGCCGGATGGCAGCGCGCCCGGATTTGCGAGTGTCGGTGCCTGCGCCGGCGTCTTCGACCACGAGGCAGCGCGGTCCCACGCGATGGCGGTGGGTGAAGCGCTTGCGCACGGGCGGCCACCACCCGAGGCGCCGGTGGGTGGCGGTGAAGGCGCGGCGGTCCTCGCGCCGCTCGAGGGTGTCCGGGGCAAGCAGTTCATCGACCTGCAGAACGATGTCGCGGCAGCAGATGTAGCGCTCGCGGCGCGCGAGAACTACCGCTCGGTCGAGCACCTCAAGCGCTACACGACGACCGGCATGGGGACCGACCAGGGCAAGACCAGTAACATCAACGCGCTGCTGCTGATGGGCGCCTACACCGGGCGCACCCCCTCGCAGCTGGGCACGACGCGGTTCCGGCCTCCCTTTGTGCCCGTCACGCTCGGGGCGATCGCGGGCCGCCGTGCCGGAAATCTCTATCGGCTGCTGAAGCAGCTGCCCGCGCAAGCGTGGCACGCCGAGCGCGGCGCGCTCTTCGAGACGTACGGCGAGTGGCGCCGGCCCGCGGCTTACCCGCAGCGCGGCGAGTCGGTCGAAGCCGCGGCGCTGCGTGAGGCCGGCATCGTCCGCCAGCGCGCGGGGCTTTTCGATGGCTCGCCGCTCGGCAAGCTCGAGATCCATGGCCCCGATGCTGCGCAGTTCCTCGATCTCATGTACGTGGGCACCATGTCCACGCTCGCGCCCGGTCAGGCGCGTTATGGGGTGTTGCTGAACGAGCACGGCACTCTCGTCGACGATGGCATCGTCGCCCGGCTCGGCGAGCACCATTACTGGGTCAATACCAGCACCGCCGGCGCCGAGCGCACCGCGGCAGCGTTCGAGGAATGGCTGCAGTGCGAGTTCGTGAAGCTGCGGGTGCTCGTGACACCGGTCACCTCGCGCTGGGCGAATGTCACCGTGGCCGGTCCGCGCGCGTGGCAGTGGCTTGCGAGTGTCGGGCTCGATGCCGCCTTGGCGCCCACCCACATGCGGCACATGACCCTGCGCGCGAGCAGCCTGGATGGCGTGCCGCTGCGGGTGCTGCGCGCGAGCTTCAGCGGCGAGCTCGGCTATGAGGTGAACCTCCCCGCGGATCACGCCGCGCGCCTGTTCGCCCGTTTGTGGGAGCGCGCGCCCGAGATCGGCGCAGTGCTCTACGGCATCGAGGCGCTGCAGGTGTTGCGCCTGGAGAAGGGCTATCTCCATATCGGCAGCGACACCGACGGCACCACGCTCCCCGGCGACGTCGGCTTCGCGCGCGGCATCGAGCGCAAGGCGGCGGCATTCGTCGGACGACGCTCGCTCACGCGCGCGGCCGCCCGCGACCCGCAGCGCCTCCAGCTCGTCGGACTCCAACCGGTGGATGGCCGAGCTCCGCTGCACGTCGGCGCGCACATCGCGGCGCATGCGCCGCCGGCACCGATCGATGGCCGTGTGACCTCGAGTTGCCTGAGCCCAGCGCTCGGACACCCGATCGCGCTCGCGCTGCTCACGCGCGGTGCGGAGCGCATCGGCGAGCGCGTGCGGGTGTACCACCTCGGCAACGAGACTCTGGCGCAGGTGGTGAAGACGCCGTTCTTCGACCCCGAAGGCAGGCGCGTGCATGGATGAGTATCCGCTGCAGCAGCGCATCGCCAGTCAGGATCTGGTCGCGTGCATCGAGGAGACCCTGCACGTGGCGACGCTGCGGTATTTCGATCGTCCGGGGCCCTTTGCAGATGCCGTGCGCTCGGCACTGGGCGCGGCGCTGCCCGAGCCGCTCGCGGCGCGCGAGCTCGTGGAGGGGCGCTTGATTCTCGCGTGGCGCAGTCCGACCGAGACGCTCTGCGTGACGCGCAACGCAGCGCGGCTCGCGGAGCTCGCCGCGCGGCTCGCCGACGCCGCCGATGGCTGCCTCATCGATCTGAGTGGAGGAGTCAGGATCGTGCGGCTCACGGGGCTGCGCATCGCGGACCTGCTGTGCCGGCTGGGTGGCACGGCCTCCGTCCCTCGCGCCGGCGAAGCGCGTCGCAGCCGCCTGGCCGATGTCCCGGTGCTCGCACTCTCGGTCCGTGCCGGCGAGACGCTGCTCGCCGTCGACCGGGCCTACCTGCCGCACCTCCTCGCGTGGATACGCGAGACACTCCTCGACTTCGAGGCGTAATTTCCTGGGGTGACCTATCGCAGCGTGCGCGCCAGCGCCTGGCGCCACCCGGCGAGCAGCGCCGCGCGCCGCACGCGGTTCATCGCGGGCTCGAACGCCGCGGCGGTGCTCCAGTGGGTCGACAGGGACTCGAGATCCGGCCACACGCCGGTCGCAAGCCCGGCGAGGAATGCCGCGCCGCGCGCGGTCGTCTCGAGCTCGTCCGGCCGCTCGACGCGCGCCTCCAGCATGTCCGCGAGGAACTGGCAGAACCAGTCGTTCGCCGCCATGCCGCCATCGATACGGAGCGCATCCAGCCGCTGTGCGCCATCGCGCTGCATGGCTTCGGTGAGATCGAGGGTCTGGTAGGCGACCGACTCGAGCGCTGCGCGTGCCAGGTGCGCACCGGTAGTGTCGAAGGTGAGCCCACAGAGCAGGGCCCGCGCCTGCGGCTCCCAGTGCGGAGCACCGAGTCCCACGAACGCGGGAACGAGATACACGCCGTGATCATCCGGCACCCGCGCGGCGAGCGTAGCGGTCTCGGAGGCGCTTTCGATGACTTTCAGTCCATCCCGCAGCCATTTGATCGCCGCGCCGGCGACGAAAATCGAGCCCTCGAGCGCATAGGCGGTGCGCCCGCCGATGCGATAGGCCGGTGTGGTGAGCAGGCGGTTGCTGGAGCTGACTGCGACCGCACCGGTATTGAGCAGCAGGAAGCAGCCGGTGCCGTAAGTGGATTTGGCCGTGCCGGGCCTGAAGCAGGCCTGGCCGATGAGTGCGGCCTGCTGATCGCCGGCCATCCCGGCAATCGGCAGCGGGCGGCCAAAGAGCGCCGGATCGGTTGCGCCGTAGATCTCACTGCTGTCGCGCACTTCGGGAAGGAGCGCCCGCGGCACGCGCAATAACCGCAGCAGCTCCTCGTCCCAGCACTGCGCATGGATGTCATAAAGGAGGGTGCGCGAAGCGTTGGTGACATCGGTGGCGTGCACGCGCCCGCCCGTGAGTCGCCACAGGAGAAAGGTGTCGATCGTTCCGAAGGCCAGCTGGCCGCGCTCGGCGCGGGCACGGGCTCCGAGCACGTTATCGAGAATCCAGGCGATCTTGGTTCCGGAGAAGTAGGGATCGAGCAGGAGTCCCGTCCTGCGCCGCACCAGTTCCTCGGCGCCTTGCGCCTTGAGCCGCGCGCACTCCTCCGCAGTGCGCCGGTCCTGCCAGACGATGGCGCGATGGATCGGGGCGCCGCTCGCGCGGTCCCAGAGAACGACCGTCTCGCGCTGATTGGTGATCCCGAGCGCCGCCACCGCGGCAGCGCCCGGGGGGCAGTGCTCGATCACCTCGCTCACCGTCGCCCGGGTGTCGCGCCAGATTTCCTCCGGATCGTGCTCGACGCGGCCCGCATCGCCGTAGTGCTGCGTGAGCGCCCGCCGTGCGATGGCGGCCGCACGTCCCCCGGCATCGAACGCGATGGTGCGCGTCGAGGTAGTGCCCTGATCGATCGCGAGAACGTACCGTGGCTCAGTCATGAGGATCCTATGCGGCAGACATCCGTTTCGGCGCGAAACGATCGCGGAAGAAGAACGCGAGCCCGATGCCGATCAGGCACGCGGAGCCGCCCACGACTTTGAGAGCGATCAGCGCGGGGTTGACGCTGTGCGTGGGCGGAATCATTGCCACGACGGCGCCAAGGAGCGTAACGGCGATCCCGGATGCCGCGATGAGCCAGCAGGCCCAAGACCCACCCGGTATCGGAGATCCTGCGGCGGGAACGCCCGCCGCGCGCACCCGCAGCACCGCCAGCGCGGCGAACATATAAATGAGCGGGATGAAGCCCAGGATGATGGACAAGTCGATGAGCACCAGGAACGCCTCGTGTATCGCGGAGCCCGAGAGCGCGGCGAACAGAATCAGCGTCGTGATCACACCCTGCGTGAGTAGCGCGATATACGGTGAGTTGAAGCGGGGATGTACGGCACCCAGCCCGCGCGGCAGGTAACGGTCGAGGCCGAACAGGAACGGCAGCCGCGCGGTTCCGGCGACCCAGGCGCCGAGCGTCCCTACCTGGGAGAGTGCCACCAGCGCCGCGGTGAACGCACCGAATGCCGGCCAGCCGAGCCGCCCACCGACCGCGGCGAGTGACTGGGGGATGCCACTGATGAGATTGATCTCGTGAGCGGGCAGGGCGATGAGCAGCGCGGCGGTGCCCGCGATGTAGAGAACCGGGACGATGAGGCACGCGGTGAGAACCGCGCGCGCAATGGTTCGGCGCGGGTCCTTGATCTCTCCGCCGAGTATCGGGCCGAGCTCCAACCCCACGTAGGCGAGCGCCATGGCGGCAAAACTGGCCAGCGTGCGCAGCGAGGTCACATCGGGCAAGAGCGCCGCCGGGCTGAAGGTGGTGGCACTGCCCAAGGCGTGCCACGCGAGCGCCCCGCCGCCGAAGATCGTCACACCCGCGAGCCACGTGGCGACCCCACCCACATTCTGCAGCCACTTGGCGCGGTGCAGACCTGCCACATTGAGCAGCGTGGCGAACCACAGCACACCGAGACACACCGCGGCGTTGTAGAGCGGGCTCGCGGCGAGTGTGAGCCAGCCGCCCCCTTTCGTGTACAGGAACACTCCGCCGATGAAGATCAGCAGCGATGGAAAGAACACCAGATTCCCGACCCAATAGCACCAGCCGACGACAAAGGCATGCAGCTCACCGAAGGCCGCCTTGCACCAGATGTATATACCACCCTCGCCCGGCAGTCGTGCGCTCAGCTCGAGTACCGTGAGCGCGGAGGGCACGAAGAAAAAGAGCGTGCCGAGCACCCAGAGAGTGAGGCTCGAGGGGCCGATCTGAGCGGCGATTGACAGCCAGCGGAAGGAGATGATGGCTGCGACGCTCATGAGTACGAGGTCGAGCGTGCCGAGGCTGCGACGCAGACGCGGCGCGTCGTCGCGCTCGCCGGCAACACTCACCGCGTCCGCCTCAGTGGGCTGCGGATGGCTCATGCAGCGCCTGCAACGTCAGTTCCGTGAGCCTGTGAACCTGAGCGATGCTGTTGTAGAGCTGCGCCGATACGCGCAGAAGATTGAAGGGCCGACGGGAGAGCCAGGTCTCCACACCGCGGTCGCGAAACCAGCCGGCGAGCGCGTCCCCTTCGAGCCGGCTCGCCGCGGCGCCACTTGCCGCGCGTGGCAGAACGACTGACGCCATCGAGCCGATCATCGATTCGGGGCATGGCGGATCGATGCCAAGCGATTCACAAAGGTAGGCACGCGCCTCGAGCGCGAGCCCGCGGTTGATCGCCATGAGCTTCGGCCACCCGCCCGGCAGCAGTGTGCCGAGATAGTCGATCGCCGCGGGCACGCACAGCCAGGCGCTCGGGTCGAAGGTGCCGATCCAGTCGAACTCGGCCTGCAGGCCCGCGCCGTAGCCGTGGCTGATGACCGTCGGGTGCAGCTCCCGCTGGCGATCGCTCCGCACGTGCAGAAAGGCCGCGCCCTTGGGCGCGCACAACCACTTGTGCGCATTGCCGGTGTAGTAGGCCGCGCCGAGCTCCCCGAGCGCCAGCGGCGCCATTCCGGGCGCGTGCGCTCCATCGACCAGAGTCTCGATGTCCAGCGCGCGCAGCTCGCGCACCAGGCGGGCAATCGGCAACACGAGCGCGGTGGGGCTGGTGACGTGATCGAGAAGCGCCAGACGGGTGCGTGGGGAAACGC
>Ga0318560_10000711_pt1 | contig 10368 bp, 9 predicted proteins | sample GRESIP065b5f22_FD_202537 | JGI IMG/M metagenome (GOLD analysis project Ga0318560, IMG submission 202537) | Tropical soil microbial communities from Luquillo Experimental Forest, Puerto Rico - GRE.SIPMG.065b5f22 | ecosystem: Environmental > Terrestrial > Soil > Tropical forest > Bulk soil... | reverse complement strand
GCGCGACGCCCAGCCCGTTCCCGCCGCCCAGCCCGAGCCCCAGCGCCAGCGCAGGCCCGGCGCCTAGCCCGATCCCCGCACCAGGGGCGGCAGCTCGCGGCGCGCAGAGCAGATTTGAGGCGGGTGCACGGAGGCGCGTCCGGTGGGCCATGCCCGGAGGCAGGCCCCCGTCCCGGTCAGATGGCAGCTGAGGTCCCGGTCATCCCATCGGTTTCGTGCCTGGTGCTCACGACGCCCGGAGCTGGGGAGGGAGCGTTCGGTGACCTACTGGCGCAGATCGCAGGCATACAGCCACCTCGGGAGCTATTTGAGCGCGCGCGGGTCGAGCTTGTGGCTCGCCTGCGAGGGGCATCGGCGGCGGCGCCGTCGTTTCTTGACGAGTACCTTAACGACGCGATCGCGGTGGGAACAGCGCCGACCGGTCTGTTTGCGGCAACCATTCTGTGGCCGCAGTTCCTGTGGCTCGTCGACGCGGTCCGATCGATCCCCTGCGCCGGGCCGTCGCAATCCGACGGCGAGCGGCTGAGCGTGTGGTTCGCCAACCCGAGGTACGTGCACCTTAGCCGCCGCGACCACCGCCGCCAGGCCGTCGCTCTCTGCGGGGATACGCCCGATCCGGCGCGGATCAACGACCTGGTGAACTGCCTACGCGCACAGGACAGGTCTTGGTGCAGGTTCTTCGCACGGCATTCGATCTCGGCACTCGAAGTCTGCATTGAGGATCTACTCGCCGACCCCCAGCAGATGACGAAACAGGTCGTCGAGTTTCTTGACCTTCCGCCGCTTGGCAAGAATCGCCAGAGACGCAGACCAGCCGCCGGGCCGCCGCCAAAGCGTGATCGGTCCCAAGCGCCGAGGGAGCGATGCCAGGAGTTCCCCTGGGAGCTTGGCTATATCGTCGATGGGGAGCTTCGCGACGTCGGCTTTGCCGTCATTCGTGGTCGCATCACAGGGCCTGATGATCTGCAGACCCTCGACGCGCTCGCGCGGGACCATCAGATGATCGGAATGACGTGCCAGGGCGTCTTTCCGATGATCGGGGGCCTGCCGGGAAACCTGCCCGATGACCGGGGCCCGCTGGATGGCTTGCACGAGCCCTGTCTTGGGTCCATCGAAGGATGGGCACATTGCTTCCGGAACCCAGACGACTTCTTGCCCTCGTCGTTGCCCAGGATTCTCTTCAGCAACTCAGACAACATCAATCCGGACTGGATCTGGGACATTGCCCACAACCGGGGGCCAGTCGAGAAGCGCTGGGACTTCATCTACTCGTGCATGCCCGAGCCGTCCAACTTCCGCAGAAAAAACTGGGAGCTCGCGAAGGTCTGCGCCGTCCGGTTTGCCGAGGAGCTCGGGCTGCGCGGACTTCTTGTGGGCGTCGACGGTGTGGCTGGGGCTCCCGACCATCCGCTCATCGAGCTGGCCCCAAAGCTGCCATGGCGCAAGTTCATCGGCTGCCTCGCCAGGAGTCGGGTCGCCTTCTTCCCGAACACGTGGGATCCGTGCCCGAGAGTCATGGCAGAGGCAATGTGCCTGGATGTGCCACTGCTAGTGAACCGTGAGATTCTCGGCGGGTGGAAATACGTCTGCGCAGCCACGGGCAGCTTTTTCAGCGACGACGAAGAAGCCATCCGCTCGATCGGGGATCTAATGTCCACGAGCCTCGCACCACGCGACTGGTTCCGTGAGAACTATGGTCCCCAGAACGCTGGCCGTCGCCTCGCAAAGTTCCTTCGCGAAATTTCGGGCGGGAGAACGGCCGAGATCGAGAGGCCATCCTTCTTCAGCCCCCGCGACTACCAAACAATGCCCAGGGCCCGGCGCCCCGAGCTTTAGCGCCCCCCGATCCGCGGCCCGGCAGTCGGTCAGGAAGCCCTCTGCCTGCTCGACGACTACGGCGGGCCCACGCGGCATCAGACGACTCATCTGCTTTCCAGGCCCGGCACAGCCAAACCCGGGCTGGGATGCGCACGCGTGCCCGGCTGCCATCGAGTGCCAGCGCTGGCTGACCGTTGCCGCTGTTGTTGGCAGTCGTTGGTCACACGTCACCAGCCCGCCGGACAGCAGCCAGCCCACAGGTGATCACCTGCGGGCTGTGCGGCCGCCGCGGCCGTGAACATCATGACCGCCCATTGTCGCCCCACGCAGAAGCAGATAATCTGCGCGCACTCACTGCGGTGATTGCCCCGCCGGCCCAGCGCGCCGAGTCGGCGTTATGCGCACTTATTACGGGGGGGTCATGTGCCGAGCCGTCAGCTTTAAAGTCCGGGAACTCATTTGTCCGTGCATCGCATTGGCTGCTGACCTGGACGGCACTTTCGCCGTAGTGAGGATGCAGCCTGTGTCCAGGGGCGGTGCAGATCGCTGCAGTCGTGGCGGCCCGTCCGAGGGGCGGCGTTCCATGCCGGCTGCCTCGCGTCTACGGCGGCCGTGGGGGGGCCTAGCTTGAGCGCCTTGGTCTGCCCGTGTCCCGCAGGTGCTGTACCGCCGGTGGGCGCGGATGGCGCCGGCCGGTTGGCAGTTGGCGGGGTCGCCGTGCAGATGTGGGGCGGTTCGGTGATCTTTGGCTCCGTGACTGTGGGCCTTGGTCGGCTCTGCCGTGGTGGCACATGCCCGGTAAGGGCGTGTGACACCTTCGGCGCGCGTCTCTGGGAGGGCCGTTGCACAACAAGTTGGCTCTTTTGTTGGCTCTTGTGTGACATAACTATATTCGAAAAAGTTCGATTACCAGTCGGGACGGCCGGATTGAACCGGCGACCCCTTGACCCCCAGTCACGGTCCGGGCGTCGCTGGACGTCGCCCGGTATCGCTTTGTGGGCACTTGACCAGGCTCGACAGTCGCCTGGCGTAGCTGGACGTCGCCTGATGTCGGCCTCGTTGGCTCTTGGAATGGCTCTTTCGCGGGGAGGCCGGCCGACCACCGACCGGACAGCAGAGAGACTGTGATAATCGCACGCCGATCCGCCGATCGGGGCGGTTCGGTCGCAGCATTCTCGATTCTCGTGCGCTCGCGGCCGCTGGTAGCCGGCGGTTCTGTGGCGCCCGTCGGGGTCGTGCTCAGGTGCGGCGGCGGTAGTGCTGGCCCGGGGGTGCCCGCTGCGCTGTTTAGGCGGGGCTGGCTGGCGGGGTTGCCGGGCTGGGGCGGTCTTGCAGGTCGGCCAGGACCAGGACCAGCCGCGTCCAGGTTCCCTCGGCGCCGGGTTCGGCGGACCGGGCGGCGATCTGGGCGAGGTGGCCGCGCAGTTCGGCCAGCGCCTCGTCGGTCAGCCGCACCGCGGCCCGGGTCACGTCGACCTCCCGGCGGCGGCCTGCCTGCTTGGCCTGGAATGCCGCGGTGATGTCCATCGCCGTGGCCTCCAGCACCGATCCGAGGAATGCGGCGGTCTCCTGCGGGCTGGCGTCGTCGCCGGGGGGCTCGGCCTCGGCCGGGGCGTACACTCGTTCGGCCTTGCCGCGGGCCAGCCGCCGGTACTCGGCGACCTCGATCAGCCCCGCCTGCTCGAGCTGGCCGAGGTGGTAGTAGAGACGGTCGGCGGGCAGGCCGGCGCGGTCGGCCAGCTCCCGCGCCGATCGGGGCTGCTCCATCAGCCACTCCACCAGCCGGATCCGCAGCGGGTCGGCGAGCGCCTTGTGCACGCCGTGCCACCCCTTGGGCGCGGCCGCGCGGGGCGCCGGGACCGGGCCGCCGCCGGCGCTCACCTGTGGGCGGCGGCGATGGCCGCGGCGATGATCAGGAGCCACGCCCAGGCCGGGATGCCGGCCAGCGGCCGCCGCGGCAGCCACCCGCCGCCAATGCCGCGGCGGGACAGCAGCCAGTAGGCGGCCCCCGCGGGCGGGCACAGGCACAGCAGCAGGCACAGCAGCCACGGGTCCACCGCCATGGCCGGCCGCGCGGGCCCCGCGTCCGCGCCGGGCAGGTCCGCGGTCAGGGCACGCAGCTGGTCCCTGGTCCGCGCCGCGAGGGCGGCGCCCACCCGTTCCCCGAGTTCGGCCTGGGTCAGGCGGCCGTCGGCGAAGTGACGCTGCAGCTGAGCCACTACCTGGTCCCGTTCGCCGTCGGAGGCGCGGATGGCCTGGCCGGCCTGCTGGGTGATGGCGTCGCTCATTCGAGGCTCCGTCGCGGGATGTCGGCTTCTCGGCAGTCAGGCACCCATTGACTTGTTACTGGAATATCTTCCTTTCATTGAAAAATATTACAGGACATCGTGCCCGTCAAGCTGCCGGGCGGCGTGCCGGCACTGTTCCGCTCCGCGTACTGTGCCAGAACCTGATGTTGTGCACCCGTCTGGTCTGCACAGGCGGGGTCATCAACTTGACGCCTGATTTCGCGGGAGGCGCACCCGGGCCGAAGTCGGATCATGCTCAGTGGCCGGGGCTGGTCTACCGCGGGTGCGCAAGTAGCCGCCGATCTGGTCGACGGCTGTGGTCAGTTACCGGGCTGCCCATGGCTCGCCCGAACGGGTGTTCTGGCGTGGCGGAGAAGCCGTTGCCGTTGGCCTGCCTTCACCGGGGCATTTCATCGGGCGGGGCGGATGGGACAGTCCGTGGGACGGTCGCGCGGCGGCGGCCTTGTGCATGATCGAATGCGCGCAGCGGGTTTCCTGACCGGGCGACTCGGTCCGACCCGGTTGGTCTCGGGGTCGCGGGCTGCTGTGCAGGTACGAACGTCGGGCCCCGCTGGAGCCTCCAGTGCTGGCTGAAATGGCGGCGAAGCTGGCTGGCGTGCGGCCGACGGCGTGGGAGTCATCTAGCCGGGCGCGCCCAGGCGATGAAGCTGTCGCTGCCGCTGTCGCGAGCGGGGATGTGCACGGTCCGGACGGCGAGGCTTTCTTGGCCGGGGCGCCAGATGGCGATGACGACGTGGCTGGCCGGGCCGCTGGTGGGCGTCTGCGCGAGCATCACCAGGCGGCCGTCGCTGGTCCAGGACATGCTGGTGAATTTCAGCGCGACGTCGGCCGGCATGCCAGGCAGGTGCTGCCAGCGGCCCGTGCTGGGGTCGAGCAGCCAGACGTCGGTGACCTGCGTGCCGGTGAGGTGGTAGGCGGGGTCGGAGAAGCTCAGCGCGATCAGCGTCCCGCCCGGGGCTAGGGCCGCCTGGTCTGCGCCCGACTGCGGGCCGCCGATCGGGCTGGGCCAGCGCAGCGCGCGGCGCGCGCCGGTGGCCAGGTCGGTCAGCGTGAGCGGGTGCCGCGGCCTACCGACCGTCAGCGCCAAGTGCCCGGCGATCGCCCACAGGTTGCTGGCGTGCAGCAGCACCCGGCCGCTGGCGGGGTCGATGACCGACCGGCCTTCCACCAGCAGCGCGCCGCCGCCGGGGCCGGTCAGCGTTGCCGAGCACGGGACGGGCCGCGGGCCGCGCAGCCGCCGCCCGGCGAGGTTGATCTCCCGCAGAGTGCACTGATGCGCGCCGGTAAAGCTCGTCACCCACACCGATCGCCCGCCCGCCGCGGGCTGCACGCCGGAGCCGGCCGCGATCCGGCGTGCCCGCGCCTGGCCGTGGCGCACCAGGTAGATGCCGTAGTCCGGGATCCCGGTCGCGAGCGGACGGCGGTCGACCCAGACGACCGCATCCCGCCCCACCGCCAGCACCGACAGCACCGGCCCGCGGCCATGCACGCGAAGGCCCGTGACCGGGGTGACCCGCCCGGTGTCGACGTCGAGCAGATACGCCGGGTCCGCGGAGACCAGCAGCACCAAGCCCGTCGCCCCGGTCAGCGGAACGCCATGCAGCGGCCTAGGGCGGGCCGCGACGCTGGTGACGGCCGGTGACGGCGCGCTCAGCGGCGACGGGGGCCGGCTCGCTCCGCCGTGCCCCCCAGGGGAGCCGCCCCCGCATCCGGCCACCACGAGCACGGGCACCAGCGCCAGGAGACGACGGATCATGCCCTGATTACACCGCTGCGGCGCAGCATGTTCCAGCCACCGGCCACGACGGCGCACAACGGAGCCACTATCGCAGAGCACACGACGCACCCGCACGGCCGTCGCTGGCCCGGCACGGCCACCGAGCCCCGGAAACGCAAGGCTGACCTGGACGGATCCCGCCGATTCCGTTCAGGTCAGCATGCGCGGCTCTGCTCAGGGTGGACGTCGTACGCAGGAATCACGCGAACGAGACATCACGGAGTGTGATTGGCCGAGGATTTCGCGGGCGCGCACTTCCGGCCGTTTGGCGCGCCGACTAACGCCTGACGTTGTGGCCAATGATGACGACAGAACGGCTTGTTCGGCGCGCCCGAACGTGCCCACGGGTCTGATCTGGCCGCCCTTCTGGGGAGCATGCGCTGAGCGGTCGAACGTCACGGCGCTGCGCCGCGATGAGGGCAGGGGGGCGATGGTCGGCTGCTGCGGGCTGCCCCTCGTTACCCGGTCCCCCAGCATCGCGGTCAGGCGTCGACCAAGGCGGCCGCCTTGTGGTGATGGAGCTCAAGGTACCGGCGGGTCGCGAGGAGGGCGGAGATGCCGTCGCCGACCGCCGAGCCGAGCTGCTTAGTGGATCCCGAGCGGGCGTCGCCGGCGGCGAAGACCCCCGGGAGGGAGGTCTCCATGGTGGGCCGGGTGATCAGGAACCCGCCGGCGTCACGCTGGACGGCCGGGCTGAGGAAGGCGGTGTTTGGCTGCAGGCCGATGAACACGAACACCGCTGCGGCCGGGAACCGGCGGGTCTGGCCGGTGGCGCGGTCGCGGGCGATGACGGCGGTGAACTGGCCCTCCTTCCCCTCCAGCTCGGTGACGTCCATGCCGGTATGCACGGTGAACTGCGGATCGGACCGAACCCGTTCCTGGAGGATGGGCGCGGCGGATAGGCCGGAGCGGGCGAGGACCCGCACCCGGTGGGCGAACTCGGACAGGTGCAGGCCCTCTTCCAGGGCCGAGTCGCCGCCGCCGATGACGATGACCTCGTCGGCGCCCTTATACAACGGCCCGTCACAGGTGGCGCAGAAGGAGACGCCCGCGCCCGTCAGGTCCTTTTCCCCGGGGACCCCGAGGCGCCGGAACTCCGCCCCGGTGGCCACGATCACCGCCTTTGAGCACAGCTGCTGCCCGGCGGACAGGCTGATCACCAGGTCTTCGCCGTCGGGGTCGACGGCGGTGACCGACACCGCCGGCAGGAACTCCACGCCGTAGCGGCGGGCCTGGGCGACGAACCGGTCGGCCAGCTCGGCGCCGGAGATCCCCTCGGGGAACCCCGGGTAGTTCTCGATCCGGCCGCTGATCCCGGCCTGGCCGCCGAGCGCGCTCGCATCGACGATGATGGCGTCGATGCCCTCCCGGGCGGCGTAAATGCCCGCGGCCAGCCCGGCTGGCCCGCCGCCTACGATGACCAGGTCGTAAGCGGACCGCTCAGCGGTGAGGGTCAGGCCGAGGCGGGCGGCCAGGGCCTCGTCGCTCGGGTTCACCTCGTGCGTCCCGTCCGGGTAGACCACGGTGGGGATGATCTGCCCGCCGCCTTGTAGCTGTTTGATCCGCTCGATGGCCTCCGGCTCCGCGTCGATGTCGACGTTGTGGTAAGGGACCCGGTGCGCGGCCAGGAACCTCTTCACTCGCTTACAGTGCGGGCACCAGGAGGCCCCGTACAGCGTCAGGACCGCGTCGTGCGCGAAGGTCATCATCGGGCTTCCCGGGTTCTAGTGCGGCTCGCCGCTGGTCCGCGGGCTTACAGTGTCCAGCGCGCCGACGCTCTTGGCCAGCCCAGCCCGGCAACCAGGCCTGAGGACCCGGGCGGGACGGAGGGTCGCGCCGACGATCACCCAGGCTGCCTGGATCTGCTGACCAAGCTCGGGGTGGGCTGGCGCACCCACGACGACCCGTTCCAGTGCCGTCACCCCCCGGCCTCTGCGAGTTCATCTTGGTTAAGACCGTGGAATCTCTCCGCACGTCCATCTGCCGGCCGCTCGCATGGCTAGCGCTTGCCGGCGTGTCCGCAGCTCCCGTGCCAGGGTCAACTCTGGCCGCCGCCTTGGCCCAAAATCAGGAATCAGTCAGCTGGGGGCCTTACCGGACCGCCTGTCCCATCCGTGGAAGGGCGAGTAGTCGCCCGCGGCCCAGGCCTCACGGAGCCTCGGCGTGCCCAGATCCCAGTCCGGGCGGATCTCGCGGGTCGCCGCGCGCAGGTCATGCCACAGGTCGTAGAAGGACGGGCGGCCCCAAAACCAGTAGCCGTTGTAGATGCTGTGGATGACCAGTCCGGGCTTGAGCACCAGGGTGTGCGGGATCATCGGGTTGTTCTCGGGATCGGTGTATTCGGCGATGTCGAGGTCCTTTTGGATGATCCGCCCGGGGTCAGACAGGAAGGTCCACTGGGCGCCGACCGAGTTGCGGAAATCCTGCAACGTGTGGTGCTCGTCGGTGGCGATCGTGACGATCTGGGTGTAAGCCACGGCGATCTTGGGGTAGTGGGCGGCCAGCTCCAGGTGCTGCTGGTGTTCTTTGGGGCAGTAGTGGCCGCGGGCCAGGGTGAGGATCATCGGGTCGCGGCCCTGCAGGTCGCTAAGGGCGCGGACAGTGCCGGTGTGGTCGGGCAGCGCGTAGTCGGGGAAGGTGCCGCCGGGCATGATGTCAGAACGCATGGGAGGACCGCCTTTCACGTGGCATCGCGGGCGCGACTTGCACCGTGCTCACGCCCGCTCCGCGACAAGGACATGGCTGTACCAGGAAAGCAAGTAAGCCGGGCGACGCAACGCCGGGCTCCGCCGCCGGGTGACTAATCAAGCCGAGCGCTCCGCAGCATCTCCCGGACTGGGTTTCTTCAGCGAATGATCATGTCGCCCGTGCATCGGCATGCGCTGGCTCAACGCCCTGTCATCGGCTACGCGCGTTTGCCCATGCAGGAGAGCACGCATAACCCATGCGCCACGGCGGGCGCGGGGCGAAGTCCAAAAGCTATGGGACCGGGGCCCGCCTGCGCGGCGCCAAATAAGCGCGCGCCGACCCGCCGTTCGGAGCGGCGGCTTGACGTGAGTATCTATGTCCGACCCGCGTCCCGAACGGGCTATTCGCTACGGCTGCGCGGCGGGGTGGGCGCGCTGAGCGTGCCGCGGTAGCCTGGCCCCGGCGTTAGCCCGGGAGTCCGTCCAGGGCGGCACGGGTGTCAGGTGATGGTGCCGTGCCGAGCTGCTGATGCAGGACCTGGCGGCAGCGCTGGTAGGTGCGCAAGGCGCTGCCGGGGTTTCCGGCGGTGGTGTGCGAGCGGATCAGAATCTGCCACGCGGTCTCTCGCAGGCTGTCAAGTTCGAGGGCGAGCTCCGCGCTGCGGATGGCCGCGGTGGTCTGGCCGCGCCGGAGTTGCACGTTGGCCATGCATTCGACCGCCCGGATGCGGTGATCCTCCAGCCTGCACTGCCACGCGTGCGCCCATTCTCCTTCCACGCCGGGCAGGAATGGCCGGGCGGTGATCAGCCGGGTGACGTAGGCGTGCCTGGCAGCGGTGCCGAGGTCACCGGCGGCCAGCGCGGCCTCGGCCAGATGGGTGCTCAACGTGGCGGCGTCCACGTCGACCCATCCGTCGCGGGGGAGCCGGAACTGGTAGGCGCCGAATGCGTTGCGGATCAGTTCGGGGCCGGGCAGGCCGGCGTGCGTAAGCGCGGCGCGGATTTTGCTGATCAGCGACTTCAGCGAGTTCTCCCAGGCGGTGGGCAGAGCTGTGGGCCAGAGCTGATCGGCCAGCTCATCTCGTGACAGCGGACGGGCGTGTTCGGCGATGAGGAAGCCGAGCAGGTGGCGGCCCTGCGGGCCGGGCAGAGCGGCCTCCGCCAGCAGGCGCTCACCAGATTCCAGGCACAAGGGCCCGGTGAGATACGCCCGCAGGTCGGTCAAGCCCAGTCACTCCCCAACCATTTAGCAACCCTTCGAGCGTAGTCTGCGCATCAGTCTGACCGGAGGAGCCCAGCATGGAGAAGGAGATTGCATGTGACTGCGGCTGGCGTGCCCGCGGAACCGACGAAGAGCTGATCGCCGAGGCCCAAGAACACGGCCGCCAGGCCCACGACATGGTCCCGACACCCGAACAGGTTCTGGCCACCGCCAAGCCCGTCACGACGCAGGATTGAGCTGTTGAAGACTATCCACCACGTGTTCGACACCACGGTGCCGCGGGACACGGTATTCGCAGCGCTGACGACCGCCCAGGGACTGTCCGGATGGTGGACCACCATCGTGAAGGCCGAGGCAGGGGTCGGCGCGATAGTGCATTTCACCTTCGCTGGTGATTTCAACCCCGACATGCGAGTCACCGCGCTTGAGCCACCTGCCCTGGTGTGCTGGGAATGCGTCGGCGGGCATGAGCCGTGGGCGCAGAACACTTTCCGCTTCGAGCTCGGGGACAAAGGCGACGGGACGACCGTCCGTTTCCGGCAAGACTACGCGCGT
>Ga0318560_10000708_pt1 | contig 10383 bp, 9 predicted proteins | sample GRESIP065b5f22_FD_202537 | JGI IMG/M metagenome (GOLD analysis project Ga0318560, IMG submission 202537) | Tropical soil microbial communities from Luquillo Experimental Forest, Puerto Rico - GRE.SIPMG.065b5f22 | ecosystem: Environmental > Terrestrial > Soil > Tropical forest > Bulk soil... | reverse complement strand
GATGCGCGCCGACTCGAGAATGCCGGGCAGCCGCTCATTGAGGACCTCTGCCGGCAGATGCTCGAGGTGCAGGTAGATGTGGTCCTTTTTCTCGCCAACGCCGCGCCCCTCGCGAATTTCGATTGCCTCAGCGCGACTAACCACGTCGCGCGAGGACAGGTCCTTTTCGCGAGGCGCATATTTGGGCATGAAGCGCTCGCCATCGCTGTTGGTCAGATAGCCGCCCTCGCCGCGGGCGCCCTCGGTAATCAAAACGCCCGCGCCATAGACCCCGGTCGGGTGGAATTGAATGAACTCCATATCCTGCAACGGGAGCCCGGCCCGCAATACCATGGCATTGCCGTCGCCAGTGCAGGTATGGGCGGAGGTGCAGGATTGGTAGACCCGGCCGCATCCGCCCGTAGCAACGACGGTCATATTGGCGCGGAATCGGTGGATTGACCCGTCTTCCAGACACCAGGCGAGTAGACCATGGCAGGCACCGTCCTCGCTCATCAGCAGGTCGATTGCGAAGTACTCGACGAAGAAGCGCGCCTTGTGCTTCAGGCATTGCTGATAAAGCGTGTGCAGGATCGCATGGCCGGTGCGATCGGCGGCGGCACAAGCGCGGTAGGCCATGTCGCCCTTGGCGTATTCAGTCGTGTGCCCGCCAAAGCGGCGCTGGTAGATCGTCCCGGCCTCGGTTCGGCTGAATGGCACGCCGAAATGCTCGAGCTCGATGACCGCCGGAATCGCCTCGCGACACATATATTCAATCGCGTCCTGGTCGCCGAGCCAGTCGGAGCCCCTGACCGTGTCGAACATGTGCCAGCGCCAATCGTCCTTTTCCATATTGCCAAGTGCGGCACTGATGCCGCCCTGCGCGGCGACGGTGTGACTGCGGGTCGGGAACACCTTGGTGACGCAGGCGGTGTTGAGTCCGGCCGCAACCATGCCCAATGTCGCCCGAAGTCCGGCGCCGCCGGCGCCGAGCACAACGACGTCAAAGGAATGATCGATGATGTCGTAGCCGTTGGGCATCTTCCGCCTCCCTATCGGCCGAGGAAAAGCTTGGGACAGCGAGCACGCTGGCTACGGCCAGCAGTATCGCGGCGGCGCGCACCAGCAGCTCGGCGGCCTCCAGCCGGGCGCGCGTATGCACGTAGTCGACGAGCACCGAGCGCAGCCCGACGACCGCATGCGCGAACATCGCCGTTACGAAGAGAATGGTCAGTAACGCCGGCACCGGCGAGCTCAGCCATCGCGCGGCAGTCAATTGATCCGCTAGGGCGAGCCGCAGCATCGACGCGACGAAGTAGAGTCCCAATGGAATGAGCGCGAGTGCCGTCTGACGCTGCAACCGCCATTCCCACAGACCTTTGCGCGCGCTGCCGAGATGGCGCACCCGCCGCAGCACATCTTCGTCGCGCAGCGCGGTCGCATTCGCCAAAGAACGGGTGTTTGCCATTGGCGCCTACCCTAGACTAGCCATACGCAGAGCCAGGTGACAACGGTCAGCACGATCGTCGCGGCGAGCACGACATAGCCGGTGAAATGGGCCGTTCGGAGCTCGAACCCCAGCCGGCGTCCCAGGCGAGGTGCCGGATGCCATTGCACAGATGGTAGAAAAACGCGACCGACCAAAAGAACAGGAGCAGTATCCCAATCGGCGAAGCAATAAAGGCATGGGTTGCCGCAAATACTTCGCCACCTGCTGCCACCGCAATAAGCCACCACGCTAGCAGGATCGAGCCGACCGCCAGTGCAATACCGGCGAGCCGGTGCAGGATCGACAGAGCTGAGTTAATCTGGAAGCGATACCAGACCGGAAACATGAATGGCGACACTGGGCGTTCCATCCTATCCCTCCCGCTCACCTAATAATGCCCCGCCGTTGGCCGGACCTTGCCGCGCAAGACGGTGTAGCTGATCGCGGTGTAGAGCAGCATGAACGGGAAGACAAGGAGGCAGACTCGTGGCCCGAACATGAAGGCGAGACTGGAATGCGGTGCGGCGGTTGCCTCCCTCGACAGGAGCAGCGCCGCGAGGTCCACTGCAATCGTCTGCTAGCGCCACAGGTTCGTACGGGCGAGATCGATCAACTCGTCGCCGCGGCCGCTCATCACCGCTCTCACCACATAGAGTGTAAAGCCTTTGGCCATCTCCAGGGTGACCGCGGGCGGCATCGCAAGCTCGGTGCGGTTGACGACCGCATCGACCAAGACCGGACCATCATGTCGCAGTGCCGCGGCGATGCCGGCCTCGACCTCACCCGGGTCCTCGATCCTGATCCCGCGCACGCCGGCGGCTTCGGCCATTGCCGCGAAATTAGGGTTCTTGAACTCGGTGCCGAATGGGAGAAAGCCGGTGGATTTCTGTTCGAGCTCGATGAAGCCGAGCGCACCATTGTTGAACACCACCACCTTCACCGGCAGGCCCACCTGCACGAGGCTCAAGAAGTCGCCCATCAGCATCGCGAACCCGCCGTCGCCCGACAGCGAGATCACTTGGCGGCCGGGGAAAGCTGCCTGCGCGCCGATCGCCTGGGCCATCGCATTGGCCATAGAGCCGTGCGAGAAAGATCCGATCAGCCGCCGCTTGCCGTTCATCGCCAGATAGCGCGCGGCCCATACCGTCGGCAGGCCGACATCACAGGTGAAAATAGCGTCCTCGGAGGCGTGGTCGCTGATCGCCTTGGCGACCTGTTGCGGATGGATCACCCCTCTGCCGGGCGCGGCCAAATCGTCGAGGGCCTTGCGGGCTCTGGCGTAGTGCTCGCGTGCCTGCGCGAGATGCACACTGTTCGATTTCTGCTGCAACAGCGGCAGCAAGGCGGTGAGCGTGGCCTTTGCATCGCCGACCACGCCGAGATCGACCGGAGCGCGGCGTCCGATCTGCTCGGCGCGCAGGTCGACCTGGGCGATGCGGACGCCGCTGCCTTGCGGATAGAACTGCCGGTAGGGAAAATCGGTCCCGAGCATCAGCAGCACATCGCAGTCGAGCATCGCGTAGTAGCCGGACGAGAAGCCGATCAGCCCGGTCATGCCGACATCGTAGGGGTTGTCCCACTCGACATATTCCTTGCCGCGCAGTGCATGCACGATCGGCGCTTTGAGGCGCTCGCCGAGCGCCAGAAGCTCGTCATGCGCACCGGCGCAGCCCGAGCCGCACAGGATCGTAACCCGCCGGTCTCCGTTCAGCAGCGCGGCGAGCCGATCGAGATCACTCCTCTCGGGCACCACGACCGGCCGGGGCGGCAGCAGGCCGCCGACTTTGGAAGGCGGTGCATCGGCGGTGGGCTGCAGTGCGACGTCACCGGGGATTACGACTACCGAGACACCGCGCCGACCGACCGCCTCGCGGATCGCGACCTCGAGCACTCGCGGCATCTGGTTGGCGCCGGAGATCAGCTCGCAGTAATGGCTGCATTCTTTGAACAGCGTTTGCGGGTGCGTTTCCTGAAAATACCCGGCGCCGATTTCGGCCGACGGGATCTGGGCCGCAATGGCAAGCACAGGAACACGTGAACGGTGGCAATCGAACAGGCCATTGATCAGGTGCAGATTGCCCGGCCCGCAGCTGCCGGCGCAGACCGCGAGCTCGCCGGTCAGATGCGCTTCGGCGCCCGCCGCGAATGCAGCAACCTCCTCATGCCGGACATGCACCCACGCAATCTTGCCCTGGCGCCCGATCGCGTCGGTCAGGCCGTTGAGGCTGTCGCCGACAATGCCGTAGACACGCTTGACGCCCGCTGTAGCGAGGATTTCGGCGAATTGATCAGCAACGATCTGCGCCATTTATCCGTCTCCCAATTAATCGCGAATTCCGCAAGATTCTGCGCCCTTGTTTGCCGCCACGATATGCTCGTTCGGGCGTTAACGGTTGAGTTTGAGGCTCGTCACGGATCCAAACGAATCAATTTTGGTAAGCCCCGGTAAGTCCTTGTGCGCCGCCGACCGAGGTTTCTCTCGCCAGCAGATTTGCGCCGAGGCCACGGGACAGGCTCTTGACCAGCGCTTTCGCGGGGATGACGATGACCTTCTCCGTGCCTCGGTGACGGGTCCCATTTGCGGAGAATCAAGATGAAAGTCGGTATCGCGCTCAACATGTTGTCGGAGCCGCCGCGCCCCGACGTGGCGGTGGTATCCGACCACCTGACGATGGGGGATCTCGCCGAACCGCTCGGCTTCGACTCGCTGTTCGCACTCGAGCACCACTTCACCGGCTATGCGATGTCGCCGGCGCCGCTCGAATTGCTGGCCTACTTCGCCGGTCGCACCAAGCGGATCATGTTCGGGACCGCGGTCATCGTCTTGCCGTGGCATGATCCGATCCGCGTCGCCGAGGAGATCGCGCTGCTCGATATCCTCTCCGGCGGGCGCTGCCTGTTCGGCTTTGGCCGGGGTGCTGCGAGCGTCGAGTATGCCGGATTCCGCATCCCGATGGAGGAGGCGCGGCCGCGTTTTGCGGAGGCGGCGCAGCTGATCAGGAAGGCGCTGCGCGAGCCCGAATTCGAGTGGCAGGGCCAATTCTACCAGATCCCGCGCACCTCGATCCGGCCGCGCCCGATCTCGCACCCCGAAGAGCGTTTCTATGCTTCCTCGGTGAGTCCGGAATCGGCCGAGATCATGGCCAAGCTCGGCTTCGGCATCCTCGTCGTCATGCAGAACGAATGGCCGAAGGCTGCCGAGAGCATCGTCAATTATCGCGCGATCGCGAACAGCGTCGGGTACAACCCGCCGCCGCCGATCATCCTGACCAATGTGTCCTGTGCCGAGAGGCGCGAGGAGGCGCAGGACCGCGCGATGAATTGGCTCGGCAAGAAATGGCAGTCGATCGATGACCACTACCATTTCTCCGACGGGCACTTGGCCACGGTCAAAGGCTACGAGACTTACGGCAAGATGGCCAAGACCTATGCCCGCCTGCAGGACGAGGCGGAGCGGGTCAGGGCCACCGAGTTCTACGTCAAGATCCAGATCGTCGGCACGCCCGACGACTGCATTCAGCAGATCGGCGAACTGCAGCGGGTGACCGGCACCGACCATGTCGTTACCGAATTCTCGTTCGGCGGCATCCCGCACGACGAGGCGGAGAGGAACATGCGCCTCTTCGCCAGCCACGTCCTGCCGGTGCTGCAGCACGACAGCACGTTCGCGACGCCGCCCGCTGCGGCGACGAAGCCGCATGGCACGACCAAAGCCGACCTCTTCGCCCCAGCTTAGGTACGAAGACCCCTCACCGGAACCCTCCCCGCTGGCGCGGGAGGGAGAACAGGGATCGCTCGTCCCACTTCGGCCGGGACAGGGGGAGGGGCGCGCAGCGGCCAGCGAGGCCTGCCCGGCCAATAATCAATAAGAGTGTTGACTATCAACCGAACAGATGATAATGGCTCGGCATGCGAACGGGCGGACAGATCGCCGCGCTGACGCGCGATGACGAGCATGACGACACGGAACTGCTCGATCGCGTGTTCTTCGCGCTATCCGATCCGGTGCGGCGGGCGATCCTGGAGCGGCTCGGCGACGAGGCGCTGCTGGTTTCCGAACTGGCCGCCCCGTTCGACATTTCGCTGCAGGCGGTGTCCCGGCACATTCAGGTACTGGTGCGGGCCGGTCTCGTCCGTCAGGAGCGCACCGGCCGCATCAGCCGGTGCAGCCTCGTTGCCGGGCCGATCTTCACCGCTGCGGGATGGATGAACCGCTACAGTAAGTACTGGCAAGAGCAGTTCGACATGCTTGCGGCAGCACTGGCTTCAACAAAGCCGCAGCGCGCGCCTAGCCGGCGCCAGCGGCGAAAGCGTCCGTCGAGGCAGCCTGATTGAGCATTGGAGGCGAAAAATGGAAGGCCATCGAACCGTTTCCCGAGACCAGTGGATCGAAGAGCGCAGGGCGCTGCTCGCCAGGGAGAAAGAATTCACGCGGCTGCGTGACCAGTTGAGCCGTCAGCGGCGCGAGCTGCCCTGGGTGCGCGTCGACAAGGACTATGTTTTCGAAGGGGCAAACGGCAAGCAAACCTTGAGCGAGCTGTTCGCCGGAAGACAGCAGCTGATCGTCTACCATCTGATGTTTGATCCGAGCTGGGAGGAAGCGTGCTCGCGCTGCTCGTTCTGGGCCGATAACTTCAACGGGGTGCTGGTCCATCTGAACCAGCGCGATGTCACTCTGGTCGCGATCTCCCGGGCGCCGTTCGCGAAGCTGGCGGCATTTCAGAAGCGGATGGGCTGGAGCTTCGACTGGGTCTCGTCTTTCGGCAACGATTTCAACCGCGATTACCACGTGTCTTTTACCCCGGACGAGCTCGAACACGGCGAGATCATTTATAATTATGCTCCGGTCAAGACCTCGATGACCGAGCGGCCCGGCATCAGCGTGTTCTACAAAGATCAGGCCGGGAGGATTTTCCATACCTATTCATGTTATTCGCGTGGCCTCGACATGCTGAATGTCGCGTATCATTACCTGGATCTGACACCGAAAGGGCGGGACGAAGAGGGCCTTCCGTTCCCGATGGCGTGGGTGTGTTATCACGACGCCTATGGCGCGTGAGGACCGGTTCAATGAACTATCGGCAGAGCTCAGCCCGACTGGCGGAATATCGCCGTCAGATAGCCGATCTGCGCACCAAGATGCGCGAAACACGGGCCGCCACGGAGCCTGAAGAAGTAGCGGATTATGTCTTTGCGAACTGCGACGGCTCGGTGCGCCTCTCCGAGCTGTTTGGCGGCAAGCCCGATCTGATCGTGATCCACAACATGGGTGCCTCCTGCCCTTCCTGCACATTGTGGGCGGACGGCTTCAACGGCGTCTACGATCATCTCGTGAACCGGGCTGCTTTTGTCGTCTCGAGCCCCGATGCTCCGGATCTGCAGAGGCAGTTCGCTGCCGGTCGCGGATGGCGCTTTCCGATGTTGAGCCATCAGGGAACGACATTCGCGGCGGATATGGGCTACCGCTTGCGAGACGGCGGCTGGTTGCCGGGAATCTCGGTGTTCCGCCGCGAACCGAGCCGGATCCTGCGGGTGTCCGACACCGGCTTCTGCCCCGGCGACGATTTCTGTGCCCTCTGGCACATATTCGATTTGCTTCCCGACGGCGCCGAAGTCTGGCAGCCGAAATATCGCTATGGATAAGGAAAAGTAGCCAGAGGTTTCGCGCCATCATGAGCAGGTCGCCGCTGCCTGGAGAAGCTGGGGTCCAGCGGATCGAACTAACGCTGGGTGCCCGCGTCGGAAGATGTCGAGCATGCCGAGTTTTAATGGTTTATTGGGAAGCCTCGGGCGTCGCGCGGAGAACCCTGTGCGAAATGATGGGAGACGGTCGACAGGCCGAACCAGGGATGCATCGACTCCTCGTATATTGATGCAGTTGGCGCGGGAAAATTAGGATCTGCAAAAGAGCCCACTGTAATTATGCAAAGGTCCGGTGCCCGATCACTTTCTGTAAAGACATTGCTCCCGCAATTCGGGCAGAAATGCCAGCGAGGTGAAAATCCACTATCGCCTTTGCGAGTGTAAATCTTATGGTCTCCTTCAATTCGGATTTGGAATTTTAGCCAGCGTGAGCCGCAATGCGCCACAGAGCCGGTACGGCGTTGGCACGATTGACAATGGCATAGATAGACCTGTACCGGCTCGCCCGACGTTATCACTTTTAAAGCGCCGCAATGGCACTGCGCAGTTCGTTCCAAATCCCCTCTCCCTTTTCCATGCTAACCTATCTTGCCCCTCCACGCTGGACACTGTCGAGCGTTCATCGGCAGGGGTTCAAATGTTAGATTTTGACCACCAGTCGCGGCCGGCCACTGAGATAGTGGGCGACACAGCCGCTCAACGAGCGTATGTTTCTCTTCGGCGGGTCGCGGCTCCTCACGTGACCGAAGAGCCGTTGAGCGTGCTGCCACGAGTGGCCGCGACCCTCGAACCGTAGTTCGGGAGGAGCGGTTATGACCATCCGAAACCCGGTCGAATGGGGAGTCGATCAATTCAAGCACGCCGCGTTAGCCGTCGAAACGGCGGGCCGCGTCGGGCGGCGCACCCTCGATGCCCTTCACTCGCCCCCGCCTGCCGTTCGCCGAATCACGCTGGCCCGTCTCGGAGATGTTCTCGCCAAGGGCATCGATGACTTCGCGGCGTTTCGCACCGACGTCATCTTCGTCTGCGTGTTCTACCCGCTGGCGGGATTGGTGCTGGCACGCTTGGCGTTCGGCTACAATTTGATGCACCTCGTCTTCCCGCTTACATCCGGGTTTGCACTGATCGGTCCTTTCGTCGCGGTGGGCCTCAATGAAATGAGCCGAGGCCGCGAGGCCGGAAGGGAGGTTCGCTGGACGGATGCGTTCGCGGTCGTCCGCTCGCCTTCCTTCGGGGCGATCGTGCTCCTGGGGTTGCTGCTGATGGCCATCTTTCTGCTCTGGCTGGCGGCGGCTTGGGGGATCTATGAGGTCACGCTCGGTCCTGCGCCGCCGGCCTCGGTCGGTTCGTTCGCCCGTGACGTGTTCACGACAAATTCGGGCTGGATCATGATTGGCGCCGGGATCGGTGTTGGTTTCCTCTTCGCCTTGCTCGTGCTGGTGATCAGTGTCGTCTCGTTCCCGCTTTTGCTCGAGCGAGAGGCTGGGGTCGATACCGCGATCCTGACGTCCGCGCGGGCGGTGATTGCGAACCCGGTTCCGATCGCGGCGTGGGGACTGATCGTCGCCGGCGGACTGGTGCTCGGATCGATCCCGCTGTTTCTCGGTCTGATCGTCGTCATGCCCATACTCGGGCACGCCACCTGGCACCTTTATCGCGCGGTGGTGGCGTAGCGAATGCGGTGTCGGAAGTTCCGCGGCAAACGGTGTCGCGGGATCTCCGGGAGAAGTCCGACGAAGGCCTCTTGAGCTGGCCAAACCTCCTGGCGGCATGAGACCTCGCTGGTCGTCGCCACAAAAAGACAAGACACTATTGCATAGCTGCGATACATTGGGCGCAAAGCTCTCACAGGGAGGGCACGTAGCCGGCCGAGGCGCTCGATCGAGAAGCGCCGAGCCGGCATCTGTCCCAGGGAGGACACGATGGGAGGTAGGGAGGTTACGCGGCGCACATTGCTGAGGACGACGGCGCTCGGCACGACGGCGCTGGCGGTGCCGTTTGTCCGCGGCGCCCGGGCGGCGGGTGTCGCCGCCAGCGGCAGCATGGTGCTGGCCTGGCACACCAATATCGCCGCGCGCTGGCTCGATCCACAGCAGCACGACGGCACTGCCAGCCCGGACAATTTCATGATGGCGCTGCAGGACGCGCTGATCAAAAACTTCCGCGAGGTCCGTTACGACCACCCGGCATTGGCCGAGGGCTTCGATTTTGCCGAAGACGCCAAGAGCGCCACCTTCCGGCTGCGGCAGGGGCTCAAATTTCACGACGGTTCGCCGGTTACGCCCGAGGATGTCAAATGGAGCTATGAGCACTACCGGGGCGCCTGGGGCGAGGTGCTCCATGAAAAAACCCAAGCCGTCGAAATCGTCGATGACCGCACCGTCCGTTTCCACTTCAAGGACCCGTTTCTCGATTTCCCGATCCTGCTCGGCACCAGCAATGTCAGTGGCGCCGGCTGGGTGGTTCCGGCGAAATACTATGAGCAGGTCGGGCAAGAGGGATATCTGAAGAAACCGATCGGTGCGGGACCTTACAAGCTCGTCTCGCAGCAACCGGGAGTGCGCCTCGATTTCGAGGCTTTTGATGACTATTACCGCCCGGTGCACGTCAAGCAGTTCACGATGGTCAGCATTCCGGAAGCGGCGACGCGCGTCGCGATGCTCGAGCGCGGCGAGGCGGACATCGTGTATTTTGTCCCCGGCGAGCTGATCGACCGGGTCAAGAGCAACCCGAACTTGTCCTTGGCGCCGGTCGTTTCGGGGAATTGGTGGCTCGAATTCCCAGGCTTTCAAGACCCGAAGAACCCGTTCCACGACATACGAGTGCGGCAGGCCGTGAGCCTTGCCATCGACCGTGACGCGATCAATCAGGCCGAATGCGACGGCATGGGGCAAGTCGACGGCAACTGGATCAATGACGATGTCGAACACGGGCTCGAATGGCCCAAATGGGAGCGCAATCTCGGCAAGGCCAAGCAGCTGATGACCGATGCCGGCTTCGCCAACGGCTTCAACGTCGCCTGGGTCACCCCAGTGCCCGACTACTATTCGCGCGGCGAGCGCATCGTCTCGCAGCTGCAGAGCATCGGCATTCGATCGAAGCTGCAGGTCATGGAGCGCGGTGTATTCCTGAAGCGGCTACAGGGCGGGTTGAAGGAGTGGCCGGGAGTGCAGATCATCATGAATGCCGCGCGGGTCGGCGGCACCTGGTCGAACTGGTACGACTCGTTCATGAAATGCGGCGGTTTCAACGGCAAGGACCGCAACTGCGTG
>Ga0318560_10000699_pt1 | contig 10422 bp, 10 predicted proteins | sample GRESIP065b5f22_FD_202537 | JGI IMG/M metagenome (GOLD analysis project Ga0318560, IMG submission 202537) | Tropical soil microbial communities from Luquillo Experimental Forest, Puerto Rico - GRE.SIPMG.065b5f22 | ecosystem: Environmental > Terrestrial > Soil > Tropical forest > Bulk soil... | reverse complement strand
CCCGCCGATATGGCGACGTTCAGCGTGTTGCTGACGCAATTTGCCTTGCAGCCCCTGATCACGCTGATTACGGACGAATTCGACCATTCGGTGTTGCCTTCAGGGCAACACCTTGTGATCGACGCAGATGGGCTGGCGCGTGGTTCGTTTGCGTCGTCGGTGAGCGCGATCGTGGCGCTGGTGCAGAGCGGCGTGATCACGCCGAACGATGGGCGGACGGCGCTGGGCTGGCCGGAGATCGAAGGCGGCGATGTGCTGCGGCCGACCGGTGCGCCGAGCTGGCCGGCGGACGCAACCGGGCTGCCGTCGATGGGGCCGAAGCCAGGCCCGCGCCCGCCTGACGGCTTGCCCGCGCCGGGCACGCATCAGAACCAGGGCAGGGGCAACGGCGCGGCCCATGCGTGATTCATTCGGGCGCGTTCCGAGTAACCGCCGGCGGTTTCATGTTGCAAAGCCGTTCCTAGTAACCGGCGCCGGTTACATGTTGCAAGGCCGTTCCGAGGGGCCGCCGGCGGCCCCTGATTCCGTTCGCGCACCATCTGGAGGTGGCGATGGCGATGGTGGCGATGGTGGCGATGCAATGAGCTACATCCGCCGGCTCGTGGCGCTGCCCGTGGGCAGCGGCGAATTCGAACAAGCCCGGCGCCTGATGCTGCGGGCGTTCATGCGGTGGATCGCCGACGCCGAGCCGACGCCGGCCGAGACCGAAGAGGAAATCACCGCGACCGTCCACGCCATGCGACAACTGGCGAGCTTGAGCGAGAGGAGGCTCGTGTGACAACGGAACCCCCAAACGACGAGCGCCGCCCTCACCGGCGGCGCCGTAGTCGAATTTTCCCAAATCCACCCCACCGCCAAACCGGCAACGACAGTTGCCTGAAGGGCAATGACGCATGAGCTATATGGCACGCCACGCCGCTCGCTGCAAGACCGCCAGCGCACACTCCGCCCGTAAGCGCCGATCACCCGCCGGACGGAGGGCCGGACCATGAGCGCCGGGAACGGCGCCGTTTTCGTCCCCGATCCGGACTGGCCGAGCATCGTCGAGCTGGCAAGCCAGCGATGGGGGCAGCCGACATCGCGGCGGCAGGATCACGTCCGCTTCGGCGTGAAAGGCTCGAAGGACGTGAAGCTGAGCACCAACGTCTGGATGGACTACGAGACCGGCGAGGGCGGCGGCTACATCGAGATGTGGGCCGCGGTCCGTAAGTGTCCGCTTCCCGAGCGCCGCACAACCGCCAAGGCGCCGCCGCAGCGCGCGATGCCGAAGCCCGCGCGCAAGATCGTGGCCGTCTATCCCTATCACCGCGCCGATGGTTCGCTTGTGCTCGAAGTGGTGCGCTTCGCCGGCGGCGGGCCGCGTTTCAATCAGCGTCGCCCGGACGGCAATGGCGGCTGGATATGGAACCTCGACGGCATCCCCGCGGGCGAGCGCCCGCTCTACCGCCTTCCCGGACTGCTCGCGCCCGACATCGATCGGGTTTGGATGTGCGAGGGCGAGAAGGACGCCGATCGCCTCGCCGCGTTGGGCCGCACCGCAACGACGAACATCGGCGGCGCCGGTAAATGGCGGAAGGAATACGCGGAGGAATTATTCCGCGGCAAGTATTGCGTCGCATTGCAGGACAACGACGAAGCCGGCCGCAAGCACGCCGAGGCCGTCGCCCGCTCGCTCGTCGGCATCGCGGCCTCGACCAAGGTGCTGTTGCTGCCGGGACTGCCGCCGAAAGGCGACGTATCCGATTGGCTAGATGCCGGCCACACGATCGAGCAGCTCGAGGACCTCGCCGACGCGGCGCCGGAGTATCGACCGACGCCGGAAGCCAGACCGGAGACCAAGGCGGGCCGCATCCTCTCGGGACGCGACTTCCTCGCGACCTTCGTCCCGCCGGATTACGTCATCGACGGCATCGTGCAGCGCGCCAGGCTCTATGCCTGCACCTCGATCACCGGACACGGGAAGACGGCGGTGTGGCTCTACATCGCCTGCATGGTCGCCGCGTCGCGCTACGTCGGCACCATCGAAACCGCGCCCGGCGGTGTCGTCATTCTGGCGGGAGAGAACAGCGAGGACCTGTGCGGGCGCCTGCACGCCATGGTGCACGAGTACCGCCTCGATCCCGCGAAACTGCCGCATGTGCTGCCCGCCAACTTCCCGCTGATCGCCGAGGAAGCCGACACCTTGAAGGCCGAGATCGACGCCATTGCCGGCGACAAGGCGCTGATCGTCGCCGACACCGGACCCGCCTACTTCCCCGGCGACAACGACAACGACAACGTGCAGATGGGCGAGTACGGGCGCGTCCAGCGGACCCTCACCGCCTGCCGCGGCCGACCGGCCGTGGTGGCTCTCACCCACCCTATCAAGCACGCCGACCGCGAGAGCCTGATCCCGCGCGGCGGCGGCGCCTACCTCAACGAACTGGACGGCAACCTGTACCTCTGGTCCGACGCGGTGGGCGAAAGCACCACCCTGCACTGGCAGGGCAAGCTGCGGGGCGCCGACTTCGCTCCCGTGCCGTTCGCGCTCAAGCCGATCACGCTCGACCAACTGAAGGACGCCAAGGGCCGCCCGTTCCGCTCGATCGTCGCCGCGCCGCAGTCGCAGGAAGCCGCCGACAATGCCAGGGCGCAGACGAGAAGCGACGAAAACGCGGTGCTCTACTGGCTCAAGGAACGGCGCGGCATCTCGATCCGCGCCATCGCCCGCGAGGCAGGCTGGGTGAGCGACAACGAAGTCCCGAACACGGCCAGGGTGCACCGCTGCCTCACCAGCCTGAAGGGCGACAAGCTAGTCCGTCTGTACCGCGGAAAGTGGGTGATAACGGAGGCCGGCAAATTGGAGCTGGAACCCCAAACATGAGGCCGGTCGTTGCTGGAACGTTATACCGCCCATCTTTCGGGGTGTTTCAAGGCCCTGAAACACTGAAACGCTGCGACGATTTTGCTGCAAAAAACCGGCCAAGCTCTAGGCGTTTCACTGAAACACATGTTTGTAACGGCAGCCCCCAAGAAGTGAAGCGTTACGTTTCACTTCTCTTTCTTAGGGGGTCCCCCATGAAACACGAAACACCCGAAGGGAGGACGTCAGACCATGCGTGTCTCGACTGCGGTGTTCGGGTCAGGCGGCCGAGATGCCCGGAGCGATGGCGAGCGCGTGATCGATCTAACCCAAAGCTACCGATGAGCCCCGCAGCGCGCGCAGCGCGCAGAGGGGTACTTACATACCCCCTGCGCACCGCGGCTGCGCACCAAACCTGCGCACTTCTGCGCACTGGCTGCGCACCGCCTGCGCACGGCTGCGCACCGCCGTTTTTTCCCAGCCTGCGCACAGCCTGCGCACGGGCATTGCGTGCGCAGGTTAGCTCAGCCGCCAGCCATGCGCTGTGAACATGACCGAGAACTAACAACAACCGCAAAAGGAGACCACTCATGGGCGTGCAGCCGCGAAAGCCAACTGGTGGAAATCTTCTGCGGGAAGCGGTGGCCGCGCCGCCGCCGGAGCGGCTGTATTTCTGGCGCGTGCGCACGAGGCTGCCGGAGCGGTTCGGGACGGCCTGCCGGGTGCTGGCGCGGGGCGCGCTGAATTCGGCGCTCGTGCAGTTCCTCGACGACGGCCTGACGGTGATCACGTCGCGCAACTTTTTCCGCCGTGCGCCGCCGGGGGAGCCAAAGGCGCCACGTGCGCGCACGAGCGCGCGCGAACAGATCGTAACGAAAGGACGGAACGACGAATGATCAACTACGCGACTGAAGCTCACCCAACGCTCTACAAGGCCCGCCTCTATCGCTCGCGGCTGGAAGCTCGTTGGGCCGTGTTCTTCGATCTGATGGGTTGGCGGTTTGAATACGAGCCGCTCGACCTCGGCTTGTGGTCGCCGGATTTTCTATTACACGGGCTTGAGGTTCCAATCCTGTGTGAGGTGAAGCCGATAGACGCCATTGATGCCGACGTGTGCGCGAAGATGGCGTGCGCGGCAGAGGAAGCACAGTTCCGAGGCGAACTCTTGTTGCTGGGCGCGACGCCAGATATCGGCGGCACTGATGGATGGCTTGGGTGGCTCGATGACGCCTATTCTTGTTGGCTTCTAGGGCAAGAACTTCCCCCGTCTCGCGAGCCGCCGTTCGGCTACGGCGGTTTCGAGCCTTGTTGGGTCGTGCAAGCGCCAGATGGACGCATCGATTTCTGCCATAGCCGCAATTCCTTTTGCGGCAGGATGACCGGCGCACATGACGGAGATCATTACGTCCGGTCTGACTACATTCCTGAGATCGCGGGTATGTGGGCGCGTGCCGGTAATCTGACGCAATGGAAACCCCGCCGATGACCGACCACTTCAATCCCGCCGAAGCTCATTTCCTCCGCCTCCTCGAACGCCAATGCTTTGCCGCATCCGTTGCAGAAAGCATTGTTGTTCGGCTTGCAACAATGCTTTGCCGCATCCGTTGCGGAAATAACTGTTGCGCGGTCTGCAACAGTTATTGATGGCGTCGGCGAGGCGGCATCCGTTGCGGAAAGCGATGTCGCCGTACCAGCGACATCGCTAAACCCTGACGTGCTGGACCGATACGAGCGCAGCGCTGCCGCTAAGGCACGGCTAGAGGCAGCGGAGCGCAAGCCGGGACGACCCGCGAAAGAAAAAAACCTGGATATCCATAAATTAGCGCCCAAGGGCAGCGCCTCCTATCGCCTGCGCCGGATCGCACGGCTGAAGCCTGACGTGCTCGACCGATACGAGCGCGACGCCCCGCGACCGGAGGCAGACCAACGAAAGGCGAAACCCTCAATATTGAGGGTTCTGCGGCTTCCCACCACCGAGAAGGGCGGAAGGCCGCAGGGTAAGCATCATGTTGATATAAACATGAAGCGTGGCGGCACAGGTGCGTCCTATCGCCTGCGCCGGATCGCACGGCTGAAGCCTGACGTGCTTGAACTTCTTCCCGCTGGTGGGAAGTGTCGAATTCGGCGGTGTCGACGAAATAACCGCGTTCTGCGTTATTTCCCTGGGCGTCTCTATTGGAAACCTTCCCAAGAACGCGGGAAGGTTTTTTGCTTGGGCGTCGCCGCTCTCGGCAACGGCCTTGGCGTCTTTCACCGCGCTGATGCCGACACCGAACAAGTCGGCAGCTTCACCAATGGACACGATATCGAAAGAGCGATCAAAGGACGCTGGCGGCCCTTGATCGCTCTTTCGATTGGCGCTCTTTCGGTCGCCGCATCCGTTGCGGAAAGCGCTGTCGCCGTACCAGCGACAGCGCTAAACCCGCCTTTTCCACCATCTCTGCGAACATGGTCATCCCACGCTCCGCCGCACGCGCTGCTTCTGTCGGCCGAAGGGGCCACTGCCTGGCGCGACACCAGCGCTCGACGCTTTTCCACCATCTCTGCGAACATGGTCATCCCACGCTCCGCCGCACGCGCTGCTTCTGTCGGCCGAAGGGGCCACTGCCTGGCGCGACACCAGCGCTCGACGCCATCGCCAAAGGAACGGTTTCTCCCCGAGGCCGATACTGGACAACCGTTATGTAACGGTGTACAATTGGCGCATGGCAATGACCAACGCCGAGCGCCAGGCCAAATGGCGCGCCCGCCGCGCCGAAAGCAATCCCGCCGTGATGCACTACCGCAAGCCGCGCGACCGCCGCTCCGCCGCGCGGCGATGGCGCGACGCCGTGGCAACGCTGAGCGAACTGCAAGGCGCTTACCAAGATTGGCTCGACAATCTGCCCGAGCCGCTCGTGAACAGCGCGACCGCCGACGCGCTGCGGACGATCTGCGGCCTAGACCTCACCGAGATTGAAGCAGTTGATCCACCCCGCGGCTTCGGCAGAGACTGACAGGGATGACTGCCCTGCATGAGGCTGCGGCCCTACTGATCGCCGAGGCATCGCCCGCGACCGTGCGGCAGGTGCTGCGCCTGTTGCTCGACGATCCGCCGCAGCCGGCGAAAGTCCGACCATCCGGAAATCGTCGCGTGGCGCTCGATGCAGAGTGGCGGGAGACGGTTGGACAGGTGAAGGCTGCCATCGCCGCGCGCGGCCTGACGCGGGCAGCGGTGGCGAAAGAGGTCGGCCTGCAGCCGGGGACGGTCACCAGAGCGCTTCGGCTGGTCAGCGCCTCCGCCGCGACGCGACGCCGCTTTCGCGCCTGGCTCGCCGAACCGGTGGTGCCGGCGGTCACCGCGCCTGCGCCGCCCTTTCGTCGCCGAGGCCACGCCGCCAAGCCCGCCACCAACGGAGCCACCCCCACAACCGCCTAGGACGCCCGTGGAGGCCGGTTGCTGCTGGGAGGCCCGCGAGCCCGGATCGACCCGCACAAGCCGCTGTGGCGCCGTCTGTGTGCCTGGAAAGGGCTGGTGCCAGCCGCACTGGCAGCGCTGGCAGCAGGGACGCCACCTCCGCGGCCGCAGCCCGTTGGTTGCCGCGCCCGCCTGACCGCCTGGGGGGGGAGGGTAAATGTCGGCGCCGAACCCCCAAAAAGCGGCGCCCAGCATGATTTCGCCGGCCGCAAAATTGGTGCCAAGGAGAGCCCGAAAAACAGGGGGACCGCGCGCCGAAGGGCTGACGGGGCAGTTTCCCCCTTGCGGGCGGGCCCGATTCCGTGCATCTTTGTCGCGTGACAAACGACACTTCGTCGGGCGATCGGCCGATCATCCCGCAAAGCCTGGAATACACCGTTGCGGACGCGGCGGTGCTGGCGCGCGTGCCCGAGATTTCGATCCGCAATTGGATGGCCCGGGGCACCCTGAACGTGGGGATGAGGACGGCGGGCGGCCGGGTGCTGCTGACGTTGATGGACATTTTGCGGTTGGAGGTGATGCACGATCTTTGCGTGCGGGCCGCGTTCAAGGCGTCCGAGGCCGCCGAGATTGCCGAGATCGTGGTCGAGAAGGTGCGGAAGCACGGCACGGGGGACGCCAGTCAGGGCCGCCCCGTGATGAACTTGGTCGTCGGGTGGAACGAAGCCGGCGAGCTGGTCGCGAACTTCGTCGATCTGGTCGGCCCGGGCTTCTACAAACCGCCGCCGCGGCTGGATGGTGACGACAGCTACAATCCGCTGCGCCGCGCGCATCTCGTGCTGCCGATCGCCAGCATGTGGGCCGATCTGATTCTGCGCACCGAGCAGCTTGAACGCGCCAACAAGCGAGCGGAGGCGCCGGTCCATGTCTAGCGGCCTGACCCTGGCCGAAGCAGCGATCGCGATCAACACGACGACGGAGGTTGTCGAGAGGCTGACCGCCGCACTGCCCGCACTGGCGCCGGGCGATGCGGGCCTGTCCTTGCGGCAGGTCCTCGGTCTCCGGGTGCTGACCGCACTGCACTTCCTCGACGCCGCCGACGCGGTGCCGATTGCCGACAAGGCGGTTGCGGAAGCGCGCGCCGGCGGATCGCGCTGCATGGCGGTGAAATGGACGGGCAGCGCACGCTGGACGTGGACGACGGATGACGTTGACGCCGCCCGGCTGGCCGGTCCCGTGCTGTTGCTGCCGGTCGAACGAATGCTGACCGATCTGGCGCTGCGCTGCGCCGAAGTCCGCGCTTCACTGCCACGCCTCAACTAGGGAAAATTCAAAATGCATATCCGGCAAATCCTGCAACGGCGCGAGCAGATCCGCGAGGAACTGCGGGCGCTGGTCGAAAAGCACAGTGACGGAAACCTGCCGCCCGAAGCGGTGCAGCGATCGACCGAGTTGGAGCAAGAGGCCGAGCGCCTGAACGCGGCGGAAAAGCGGCAACTGGTCTTGGACGAGATGGACCGCAGGGCGACCGCGACTCCGCTCACCGGCGATGGCGGCAGCGGGGATGCGCGCTTCGACCAGCTATGCTCGCGGGTGAGCGCGGTCGATGTGATCCGCACCCAACTCGGCGACACATCGACGGCGGCGGGCAGGGCGAAAGAGGTTTCCGCCGAGCTTGCGAAGCGCTCGGGACGATCGCCCGCCGGGCTCTATTGGCCGTGGCGGCAAGTCGAAAAGCGCAACCTCGGTCTCTCGACCGGCGGCGGCTCGAACTTGATTCAAACGGATGTCTCGCCGGCGACCATCGACATTCTGCGCAGCAAGTCGATCGTGATGCAGGCGGGCGCGACCGTTATGGCGGGCCTAACTGGCAATCTGGCGATCCCTCGATTGACCGCCAGCGCGAGCGTCGGATGGGTCGCGGACGGAACCGGCCTGACGCCCAGCAATCCGAATTTCGATCAACTCGTTTTCTCTCCGAAACATGCGGGCGGAATCGTCGGCATCAGCAGGCAGATTCTGCAGCAGTCCTCGCCCGACATCGAAATGCTCATCGAGAGCGATCTGGCGGCGCTGATCGCCACCGCGATCGATGTGGCCGCGATCAACGGCAGCGGCCCGCCACAGCCGACCGGCATATTGAAGACCGCTGGCCTGCCGATCGTGCCCGGCGGCACCGATGGAGCGGCGGCGACCTTCGCCAATCTGCAAGCGCTGATCGGCTCGGTGGACACAAGCAACGCGCTGGCTGGGCGGTTAGCGTTCCTAACCAACAGCAAGGTTGCGAAATCGCTGCGCACGACGCTGAAGAGCACGGCCGACACGAGCAGCAATTTCATCCTGACCGTGCCCGACCAGCTGCTCGGCTATCCGCTGTTCGTATCGCAGAACGTGCCGGGCAACCTGTCGCACGGCGCGGGCACCAACCTGTCGGCGATCATTTTCGGCGACATCTCGGCAGTCTACATCGCCGCGTGGAGTATGTTAGACATCCTGGCAAACCCGCTGGACAGCACGGCCTACGCTCAGGGCGCAATCCTTGTCCGCGCCATGTGCACAATCGACCTCGGGATCAGACATGTAGCGGCCCTGGCTGCCATCACGGACGTTATCGCGCCATAACATGGAACTAGAGCGCCGCACCCTTGGCGAAGTCCGCACGGCTGGCCGCGTGCTGCATGGCGTGGCCGTTCCGTTCGGAAAATCCGCCGATATTGCCGGGCTGTTTTCCGAAAGCTTCGCGCCGGGCTCATTCAGCGCGACGCTGGCACGGCGCGATGATGTGGCCGCGCTCGCCGATCATCAGCCCGAGATGCTCCTCGGTCGCCTGCGATCGGGCACGCTTCGCCTGTCGGAGACCGCGAGCGGCCTGCAATACGAGGTCGATCTACCGCAAACCTCGCTCGGCTCCGACATTCAAGAACTGGCACGGCGCGGCGATCTGTCGGGCGTCAGCGTCGGCTTCGTGGTAGACGCGCAATCGTGGCCGGATGCGAAAACGCGGCGCATCGAAGCGGCGACGCTGCACGAGGTAAGCATCCTGCGCGGATCGCGGGCCGCCTACGGCGACGCGACGACGATCGCGCTGCGCAGCCGAGCCGCGGCGCATGGTGACGTGCTGCGGCTGCGGCGCGCCTTGGTCCTGGTGATCTGACGATGCGCTGGCGCTGGCCGTTCGGGCGCCGCAAGCCCGAGGAGCGCTACACGCTCAGTTCGGGCGGCTGGGGCGTCGGTTATCTCGGCGGCCTCGGCGGCCCCGTGTCGGTGCCCGCAGCGGAGAGCTTGAGCGCGGTGTGCAGTTGCGTCGAATTGATTTCGGGCGCGATCGCCTCGTTGCCCGCGAGCTTGGTGGTGGACACGCCGAACGGCACGACCGACGCACCTGCGAGCGCGGCGGCGTGGCGCATCCTGCGGAGGCCGAACGAGTGGCAGTCGTGGCCCGCCTGGATGGCGTGGAACGTCGCTTCGATCCTGCTGCGCGGGAATTCACTGTCGAGGATCGATCTTGATCAGCGCGGCGCGGTGACGGGCCTGACGCCGATCGCGTGGGCGTGGGTCATGCCCGCCGTCGTTGCTGGCCCGAAGCTGATTTTCGACGTGACGATGCGGACGCCGGAAAGCGACGCCTGGGGCTTGAGCGGCACCCGGCTGCTCTCCGACGAGGTGCTGCACATCCGCGCGCGAAGCGATAGCGGGCTGATCGGACGCAGCGTGCTTTCGAGAGCGGCGGGCGCGGTCGCCGAGGGCATCGAGATTGCGGCGACCGCATCCGGGTTGTGGCGCAACGGCATGCGGCCGTCCGGCGTGTTGACCGCGCCGAGTTACCTGACACCCGAGCAGCGCAATCGGAAAAATGAGTGGGTCTCGGAGTATGCCAGTTCGGTCAACGCTGGCCGAGTGCCGCTCCTGGAGGGGGGCTGGAAGTTCGAACCGACCTCGCTCAACAGCGTAGACGCGGAATTTCTCGCCAGCAGGCGGTTTTCGGTCGAGGAAATCGCGCGGCTGTTTTGCGTGCCCGCGCCGCTGATCCAGTTGCCCGAGAACAGCACGCCCGCCGATATGGCGACGTTCAGCGTGTTGCTGACGCAATTTGCCTTGCAGCCCCTGATCACGCTGATTACGGACGAATTCGACCATTCGGTGTTGCCTTCAGGGCAACACCTTGTGATCGACGCAAACGAAC
>Ga0318560_10000685_pt1 | contig 10506 bp, 10 predicted proteins | sample GRESIP065b5f22_FD_202537 | JGI IMG/M metagenome (GOLD analysis project Ga0318560, IMG submission 202537) | Tropical soil microbial communities from Luquillo Experimental Forest, Puerto Rico - GRE.SIPMG.065b5f22 | ecosystem: Environmental > Terrestrial > Soil > Tropical forest > Bulk soil... | reverse complement strand
AGGCCACCGGGCGGATGTAGAAATCGATCCCGTAGGGCACCGGTCCGCACGTTTCGTCATCGCACACCTTCGCGAGGAAGCCAAAGAGCCGCACCGGCCAGTTCGTCGCCGTGGCCAGGTAGACCAGCAGTGCCAGGAGTAGCACGGTGCAGACGAGGTCCCAGGTGGATATGCGCAGGCGCAGCACCGGTGGCGCCTTGTGGTCCGGCTGATTGGAGTCGACGGAGTCGTCGCGCGCCGGCGGGGAGGCCGTTTGGTTAGTCGAGCGCGGGTCGGCGGGGTGATGCGGCGAAGCCATGCCGATAGATGCTTCCCGATGGCTGCGATTTGTGCGAACCGGCTGCTCTACCCTCGAACTCTATGCCTGCGGCGAGGGACCGGTTGACGCCCGATGAGATCAGCGCGATCGACGCCGCCCACCTGTGGCACCCCTACAGCACCATCGGCAGCGAAGCGGTGTCGCCCGTGGTGGCGGTCGGCGCCCAGGGATCGTGGTTGACGCTGGTCAGAGGCGGCAAACCGATCGAGGCGCTCGACGCGATGAGCTCCTGGTGGACGGCGATCCACGGGCACGGTCACCCGGAGCTGGATGCGGCGTTGGCCGCCCAGCTGGCCACGATGAACCACGTCATGTTCGGCGGGCTGACCCACGAGCCCGCGGCGCGGCTGGCCCAGTTGCTGGTGGAGCTCACCCCGGCAGGTCTGGAGACGGTTTTCTTCAGCGACTCCGGATCGGTGTCGGTGGAGGTCGCGGTCAAGATGGCGCTGCAGTACTGGCGCAGCCGCGGCGAGCCCGGCAAGCGGCGGCTGATGACCTGGCGGGGCGGCTACCACGGGGACACTTTCACCCCGATGAGCATCTGCGACCCCGAGGGCGGCATGCACTCGCTGTGGACCGACATCCTGGCCCCGCAGGTGTTCGCCCCGCAGGTGCCGCGCGATTACGACGCCGCCTACAGCGCGGCCTTCGAGGCGCAACTGGCACAACACCGCTCCGAACTGGCGGCCGTGGTCGTCGAGCCGGTAGTGCAGGGGGCGGGCGGGATGCGCTTCCATGACCCCCGGTACCTCGCTGACCTGCGCGAGATCTGCCGGCGGTACGAGGTGCTGCTGATTTTCGACGAGATCGCGACCGGCTTCGGCCGCACCGGTGAGCTGTTCGCCGCCGACCACGCCGCGGTGAGCCCGGACATCATGTGTGTCGGCAAGGCGCTGACCGGCGGATACCTCAGCCTGGCCGCCACGCTGTGCACCACCGAGATCGCGCACACCATCAGCGCAGGTGAGGCCGGCGCGCTGATGCACGGGCCCACGTTCATGGCCAATCCGCTGGCCTGCGCGGTGTCGGTGGCCAGCATCGAGGTGCTGCTCGGTCAGGACTGGCGGTCGCGGGTCGCCGAGATCTCCGCCGGGCTGGCCGACGGCCTCGAACCGGCCCGGGCCCTGCCCGGCGTGGCCGACGTCCGGGTGTGCGGCGCCATCGGCGTCATCGAATGCGACCGGCCGGTTGACCTGGCCATCGCCACCCCGGCGGCGCTGGACCGCGGCGTCTGGCTGCGACCGTTCCGCAACCTCGTCTACGCGATGCCGCCCTATATCTGCCCGCCCGCCCAGATATCGCAGATCACCTCGGCGATGGTCGAGGTCGCGCGCCTCGTAGGCTGAGCCTCGATGAGGGCACCGATCGAGACGTCGCCGCTGGCCTGGCTCGAGGCCGCGGAACGGCAGCGCCGCGAGGCCGGGCTGCGTCGTTCGCTGCGGCCGCGTCCAGCCGTCGCCACCGAGCTGGATCTGGCGTCCAACGACTACCTCGGCCTATCGCAACATCCCGACGTCATCGAGGGTGGCGTAGCCGCGCTGCGGATGTGGGGTGCCGGGGCCACCGGTTCACGCCTGGTCACCGGCGACACCGAATTGCACCAGCAGTTCGAGTCCGAGCTCGCCGAGTTCGTCGGCGCGGCCTCGGCGTTGCTGTTCTCCTCGGGATACACCGCCAACATGGGCGCCGTCGTCGGCCTGTCAGGCGCGGGCTCTCTGCTGGTGTCCGACGCCCATTCGCACGCGTCGCTGGTGGACGCCTGCAGGCTGGCACGGGCCCGGGTGGTGGTGACGCCGCACCGCGACGTCAGCGCCGTCGACGCGGCCCTGAGCTCCCGCGACGAGGAGCGCGCTGTCGTCATCACCGACTCGGTGTTCAGCGCCGACGGCGCACTGGCCCCGGTGCGTGAGCTGCACGAGGTCTGCCGCCGCCACAGCGCGCTGCTCGTCGTCGACGAGGCCCACGGGCTGGGTGTGCGCGGCGGCGGGCGCGGGCTGCTGTACGAGCTCGCGCTCGCGGGCGCGCCCGACGTGGTGATGACCACGACGCTGTCCAAGGCGCTCGGGAGTCAGGGTGGTGTGGTTCTCGGGCCGGCGGCGGTGCGCGCTCACCTGATCGACGCGGCCCGGCCGTTCATCTTCGACACCGGCCTGGCACCGGCGGCGGTGGGCGCCGCGCGGGCCGCGCTGGGGGTGCTGCGCGCCGAACCGTGGCGGCCGGAAGCGGTGTTGCGGCACGCCCGTGCCCTGGCCGAGATCTGCGATGTGTCCGAGGTGCCGCAGTCGGCGGTGGTGTCGGTGATCCTGGGCGATCCGGAGGTGGCGTTGGCCGCCGCGACCGCCTGCCTGGACGCGGGCGTGAAGGTGGGGTGCTTCCGGCCGCCGACCGTGCCCGCCGGGACGTCGCGACTGCGGCTGACCGCGCGCGCGTCCCTGGATGCGGCCGAGCTCAAGATCGCGCGCCGGGTGTTGACGGATGTGCTTGCCGCGTCGCGTTAGGGCCCGTCGTTGACCGTCCTGGTCGTCACGGGCACCGGCACGGAGGTCGGCAAAACCGTCGTCACCGCGGCGCTGGCGTCGGCCGCCCGCCAGGCCGGCATCGACGTCGTGGTGTGCAAGCCGGTGCAAACCGGCACCGACGACGGTGATGACGATCTCGCCGAGGTGGCCCGGCTGTCCGGGGTGACCGAGCTGGTGAACTTGGCGCGATATCCGCAGCCGCTGGCGCCGGTGGCCGCGGCCGAGCACGCCGGGATGGCGTTGCCCACCGGTGACCAGATCGTTCAACTGATCCGCGGCGTGGACCGCCCGGGGCGGTTGACGTTGGTCGAAGGCGCCGGCGGGCTGCTCGTCGAACTCGCCGCCGCGGGCGTCACCTTGCGCGATCTCACCGTCAAGCTGGGTGCCGCGGCGCTCGTCGTGGCCACCGCGGAACTCGGCACCCTCAACCACACCGCGCTTACTCTGGAATCCCTTGCGGTACATAAAGTCTCGTGCGCGGGGTTGGCGATCGGGAGCTGGCCGGCCCGGCCGGGATTGGTGGAGACGTCCAATCGCTCGGCGCTGGGTCGCCTGGCTCCCGTGCGGGCCGCGCTGCCCGCCGGCGCCGGATCGATGAGCGCCGACGACTTCGCGGTGCTGAGCGCCGAGGCGTTCGACCGCGACTGGGTCACCACGTTGGTCCGTTGATGGTCCATTCAATCGAGCTGGTCTTCGATCCCGGCACCGAGGCGGCGATCCGCCACATCTGGGAGAGCCTGGCCGCCGCCGGAATTCCCAGCCAGGCGCCGGCCAGTCGCCCCCACGTGACGCTGGCCGTCGCCGAGCGCATTGCCGCGGACGTCGACGCGCTGCTGAGGCCGGTGAGTCAACAGCTCCCGTTGGTCGCCGCGATCGGTGCGCCGGTGCTGTTCGGGCGCGCGAATGTTGTTTTCGCGCGGCTCGTGGTGCCGACTACCGAGCTGTTGGCACTGCACGCCGAGGTGCACCGGCTGTGCCTGCCGCATATCGCTCCCGCGCCGATGCTCAACTGCCTGCCCGGTCAGTGGACCGCACACGTCACACTGGCCCGCCGCGTCGGTGGCACCCAGCTCGGGCGAGCGCTGCGCATCGCGGGTCGGCCGTCGCAGATCGACGGCCGCTTCGCCGCGTTGCGCCGCTGGGACGGCAACAAACGGACCGAATATCTGCTCTAGCCGCCGAACAGCAGGTACAAGCCGGTAAACGTGTAGCCGACCATGACCAGCATCATGGTGAGCTGCCCGGTGAGCTGATGGCCCGCGGGCAGCAGGCGCAGCGCCTTGTCGTGGGCCGCGACCACCGCCAGGATGTGACCGGTGACCACGCATCCCACCTTGATCCCGGCCAGCACCGGGGGATGCACGGACAGCACGTAGGCCACGTGCAGGTGAGCCAACCCAAGCAGGTTCCAGCCGCGGCCGAACGGGTCGGCCAGCGCGAAGACCGCCTGCTGTCCGCGCTCGACGAGGTAGCTCAGGTAGTGCGCGAAGGTGTAGCCCACCACGATCGGGATCAACGAATGCGCCAGCTGGCCGGGCAGCGCGCGACGTTGCGCGCGGTCAACCCCGCCGGTGGTGCGCGCGGCGAGCGAAAAGGTCACCGCCACAACCGAAATGAAGACAATCAGCCCCAGGGTTCGCAACACCGACGACGAGAGCGTCGGGGACAGGCCGAATGATCGTGTGAGCCGATCGGCGAAGCCGCGCCAAGTCGGCGACGACGAGAAGCTGTCGAAGGCCGTCGACCCGAGCAGCACCGCCGGCATCACCACCACGCCCGGCCGCACGGGCAGCGACGGCAGGTGGTCGAGCGGGTTTCCGATGGCAATTCTCCCGTTGGGGTTGCGGCGAAACGGTGACAGCCGCGATACCGCCATGCTGTAGACGCCGAACGGGTCGGCGCGGGCCAACCAGCGCTGCCCGCACAGCCACGCCCCGGCCAGCATCAGCAGGGCATAGATCAGCAGCCACGCCTTGACCCACGGCAGCGACGCCGAGTTCGGGCTGGCCAGTTCCATCCAGACGAAGGCGAACAACCCCACGGTGGCCGGGCGATATCCCCAGCCTTCGGGATAGGTCCGCCGCGGTCGATCAAATCGCCGCGGGGTGATGCGTCGCAGCAGCAGATAGGCCGTGCGCATCGGGGACAGCACCCGCCAGACCGGCCCGAAAGCCAGCGACAGCGCCACCAGCCCGACCCACAGCAGCACGTACAACACCCCGAGCAGAGCGTTCGACTCGGATTGGGGGCCCCAAACCCCGGCCGCCGCCACCCACACCGCGAAAACCAACGCCACGCCTGCCATCGCCCGGCGGGTCGCCGGGGCGTCGACCAGCGTCGTCACCGCCGCCGGCAACGGATGGCCGGGCTTGTGCGGGTCAAACCGCGGCCGCCGCCACGCGAACGCAACCAGCGCAAAGGTGAACGTCAACGCCCATGCCGCACCGACCATCGCGTAGAGGTACGGGACCGGAAGGTCGCCCGACCCGCCGAGACCGTGCGCGAGCACCACCGTCGCGCCACCGGCGCTCACGGCTGAACTTGAATGGTCGCGATCGTGCGGTCCAGGTGATGTAGCTCGACTTCGACGTTGCCGGGGACGTCGACGCTGAACTGAAACGTTTGATTCGGCGCCGCCGCGACCTGGAATTTGTGATCGGGCACCGAGTGCACATGCAGCTCGTCGGTGGCGTCGCTGGTCACGTGGAAGGTGATCTGCTGGTGCACCTTGGCCTGCAGCGTGGCGTTTGTCGGGTTGACTTGGCCATTCGCGATCGTGACGTTGACGTCCAGGCCTGCCGCGGGGGGCTTGCCGGGCGAGCCGCCACAAGCGACCAGGCCACAGATCAACGCCGCCGCCCACGCTGGGACGAGAGGGCCGCGAAGCGTCATGCCCTTATGCGGCTTTCGGAATCGGACGTTTCTCCTCGACCCTCTCCGGCTCGGCGAGGGAGTTGTTGATCCGGCCCGCGCCCCAGGTGAGCGCTGCGATCACCATCAGCGTCAGGAACAACACCACGATCGAGCCGGCGGTGTACAGCCACTCGGGGGCGTTCTGGTCGCGTTCGCGCTGCAGGATCGTGATCTCCTGGACGAACGGTCGCGTGCTCGACGTCAGCGCCGGAACCTCGGGCGCCGGGATGGCGTCGTCGGCCGGCTCGTAGATCGGCACCGCCGTCATCGTGTAGCCGTCCTGCACCCGCAGAAGCGTCTTCCACGATCCCCACACCGGAACCGGCTGGGTGGAAACGTAGTGCCCTGGCCCGACCTTCTTGAGCCGGTCGATCGCCAGGCCGCGGTTGTTCTCCATCCGTCCCTGCCAGGACAGGATCGTCAGCCACTCCGGGTGGTCGCTGACCATGGTGGGCGGCGTGAGCAGCACGTCGGCCCTGACCATGCGCTGCCCGGCGGGGCTGGGCTGGTCCGTCAACGTGATGGTGGCGGTGTCTTCGCGCGGTACGACGATGTGCAACCCGTTGGCCACCGCGCCGCCGATCACCAACACCGCCGCCACCACCACGGAGATCCCGATCGGGCGGCTCGGGAGGCGCTGGCCGGTGAGCACCATTCCGAACAGGGCCCCGCAGATCCCGGTCAGCACCGCCACCGGCACCGCCATCGCCAGGGCCTCGCCCCACATGCTCGTCGGCCAGGCGTAGTGGTAGACCGCCCCGATCCACAGCGACTCCAGCCACAGCCCGACGGTCCCGACACCCAGGCCGGCGACGGCGCCAAAGGCGATGGGGCGCTTGAACAACGGAGTCAGCGCGACCAGCTCGACGACCAGCGCGGGACCCAGATACAGCGGGAACCAGTTGATCGGAGCCCCCAGGATGGGCCCGACCAGCAACGCGACCCCGCCGCGCAGCGCGATGGCGAAGAGGGCCGCCAGGATCGCGGCTCCGCGCCCCATGGTGATGCGGGCGGCGACTGCCGCGAGCGTGGCCGCCGCGGCGATCAGCATCGGCTGCAGCACCAGGCGGAATTGTTCGACGCCGAAATCGTATTCGATTTGATAGACCGACAAGCCGATGAACATGCCGCCGAAGGACAGGTAGCGCAGGAAGGTGATGAACGCGCTGAAGGCAACCTCCTCGTCCTGCGCGGCCTCGCCCTCGCGCTCGAGCATCAGCACCGCGAAAAGGGAAAAGCAGGCGCCGCCGATCATCATCAAATGCGTTGGGCCCCAAAGGGTAACGTCCTGTCCGAAGGTCCGATGCCAGAGGTCGTCGAGCGGGAATCCGATGATCGCGTAAAGCCCGCAGCTCGCCATCAGCACGCCGCCGACAGGTGCGTACCAGTTATTCGTGATGCGCACCGCCGCCGCGCCCGGCTTTTCGAACGGCAGCACGACCGACACCATGCCCGCCAGGAACACCCCGAACAGTCCGATGATGATGAAGTAGTGCGCCGGGTTGGCCAACGGACCGGGATCGCGCCCGTTGCCGATGTGCCAGCTGACGTCCCAGATGAACCCGAACAGGGCGCAGATGATCGAGGTGGTGAAGACCAGAACCGGCAGGGCCACCCAGTTCGGGCGGTGGAATTTCTCGCCCACTTTGTCGGCGATCCGGGTCAACCATTCGATGCGATGAGTGCGATGTGCGTAGCCCACCCAGAGCATCACCAGCGTTATCACCACCGCCGCGACGGACAGCCCGATCACCTGGTTCAGCCCCGCACCGCGCGCCGGTGCTTCGGCAACAAACGTCAGATCCGTCGAGTTCATCGTCAAACCCTCCCAACGTCGCCGGGCCGCTCCCAGGAGATTCGATTATCGATCCAGCTTGCAGGATGCGGAATGCCCCGATCGGGACTTCGTCAATCATGCTCTTCGCCGGGCGCGTCGCTTCGCTGTCCGGCGTTGTCGGGTTTGCCGCCGTTGCGGCGATCTCGCAGTGCGATGTACAGGACCACGGCGACGACGACGATCGCCGGCAGGAACGCCGGGACCGCCAGCAGGACCCAGTGGTGGGCTAGGTATTCAACGTGCGGATCGGTCATCGTCCTGACATACCCCGGCGGTCCCCATGTTCTGCGGCCGTTACCCTACTTTGAACACGTTTTATTCAGACTGCCATGACCATGGTGGCAGGTGCGGCTGCGCGCGCAGCCGTGGACAAGCATGCAGGGGAGTACCTGGTGACTCGAGCGGCAACTCGACCGACGGCCGAAACCGACCACGATGCCGACATCCTCAAGGTGGCCCGGCAGCAGGTGCTGGAGGGAGGCCAGGGATTGAGCCGGGACCAGGTGCTGCAGGTGCTGCAGTTGCCCGACGACCGGCTCGACGAGCTGCTGGCCCTGGCCCACGAGGTGCGAATGCGCTGGTGCGGCCCGGAGGTCGAGGTCGAGGGCATCATCAGCCTGAAGACCGGCGGTTGCCCGGAGGATTGCCATTTCTGCTCCCAATCGGGCCTTTTTGCGTCGCCGGTGCGCAGCGCCCGACTCGACATCCCCAGCCTGGTCGAGGCGGCCAAACAGACCGCTAAATCCGGTGCCACCGAGTTCTGCATCGTGGCCGCGGTGCGCGGACCCGACGAGGGGTTGATGACCCAGGTCGCGGCGGGCATCGAGGCGATTCGCAACGAGGTGGACATCAATATCGCCTGCTCGCTGGGGATGCTTACCGCCGAGCAGGTAGAGCAGCTCTCGGCGATGGGTGTGCACCGCTACAACCACAACCTGGAGACCGCCCGCTCGTTTTTCCCCAACGTTGTGACCACGCACACCTGGGAAGAGCGCTGGCAGACGCTGTCGATGGTGCGCGACGCCGGGATGGAGGTGTGCTGCGGCGGCATTCTCGGCATGGGCGAGACCCTGGAGCAGCGCGCGGAGTTCACCGCTGACCTGGCCGAACTCGGCCCCGATGAGGTGCCGTTGAACTTCCTCAACCCGCGGCCGGGCACTCCGTTCGGTGACCTGCAGGTGATGCCGGCCACCGAAGCGTTGAAGTCGGTGGCCGCCTTCCGGCTGGCGTTGCCGCGTACGATCTTGCGCTTTGCCGGGGGCCGCGAGATCACCCTCGGCGACCTGGGCGCCAAGCAGGGCATCCTGGGCGGCATCAACGCCGTGATCGTCGGGAACTACCTGACCACACTCGGCCGCGCCGCCGAAGCCGATCTGGAACTGCTCGAAAATCTGCACATGCCGATCAAGGCGCTCAACGCCAGCTTGTAAGACACTGGGAATCGTGGCTCGGGAACTAGGGGCTCCGGTCAGTGCCGGCGTCTACAACGTCTACACCGGGGAATTGGGGGGGATCGCAGTGCCGACAGCGGCGCAGTTGGGCCTTGAGCCGCCTCGGTTCTGCGCCGAATGTGGACGCCGGATGGTAGTTCAGGTTCGTCCCGACGGCTGGCGGGCGCAGTGCTCGCGGCACGGACAGGTGGACTCTGCGGACATGGAGGCACAGCGGTGACCGACCATGCGGTACCAGAGACCTCCGAGCCTGCCGACGTCGCCCGCACGTCCCGGGTGCGCGCGATCGTCATCTTGTGGCTGGGACTGGCGGTGACCGGAGTGGTGGTCGGCGGACTTTGGGCTTTCATCGCGCCGCCGATCCGCGCGGTGGTGGCGCTCACTCGCTCGGGTGAGCGGGTTCATGACTATCTGGGCGCCGAATCTGAGCACTTCTTCGATGCGCCTTGCCTGCTATTGGGCTTGTTGACCGCGGCGGCAGTGGTGTCGGCGGTACTGGTGTGGCAGTGGCGCGAGCAGCGCGGGCCAGGGATGGTCGTGGGGTTGTCGATCGGCATGGTGATCACTGCCGCCGTCGCTTCGGCGACGGGGGCGGCGTTGGTTCGGATGACCTACGGCGCGTTGAACTTCGACGCCGTACCGCTGTCGGGAAAGCCGTCAGTGGCTTATGTTCTGCAGGCCCCGCCGGTGTTTTTCGCCCTTGGGCCACTACAGGTGGCGACGACCCTCATGTGCCCCGCCGCCATCGCAGCGCTCGTCTATGCGGTGCTTGCCGCCGCGAATGCGCGCGACGACCTGGGGGGACTTCCGGTGGCCGGTCACCCCTCGCGCCCGCTGGAACCGGAGACCCCGGAAGCAGCGGTGCCCTAGCGGGCTTACAAGGGCTTACAAAGGACCTACAACGGACGGTGCGGGATCTTCCTGCCGGTGATGACCTTGGCCGCGATCTTGGCCAGTCGCGCCATGCCGGTGTAGGTCATCGGATTGAACATCGTCGGCCACACGGTTCTCATCAGGTGGTCGCTCAGCGGCCGGCCAGCGAACCGGTCGGTGAGCCACCGAAGCGTCATCGGGGCGGACAGCGGGTGCAGCAGCATGTGCTCGTTGAACGCGTCGCGGTGGTAGCTGACGTCGGCGCCGCCCGCCCTATAGGCGTCGGCCAGCTCATCGATGTCATTGACGTCGATCAGATAGTCATGGACGGCCTGGACGATCAACACCGGCGGTTTGGGCACCGCAGCGCCCAGTTTGATGGTCTGGAAGACGTGCGAAACCTCCGGCGTGGACAGGATGTCCTCGAGCGGCTCGTCTAGATAGTCGCCCATGTCCTTGCCGGCCATCCGGAAGACCGCCCCCAGGGTCGTCATGCTCTCCAAAGAGTCCAGCAGGGCGCGCCCCTCGTCATTGGTGTGCTCTTTGATCACCCGGTCCAAGTCGGGGTAGACGTGCACCAGCGCGGCCACCACC
>Ga0318560_10000682_pt1 | contig 10525 bp, 17 predicted proteins | sample GRESIP065b5f22_FD_202537 | JGI IMG/M metagenome (GOLD analysis project Ga0318560, IMG submission 202537) | Tropical soil microbial communities from Luquillo Experimental Forest, Puerto Rico - GRE.SIPMG.065b5f22 | ecosystem: Environmental > Terrestrial > Soil > Tropical forest > Bulk soil... | reverse complement strand
CGGAACGGAAGCCGGCCGCCGCAAGGGCTATCCGCTGCAATTTACCACCGAGCCGGAGGAATAAAGTACCTCCTCGATCCGGCCGACGTCGCCGGCGCTTGCGCTTTGCCGGCCGCGACGTTCAAGCAGAACGAACGCTTTATGCAATGGCTTTGTGAAGTCGAGAAAAGCTCAAGCCTCACATCAGCGTGATGCCGCTCGCGGCTTTGTGTCTGGCCCGCGAGCGACGAACCGGCGACCCTGCTCGTGTTCAGCACGGCTTCACCGCCCATTCCCGCGAAAGCGGGAATCTATTCTGTCACTCCCAATCTTGGTCCCCGCGTTCGCGGGGACGAGTGGAGCGATTCAAATTCCTGTCGACCCGAAACGGGAGAGTGCATCATGGAGAGCTACGGTCCAGAACTCATCCAGACCATGCGGGCGGTCCTCGACGAGGTGATGACCAAAATTCCCGTCGATCAGGTCACGCCGGGACTCAAAGCACACATGGCGCAGGTCATCTTGAAGGCTGCCGCGGAGGGCCAGACCAGCTACGACGGGCTGTTGGCCTCGGCCTCGGACCAGATCCAGACCATTCTCTCCATGCTGACCTGATGCACTCGAGCGGAACGAGGTCGGAATTGCCGGCAGCTCCGCCACCGAAAGGCGGCCGCCGGAAGACGCGCCCGTGCTACATTCGCGCGCCGACCGACACGAGAGGCACGACAACACGATGCTGCCGTCGCAACGCGCGCTGTTCGATATTCCGCGCGAGATTTGTTATCTCAACGCCGCCTCCTGGAGTCCCTTGCCCATTGCCACCCAGGAGGCAGGGCGCGCCGGCGTCGCACGCAAGGGACAGCCTTGGCTGATCGATCCGGCGCATCCCGCCGCGCAATATGAACGCGCGCGCCGCGCGGCGGCGCGGCTGATCAACGCCGATGCCGACGACCTCGCGTTGATTTCATCCGTGAGCTACGGCGTGGCGACCGCTGCCAAGCTCATGACCGTGCCGGCGGCTTCGCGCGTGCTGGTGCTGGAGAACGACCATTCGTCGGCGGTGCTGGAATGGATGACCCGCGCGTCGTCCGGACGGTTCACCGTCGACGTCGTGCCGCGGCCCGCCGACGGCGATTGGACCGCCGCGGTCCTTGCCGCGATCGAGCAGCCCGGCGCGTCTCCCGTCGGCCTCGCCTCGATCTCGTCCGTGCACTGGTCCGACGGCGGGGTGGTGGATATGGACCGCGTTGGCGCGGCGCTGCGCCGGCAAGGGGCGATGCTGCTGGTCGATGCCACGCACGCCGCGGGCGTGATGCCGATCGACGTGCGCAGTCTCGACCCCGACGTCCTCGTCTTCCCCACTTACAAGTGGCTGCTCGGGCCGTACGGGCGCGCCTTTCTCTACGTCGCGAAACGTCGCCAGGACGGCGTGCCGCTGGAGCAGACCAGCTACGGCCGCCGCGCCATCACGTCCGAGCGCGAGAGCTACTATCGCGATACCGAATTCGTCGCCGGCGCGCGGCGCTTCGACATGGGCGAGCGCGATCATTTCATCTCGCTGGAAATGGCGTCGATCGGGATGGAGATGATGGCGCAGTGGGGCTGCGATGCGGTGCAGGGACGGTTGCGCGTGCTCACGGCTCGGCTCGCGGACGGACTGCGCGACGGCGGTGTGACGATTCCCGATGCCGCGGTGCGGGCTCCGCATATCCTGAGTTTGCATTTTGCCACCGGCATGCCGGACCGCTTGATCGAGCGGCTGGCGGCGGAGCGGATCTACGTCGCGCCCCGCATCGGCCGCGTGCGGATCAGCCCGCACGTCTACAACGATGACGAAGACATCGACCGCTTCGTCGCAACCTTTCGCCGGCTGGCGTGTTCGTGAGCTGGTCTCGTCTCGATCACAATGAGGTGAGCGACGGCGAAATCGATCTGAATCGTCCTGAATCGTCGTGAAAATGTGATTCCCATCACAGCGCGGCGGCGCCGGCGTATACATGTTCCATACCGGTAGGCGCGGACCGATCGGTCCTGCGCCGATGCAAATCAAGGACGATGGTCCAAACATTGGAGAGATGTCATGAAGATGCTTTTCGCTGCTCTCGCATTGGCCGCGCTGATTGCGGTTCCGACGTTCACCCCGCCTGCGAACGCGGCGCCGGTATCCGCGGCGAGCTCGTCGTTCGGGTCTAACGGCTACTGATGCCTATTCGTGTGAGGTGGACCCGCACGAGCGACGAACTCGGTCCCAACCCTCTCCCAGCCGAAGTCGGGCTTACCCCGACTTCGGCCCCTTTTAAGTGCGGAACTCGGGCAAGCCCGAGTTCGGGTGGGGAGAGGGAGCGCACCGAGCGCGCGGGTTGTGTACCGATCGAATTCCAAAATAATCTGTTGGTCATCTGTGCTCCGCGAGACGCGACGCGCCCTTAGAGAGCGGATGAGCGATGACCTGGACTGAGACTTACACCTCTTGGCAGCCGCGCGTCTTGAGCGTGCTACGCATCATGACCGGCCTGCTGTTTCTGCAGTATGGAATGGCCAAGCTGCTGAAATTTCCGGCGGTGCCGGCGTTCAAGGATGTGACGCTGTTTTCGCTCTATGGGCTCGCCGGAACGCTCGAGCTCGTCGGCGGCGCTCTGATGATATTGGGTCTCTTCACCCGTCCGGTTGCGTTCATTCTCGCCGGCGAGATGGCGTTTGCCTATTTTCTCGGACATGCCCCCAGGGGTTTCTTGCCCATCCTCAATGGCGGCAATCTCGCGATCCTGTTCTGCTTTGTGTTCTTGTACCTGTCCTTCGCCGGCGCCGGGCCTTGGAGTCTCGATGCCTTGCGCAAGAGCAGAGAAGGGCAACTCGCCGTCAGCGGCCGAGCGCTGCAGGATTGATGCCGAGCGTCGCCGCACCCCGCGTCGGCCGCGCGCGGATCAGGGCGCGCGTCCACAACGACGAGGAAGACATCGACCGCTTTGTCGCAACCTTTCGGCGGCTGGCGTGTTCGTGAGCTGAAACCTCGTCGCCGCGGGAAATAGGCCGAGGAGAGACAGCAAAAGGAGCCCGAGGATGACGGAGGAGGATCGGCACTGGCCGGCGCTGCCGCTCGAGGCCTGGGAGCCCACCCGCGCCACGCTGCACATGTGGACCCAAGTCGTCGGCAAGGTGCGGCTGGCGCTCAGCCCGTACATGAACCATTGGTGGCACGTGCCGCTCTACGTCACCGCGCGCGGGCTTACGACCTCGCCCATTCCCTACGAAGGAGAAACGTTCGAAATCCTGTTCGATTTCATCGCGCACAACCTGCTCATCCAGAAAAATGATGGAACGGCCGAGACGCTGCGCCTCGCGCCGAGATCGGTGGCCGAATTTTATGCCGACGTGATGGCTGCGCTGCGTTCGCTGGGCATCGCGGTGAAGATTTGGACGATGCCGGTCGAGATCCCAAATCCGATTCCGTTCGACCAGGACCGCGCTCACGCTTCGTATGATTCCGACTACGCCCATCGCTTCTGGCGGATTCTCGTTTCGGCGGATGCGGTCTTCAAGGAATTCCGCGGACGGTTCATCGGCAAGGCGAGCCCCGTGCTTTTCTTCTGGGGTACCTTCGATTTGGCGGTGACGCGCTTTTCCGGCCGCCGCGCGCCGGAAATTCCTGGCGCCGATCGGATCACGCGGGAGGCCTATTCGCACGAGGTGAGCAGCGTGGGTTGGTGGCCGGGCGACGCGACGGTGAAGGAGCCGGCGTTCTTTTCCTACGCCGCGCCGCAGCCTTCAGGGTTTTCCAAAGCGCCCGTTCGCCCGGCGGCGGCGTCCTACAATACCGATCTCTCGCAGTTCCTGCTGACGTATGACGACGTGCGAAGCGCCGCCTCGCCGCGCCAGGCGCTGCTCGACTTCTGCCAGAGCACTTACGAGGCCGCCGCCACGCTCGGCCAATGGAATCGCGCGGAGCTGGAACACAACGCTTAGCCGGCGGTGATCGACTTAGGGCCAGTTCGATCTGCGCGCGCTTCGTCAATGGCCAAGCGTCGCAGGATTGATGTCGAAACCGAGCGTTGCCGAGAACCTCGCGCCGCACAGGCTCGAGCGCAATCCGAAGGGATTGTTGCCCGGATTGGCTACGCCGCCCGGTAGCGCCCCGAGGTCGCCGGTCATCACGTAGCAGTTCTCTTTCGAGAGGTTCGTGTCGGTGTAATTGAGGCCGAGCTTGAATACGCGGTAGCTGAACGTCAGGCCGGCGTGCCAGTTGGTGAAGTCCGGCAGCGGAAGCCCGCCGCCGGCGGCGCACACCCCCCCCCCCCCCCGCCGCTCGAGGTCGGGCCGAACAGCCAGCGCCCGAAATCGAAGGACAGCGACCAGCCCACGTCGGCGGGAAGCAATTCGTTCGGCAGATCGAGCGAGAGCGTGCCGGCGAAATAGGTGCCCCAGGCGCCGGTCTGCCAGACGTTGGGCGCGTAGGCGAGGGTCGGTGCCAGCGTGATCTTGTCGGTCAGCTTGTACGACACCGTCGCGTGCGCCTCCCAGTAGTTCGACAGCTCAGGCCCGAGCTCGCCGGGATAATAGTAATAGGCCGCGCCGATATCGAACTCGAACGGACCGAGCGTCGGCCGCGCGCCCACGGCCATCGTCAGCTCGACGGCCGGGCTGGTCGAAAACCTCACGCTGTTGAAATTCGTATAAACGTAGAGCCAGCCCTGCTGGGCGTCGACATAGGTGCCGACTGACGGCTGGCGCGCCGAATAGCTGAGACACTAACAGCGAGACAGCGTAAGATTATCTTTGTGTTGCAATGACTTGTTATTTCCCTGCTATTCTCGGGAAGCGCCAGGGAAGATTTGTTTGCGAGAGAAGACGAGAAATCTTTCCGTCGAACTTTTCTTTTTTCTTCCTCTTTTTTGAAATCGGGTCCGGTGCAAACCGCCATGGGCCACCGGTGAGGAGGGGGCGGTGGCATCGAAGACTCTGTCGCCTTCTCAATTGGGACCCGTTTCCTGAGACGGGGCCCGCAATAGAGCTATGGGGACCCGCTATTGGTATGGGTTGAATTGCTATTCAATTGCTGCCGGCGCCACTCTCGCGATCCGACGTAGACGCGATCATCGACCTCGGCGCTGGTCATCAGCTCGCCCCACGGGCGGTGAGCGACTTCAAAGATCGTCACCTTTGCCAGTACCGGCGCTTCGGCGTCCACGGTATTTCTCCAGACAGATCACGTTCGGTGATCGGAACCACCGATAACCACCATTCCAGGGAGCGGACGTGTGGAGGTGGCGATCTTCCTCCGGGAAGGTCAGCTGTTGCCAGAATTGGTCGCCTTCCTCTTCCCAGATAATTTTAGAGTTCACCACGCTCATGATCCTACCTGTATATATACAGACTAAGCATAGACACAGAATAGACTAAGACCTGTTGCACCGCCGTGGCTCAAGATGGGCGAAATCTTGGGGCATGGATGGCACAAGCACTTGCACCGCCGTGGCACAAGGGGCGTATCGTATCCTCAATGGCCCGAAATGAAGACTTGTAACGGGCACGTTGCTCGGCGATCCGCGCGTGAAGGACGCCTCGGCGTGCGGTCTCCGTCACGCCGTCCGCCTTCGCCACATTTTGTGTAACCGTTTAACCTGTTCTTTGATGTGCTCTTGCAGAAACCCGTCCGCTGTGACGTTCTTGTATATGTGCCAGACCATCTCTTTCTCGAAATCATCGCGTGATGCACCGGCCGTTTTAGCTTCCCTTATTGCCTGCTTCGCCCGCTCCTCATCCATGGGCTGCGAAGCAAAAACGAGATCTTCGTCGCCAAAACATGCGGGAACACGATCTCGCCAACCCACTTTTCAAGTCTCCATCATCCTCGCTTCACTCAGCCCCAATCTTCTTCGGCTTGCTGAGCCCGAGTAACTCGAATTCGCAAACCACGATCAAGGAGAGGCCTCAACGCCACAAGCACTTCCTTGATAGCTCCGCGCACTTCTTGGACGTTAGAGCCTTCAATGCGATCGATGATGACGGTCAGATTTTCCATTGAAGCATCGCCCGATGCAGCTGGCGCCTCCGGGGCCTGCAGCCGATACTTCGCATAGAGATGCTGGAAGCCGTACCATGGCTTCCCATGCATTTCGACCTCGCCATAGAAGAACAGCGCGCGGACATCGGACTCACCGCCAGGCTTCATCACGAGCCAGCGTCCGTGGACTTCTTTGATATCCGCAATGGCTCGATCGTTTGGAATTAGAAAGCACACCACCGTTCCGCGCGGTTCTGGCATGGCGAAGCCGATAAAGTCTTGGCAGCCTTCGAGCACGACCGGCGCGTCGGCGTCGTACGGGTTGGGGCCGATGGCTTTCGTGACAAGAACACCATCCATGCTCGTACGGAGCCGGATCAGCTTGCCGTCGGAATCGCGATAGAGCTGTTGGATGGAGCCGCCACGGGCAGCGCGAGCGCCGCGGACCCGCTCAAGCGGCTTGCCGTACTGCCGAAGGAATTCAGCCCGCAGCCGCCCATTTGCATTGGGATTTCGCATAGCAGCCCCCCCTTTGAATAACAGTGGGTGTTAGGGAGCATAACGTAGGACGTTCGGGCTTCACCCCATCATTTTTTGGACGCCGCGTAATCGCGCCAAATCGTCGGCCGCCATGCCAGTTACGGGATCGTAGCCGCTTGTTCTGTCAGCCATTGTGGCCTCCTTTGATGGGCTGAGTTTTTAGCAGTGTGACGAGTGGGGATTTTCGTGGCCGCCGCTCGACCTCGATCAGCTTTAACCGTTCGAGTTCGCCGAGTGCGCGCCACTTGGACCGGCGGCTTACGCCGGCGTTAGTTGCAAAGGTGTTGGTTAGTGAGATTGGTCGTCCGCCGTTCTTCCAGTATTGGTGGAGCAGATGCAGCGCGAACTTGTACGTGCCGACGTGGCGCGCGGCCGCGAGCCGATCCGACCAGCTCCGGGGCACGATGGTGAATTGATGTCGCGCGCGCGGCGCCGCGGCGGCCTTGCCGGTGTAGGCCTTTAGGTCTTCCGGGCGGAGGCGGAACTTCTCCAGGTCAAAGGGATCGTCCGTCTCCATCACGCCACCGCCTTTGCGTCCTGGCGGGTGATCAGCGCGAGGGTCCGCTCCCACATCACCCGACCGCGCTTGTCCATGTATCGGTCCGGGTAGCGGACGACGGCCGCATCGGTGCCGAGTTCGAAGCCGTCAAGCACGATCCGGGAGGCTTCCACCATGGCGGCGCGCATGCGCGCCACGTCCTTGTCGAGGCGGTCGAGCGGCGCGCAAATCAGCACCGCGTCATGCTCCGGAGCGCAGACTTCGATCGTACGTTCGGTTGCGAGACAACAGGCCAGGCGCAGCATTTCGGCGCCGTTTGCCTGCATCGGGAAATTCCGCAGCGATCTCGGATTCGAGTTTGCGTTCACATGCACGTGCCATCCAAAAACGGTGTGCAGGGATCCATGGAGCATGGCGTGATCGACCGCGGCGTCCGACCAACTCCAAAAGGTCCGGTAGGCCTCGCGGTGCGCGCGCAGCAGATCGCGGGCGACGACGGGCGGCTGGGCGATGCGCAGCGCCAGGCTCTCGGCTTCCATGCCGTACATGACTGCCAGCGCGCATTGTTTGAATAGTTCGCGTTGCGTTCCGTGGGTTTCCTTGGTGGCGTCCTGCGGGATCGCGCCGGCCTGCTTGGCGAACGCCAGATACGGATCGCCTGATCGATAGGCGTTTTGCATGGCGACGTCGCCGGAGAGCGCTGCCGCGATCCCAAATTCTTGTTGCGCCCAATCGACGTAGGCCACGCCGTGGCCCGGCGGTGGTTTGCCGAGGGGCCGAAGATGTATTTCGAATTGCTCGGCTGGTTGCGCCCCGTGCGCGATCGGAATGCCGATAGGATCGTTCGATTGCGCCCATCCTTGCCAACAGCAAGATCGTTGAGACGCAGATCGGAAAGGGCGCTGCGCAGCTCGCGGTAGGGCGCGACGAGCGGATAGGTTTTCGCAGCCTGGCGGAAGGCGTCGTCGCTCAGATCAAGTTGCCCGCTGTCCAGTACCGGCCACGGGATATTCTGCGCGGCGAGGAAGTGCGCCCACCGATCGAGTTTGAACGTACGACCGTCATAGATCCCGTGCTCGTCCACGGCGCGGATCAGGTCGTCCTGAATTGCGGTCCAGCGTTCCCGCAAGAGCTCGAGCACCGCGGTATCGATCGGCACGCCGTTGTGCTCCATCGCCACGGCCGCGGCCATGTAGCGGCCACGCAGCAGCGCGCGCGGCAGATCGATACGCGGCAGCATGGCCGGCAGGAGGCGGGCGAGCGCCGCGGTGTCGCTCTCGCAGTAGTCAAGGATCGCGGTCTGCTCGTCGGCCGACCATGGACCGCCCGCCAGGATCCGCGTCCGCAACTCGTCTTTTTCTTGGGAGCCGATCGTATCCAGCCCGAAGAACGTCAGAGCGCCGACCAAGCCGGCGCCGGCGGGTGTCTCCAAGCCGTTCGTACGATCACGAAATTCAATAAATAGATCGAGGATGTTGGTCGGCCGCGGCCAGCTCAGGGCGCGGAAGCAACCGAGTTCGGCGCTGGCGTAATAGGCCACGAGCAGTGCATCGGGCCCGATCGGGAATGGCGGCAGGGGTCCAAACTCACCCCGCCACAGCCGCCAGGTCTGCCCGCTGCGCAGCTCGCGCGCGACCATGCAGACCGGGCGCGGCCGTTCGCCCGAGCGGCTCGCGGCCGCAAAAGTATCGTGGCCGCCGAACTCGAACTCGAAGTCGACGGCCACAATCGTACGATAGGGCAACGCATCAAACATGACCACGCAGTCGCTTGATGACGGCGTGGTCGAGGCTGCCGACGTAGCGATCGCGGAAGGCGATCCGCAACAGCTCGTTGAACGGCAGCGTGGGCCATTCGGGATCCGGGATGGTGCTCTGTGCCTCGAACATTTCGTAGGCGCCCAACGTCATGTTGGCTTTCATGCGAACCCATTTCCGCATGGCCAACTCCGCCGCTTCCGCCGCCGATCGGTGCCACTCGATGATCCGACCGTCGGGCGGCGGGAGCTTGACGGGCCATAGATGGACGACGCCCGGACGGGTGATCGTGGTGTAGAGCGTCGCCATGACGAACTCGCCCGGGAGCTGGCGGGCGATGTCCGGCGTGAGGAGGTAAATTTCCCGATCGTCACGGAGCTCAATCAACGCCAACGCCGCGCGGTATTCGGGATCAGCGTGCACGCGGACGAAGTCTTGAGAGTGCGGCCGGCGTACCGGAACGGTCGTGAGCAGTTTCTTAACCCCCGCCGTCTCGACGAAAGATTGGTCGAGGCGGAGAACGTTCAGATCGAATGGGTCCGATGCTGTTGCTTCCTCCGGCCGGCCGTCGTCCGCGGCGCTCGACTGCGCCTGAAGCTTGATAGTCGCCATGTTGCATTCCTTTTGTTGGGTTGAGGCACGCGGCGCCGCGGCATCAGTACGGGAGCTCGTCCGGTTCTTGGGAAGGCAGTTGCTTTTGTTCCTCCCACACGCCCTCGCCGGCCGCCTTCCAGTCGACGATCTTGAAGACCGGTTTTGACTTGCGCCCGTACCGCGTGTGCATCGCTGTTGCTTCGAGCGAGACAACCGGCAGTGCCTTGGGATGAGCCGATCGCATCCGGGCGATGGCATCACCGAGATTGATCACGGCTTCACGTCCGCCCCACGACGACGTGCTGAAGGTGAAAGCCTCAGCCGTGTCCGGGTCGACGAGATAGACAAGGCGCGTCGACTGCCAGGGATCCCGCGGCGTCTTGCCGTCCGGCCCCATCTCCCATTGGCTTTGGTCGGTGTTGCCGAGCTCTTCGCGATCGGGCAGCGGTTTGCCGCTTTGCCGCATTCGGTACTCCACCGGTTTGCCGCCTGCCCACCGCGCCCATGCCGCGGCGGTGCCGAGTGCGACGAGCTTGGTGCCTTTCTCGACCGGCTCTCCTTCTTTGTTTTTGCTCCAGTTCCAATCGTTGAACCTGAGCAAACTGCCGCGAAGCACGCGCGCGTTTGCTTCTGCGGCTGCGTCGAGCCAACCGTCATCGGTAGTCGTTAGATCGGTACTCATGTTTGTATCCTCGTTGATGTTGCATCTTGCTGCCGCCGGGAAGTCCGCGCGCGCGCCGGCGGCGAGCACGCGCGCGCGGGTTTTGGTTTTCGCTTGGCGAGCCGGCGAATGGCTTCGATCCTGGAACCCGACCGATCGCCAGGCGCGCGCCATGGTGCGGTATGCGATCGCGTCCTGCGTGCTCGTCCGCAGGTTCGCTAAGTCGTGTTTTGAAGGACGCCAGCCGTGCCGTCCGATATAACTCGCGTCGCGGCGCGCAAGGCTGCGCAGGTACTCGGGCGTTAATCGAACGTGAAGTTTTCGTTTCATCGCTGTTCCTCGATGTTTTCGCGCGCTGAGATGCAGCGCATCCCGCAGCGCCTCAATGCGATTTTGAGCAGCGTGCGCAGCGCCAACACCGGATCGACGCCGGGCTCGGGGCGGAGCTCCAGCACGAAGACCGGCCGCTTGGTGGCGGGCTTGGCGGTGGTGGT
>Ga0318560_10000681_pt1 | contig 10529 bp, 10 predicted proteins | sample GRESIP065b5f22_FD_202537 | JGI IMG/M metagenome (GOLD analysis project Ga0318560, IMG submission 202537) | Tropical soil microbial communities from Luquillo Experimental Forest, Puerto Rico - GRE.SIPMG.065b5f22 | ecosystem: Environmental > Terrestrial > Soil > Tropical forest > Bulk soil... | reverse complement strand
GCAGTTTTTGGCCGGCCGCGACGTCGTCCAGCATTAGCTTTTGTGCGTCGCTCCCGTGCTCGGCGATCAGCGCACCGGGCGCCAGGGCGGCGTGCACGACGGGTTCGGGCGCCAACCGTCGCCCGATCTCGGTGAGCACCACCATGATCTCGATCTGGCCGGACTCTTCCGGCTCGAACCCGAGGCTCAGAATCCCGGTGTCGGCGAGCTGGCTCCAGACGTCGCGGCTCCAGCCGAGTTCGCTCTCGATGATCTTGTTGCGGCTCTCCGGGTCATAGGTGCGCGACAGCAGGTCGCGGGTGGTGTCGCGGAGCAGGACCTGCTCGTCGCTCAGCTGAAAATCCATGGCTGCCTCACAATCCGAGAATGGTGGACGCGATGATGTTGCGCTGCACCTCGTTGCTGCCGCCGTAGATCGAAGTCTTGCGGTAATTGAGGTAGCGCGGGGCGCTTGATTGTGCCCAGGCGGGTGACTCGACGTCGTCACCGTCGACCGGCAGCGCGTCGGGCCCGGCGACCTCGACCAGCAGCTCGGTGGCGATCTGCTGCAATTGGCTGCCGCGCATCTTGAGCACCGACGACGCCGGGTTCGGCTTACCGTTCGCGGAGTCCGTTGTCACCCGGGACTGCGTGAGTTCCAGTGCCAGCACCTCGTTTTCGGCCTCGGCGAGGCGCGCCGCGAACAGCGGATCGTCCAGCAGTCCGGTCTGCGCGGCGTGCTTTTTCACCTCGGCGAGGCGCACCTTGGTCCGGCCCACCCCGGCGATGCCCGTGCGCTCGTTGCCCAGGAGGAATTTTGCGTAGGTCCAGCCCTGATTCTCTTGTCCGACAAGCTGATCGGCCGGTACCCGAACGTCGGAGAAGAACACCTCGTTGACTTCCCGGCCGCCGTCGATGGTCTTGATCGGCCGCAGGCTGATGCCCGGAGTCGCCATGTCCATGAGCAGAAATGAGATGCCCGCTTGGCGTTTGGGCGCCTGCGGGTCGGTGCGTACCAGGCAGAAGATCCAGTCCGCATACTGGCCCAGCGTCGTCCATGTCTTCTGCCCGTTGACGACGTAGGAGTCGTTGTCCCGCACCGCGGTGGTGCGCAGCGACGCGAGGTCGGAGCCGGCTTCCGGCTCGGAGAACCCCTGGCACCACCAGATGTCGATGCTGGCCGTCGGCGGCAGGAAGCGCTGCTTGATTTGTTGGGACCCGAATTCGGCGATCACCGGGCCGACCATTTTGACGTTGAAGTTCAGCGGCTCCGGGACGCACGCCAATTGCATTTCGTCGGACCAGATCTGGTGCTGGGTCGGAGTCCAGTCCTTGCCGCCCCACTCGACCGGCCAGTTCGGCACCGCGAGCCCGTGGTCGTTCAGGATCTTGTGACTGGTGACGATCTGGTCTTTGGACAGCGAAGAGCCCTGGCGCACCAACTCGCGGAGCTCCTCGGGGATCTGGGTCGTGTAGAAGGTGCGAAGTTCGTCGCGGAACGCGGCTTCCTCGGGTGTGAGCGCCAGTTGCATGGCCGCCTCCTGTCGTCTGGGCACCGGCCTCCATCTTGACCCATCGCATGCGGCGGTTGTGCACAGCCTCGGGTTAATCAACAGGCGGGCGTCGCGGCGCTCCGGCGCGGCGCCGTTGTGGCGGTCGACGCACCTACGGTCGGCGCATGCGAACAGAACTTCCCGCCGAGCGGCTGCATCGACGACTCGGTGCCGATCCGGATGCCGATTCACACGCCGACTCCGACGGCACGGAGCTGGAGTCAGACCAGGACACGGCGGATCAGGACCAGAACTCGCTGCTGCCGCGGTGGCTTCCCGACGCGTCCGAGAGTCGAGGCTGGGTGGCCCGCATGCGCGCCGACCCGGGCCGCGCCGGTGCCATCGCGTTGGCGGTCGTGGCTGCCCTCGCGGTGCTGGTCACGGTGTTCACCCTGATGCGCGACCGGCCCGCGCCGGTGATGTCGGCCAAACTCCCACCGGTGGAGAAGGCGTCCACGGCAAGCCCAAGGTCGTCGGCGAGTCCGGGTGCCGGCCAGCCGGCCGGTCCCGACGGGCCGGTGGTGGTCAGCGTGGTCGGTCTGGTGCGCACCCCCGGACTGGTGACCCTGGCGCCCGGCGCGCGCATCGCCGACGCGCTGCAGGCCGCCGGGGGCCTGGTGAACGGTGCGGACACCATCGGACTGAACATGGCCCGCCCGGTTGGTGACGGCGAGCAGATCGTGGTCGGGCTTGCCCCTCTCCCGGGGCAGCCGACGGCACTGGGCAGTTCGGTGGCCTCCAGTTCGGCGCCGGTGTCCGGGCCACCCGGACCGCGAGTTTCGGGGACGGTGAAGCCGAAAGCGGGTGAGGCGCTCGACCTCAACACCGCGAGCGTGGAACAACTCGACTCCCTGCCCGGGGTCGGGCCGGTGACCGCCGCCGCGATCGTGGCGTGGCGGCAGGCTAACGGCAAATTCACCAGTGTCGACCAGCTTGCCGATGTCGACGGCATCGGCCCGGCGCGGCTCGACAAGCTCCGTTCCCTGGTCCGTGTCTGAGACCGGTGCGCGACCCCGGTCTCGGCGAATCTGCCGCCGCGCGCGTCGACGTGCGGCTGGTACCGGCCGCGCTCACCGGCTGGATGGTGACGGCTGCGGGGATCTGGTGGCCGGTTGGACGGGTATTGGCGTCGTCTGGTGTCGTGCTGGCGGCCGCCGCGGGTGGGTTGGCCTGCTATGCGGCGCGCCGGCCTGGCCGGGCCCGGCGGCTGCACGCGATCGGAGCCGGTCTGATGGCGATAGGCATTGTGGGCGCGGGGTTCGGGCTCGCGATCGCGCTGCGGGTCGACGCGGTAGGTCGCCACCCGATTGCCGCGGCGTTCGGAACCGCCGCCCAGGTGACGGTCAATCCCACCGAGAGCGCGCTGTCGCTGGGCTCAGGAAATCAGGGCCGGCTGATGTTCCGTGCCACCCTGCTCCGCCTACGCGCCGACGAAATGTCTGGCCGAGTGGTCGTCTTTGCCCGGGTATCGGACTTCGGTGACGTCATGGTGGGCCGGCCGGTGCGGTTTACCGCTCGCATCAACCGCCCGGCCCGCCGTGACCTGACGGTCGCGGTGCTCACCGCGTCGGGCCGGCCGACCATGGGCACCGCGGGTGCGGTGCAGCGAGCCGCTCACGCCGTGCGTAGCCGGTTCGCGGCCGCCGTCCGCGACACCTTGCCCGCCGACCAGGCCGCGATGCTGCCCGCGCTGGTCCTCGGTGACACGTCAGCGGTTACCTCCGAGACCAGTCGCGACTTTCGCGCGGCGGGTATGACGCACCTGACGGCGGTATCGGGGGCCAATGTCACGATCGTGTGCGCGTCGGTGCTGTTCTCGGCCCGCTTGATCGGCCCGCGCGCCGCCGCCGTGCTTGCCGCGGTGGCGTTGCTGGCCTTCGTCGTTGTCGTGCAGCCGACGGCGAGCGTGCTGCGGGCGGCCGTGATGGGCGTGATCGCGTTGGCGGGGATGCTGTCTTCGCGTCGGCGGCAAGCGATTCCGGCTCTGTCGGCCACGGTGCTGATCTTGCTGGCGGTCGCTCCCCACCTGGCCGTCGACGTGGGCTTCGCGCTGTCCGTGCTGGCGACCGCCGCGTTGGTCGTCATCGCGCCGGTCTGGTCACGGCGCCTTGTCGGCAGCGGCTGCCCCAAGCCGCTGGCGGATGCGCTCGCGGTCGCGTGGGCCGCACACGTGGTGACCGCGCCGCTGGTGGCGGGAATTTCGGGCCGGGTCAGCCTGGTGGCCGCGGGCGCCAATCTCGCCGTGGCACCAGTGATAGCGCCAATCACCATATTGGGCAGCGCGGCGGCTGTGCTGTGCGTGGCGTGGCCGGCCGGTGCCCAGCTGTTGGTCCGCTTCACCGGGCCCGAACTGTGGTGGGTCTTGACCGTGGCGAAGCGAGCCGCCGATATCCCGGCGGCGACCGCGCCCGTTCCGGACGGTCTGGCCGGTGTGCTGCTGGTCGGTTGCGCCACTGGGCTGTTGCTTCTGTTGGGGATGCTGCTGCGGCGGCGCGCGTGGTTTCGCGCCGCGGTCCGGGTCGGCGCGCTGGTGGTGGTCGCCTGCGTACTGGCCTGGTCGGTATCGGAGCTGCTGGATCCCAGGACGGATCGGTCGGCCCGTCGTGACACCATCGTGGGGTGAGCGAGCTTTCGCCGTTGCATTTGGTCCTGGGTGACGAGGAACTCCTGGTCGAGCGGGCGGTGGCCGAGGTGCTGCGGTCGGCGCGCGAGCGCGCGGGGACCGACCCCGGAGCCGACGATGTGCCGATTCATCGGATGCGGGCCGGCGACGTCGGCGCTTACGAGCTCGCCGAACTGCTGAGCCCTTCGCTGTTCGCCGACGAGCGCATTGTCGTCCTCGAGGCCGCCGCCGAAGCGGGCAAGGACGCGGCGGCGTTGATCGCTGCGGCCGCCGTCGACCTGCCGCCGGGCACCGTGCTGGTGGTGGTGCACTCGGGTGGCGGGCGGGCCAAAGCGCTGGCCAACGAGCTGCAGTCGCTTGGCGCCGTGGTGCATCCATGCGCGCGGATCACCAAACCGAGCGAACGCGTCGACTTCGTCCGCAAGGAATTTCGTGCGCTGCGGGTCAAGGTCGATGAGGGGACGGTGACGGCGCTGCTGGACGCCGTCGGGTCCGACTTGCGTGAACTCGCCGCCGCTTGTTCGCAGTTGGTCGCCGACACCGGGGGCGCCGTCGATGCCGCCGCGGTGCGGCGCTATCACAGCGGTAAGGCCGAAGTGAAGGGCTTCGACATCGCCGACAAGGCCGTGGCCGGCGATGTCGGCGGAGCCACCGAGGCGCTGCGCTGGGCGATGATGCGCGGCGAGCCGCTGGTGGTGCTGGCCGACGCGCTGGCCGAAGCCGTCCACACCATCGGCCGGGTAGGGCCGCTATCCGGCGACCCGTATCGCCTGGCGGCGCAGCTGGGGATGCCGCCCTGGCGGGTGCAAAAAGCCCAAAAACAGGCCCGGCGCTGGTCACGCGACACGGTGGCGACCGCGATGAAGGTGGTGGCGGAGCTCAACGCCAACGTCAAGGGGGCCGTCGCGGACGCGGACTACGCGCTGGAATCCGCGGTCAGGCAGGTCGCCGAGCTGGTGGCCGACCGAGGTCGCTAAAAGGCCAGGTGCCGGCTGCTCAGAGCTTGTTGAGGGCCCGCGCCAGCGCCGACTTCTTGTTGGCCGCCTGGTTCTTGTGGATCACACCGCTGCTGGCCGCCTTGTCCAGCTTGCGGTTGGTCGACACCAGCAACTCCGCGGCTTTTTCCTTGTCCCCGTCCTGGGCGGCCTCGCGGAAGGCGCGCACGGCGGTCCGAAGCGAGGACTTCGCCGACTTGTTGCGCAGCCGGGCGCGCTCGTTCGTCTTGATGCGCTTCTGCTGCGACTTGATGTTGGCCACGCGTTGGTTCCTTCTTCGAATCGGTGTTTGCGGTGTTTGCTTTGGGGGACGCCCCACACCCAATCGCGACTGCCCAGGTTAGCAGTCCGTTACGTTTTCTCCCAAAAAGGGAACCCGTGGTCTGCTATGAGCTCGCTTTGAGGCACGATCTCTAAAGTGAGTCTTGCGAGCCAGCTTGAGGAAACCAGGCGGCGGTCGCGCGGAGTGGCCGGGCGTCCGGACGCGCGTGCCGAACGCATCTTCGGCGGATACAACACGTCGGACTCCTATTCGCTCGCCTTCGATGAGATGTTCGATGCCCAGGGCAACGTCCGCGGCCCGTACAAGGGCATCTACGCCGAGCTTGCGCCCTCGGACGCGGCCGACCTCGAGGCCCGCGCCGAGGCGCTGAGCCGCGCGTTCATCGACCAGGGCATCACGTTTTCGTTGTCGGGTCAGGAGCGGCCTTTTCCGCTTGACCTGGTGCCGCGGGTGATTTCGGCCGCCGAGTGGAGCCGGTTGGAGCGGGGCATCACGCAGCGGGTCAAGGCCCTCGAGATGTATCTCGACGACATCTACGGCGATCAGGAGATCCTGAACGACGACATCATCCCGCGCCGCCTGGTCACTTCCTGCGAGCACTTTCACCGCCAGGCGGTGGGTATCGTCCCGCCCAATGGCGTGCGCATCCACGTCGCCGGCATCGACCTGATCCGCGACGAGCGGGGCAATTTCCGGGTTCTTGAGGACAACCTGCGCTCGCCCTCGGGCGTGTCCTATGTGATGGAGAACCGGCGCACCATGGCGCGGGTTTTCCCCAACCTGTTCGCCACGCATCGGGTGCGCGCGGTCGACGACTACTCTGCGCACCTGCTGCGGGCGCTGCGCAACTCCGCGGCCACCAACGAGGCCGATCCCACCGTCGTGGTCCTGACGCCGGGCGTGGCGAACTCGGCCTACTTCGAGCATTCGCTGCTGGCGCGTCAGATGGGCGTCGAGCTCGTCGAAGGCCGCGACCTGTTTTGCCGCGACAACCAGGTCTACATGCGCACCACCGAGGGCGAGCGCCAGGTCGACGTCATCTACCGGCGCATCGACGACACCTTCCTGGACCCGCTGCAGTTCCGCGCCGACTCGGTGCTGGGGGTGGCGGGTTTGGTCAACGCCGCCCGCGCCGGGAACGTCGTCATTTCCAGCGCGATCGGCAACGGGGTCGGCGACGACAAGCTCGTGTACACCTATGTGCCGACGATGATCGAGTACTACCTGGGAGAAAAACCGGTGCTGGCCAACGTGGAGACCTACCGGTGCTGGCTGGATGACGAGCGCGAAGAGGTGCTGGACCGGATCGACGAATTGGTCCTCAAGCCGGTCGAGGGGTCCGGCGGCTACGGCATCGTCTTCGGTCCGGAGGCTTCCGAGAAAGAGCTGGCTGCCGTCGCCAAGAAGATTCGCGACGATCCGCGAAGCTGGATCGCGCAGCCGATGATGGAGCTGTCGACCGTGCCGACGCAGATCGAAAGCAGCCTGGCTCCCCGCTACGTCGACCTGCGGCCATTCGCTGTCAACGACGGCGACGACGTGTGGGTGTTGCCTGGCGGACTCACACGGGTGGCCCTGGTCGAGGGCTCGCGGGTGGTCAATTCCAGCCAGGGCGGCGGCTCGAAGGACACCTGGGTGCTGGCGCCCCGCTCGGCCGCTCGGGACCGTGAACTGGGTGCCGCCGGGGTCGTGCGGTCGCTGCCGAGGTCGATGCCGGACCCGGTGCTCGACGTCTCGCCGAGGCTGGCCCAGCAGCAGTCGCAGTCGACTCACGCGCAGGACGAGCAGACCCAGCAGCAGCAACAGTAGGAGGCGATGCCCTGATGCTGGCCCGCAACGCCGAGGCGCTCTATTGGATCGGTCGCTACGTCGAGCGCGCCGACGACACCGCACGGATTCTGGACGTGGCGCTGCACCAATTGCTCGAGGATTCCAGCGTCGACCCGGACCAGGCGTCTCGGCTGTTGCTGCGGGTGCTCGGCATCGACCCGCCGGATCACGACTTGGATGTTTGGTCGTTGACCGACCTGGTGGCCTTCAGCACCAACGTGTCGGGCGGCTGTTCGATCGTCGACGCCATCACGGCGGCGCGGGAAAACGCCAAGTCGGCCCGGGAGGTGACATCCAGCGAGATCTGGGAGTGTCTCAACACCACCTACAATGCCCTGGCCGAACGCGAGCGCGCCGCGAAACGCCTTGGCCCGCACGAGTTTCTGGCATTCATCGAGGGGCGGGCGGCCATGTTCGCCGGCCTGGCCGACTCGACGCTTTCGCGTGACGACGGATACCGATTCATGTTGCTGGGCCGTTCGCTCGAGCGCGTCGACATGACGGTGCGGCTGCTGCTATCGCGGGTCGGGGACAGCGCGTCGTCCCCGGCGTGGGTGACGCTGTTGCGCTCGGCGGGCGCGCATGACACCTATCTGCGCACCTACCGGGGCGTTCTGGACGCGGGCCGGGTGGTCGAATTCATGCTGCTCGATCGCCTGTTTCCGCGTTCGGTGTTCTACTCGCTGCGGCTGGCAGAACACAATCTCGATGAGCTGCTGCACAATCCGCAGAGCCGGATCGGGTCCACCGCCGAGGCGCAGCGGTTGCTGGGGCGGGCGCGCAGCGAACTGGAATTCGTGCAACCCGGTGTGCTGCTCGAGTCGTTGGAAAGCCGGCTGGCGGGTTTGCAGCGGACCTGCCGTGACATTGGAGAAGCGTTGTCACTGCAGTACTTCCACGTCAGCCCCTGGGTGGCGTGGTCGGATGCCGGCGAGCGCGCGCGACTGGTCGTCAGGCAGGGCGAAGCCTGATGTGGCGGCTACGGGTGGTGCACACAACCGGGTACGCCTACCAATCGTCGGTCACGGCGTCCTATAACGAGGCCCGGCTCACCCCGCGGTCGGACAGCCGGCAAAACGTCGTCCTCAACCGCGTCGAAACCATTCCGGCGACCCGGTCCTATCGCTACATCGACTATTGGGGTACCGCCGTGACGGCGTTCGACCTGCACGCGCCCCACACCGATCTCACGGTGACGTCGTCGTCGGTCGTCGAGACCGAGCGGCCGGAGCCACCGCCGACCGGGGTCAGTTGGAGCGATCTGCAATCCGGGGCGGTCTTCGATCAATTCGACGAGTTGCTGCGCCCGACCGCCCACACGCCGGCAAGCAAGCGTGTCGCGTCCGTGGCCAAAAAGATCGCCAAAACGTACGGCCCCGCCGAAGCCGTCGTCGCCGCGGGGAAGTGGGTGCGCGGCGAGCTCGACTACCTCCCGGGGACCACCGGCGTCCATTCGTCAGGACTGGACGCGCTGAACGAAGGCCAGGGTGTCTGCCAGGACTTCGTGCATTTGTCGCTGATTGTGTTGCGCAGCATGGGGATTCCCGCGCGTTATGTGTCCGGCTACCTGCACCCCAAACATTCCGCCAAAGTCGGGGATACCGTGGACGGGCGAAGCCACGCGTGGATCCAGGCATGGACCGGTGGTTGGTGGCAATACGACCCCACCAACGACGCCGAGATCACCGAGCAATACGTCAGCGTGGGCGCCGGCCGCGACTACGCCGACGTTTCCCCGCTGAAAGGCATCTACTCCGGGGAAGGGGCAACCGATCTCGACGTGATTGTGGAGATCACCCGTTTGGCTTAGGCGGTCGAAGCGTCCGGTACCCCGGGTGGACACGCGGCGTCAGGCCCTGCTCCTGCGCCACCGCCGCGAGCAGCTTGCGCAGGGTGCTGTACTGCTCGGGGTCGAGCGCGGCGGTGAGCCGGAGCTCGTGCTGGCGGGCGAGCTCGGAAAGCTTACGCATCAACCTTTTTCCGGCCGCTGTGAGGTGCAGAGCGTGCAGCCGGCGATCATCGCGATTGCGCCGCCGCTCGACAAAGCCACGCTCCTCGAGTTCGTCGACGTAGACGACGACGCGGCTGGGCAACATCCCTAACCGAGCGCTGAGGGCCTGCTGGCTGCGGCCGGGCTCGGCGGCGATGGCGCGCAGGATTCCCGCGTGTGGTGGGTTCAACTCGACGGTGGCCACCTGTTCGGCGAACAGCGTTGCGGCGTGATGGCCGAGTTGAGCCAACAGGAAGGCAACGCCGTCGGGGTGGTCGACATCAGGGTTTGATGACACCGCCACATCATAGTCTTTACGAATAATTCTTTGAGTGAATGTTTATGGGGCCTTGTCAGGGGCGAAGCCAAGGGCATATCGTTCATCATATGAATGATTCACGACAAGATGGAAATGTGCGGGCTCGAGGTCGCCGCCAACAGGGTGGGCCGCCGCTGGTACTGCTCTCCGTGGTCTGTCTGGGATTGCTCTTCGGTGGAATCGCCATCGGGGTCGCACTGGGCGGCGTGCCGCCTTTGCCCTACGGGCCGGCGACCGCGGTCGCGGCGTACGTCCGTGCCCAGCCGGTGGCCGTGCAGGTCATCGCCACCGCGGCGTTCGGCTCGTCGGTGCCGTTGGCGATCTACGCGGCGACGGCCAGTACCCGGTTGCGGCAGTTGGGCGTTACCGCGCCCGGAGCCACGATCGGGCTGACGGGCGGCACCCTGGCGGCCGGCGCGCTGGGTCTGACCGGACTGTTGGCCTGGCCCCTGTCACGACCGGAAGTCAGCGCCGACACCGCGTTGGTTCGGGCGCTCTACTTCCTGGTCTTTCTGGTCGGCGGCCCCGGGCACATCGTGGCCTTGGGCCTGCTGGTCGCCGGCATGGCGGTGCCCAGCCTTATCCTCGGGTTGACGCCCAGGCTCCTGGCCTGGATTGGCCTGGCGATTGCCGCCCTTGCCGAATTGACGACGCTGGTATTGGTCTGGCCGGAACTGGGGGTGATCTTGCCGATCGCGCGGGTCTCGGCGCTGATTTGGCTGGTTGTGGCCGGCGCGCTTTTGCCCCTGCGGCGCAACGATATTCGGGATGCGGTTACGGCCGTCCGTTGACCTCGACCCGGTGCAGGTCATCGCCGAGTTCGACGCGCCCGCCGAACTCGCCGGCCGCCAGCGTGCGCCACTGTTCCTCTTGGCCGGGCACCAGCGCCGGCACATAGTGCGTCATCACCAAGGTGCCCACACCGGCGCGAGCCGCGGTGGCCGCGGCTTCCTCGAC
>Ga0318560_10000679_pt1 | contig 10533 bp, 7 predicted proteins | sample GRESIP065b5f22_FD_202537 | JGI IMG/M metagenome (GOLD analysis project Ga0318560, IMG submission 202537) | Tropical soil microbial communities from Luquillo Experimental Forest, Puerto Rico - GRE.SIPMG.065b5f22 | ecosystem: Environmental > Terrestrial > Soil > Tropical forest > Bulk soil... | reverse complement strand
GACACCGCTCAACGTCGCGTTCGACGCCTCCGGCTCGGCCGACGCGGACGGGGACGCGCTCACCTACGAGTGGGACTTGAACGGTGACGGGATCTACGGTGACGCTCCCGACTCCGATCCGCGCTTCGCCCACGTCACCTACACCTCGCCGGCCGACGTGCCTGTCTCCGTGCGAGTCACCGACATCCACGGCGCTTCCTCGACCGCGACGGTGACGGTCTCGGTCGCCAACTCGCCGCCGGTGCCGGCGATCCTCACGCCGACGAGCTCGGTGCCGTGGATCGTGGGCCAGACGATCAACTTCTCGGGCGTCGCCAACGACCCCGACGAGGGCGTGCTCCCGGCATCCCACCTGACCTGGGACCTGATCATCCACCACTGCTTCTGGCTCAGCCCGACCAACTGCCACACGCACCACGTGCAGACCTTCGCGGGCGTCGATCACGGCAGCTTCGTCGCTCCGGACCACGCCTATCCGTCGTATCTGGAGCTGGATCTCACGGCCACGGACGACGGGATCGGGTGGTACGACAAGGCCTGGAGCATCCGGCGGAGAATCACCTTCAACAACGCGGCCCAGGCCGAGGACCTGATCGGGTTCCCGGTACTGGTGCAGCTCACTCCGACCAGCATCGACTACACCAAGGTGCAGGCGGCAGGGCAGGACGTGCGCTTCGCCGACAACGACGGGGCGCTGCTTCCGTACCAGATCGAGTCCTGGAACCCGGGAGGCACTTCCTACGTCTGGGTGCGGGTGCCCCAGATCAACGCCTCGTCCTCGACCGATTCGATCCTGATGTACTACGGGAATCCCGCCGCGGCCGACGCGCAGAACCCGACCGGGGTCTGGGACTCGAGCTACGCGGGCGTCTGGCACCTCGGAGACACTTCCGACTCGACGGTCAACGCGAACAACGGCGCGAACCACGGATCGACCGTGGTCGCAGGCATGTTCGGCAACGGAACCTTCTTCGACGGCACGGACTGGATCGAGGTGCCGAACTCCATCTCGCTCGAGCTGAACGGCCAGGACACGCTGGAAGCCTGGGTCAAGCTCGGCCCGTTCATCAACGACTGGACGCGCATCCTCGACAAGAAGCCGATCTGGAACGACACCCAGGGCTACGACTTCGAGTACACGCCGAGGTTCGGCTACGCGGCGTCGCTGGGCAGCGGCGACAACTTCACGGAAGCCGACAACCTGAACCTCGACGGCAACTGGCATTGGCTGGTCGCCACGAACACGGGCAATTCGGCGGGCCACATCTACCTGGACGGGGTCGAGCGCACGACCGACTTCTCGACCTCGCCGCTCATCCCCGGCACCTCGGTGCTCGACATCGGGCGCAGCCCGGCCTTGACCGCCTACTTCGGCGGCATCATCGACGAGCTCCGCATCGAGAACGTTGCGCGCTCTCAGGCGTGGATCTCGGCCGAGTATCTCAACATGACCGGCGGGTTCACTTCGATCGGCGCGGAGGAAGGACCGGGCGGTCTCTCGGTGGTCACCTCCGTCAACATCCAGGCGCAAACGCAGAACCTGTCCATCTCGACGGTCCCGAGCGGGCTCCAGGTCAGCGTCACCGGCATCACCCAGACTGCGCCCTTCGTCGAGCCAGTGATCACGAACTCCGTCAGCACGATCGGCGTGGTCTCGCCGCAGCAGCTCGGCCAAGTGAGCCAGGTGTTTCACGACTGGTCCGACGGCGGCAACCAGAGCCATGACGTGCTCGCGAACTCCGACAAGTCGCTCACGGCGACGTTCACCGGCGCCGGTGCGGTCTGCGGCAACGGCAAGGTGGAGCCCGGCGAGGACTGCGACGACGGCAATACGCTGAACGGCGACTGCTGCTCGTCCACCTGCCACTTCGAGGCGACCGGCTCCAGCTGCACCGACCACAACGCCTGCACCGTGGGCGAGACCTGCAACCTGGGCGTGTGCGGCGGCGGCACGGCGGTCGTCTGCAACGACGGCAACCAGTGCACCCAGGACTCCTGCGTCCCGGCGACCGGCTGTGTGTTCAATCCGACGCCGATGAACGGCCAGGCCTGCAACGACGGGCAGGTGTGCACGATCAACGACGTGTGCAACGCCGGCACCTGCGCCGGCTCGCCCGCACCCGACACCGATTCGGACGGGGTGTGCAACCCTGCGGACAACTGCCCGTACGTGCCGAACTCGAACCAGGCGGACGACGGCGGCGTCGACAGCGCGATTCCGGACGGCATCGGCGACGTGTGCCAGTGCGGCGATCTGACCGGCGATGGGATCGTCGACAACGGCGACGTAGCGGCCTACCGCAGCTACCTGGCGAACCCGACCGGCAACCCGCTCATAGGGGCTGCGGCGATGAAGTGCAACGTCTTCGGCGCAAATGCCGCAGTCTGCAACATCCTCGACGTCTCGGTGATGCGCCGCGCGATGCTCGGCTTCGGCCCCGGGGTGCAGCAGGTCTGCATCGCGGCCTTGCCGCACTGACGCCCGAGGTCGGCTCTCGGATCAGAACCCCGACAACGCCGCGAAGCGCGCGCGGTGGTACGCCCCGTCTCCGAACGTCAGCTCCGCCACACGCGCGCGCTTGAGGAACAGCCCGATCTCCTCCTCGTCGGTGACGCCGATACCGCCGTGCATCTGCACGGCCTCGTTGCCGACCAGGAAGGCGGTGTCCGACACGCGCGCCTTGGCGACCGACGCCAGTACGGGCAGGTCGGGGCGCTTCTCGTCGATGGCGCGGAGCGCGTCGAGCACGATCGAGCGCGACAGCTCGACCTGCGTGAACATCTCCGCGGCGCGGTGCTTCAGCCCCTGGAAGCTGCCGATCGGCACGCCGAACTGCTTGCGCGCTTTCAGGTAGTTGACGGTGCGCTCGAAGGCTTCGGTGATCGTGCCCAGCAGCTCGGCCGAGAGTCCGATCGTCGCGCGGTCGAGCACCGGGTCCAGCACGTCGGCGCCGCGTCCGAGCGTGCCGATCAGCGAGGACTTGTCGACCTCGACGTCGCGGAGCTCGAGGTTCGCCGAGTTGCGGCCGTCGACCATGGTGGTGCGCGTGACCGTGAGCCCGCGGGCGCTCTTCGGCACCAGGAAGAGCGAGAGGCCGTCGCGCTCGCCCGACTTTCCCGACGTGCGCGCGACCACCACCAGCCGGTCCGCGACGTGGCCGTCCTGCACGAACGTTTTCTTCCCCGAGAGCGTGTAGCCGTCGCGTGTGGGTGTGGCGGTCGCCGCGACCTGGTACGGCGCGTGGTGCGGTCCTTCCTGCAGCGCGAGCGCGAGCACGAGCTCGCCCTTGGACACGGCGTGCAGGAGGTCCTTCTTCAGCGGGCCGTTCCCGGCCAGGAGCAGTGCGTTGGCGCCGAGCAACACGGTCGAGACGAACGGGGTGGCGGCCAGCGTGCGTCCGCACTCCTCGAGCACGACGCCGAGCTCGGCGTAGCCCAGGTCGGCGCCGCCGAACTCCTCCGGCAGCACGATGCCCGCCCAGCCGAGCTCCGCCATCTGGCCCCACAGCTCGCGCGAGAAGCCGACGGGGTCGTTCGCGTCGCGCAGCCTGCGCAGCTCCTTCACGGGCGCGTGCTCGGTCACGAACTCGCGCGCGGTGCTGCGCAAGAGCTCCTGTTCTTCTGTCAAGGCGAGCGACATCGAAGCCCCTTTCGTCGAGTGAGGCACGCCGTAGGCGTGCCGTGCGGGCAGCGCGGCTTTGCCGCGCGTTGACCCGCTCAGTCCGGCAGACCGAGAACGCGCTTGGCGATGATGTTGAGCTGCACTTCACTGGTGCCGCCCTCGATGGAGTTGCCCTTCGAGCGCAGCCACTCGCGGGTGGTGGAGAGCTCGCGCGCGCTGAAGCCTTCGCCCTCCCAGCCGAGCGCCTGGGAGCCGAGCACCTTCACCAGGAGCTCGTAGCGGCGCTTGTTCATCTCGGTGCCGTACAGCTTGAACATGGACGACGCGGCGCCCGGGCCCTGGCCGGCCTTGGCCTCCTCGGCCGAGCGGCGCACCGTGGTCATGAAGCAGCGCTGATCCATCAGGTGCTGGGCGACCTCGGAGCGCACGATCGGATCGGCGATCCGGCCGGACTCGTCGCCGCAGTACTCCTTGGCGAGCTGCTCGAGCGTCGAGCCGCCCCCGCTCCCGCCGAGCCCGAAGCCCATCCCGCCGATCATCTCACGCTCGTGCTGCAACAGGCGCTTCGCGATCGTCCAGCCGCCGTTCACCTTTCCGACCAGGTTCTTCTTGGGAACCACCACGTCCTGGAAGAAGGTCTGGCAGAACGGCGAGCTGCCGCTGATCAGCTTGATCGGCGCGACCGAGACGCCCGGCGTCTCCATGTCGAACAGCAGGAAGCTGATCCCGTCGTGCTTGGGCGCGTTCGTGTCGGTGCGCACCAGGCAGAAGATCCAGTCGGCGTAGTTCGCGTACGAGGTCCAGATCTTCTGGCCGTTCACCAGGTAGTGGTCGCCCTTGGCCTCGGCCCGCGTCTGCAGACCGGCGAGGTCGGAGCCGGCGCCCGGCTCGCTGTAGCCCTGGCACCAGCGGATCTCGCCGCGCACGATCTTCGGCAGGTGCTCGCGCTTCTGCTCGTCGTTGCCGTACTCGAGCAGCACCGGACCGAGCATGGTGATGCCGAAGCTGATCAGCGGCGGGCGCGCCCGGATCTTGCGCATCTCGTCGGCCAGGATCCGCGCCTCGGCGTTCGAGAGGCCCCCGCCCCCATACTCCCTGGGCCACGTCGGGCAGGTGAAGCCGCGCGCCGCCATGCGGTCGAGCCAGAGCTTCTCGTCGGGATTTCCGTACTTCTTGCGCCGCCCGCCCCAGTTCGCCTCGTCCTCGGACGTCATCGGCCCGCGCATCGAGGCGGGGCAGTTCTCGTCGAGCCACTTGGCGATGTCGGCGCGGAAGCGGTCGAGATTCTCCACGGACGGTCTCCTTCGTGGCGCGTATCGTATGCGGCCCCCGAGGAAGTCGACAAGTCGGGCTCCATCGGCTTCCATACGCCGCGATGAGGGCGCTGCGGCGGCTGATGGGCTTGCGCGACGACGTCGAGGACGAGGCGCGCGACACCGCCACGGTGCGCCGGATCGCCGCCCAGCTGGACGCGCTGCCGGACGCGGAGGCCCGCTTTCTCGCGGCCTTCGCCTACGTGCTTGCGCGCGTGGCGCGCGCCGACCTGGTGATCTCCGAGGAGGAGACCGAGGAGATGCTCAAGCTCGTGCGCGAGTACTCCACGCTGTCGGAGGCGCAGGCGCTGCTGGTGGTGCAGATGGCGAAGACCCAGGCACTCGCGCTCGCCGGCACGGAGAACTACCTGGTCACGCGCCAGTTCCGCGAGATGTCGAACCGGGCGCAGCGCGTGGACCTGCTGCGCTGCCTGTTCGCGGTCGCCGCCGCCGACAACAACATCTCCGTGGTCGAGAACACCGAGATCACGCTGATCGGCGAGGAGCTCGGCTTCACGCCGCAGGAGATCGCCGGGGTGCGCGCGGCCTACCGCGACCAGCTGTCGGTGCTGAAGGACCTGCCGCATTGAGCCCGCGTGCGGTGCTGTTCGACTTCGGCGGGACGCTCTACGACTACCGCTGCTTCGCCCGCGCCGAGGCCGAGAGTCTAGGCGAGCTGGTGCACTGGGCGGGCATTCGCGCAGCAGACGACGCCGTGGCGCGCGCGCACCGCGACGCGATGAAGCGGGTGTTCGAGAGCTACCGCGACCGCGCCTTCTACTTCCACCGCGATCTCTTCGCCGACGCCGCACGGGCAATGCTTGCGAGCTTCGGCGCGGCGGCCGACGACGCGCTGCTCGAGCGCTACCGGCGGCTGCAGTGGCAGGGGCACGCGCGCGACTTCGCGCTCCGCCCGGGGGTGCGCGAGACCCTGGCGGCGCTGCGCGCGCGCGGCCTCCACCTGGGCATGGTGTCGAACATCGACGACGACCAGCTCGAGCACCTGCTCGAGATCGCCGGCGTTCGAGGCGACTTCGACGCCGTGCTCTCGAGCGAGCGTGCGCGCTCTTGCAAGCCCGCGCCGGCGATCTTCGAGCAGGCGCTCGCGAGTGCGGGCTGCGCCGCTGGCGACGCGATTTTCGTGGGGGATTCGCTGTTCCACGACGTAGGAGGGGCGAAAGAGCTGGGCATGCGCTCGGTGCTGATCTGGCACCGCGACGACCGCGACCCGCCCGACGGCGGACCGAAGCCCGACTACGTGATCCGCCGCTTCCCGGAGCTGCTCGAGATCGCGCGTTGAGCGAGCCCCGCAGCCCTACACCGATCGACGTCGGGGCGATCGGCGAAGACGTTCCCTTGTTCGAGGCGATCCGCACCGCGCGTGCGATCCGGCGGCTACGGCCCGACCCGGTGCCCCGCGAGCTCGTGCGCAAGGTCTGCGAGGCGGGAACCTTCGCGCCCAGTGGAGGCAACCGGCAGCCATGGAAGTTCATCGCGGTGACGGAGCCGGAGCGCCGCGTTTGGGTCGCCGAGCGCTACCGCAGCGCGTTCCGCGCCTACATCGCCCCCGCCCTCGAGGCCGCCAGGAGCCCGGACTACGGAGACGCAGCCCGGCGAAACATGCGTGCCGCGATCGATCTGGCGGAGAACCTGCACAATGTTCCTGTCCATCTTTTCGTCGCGGGTTACACACGCAGGGGGGAGCCGCAGCTGCAGGCGCTCTTTCCCTGCATCCAGAACGTGCTGCTGGCGTGCCGCGCAGTGGGTCTGGGCGCCTCGTTGACCACCATGCACCGCTCCTTCGGCCGCGAATGCGACGCCTGGCTCGGGCTGCCCGAGAACTGCCCGAGTGCCGCGTTGATTCCGCTCGGCTGGCCGCTTGGAAAGCACGGGCGCCCGCCACGCCGCTCGGTGGACGACTGCCTGTTCTGGGAGGCTTTCTCGACTCCCCACTGACGCGCGGCACGGTTTATGCTGAACCCAGTCAGGACCGGGAGGTGTCAGATGACACGCGACTGGAACGGTTCGGCGATCTCCGGCGTGACTGCAGGCGTCACTGGAATGGAGCGGCGCGCAGCCCGCAGGATCCTCGAGACACGCGGCGACCTGCGGATGCGCGCGGTGCTGTGGAACGGCGAAGAGGTGCGCATCTCGGACGAGCCGGCGCTTGCGCGGGTGGTGTTCCGCGATCGGGGCGTGATTCCCTACCTCGCGCTCCATCCCGAGGTCGGCCTCGGCGATGCGTACGCCTCTGGTCGGCTCGAGATCGAGGGCGACCTGGTGACGGCGCTGAAGCTCTTCTTCGGGCATCCCGAGCAGCGCGGCCTGCTCCGCCGCGCGCGCGATGCCTGGCGGCTGTGGGACCGGCGCAGTCATTCGCTGCGGCGCGCGCGCTACAACATCCATCGCCACTACGACCTGGGCAACGAGTTCTACGCGCTCTGGCTGGACGAGCGCATGGCCTACACCTGCGCGTACTTCCCCACTCCGTCCTCCTCGCTCGAAGAAGCGCAGCTCGCGAAGATGGAGCACGTCTCGCGCAAGGTCTGGCTGCGCCCCGGCGACCGCGTAGTCGAGGCCGGCTGCGGCTGGGGCGCGCTCGCGTTGCACATGGCGCGACACCACGGCGTGACGGTCACCGCGTACAACATCTCGTCGGAGCAGGTCCGCTACGCGCGCGAGCTGGCGCGGCGCGAGGGGCTCGCGGACCGCGTCGAGTTCCGCGAGGACGACTACCGCAACGTCCGCGGGCGCTACGACGCGTTCGTGTCGGTGGGCATGCTGGAGCACGTCGGCGACGAGAACTACGCGGAGCTCGGGCGGGTGATCGACCGCTCGCTCGAGCCGCACGGCCGCGGTTTGATCCACTCGATCGGGCGCATCCAGCGGCGGCCGATGGATCCGTGGATCGACAAGCACATCTTCCCCGGCTCGTACTCACCGAAGCTCGAAGAGATGGTCGGGATCCTCTCGCCGCACGATCTCGCGGTGATCGACGTCGAGAACCTGCGGATGCACTACGAGAAGACGCTGACCCACTGGCTCGAGCGCTTCGAGAAGAACGCGGCGGCGATCGAACGGCGCTTCGACGCCCGCTTCGTGCGCATCTTCCGGCTCTATCTCGCGGGCGCGATCGCCTCCTTCCACGTCGGCAACCTGCAGCTGTGGCAGGTCGTGTTCCAGCGCACCCGCTCGAACGACCTGCCCTGGAACCGGGCGCGTCTGTACGTGCCGAAAGGGTGAGCTTGGAGAGCTTCGACGCACTGGTGGTCGGGGGAGGACCGGCGGGCTCCAGCTGCGCGCGCGAGCTCGAGCGCGCGGGCCTGCACGCCGCGGTGCTCGACGCGCGGCAGTTCCCGCGCGACAAGGTGTGTGCGGGCTGGATCACTCCGCAGATCCTCGACGAGCTCGAGATCGACCCGACTCACTACGCCGCGGGCCGCGTGATGCAGCCGATCCTCGGCTTCGAGGTGAGTCTCGTCGGCGGCAAGAGCGCGCGCATCCGCTATCCCGAGCCGGTGAGCTACGGCATCCGCCGCTGCGAGTTCGACGCGTACCTGCTCGCGCGCTCGCAGGCGAAGCTCTTCCTCGGCGAGCCGCTGCGCGAGCTGGTGCGTGAGAGCGACGGCTGGCTCGCGAACGGCCGGCTGCGCGCGCGGGTGCTGGTCGGCGCGGGCGGACACTTCTGCCCGGTCGCGCGCCAGCTCGCCCCGGACGCCCGCAGCCGCGAGCCGGTGGTGGCGGCCCAGGAGATCGAGTTCGAGCTCGACCCCGAGCAGTCCGCGCGCTGTCCTGTCTCGGGCGAGATCCCGGAGCTGTTCTTCGAACGCGACCTGCGCGGCTACGCCTGGCTGGTGCGCAAGGGGCCGGTGCTGAACGTCGGGATCGGCCGCCAGGACACGCACGATCTCTCGGGCCATGCGCAGAAGTTCCTCGCCTTCTGCGAGTCGCGCGGAAAGCTACCGCCGCGCACGCCGCCCAAGCGCCACGGCCACGCCTACCTGCTGTACGGCCAGACGCCGCGCCCGCTCGCCGGCGACGGCTTCGTGCTGATCGGCGACAGCGCGGGGCTCGCGTGGCCGCAGAGCGGCGAAGGGATCCGGCCCGCGGTCGAGTCCGGGATGCTCGCGGCGCGCGCCATCGCGGCCAAGGACCTGCCGGGCTACGCGCACGCGATGCAGGAGCGCTTCGGGCCGCGCAGCGGAAAGAGCCGGCCCGGCCTCTCCGATCTCGTGCCGCGGCGCATCCGCCCCTGGGTGGCGGAGAGGCTGCTCGCGCAGCCCGGATTCGCGCGGCGCGTAGTGGTCGACGGCTGGTTCCTGCACCGCGACCAGGCGCCGCTCAGGCCGTCGAGCGCAGCGTGATCTCGGTGATCTCCGCCGGCGCGAACAGGCGCATCGGCGGACCCCAGAAGCCGGTCCCCCGGCTCACGTAGAGCTCGGCGTCGCCGCGGCGGTAACGCCCCGCGACGAACGGCATGGCCAGCCGTACCAGGTAGCGGAACGGCCAGATCTGCCCGCCGTGCGTGTGTCCGGAGAGCTGCAGGTCGACGCCGCTCTGCGACGCGCGCTTGAACGTGCTCGGGTCGTGCGCCATCAGCACCACCGGCAGCGCCGGATCGCGCCCCGCGAGCGCTCGGCCGAGGTCCTCGCGCTGGCCGTCGCCGAAACCGGCGCGGTGATCGTCCACACCCGCGAGCGTGAACGCCGCATCCGCGTCGCGGATCTCGACGGAGCGATTGCGCAGCGCGACCAGCCCGAGGCGCTCCACCACCTTCACCCAGTCGTTCGCGCCGGAGTAGTGGTCGTGGTTGCCGGTGACGAAGAACACACCGTGACGGCCGCGCAGCGCGCCGAACGGCGCCACCTCGTCGGCGAGCAGCCGCGCGCTGCCGTCGACCAGATCGCCGGTGACGCAGACCAGGTCGGCGCCGAGCGCGTTCACGCGCTCGGTGATCCGGCGGGCGAAGCGGCCGTCGAGGAGAGGTCCGATGTGGATGTCGCTGATCTGCGCGATGCGGAACCCGTCGAGCGCGCGGGGCCAGCGGTCGAGCGGGATCTCCACCCGCACCAGCCGCGGCGGCCGGAGCCCCGAGACCAGCGCGGCGGCGGCGGCCAGACCGACCAGCGCGGCGGTGAGCGCCGCCTGCACGCGGACCGTGCTCTCGAACGGCAAGAGGTCGTTCCCGGCCGCGTAGGCGACACCGCCCGCGGTCCAGCGCAGCGCGTCGCCCGCGAGCAAGGCAACGAGACACAGAAATGCGACACCCATCCAGATCGAGGCGGGCCAGGCGAGCCAGCGGTTCCAGCGCGGGGGCACGAGCCGCTCGCCGAGCGGAACCGCGACGATGCACAAGAAGCCGAAGCCGATCGCGCCCAGCGCCAGGGCGCGCGCCGCGCCGTGCAGCTCGGGGTCCAGCACCAGCCGCAGCGCGATGTACGCGTGCCCGCCCACCACGACGGTGAGCGCGAACCCCACGAACAGCAGTCCCGCCAGCAGCCTCGTCCAGGAGCTCATCGCTGCGAGGCTACCGAACCCGCCGCACGCCGTCGCGTCGCGAAGAGGAGAGCCGCCCACGCCGCGAGCGCGAGCCCCGAG
>Ga0318560_10000678_pt1 | contig 10533 bp, 8 predicted proteins | sample GRESIP065b5f22_FD_202537 | JGI IMG/M metagenome (GOLD analysis project Ga0318560, IMG submission 202537) | Tropical soil microbial communities from Luquillo Experimental Forest, Puerto Rico - GRE.SIPMG.065b5f22 | ecosystem: Environmental > Terrestrial > Soil > Tropical forest > Bulk soil... | reverse complement strand
GTTCACCGGTCCCCACGCCGAAATGGATCCGGGGCACGCCCAGCCCGGCCATGGCGTCGAAGATGCGCCGGCTATGCGGCAGCACCGCCGACCGGTAGTCGTCGGGGCTGAGCACCCCGACCCACGAGTCGAACAGCTGCACCGCGGCGGCCCCCGCATCCACCTGCACGTGCAGAAACGCCGCGGTGAGGCCGGCCAGCCGATCCAGCAGCGCGTGCCACAGCGCCGGGTCGCCGTACATCAGCGCCCTGGTCCGCTCGTGATTCTTGGACGGGCCGCCCTCGATCAGGTAGGACGCCAGGGTGAACGGCGCGCCAGCGAACCCGATCAGCGGGGTCGCGCCCAGCTCGGCCACCAGCATCCGGACCGCGTCGGTGATGTACGGCACGTCGCCGGGCTCCAGGACGCGCAGCCGCGACAGGTCCTCCTGGCCGCGGAAGGGCTTGCCGGTGACCGGTCCCACGCCCGGCTTGATGTCGATGTCCAGGCCCACCGCCCGCAGCGGGACCACGATGTCACTGAACAGGATGGCCGCGTCCACCGCGAACCTGCGCAGCGGCTGCAGGGTCAGCTCGGTGATGACGTCGGCCGTGGTGCAGGCCTTCACCATGCTCAGCCGGTCCCGGACGGCCCGGTACTCGGGCAGCGACCTGCCCGCCTGGCGCATGAACCAGACCGGGGTGGCCGACACCGGCTCGCGGCGGCACGCCCGCAGGAAGAGCGATTCCTGGAGGGGGGCCGTCACGTGGTGATCATCTCACACGGAGCCCTTGGCCGGGACACGCCGCTGCGCCTCCACCATCCTGACGGAACCCCGTGCCACCATCGAAGCTGCCGGGTTCTGGGTATGCGCCGTTACGGCACGGCACGCCCCCGGCTGCGGAGGAGGTTGCCACCATGGGCCCGATGTTCCGGCCATGCCAGGACTGCGGCGGCGAGCAGTTGTTCGAACAGATGCACGAAGCGCCGGGCAGCTGCCCGGATGCCCCGGACGGGCAGTGCCCGGAGTGGCTCTGCACGGGGTGCGGCGCCGCCGAGATCATCACGGTGCCGACGGGCACGGCCACCGGGGCGGTATTGCCGGACATGGTCGGCCGGGTGGCATGAGCAGCAGGCGGTCACGGCGTACGCTCGGACTATGAGGCAGGTCGGCAGGGTCACTATGCCGAGCGAGGAAGCGTCCGCCACGTTCAGTGCCGCGGTCGCCGGGCTGCGCTCGTGCCAGGATCAGGTGCGGCAGATCCGCCCGGAACTGTGCTTCGAGGAAGTGCCCGCCCCGCGGACGCTGGCGCCCTTCGCCACCGCCGTCGGCGCGGCCGTCCGGGTGGACGGGGCGGAGATCGCCACCGGCAGGTTCGTCCTGCTTTATGACCCCGCCGGGCAGCGTGGCTGGGCCGGCCCGCTGCGGGTCATCGTGTACATCCGGGCGGAGCTGGAACCGGAGATCGCCGAGGATCCGATGGTCGGCGAGGTCGCCTGGTCCTGGCTGACCGAGGCGCTGGACGCCCGCACGGCCGGTTACGCCGAGCCGAGCGGCACGGTGACCCGGGTGGTCACCGAGGGGTTCGGTGCCAAGCGCGCCGAGCCGCGGGCGACCGGATTTGAGCTGCGGGCGTCCTGGTCACCGGTCCAGGACTCGCTCGCTGGGGCGTCGGCGGAGGACGGCACCCAGGATGGGCTGGCCGGGCACCTGGCCGCGTGGTGCGGGACGATGTGCGCCGCGGCGGGGCTGGCGCCGCTGGCCGCGGGGGTCAGCGCGCTGCGCCCGAACGGCCGGCGGCGGAGCCCATGACGGACGCCGCACAGGCGCGCGGGGGCGCGCCGGGCGCGGCAGCCAGTGCCGCGCGTCCGCATGGCTTGCCTTCTCCCGACGGCGTGGGCCCGGAGCCGGAGGCACCTCCCGGCCCGGGACCGGTCCCGCTGCTTGAACCGCGCGACGGCCCGCCGGCCCTGGTGGCTTCGGTGCCTGACCTGGACCGGGCGGTCGCGGCACTGGGCGCCGGCGGGGGCCCGGTCGCGGTGGACGCCGAGCGCGCGTCGGGCTTCCGGTACGGGCACCGGGCATTCCTGGTCCAGTTGCGCCGGGCCGACGCGGGCACCGTGCTGATCGACCCCGTGGCCTGCCCGAACCTCACCGGCCTCGATGAGGCGCTGGCCGGCGCCGAGGTGGTCCTGCACGCCGCGTCGCAGGACCTGCCGTGCCTGGCCGAGCTGGGCTTCCGCCCGCGGGCGCTGTTCGACACCGAGCTGGCCGGGCGGCTGCTGGGGTTCCCCCGTGTCGGCCTGGGCGCGCTGGTGGAGTCCGTGCTGGGCTGGACCCTGGAAAAGGGCCACGCGGCGGCCGACTGGTCGGTCCGCCCGCTACCGGCCGAGCTGCTCCGCTACGCGGCGCTGGATGTGGAAGTGCTGGTCGAACTCCGGGACGCGCTCGCGGCGCGGCTGGCCGAGCAGGGCAAGACGGAGTGGGCGGAGCAGGAGTTCGCCGCCCACCTGGCGGCCAAGCCACCAGGCCCCCGCCCGGACCCGTGGCGGCGTACCTCGGGCATCCACCGGGTGCACAGCCGCCGGGGCCTGGCAATCGTCCGCGAGCTGTGGCAGGAGCGGGACAAGATCGCCAGGCGCCGCGACCTGTCGCCGGGCCGGGTGCTCTCCGATACGGCCATCGTCGAGGCCGCCCGCGCGCTACCCGGCTCGCAGGCCGATCTCGCCGATCTGCCCGGGTTCCAGGGCCGGGGCGCGCGCCGCCATGCCTCCACGTGGCGGCGAGCGGTCCAGCGGGTCCGTGGCCAGGCCGAGGCCGAGCTTCCCGGTCCGGCGCTGCCGCCGCCGGACGGGCCGCCGCCCACACACCGCTGGCAGGAACGGGACCCGGTGGCCGCGAGCCGGCTAGCCGCGGTGCGAACGGTGGTGGCGGCGCTGGCCGATGAGCACACGCTTCCGGCGGAGAACCTGCTGCCGCCCGACGTGGTACGCAGGCTCGCCTGGCAGCCCCCAGACCCGCCGGGTGTCGCGGAGGTGGCCGCCGACCTGGCCGCGCACGGCGCACGGCCGTGGCAGGTCGGGCTGACCGCGCTGCCGATCAGCCGGGCACTCGGCCGGCTGATCGAGAAGGCCGAGGAAGCCGGGCCCGCGGCGGAAGCCGGGCCCGCGGAGGGCTCCGGGCCGGCGCAGGCGGCCGAGGGCTGAGCCGCTGGTTTTGTCGGACCCGCCGGGCACAATGGGAGCCGTGACAGAACTCGTGTGGGGCTGCCTGGATACGCCCGTGGGCCAGGTTTCCGTGGCCTGTACCGATGCGGGGGTGGCCCGCGTGGCCTACGGCCCGCTGCCGGGCGCTGCGCCCGCGCCCGCGCCGATCCCGGGCACGCAGGCGGCCGTCCTGCTGGAGGCCGCCGTGACCGAGCTCGGGGAGTACTTCGGCGGCCACCGGAAGGCGTTCACCGTTCCGGTGGACCTGGGCCGGGCGCACGGGTCCCGGCGCACGGTGCTGTCGGTACTGCACGACTCGGTGCCGTTCGGCCGGACCATCACCTACGGTGGGCTGGCGGCCAGGGCGGGCCTGGACGCCGCCGGGCCCGGCGGGGCGGCCATGCCCCCGGCCCGCGTGGTGGGCCAGATCATGGCGTCCAACCCGGTCGCGATCATCGTTCCATGCCACCGGGTGGTCGCGGGCACCGGGCTCGGCGGGTACAGCGGCGGCACCGGCACCGACGTCAAGCACTGGCTGCTGGTGTTCGAGGGTGCGCTCCCGGCGACCCTGGACTGGGATTCGGCGGCTCTGCGCCGAGCTCAGCCGGCCGGCGCCCGACCGGCCTAGGCGATGGCCATTAGCCCGGCCCAGCCCGCTCGCTGGCGGGCCCAGCCTCGCCGCTGAGCGCGGTGCTAGCCCGGGGGGACATCCTCCCGGAACCCCCCGGGCGGCCCGGCCTCCACCCGATGCTGCTCGGCCGAGGCGAGGCGCCGCCCGCCGACCTGGAGCACCCAGAAGGCGCCGCGATGCAACGGCGGCCCGTCTGGCACGGGCGCGCTGATCGCCGCGCAGACCTCGGCCAGCAGCCACGACAGGTTCTGCCGGTGCGCGCAGATGACGACGGGCCGGGCGGCGGTGACGGCCTCGGTGATCCGCCACCGGGCGGCCGGGGACTCCGCCCAGCCGTCGTCGTTGTGGTCGGAGGTGGCGCCGTCCACGGTGAACGACGGCTCGGCCGTCACCGGGACACCCGCCCGCTCCGCGTACGGGATGACGGTGGCCAGGCACCGCTCGGCAGCGGAACTGATCACCCGCGCGGGGGCGAAGCAACCCAGCAACCCGGCCAGGGCGGCGGCCTGCGCCCGGCCCCGGTCCGACAGCGGGCGGGACAGGTCGTCGGCGTGGCCGGTCTGCCGCCATTCCTTCTTGGCGACGGCGCTGGCGTGCCTGAGCAAGATCACCGGGGCGGTGTCCAGCGGCCCGGTGGTGAACGTTTCGAGCACCGCGTGGTCGCGTGGGTAGCTCAGCTGTTCTCGTGCCGCGGCCAGCGGTACCCAGGCGAGCCCGTCGACCTCGTCATTCGGGGCGAAGCGCTCCGGTGACACCGGGCGCGCGGCCCAGTACTCCACCCGCTTGGGCTGGCCGTCGGCGAGATAGCTCTGCGAGCCGAGCCTGCGCCCAAGCGCGACCCGCACGCCGGTCTCCTCATCCACCTCCCGCACGGCGGTCAGCAGCACGTGTTCCCCGGGCAGGCTCTTGCCCTTGGGGAAGCTCCAGTCGTCGTAACGGGGCCGGTGGACCAGCGCGGTCTCGATACCGTCCGCCCGCGCACGCCACAGCACCGCGCCCGCTGCGAGGATTTCCCCGGTGGCGACCTCAGCCATCGGCGGGCCGCGCGCGCCGGGCGGCGATCAGGGACCGTTGCAGGTCGCGGAGCGGCATCCCGTCGGGGTCCAGGTGGTGCCTGGTCCAGGTGCCGTCGCCAGCCAGCCACCAGGACGCGGTGCCCTCGTCCATGGCCATGTCTATCAGGCCCCGCAGTTCGGCCTGCTGGGCTGGGTTGGCGATGCGGACCAGCGCCTCGACCCGGCGGTCGAGGTTGCGGTGCATCATGTCAGCGGAGCCGATCCAGATCTCGCTGCCGGGGTCGCTGCCCTCACCAAACGCGTAGATCCGGGAGTGCTCCAGGAACCGGCCCAGGATGCTGCGGACCCGGATGGTCTCCGACAGGCCGGGTATTCCGGGGCGCACTCCGCAGATGCTGCGCACCCACAGATCCACTGGCACCCCCGCGATCGAGGCACGGTACAGCGCGTCGATGATCGCCTCGTCGATGATGGCGTTGCACTTGAACTGGATCCTGGCGGGATCGCCGCGTAGGTGGCGGGCTTGCTGCTCCTCGATCCTCTCCACCAGGCCCGCGCGCAGCGCCGCGGGAGCGACCAGGAGCCGCCGGTAGGTGCTCTGCCGGGTGTACCCGGTGAGGTGGTTGAACAGGTCGGTGACGTCCTCCCCGACGGTGCGCTCGGCGGTCAGCAGGCCGAAGTCTTCGTACAGCCGGGCGGTCGTCGGGTGGTAGTTGCCGGTCCCGATATGGCAGTAGCGCCGCAGCGATCCGTCCGGTTCCTGCCGGACCACCAGGGCCATCTTGCAGTGGGTCTTCAGGCCGACGATCCCGTACACCACGTGGCAGCCCGCTTCCTCCAGCTTGCGGGCCCAGCTGATGTTGGCGCGCTCGTCGAACCTCGCCTTGAGTTCCACGACCACCACCACCTGCTTGCCGGCCTCGGCCGCGTCGATGAGCGCGTCCACGATCGGGGAGGTGTCGCTGGTCCGGTACAGGGTTTGCTTGATCGCCAGGACCCCGGGGTCGGCCGCGGCGGCCTCGATCAGCCGTTCCACCGTGGCGGTGAACGAGTCGTAGGGGTGGTGGACGAGGACGTCCTGCCGGGCCAGCGTGGTGAAGATGTCGGTGTCCTGCGGCAGGGCGGACTCCGACGGCACCAATGGCGGGTACTTGAGCTGCGGCAGGTCCTCGTCGGCGATCACGCTCAGGCCCGACAGGTCCAGCGGCCCGGGCAGGTGGTAGACCGCGCGGTGATCGACGCCCAGTTCGGTGACCAGCTTGTCGAGCACGTCGCTGGACATGCTGTCCTCAACCTCGAGCCGGACGGCCGGCTCGAAGCGGCGCCTTTGCAACTCCCGTTCCAGGGACTGCATCAGGTCCTCGGTGACGTCCTCGTCGACCTCGAGGTCGCGGGTGCGGGTGACCCGGAACACGTGGTGCTCCAGGATGTCCAGGCCGGCGAACAACTCGGTGAGGTGCGCGGCGATCACGTCCTCCAGCGGCACGAACCGGCGCTTGGCCACGGTGAGGAACCTGGGCAGTAGCGGCGGCACCTTGACCCTGGCGAACATGGTCGCGCCGGTGCGGGCGTCGGCGATCATCACGGCCAGGCTGAGGGACAGGCCGGAGATGTAGGGGAACGGGTGCGCCGGGTCGACCAGCAGCGGGGTCAGCACCGGGTAGATCCGCTCGCGGAACAGCTGGTGCAGGTCCTCCTGCTCGCCCTGGGAAAGTTCCTTCCAGCGCAGGACCTCGATGCCCTGGTCGGCCAGCGCGGGCTGTGCCAGGTTGCGGAAGCACTCGGCGTGCCGGAGGCTGAGCTCCCGCGCCGTTTCCAGCGTGTTGGCGAGGATCTGCCCGGGTTCCAGTCCGCTGGCCCCTTCGACCGGCAGCCCGGTGGCCATGCGCCTGATCCGGCCCGCGACCCGTACCATGAAGAACTCGTCCAGGTTGCTGGCGAAGATCGAAAGGAACCTGACCTGCTCCAGCAGCGGCACGCGCTCGTCCTCGGCCAGTTCGAGAACCCGTTGGTTGAAGCGCAGCCAGCTTTCCTCGCGGTCCAGGTACCGCCCGGAGGGCAGTTCCACCGGCTCGTTGCCCGCCGCCGTGCCTGGCGCCGCCTCGGTCGGCCATCTGTGCCCGCTGTGCCGCAACCCGGCCTGTTCGATACTCACGCCTTCATTGTCCCCAGTGGCCAGATCCCCACAACTTCCGGGATCAAGCCCGGCCGATCGCCAGATCCGGCTGACCGCCGACTGGCTCATGCCGGTGGCCGCCGCCATCGTCCGCGTGGTCCAGCGATCCCGTCCGGCGGGCGGCCGCTCGCGCAGGGTGCGGTCGATCAGCTCGCGCACCTGCTGCGGCGTGATCTTCCTGGGCGTGCCCGGACGGGGCCTGTCGTTCAGCCCGCCCAGCCGGTCCGCGGCGAACCGCCCGCGCCATTTGGCGGCCGTGGCCCTGGCCACCCCCGTCCGGGCGGCGATGGCCGCGTCCGTGCCGCCGTCCGCGGCGGACAGGACGATCGCCGCGCGCACGGCCAGCCTGTGCCGCCCGGCCTGCGCCGCCCATTGCGCCAGCTGGTCCCGTTCGCCGGCGCTGAGGACCAGGGGCGGCCGTGACTGGATCACCACGGGCCAAGCCTAGCCCACAAGAAAGCTTTTTCTGACTCAACGGCACGGGGACCGGCGGGCGGAAAAGCTGGTGGCCTACCCCAGCGACTGGCGCAGCGCGATCACCCGGTTGACGGCGGCCAGGAACGTCGGGCCGTCGAGGGTCCCGTTGGTGTAGTCCGCGGCCAGCTCGGCGCTGGCTGCCTGCCCTTGGCTGACGTCTTGCGCGGCGCAGAGGATCAAGTCCATGCCGGCCAGCGCCGCGCGAAACGCGCGGTGCTGGGTTGAACCGAAGGGGTTGAGCGCTCCGGCCTCCAGGGCGTCGGTGATCGTGACCCCGGTGAAGTGCAGCCGGCCTCGCAGCTCGCCCTGCACGACGTTGGGTGAAAGCCCGGCGGGCCGGGCCCCCAGCGCCGGGTAGATCGCCCACGAGACCATGATCAGCTTGACTCCGGCCTGGATCGCGGCGGCGAACGGGACCTCATCGTCGGTGCGCAGGGTGTTCAGCGACAGGTTGAGCGTGACCGGCCCGACGTCGGTGTTCTGGCTGGCCGAGGCCGCGCCGAGGCCGGGGAAGTGCTTGGCCGTGGCCGCCACCCCGCCCGCCTGCTGAGCTTTGATCATCCTGCTGCCCAGATCCGACACGACGTTCGGGTCCATGCTGTAGGAGCGGCCGTACTGGTCGTCGAAGCCCCCCGCCTGCCGGTAGACATCCAGCACCGGGGCCAGGTTGACGTTCATGCCCACGCCGCGCAGGTTACCCGCGGCGCCCTGGCCCGCGTCGGTGGCGAGGTTTTCCGCCTGCGGCAGCGAACTGGCGCCGATCTGCTTCTCCGACAGGTAGGGACGCCCTGGCAGACGGCGGACCTCCCCGCCCTCCTGGTCGGTCATCAGCAGCAGCGGGGCCTGCACCGGGTTCTGCGAGCTGGCGTTGGCTTGGTCAAGCTGCTTGATGACGCCCGCGATCTGCGTCTCGCTGGAGATGTTCTGCCCGAAGAAGATCACCCCGGCGGCTTCGCCGTGCTCGATCAGCGAGATCAAGCTGGCCGGCGGGGTCAGGCCCGAGTAACTGTAGATCACCCGCTGGCCGGCCAGCTGTTGCGTCGACAGGCTCGCCAGATCGACCGGCGCCACCGACCGGCGCGCGGCAGCCGGCCAACCCGGGGCAGCCGGCCAGCCGGATGCCGTCGCCATCGCCGGTATGACGGCGGCCAGCGCCACGGCCAGCCCTCCAGCCGTCAGCCATTTCCCTCGGATCCGCATGTGACGCCACCCTTTGCCCAAAACAGTCCCGCGGCGCAGGCCCTGGACCCCAGCTAACACCGCCGGCGGATCGGGCGTAGGCCTAAAGCCGCATCGGCGGGAGCGATGGCAGCGGCGCCGGCGGTCGCGGCGCTAGGGCTCGCGGCGGCAGTGGGCGTCGATGTCCTCGCGGCTGGGCAGCTTCACCCGCGCGCCGCGGCCCAGCGAGGCGGCCAGTTCGGCCTCGGCCCGCTCCACCCTGAGCCAGTCGGCGTAGCTCACCGGTACCACCCGCCGGCCGGCCAGCAGCGACTCGATCGACCCCTGAGCCGCAGGGTGCCCGGCCGATGCGCCGCCTGGGCACAGGTCGGCCAGCAGGGAGCGGACGGTCTGCGCCGCGTCGGACTTATTGGTGCCGATGACCCCGGTCGGGCCGCGCTTGAGCCACCCGGCCACGTATTCCCCCGGCAGCGGGAGGCCGTCGGCCCCCAGGACCCGGCCCTCGGCGTTCGGCACGGTATAGCTGCGCTCGTCGAACGGGACACCGGGCAGCGGCACGCTCTGGTAACCCACGCTGCGCAGCACCATCTGCGCCGGGATCAGCTCCAGTTCCCCCGTCCCGGTCAGCTTGCCGTTCTCGTCGAGCCTGGTGCGCTCGACGGTCAGCCCGCTGACCTGCCCGGTGCCTTCCACCCGCACCGGCCGCAGCCAGAACCGTACGACCAGCCGCCGTGCGTGCCCGGCGGGCTCGCGCGCCGCCCAGCCGCCGATCACGGCCAGATTGCCGCGCACCCGGCGGTCGGACTCGGCCAGCGCCGCGCTGCCGCCGGTGGCGTCGAACGCGCCGGGGTCCGCCTCGCCCGCGCCGACCACGATGTCGACGCCGGTGAGCTCCCCCAGCTCACGCAGTTCCTTGGTGGTGAACTTGGCCTGCGCCGGACCACGACGCCCGATCACGTGGACCTCGCGGACCTTGCTGGCCATGAGCGCTTCCAGCACCGGCTGCGACACGTCGGTGCGGCGCAGCTCCTCCGGGTCCCGGACCAGGATCCGGGCCACGTCCACGGCGACGTTGCCCACCCCGACCACGGCTACCGACTCGGCGTCCAGGGTGAACGAGCCGGCGTCGGTGTCCGGGTGGCCGCAGTACCAGTTGACGAAGTCGGTCGCCGCGTAACTGCCGGGCAGGTCCTCGCCCTCGACGCCCATCCGCCGGTCCCGCATCGCACCCGTCGCGTAGACCACCGCGTCGTAGCAGCCGAGCAGGTCCTCGCGGGTGACCTCGCCGCCGAGCCGCACCCCGCCCAGGAAGCGCACCTGGTCGTGCTCCAGGACGCCGCGCAGGTATTCGGCGATCGACTTGATGGACGGGTGGTCGGGGGCGACGCCGTAGCGGACCAGGCCGTAGGGGGTCGGCAGGCGGTCGAGCACGTCGACGGTCACCTGGCACGGCGGATCCAGCGCGGCCGCCTGCTTGACCAGCGCCTCAGCGGTGTAGAGCCCGGCCGGGCCGGAGCCAACGACCGCGACGGACAAGGTGGTCATCCGGGAGAACTCCGAACTGTCAGGCTTGCGGCTGCTGCGCAAGCTCCGGCGTCAGCCGCGCCACCGCCTCGGTGATCCGGCGGGCGAGGTGCTGGGGAACGAGCCCGGCGTCTTCCAGGATCTCCTCGCGCTTGGCGTGGGCCAGGAACTCTTGCGGCAGGCCGAAAGTCTGGACGGGGGTGCTCACGCCGGCCGCGCGCAGCAGGCGGCACACCGCGTCGCCGAACCCGCCGGCCAGGCCGTTGTCTTCGACGGTGACCACGAGCCGGTACGCGCCGGCCGCCCCGGCCAGCGCCGGGTCCACCGGCTTGACCCAGCGCGGG
>Ga0318560_10000677_pt1 | contig 10547 bp, 8 predicted proteins | sample GRESIP065b5f22_FD_202537 | JGI IMG/M metagenome (GOLD analysis project Ga0318560, IMG submission 202537) | Tropical soil microbial communities from Luquillo Experimental Forest, Puerto Rico - GRE.SIPMG.065b5f22 | ecosystem: Environmental > Terrestrial > Soil > Tropical forest > Bulk soil... | reverse complement strand
CTGCCAGGAGAACGAGCCGGGCGCCAGGTGCCACTGGGCCATCAGCCCGTACAGGCCGGCGGTGAACAGCCGGGCCGCCAGCGCCGGGTCGGTGCCTGCGGGCCATTCCCCGGCCTGGACCCCGGCCGTGAACAGGCCCTCCAGCTGCTCGTGGGTGCGCGTGTCAGCGGCCCGGACGGCTGCCGCGATCGCGGGCTCGTGGGCGGCCAGCGCCCGGGCCTCCATCAGCACCCGGCAGGTCTCGGTCTCCGCCAGCACGTGCCCGGCGACCGCGGCCGCCACCGCATGCAGCACCCGCCGTGGCGAGCGGCGTCCGGCGTCGGGAAGCGCGGCGATGGCCGCGTTCATCCGGTCGGCCAGGCCGCAGTCCCACTCCTCGTGCAGCGCGATAAACAGCGCCTGCTTGCTGTCGAAATACAGGTAAGGGGTGCCCTTGGACACCCCGGCCTGCGCGGCGACGTCGGCCATGGTAGTGGCGTGGTACCCGGTCCGGGCGAAGCAGGCCAGCGCCGCGGCGACGATCTGGTCGCGCCGGGCCGCCCGCGTCGCTTCAGCGATCTTGGGCATGCTGGGCCGCCTGTCCCAGGGCCCGGCGCCCAGTCCGCGCCGCCATCACATATTCCAGGCCGTACCCGGCGGCCAGGATCACCACGAACACCACTGCCTCCACGCTCACCCGATACCAGGACAGGCTAGCCCAGGGGGCCAGCGCGGCGGCGAAGCCGAGCACCGCGGCCAGCGCCCAGCCGGGCCCGGTGACCGCACAGTGCGTCTCCCGGCAGTGCCAGAAGTTCGCCAGGCAGTAGGTGCCCGCGACCGCCACCCAGGCGCTGGCGATCGCCACCCCGGCGCGCCCGCCCACGACGGCCGCGGCGGCGAACAACGCCACCGTCACCACCACCCCGGCGACGCCACGGACGGCCGGCTCCACGGCGCGGCGGTAACGCTCGGCCACGCTCCTGCCGGTCATCCTCCCTCCCGGGCAGCCAGATCACTGGTCCTGGCGAGCCGCCGATCCGGACCGGTACGCGAGCGGTGCCAGCAAAAGAACAGCCAGGCGATCCCCGCCGGGGGGCACGCGACCAGCAGCACGCACAGCAGGCACAGATCCGCCCCGGCGAACATCCAGGGCGCCGCCTGCTCCATGGCCGCGGCTGGCGGGGCGGGCAGGTCTGCGGTCAGCTGGTCCAGCTGCTGCCAGGTGCGCGCGGCGTAGGCAGCGCCCAGCCGCTGATCGTGTTCGTCCGCGGTCAGCCTGCCCTCGGCCAGCGCCGCGTTGAGCAGGCCGACGGCAGTGTCACGGTCGGCATCCGATGCCAGCGTCTGCGGCCCGCCAGCCGCAGGCCAGGCAGGGGCGCCCTGGGTCTCTTGAGTGCTCAACGCTCCTCCTTCCCCCGTGGCCACGGCCGGGCCTGGACGGGATCCCGGCAGGCCACGATCCTCAGCCTAGATCTAAATGACTGACCACCCAGTCATTTTAGCACCCGGGACACGGAGGTCAAGCTGGGCGGCCCGATCGGGAACACACGGAGTGCGCGGCAGCCGAGGCGCGATCCACAGCATCCCCACGACCGCTGACGCGAGGCTAACTCGCTTGACGCCGCCATCAGCCAGCCGGCAGCGTTTTGCTGTGACGGCCTTCGCTGTGCCGAGGTATCTGGTCGAAACCGCGCGGCGCGACAAGGGCGTGCGCGATTGGATCGCCGATCTTCCAGAGATCGTGTCCGGCGTCGCTGGCCGATGGTCGCTGCGGGTCGGCGAGCCGTTTCAGCCGGGCGGGCAGTGCTCGTGGACGGCTCCGGTCACCGATCCAGCCGGGGCCGCCCGGGTGCTCAAGGTCGGGTTCCGCTTTCCCGGCGGCGACGAGCGGGACGAGGCAGCCGGGCTGCGGTGCTGGGACGGCAACGGCGCCGTATGCCTTTATGCCGCTCATGAGAGTGAGTCAGCGTATGCGCTGCTGCTGGGAGCGGTGCGTGCCCGGCACCTCGCTGGGCCGGGTGCTGCCCGAGTCCGAGCAGGACCTGGTGGTGGCCGGGCTGCTGCGCCAGTTGTGGGCTCGGCCGCACGGGGCATACCCGTTCCGTCCTTTGGCGCAGATGTGCGCGGTGTGGGCGGAGGAGTTCGAGCAGGACTACGCGGCCGCTGGCGCGGCGGGCAGGATCGACCCGGGGCTGGCCAGGGCCGGGATCGCGTTGTTCCGCGCCCTGCCGGGCACCGCGGAGGACCAGATGCTGCTGTCCATGGACCTGCACGGTGACAACATTCTCGCCGCCCAGCGGGCCCCGTGGCTGGTCATCGACCCCAAGCCCTACGTCGGGGACCCCGCCTACGACGTTCTGCAGCACATGCTGAACTGCGAGGACCGGCTGGCCGCGGACCCGGCCGCGCTGGCAACACGGATGGCCGGGCTGGCCGGGGTCGACGCTGGCCGGGTTCGGTTGTGGCTATTCGCTCGTAGTGTGCAGGAGTCGACGTGCTCACCGCTCATGCGTCAGGTGGCCGGGCAGCTCGCGCCCCCATGACCTGCTGGCAGCGAAGTGCCGGGAGTGCACGGCCGGCGGGGGTGGCGGGGTGGCTTTGGGTGGTGCGGATCGATATGTGCTTGCCCGCGCCGGTGGGCCCGGCGCAGCTGAGATTCCGATGACATACCGGAGGCGGCCGGCGAGCGGGTCAGCGGATGTCGTTGAGCGGCTAGTGGGCTGTCCACGAACGTTCGCCGTGTCGGTTAAGCGGCTTTGGTCTTGGGCCGGCCCCAGCGTTGCTGTCGTTCGCTGCGGACGCGGGCTCGTTCGCGGCGCTGGGCGGCCAGGACGTCGGGGTGGCGGGCGTTGGCGTTGCGCCAGCGCAGGTAGCCCTGCAGCTTGCGGGCCAGCACGGTGTGATTGGCGTGGTCAGAGCCGCCCATGACAAAGGTGCGTACCGGCCCGAACTGCGCCTCAATCGGGTTGGCCCAGGAGGCGCTGACGGGCGTGAAGCACAGCTCGACGTTGGCGCGCGCCGCCCAGCGGCGGATGGCCGGGGTCTTGTTGGCCGACAGGTTGTCCAAGATGACGAACAGCCGGTAGCCGCCGGGGCGGGCGGCGCGGATGGACTTGAGCGCGGCCAGGGTATGGTCGCCGCCCTTGCGCTCGCGCGTCACGCCCCACAGCTGGTCATCGCCCAGGCAGTAGCAGCCGTGGAAGTGGCGGATGCCGCGGGTGCGGTGATAGGTCGCCGGCAGCCGGGCAGGCCTGTTCCGCGGCGCCCACGAGCTGCCGTGGACCGGGCGGATCGACAGCGGCCCGAACTGGTCGAACGCGAAGCAGCGGTCCGCGTACTTGCTGGTCACGTGCTCGATCCGGTCCAGCTTGGCGTCCCGGTCCGGGCCGGCGGACTCCTTCCAGGTCCTTGTCCTCTGGAAGCTGATGCCGCGGGCGTGCAGGATCTGCCGCAGCCGCTCGCGCCCCACCCGGACCGGCCGCCCGGGGCGGCTCGCTAAATACGCCGCCAGCTTGCGCAGGCTCCAGCAGGTGAACGGCAAGCCCAGCTTCTCCGGCCGGGTGGCGGCCGCCGCGACGATCACAGCGAAGTCGTCGTCACTGATCCGGCGGGGACGGCCTCCCGCCCACCGAGGGTCCAGCGCGGCCAGCCCCCTGGCGTTGAACAGGTGGATCACGTCGCGGACGGTGTCCTCATCGGCGGCGACCAGCCGCGCGACCGCGCTGACCGGGGTACCGGACGCCGACGCCATGATGATCATCGCCCGGCGCACCCGCACGGACCCGTGCTTTCCCCGCCGCACGATCTGCTGCAGCCGGCTGCCCTCCTGATCGGTCAGCCGCCGCGCACGAACCGGCTCAGCCATTCCCGCCTCCCAGCACCCGAATCCGTCATCACAAGATCGAGTGTGGAAGCAGGCACCCCAGCCTGTCAGCCGACCCGGTGAACGTATGTGGTCAGCGCACTAGCTGGGCGAGTCAGGCTGGCGCTGGAAGCAGCTGACCTGGACGCCTACGCGGAACTGCTGGACCCGGGCCTGCGGTGCGGGCCGCCCGGCGACCGGTGCCACCATGCCAGGACCGGGCACAGGTCCTGGCCTGGTACCAGCGCGGCCGGTGCCCGCGCCCGTGTGACCGAGACGCTGGTGTCGGGGAACCGGATCCTGGTCGGCCTGAGGGTGACCGGCCGCCCGGCCACCGGCGCGGGAGATGAAACGGACCGCTGGCAGGTGCTAACCGCGTGCGGCGGGCCGGGTCGTCGCAATCGCCGGTTCGAAGATTGGGGCGGCGCGGCCGCCTCTGCCGGGCTGGCGCCCGGGCGGCCGTCGGCCATGACGTGGGCGGAGCCGCGGCCTCGGCTGGCCGATGACCGGATCGAGCTGAGGCTGCCCGAGCCTGCCGATGCAAGCGTTCTGCATGACTATTGCCCTCCGGCCGGGCGGCCTGGACGCGAGATGGGTACCGCTGCCCGGCGCAAGCCTGGCTGAGTGCCGGGCACTGATCGGCGACTGGCTGGCCGGATGGAACAACCAGCGCAGCTTCCACGGCCCGGCCCTGATCATCATCTCCGCCGGGGAGTCGGCGCTGGTCGGCTAAGTCGGGCTCGGCGACCGCGGCGACCGGGTTGTCGAGCTTGTCTACAGGATCGCCCTCACCGCCGCGGCCGCGGCTACGCCACCAGGGCCGCCCAGCTGACCGCTCAGTTGCTGCTGCACGAACAGAACGCCAGCATGGCCGAGCTGCGTGTCGGCGCCGGCAACACCGCCAGCCAGCGGGTCGCCGCCGCAGCCGGCTTCACCCCGGCCAGACCATCCAGTCACACGCGCCCGCCGCCGGGAAACCTACGACGACCTTCGCTTCGTCTTCCGCCGGCACTGACCAGCTGCCAAGGGCAGACAGGGGCGCGCCCGACCGCGCGGTCGGCTGGCGGAAGCCCGACCCAGGCGAGGTTGCGGTGGCCTCCGCGGCCGGATGGACTCACGCGCAGGCCAGCTGGCGCAGCCACCGGCGTGCCATCCCGGGCCAGGTGAAGCGCAGAATCTGGATCTGCGTCAGGCCAGGCCGTGCCATCAGCGCCAGCCCTTCGCGGTGCCGGTCAGCGTGCGAGGTCCACGCCCACCGGATTGGATGTTCGGGGTCCCGCAACGCTGACAGGCCCTGCGGCCGGTGGGTGCCGGCCGGGCGGTGGCGCACTTCGACCTTCGCCGTCCGCCAAAGTACCCGCCACAGCACCAGGACCTTGGGATAGTCGAGGAAGACGACGGTATCGGCGGCAGTGTAGACCAGCTCGTCGGCATAATACGGCGCGCCATCCAGGATCCAGCACGGCCGGGCAGCCATGTCCGCGACCGCTGACAGGTAGCCAGGCGAGCCCTCGACCCCCAGCCCATCTCTTTCCACCAGCGGCAGCCCGGTCCGGCCAGCTAGCTGACGGGCCAGCGTAGACTTCCCGCTCCCAGCGCAGCCGATGACCACCACTCGCTCCACGGCAACCACTGTGCCCTACCAGCCGGTCCACCCGGCCGCGCTCCCGCCCGGGCCGGCAGCCCCTCTGCACCGCCGCGGAGGCAAGGCGGTGCGCAACAGGCAGAAGCAGGCTTCGCGGCGACCCGGGCCATGCCATGACTATAAATGCCGGCCCGCGCGGCGGTAAGGACTAGTTCCCGCATCCTCATCTGTCGCTGACCGCGTTGGGCTCCGGAGAGCGCGATCGGGTGCCCGTCACGGCCGGTAGCGGTCACCGACCCCAGAATGGTCCCCTAGTGTCGCGCATCAGGCGGAGCCGATGTGTCGCGCATCTGTGGAGCGAGGCACACTCCAGCAGCACTTCGTGATCTTGCGCAAGAGCCTGCGGCGCTAAGGCTTAGCGAATGTGATCACGACGCGAACTGTCGCGGCGGGGCCTGACTGCTTGGCGGCAACGACCGTCCAGGCGCCCGCGCGCTGGGCGGGAAGAAAAGGAAACAGCTCGGAGCAGACATCCTGCGGGCCCCGGAGCCTGCACACGCCTGACTGGCGGGATGAGCTGAGGATGCTAGGGAAGACCGCTCCGTACCAGGTGCGGATGCTCACGGCCACATCGACGGAAGCCGGGGCTGAGACGCTGACATCGAATGCATACCGGGCAGGATCCGGCGCGGTGATCACGTACTGGGCCGAGGAGCGACCGCCTGACATGGCCAGGTTCGCCGCCTGCGGTCTTCCGATGACGGCCGCAGCCCCCGCGGGCTCCCGCTGGTGGTTGCCGGTGTTGCTGCTGCCCGTGCAGGCAGCGCTGGCGATCGCGAGCAGGCTGCACGTGGCGAAGCAGGCGAGGTTGTGCCTCACGGCGACAGCGTAGCGACCCACCGGCAGTTCGTAATCATGTGGGCGTGCGGGCTCGTCGCCGGTAGTGGCAGGCGGGGGCGGAGGCCTGGTGACCGCGTCACGTCGGCGGCGTCCAGTTTCACCTCGCGCGTGGAGATCACTGGCCGCCAGGCCGTGCTCTTCGCTCAAGCCCGGGCAAGACCCGAACGCTGGCGGCCGGCCGTGATGTGCCCAGACGGCGTGATTATGCCCGTCCGGCCTTGCGGGCGTGCTCCACATATGGTGCGAACTGCGCGTGGATCGCGGTGGCGTTTGTGCGTCCGGGCCGGTTTCATAGTCTGTCCGCGAAGGCGAACGGCACGGTGTCATCCGCCAGGCCGCCGGTCAGGTCGTCCTCCAGCGCGACGGTTACCTTCTAAACCGTCTCAGCCTGCGCCCTTGCAATAATGCCTTGCACCCTACCCCGGGCTGGCGCGATCCCGCCGGACTGCAACGCCGCAGATCAGGTATAGCACCGGAAGGGTTCAGCCTCCAGGCCTCAGCGAGCCATTCCGGCGCTTGGCCAGTGCGGGCCAGCCCAGAGCACAACCGAGACGTAATATGGGGCACACATCTTAAGGTAGTGAGGGATTAGGACGACCAAGCTACAGGAAGCAGCGTATAACGCGCAGTTGGCAGCGGGGTTGCCGGTCAGCGAGCTAGCCCGCGCGGTGCTGGTCAAGGATGACGGCATGATAAATTATCGATGCTGTTCAAGTTACATCCAGGCCATCCAGCGGATGGACTGGTTCATGGCTGCGTTCCCGGCCTACACCGGCCCGGTAACCGTGGTGGGCGGAAAGGGAGGCAGCCACGCTGACGCTGTTCAGCGCCGGATCAAGATCGGCGCGAACAGCCGGTATAACGTCAGTGAATGCGAACAGGCATGCTTGCATGAATTGGCGCACATCGTGACCCCTGATTACGGGCCGGGCAAGGAGCTGCGCGAGCCTGTGCGCGGCAGGGATAGCAGCAAGGGTCATCATCACGCATGGCGTGTCAACTTTGTTCTGATTGTGAGAAAGACGCTCGGAAAGCAGGCAGCGCTACGGCTGCGATATGAATTTGGCCAGTGGGGGCTACCTACAAGCAAGTAAACGATTTGTCCCGGTAGTGCTGCGGTAGACGAGCCGGTGGCGCGCCCCGCGGGGCGTGCACCGTAGCAGAAGGCCAACCTGCATGTTCATCCATGGCCGTCGAACATGGCAACATCCTCATCTGCCGCAGAGCGGTTCAGTGTCGCCAGGAACAGGCTTACCGGTGCAGTACCGGGATCGCGGTGTTCTGAGCGTTCCGCGATACGTTCGACCCGAGCCGCCGACCGCTCGAGGTCGTTGATGAAGCACAGCATTTCACCCGGTGCCATGTTCAGGTGCCCTCGAGCGCCTCACGTGCCGCTCGATGACCGGCCTCGACGGCCCCTTCCATATACCCGCTCCAAGCGTTCGCGGTCTCGGTCGCGGCCCACTTGATCGGGCCGATCGGCTTGCTCAGTGCTGCGCCGAAGTGGAGCAGGCCGCACGGTCCCATGTTCGAGTTGTAGCAGCCCCGGATCCATTCGCGGTCGGCCCATCCCCGTTCGACGATGCGTTGCGGCTCCGCGGCGCGCCGACCGAAGTGACGCCCGAGTTCCGCACGTAGTGCCCTGTGCCGCTGTTCGGTCGGCCACCGCCCGGCTACCCGCGCCGACTCCCCCTCAAGAAAGGCGAGGATGATGCCAGGCCCGCCAGCCTCGTCGGGCAGGCAGCTGTCGTTGGACATCCGGGCCGGCCCAACCTCGGAGATGAGTTGCGCGTTCAAGCCGTCGGGACGCCAGAAAGGCTCGTCGTAGATCGCGAACATCTTGTGCGCCGAGGCGTTCGGCAGTCGTTGGGTTAGCTGGTCCCGCACTCCGGGTAGCGGGGGATCGTACATGATCCGCCCCGCCAGCGCGGGCGACAAGGCCACGATGACCTGGCGTCCGGCGGCCACCAGGCCACCCCGGCAGGTGATGGTGACCCGGTCATCGGTGTAGTCGATCGTGAGCACAGGCGAGTCAAGCAGAACGCGGCCTCCCAGCGCTGCGGCCAGCCGGAGCGGGATCTGCGAGGTCCCGCCGACGAAGCGCTTGGTCTGCGCTCCGCCCTCAGACTCCGCCAGCAGATCCGCGGTTACACCGCAGACCGCCACGTTGAGCAGCAGGCACAGCAACGACACCTCGACCGTGGGAACCGCCAGAATCCCGACCGTGCAGATCTCCAGCAAAGTACGCGCCACCCGAGACAGGCCCTGGCTGTCATACCACTGGCCCACAGTCACCCGGTCCCAGGCGTCGGCTTCCGGCGCAAGCCAGGGCGTGTCGACGGGCACGGTCTCCGCCATCTGATCGAGCTTGCGGAGCACACGCTCGACCCCGCTCAGCTCGTCCGCGTACTTCGCGTAGAAGGCCTGCTCCCGCAGCACCTCCCCGGCGAACTCGTACGACGTCTCGCCGTCCTCGAACTGCGGATAGATTCCGACCCCGAGCTCCGAGGCCAGCGCCTCCATCCGGTGATGCGCGTCGCCGATCCACTGGGCGCCAAGTTCGAGGGGCACGCCCTCGACATCCTCGGTCAGAATACGGCCGCCGACCCGCCGGTCAGCCTCCAAGATCAGCGGCTCATACCCAGCGTTAAGCACGTCGCGCGCAGCGATCAGCCCCGATAGTCCGGCTCCAACGATGATCACATCAGCTTCGCGCGCCATGATCGCTCCCCAGGGCCCTGCTCGGGTTGCTAGATCCGATGTGCCGTGACTCGAAACCTAACCCACACGGCCAATGGCGCCTGGCCACAGGTTCCGCTTCCTCCGTTTACGATCGGCTTGGCCGGTCGACGACCCGGTCAGCTGGATCACGCTGCACCTGGTCGGCTCGGGCAGGAAAGGCATGGGCTTGCGCTGCCAGCGTTGCACGCACTGACAACGAAACAGGCGGCTGAACGCCGCCGGCCGTAGTGGGAACTACTGGGCGCTACCGGGTTTCCCGATCTGGTTGGCTCCATGTTTGGCTCCCCGGGGACAGAAGCGCGAACATACGTCCTATTTTGTGGCCGACGCTGAGCCACATCCAGCCACATAAGGCTACGTCAGCCGACACAGCCTGCGCCGCGGCACTTCGCGAAGGAGTAACTGCTCGCAGGCAGTGAATCTACATAATGAAGATAGTTTCGAAAAAGATTGGTTACCTGCACTGTTACGGCAGCTGTAGTTCGTGACCGTGAGGTTCTTGGTTCAGGTCAGACAGGATGACCGCATAGAGGTGCGGCTGCCGCGATCATGACGGGTTGTGAGACACGATCAGGACGCGGCAGTCGCTGCCGCCACGGTAGCGGATGATGCCAGGTCCGCGCTGCTGGCGGACTTGCTGGGGCGGGTAGCCGGGTGCTTTCCCCGGCGGGAGACCCGGCAGTCCTGCGGCCAGATGGTGCGCGGGCTGCTGATGGAGCTGGAGGATCACAACTGCTGGACGATCGCCGAGGCGGCCGGGCACCGCGGGCCGCACCGGCTGCAGCACTTGCTGTCCCGTGCGGTCTGGGATGACCAGCGCGTTGTGGACATCGCGTCGGCGTGGGCGGCGGGGCATCTCGATGACGGGGATGCGGTGCTGATCGTGGACGAGACGGCCGATGAGAAGTCCTCGGCCGATGCGGCCGGCGCGGCCCGCCAGTACAGCGGCACGGCAGGTGGTGTGGCGCTGTGCCAGGTGGCGGTGACCGTGACCTATGCCAGCGGCCGCGGGCATGCGCTGATCGGCCGGGCGTTGTACCTGCCCGAAGGGTGTGCCGCCGATGAGGAGCACCGCGAGCTGGCCGGCGTGCCGGAGGAGTTGATGTTCGCCACCAAGCCGCAGCTGGCCGGCGCCCTGCTGGACCGCGCGCAGTCGCTGGGGATCCGCGCCGCCTTCGTGGCCGGCGATGAAGTGTACGGCGGCCGCGAGCTGCGCCGCGGCATCCGCCAGCGCGGGATGGGCTATGTGCTGGCGGTCCGCGCCAACCACACGATTACTACGGGCTCGGGCCGCACCGTGACAGCCGCCGGCGCTGCCCGCATGATTCCCGCCCGCGCCTGGCATCGGATGCGTACCGGTTCGGGGACCAAGGGCACCCGTCACTACGACTGGGCGATGCTGGAGGTGACCAGCGACGATACTCCCGATGGGCAGCCTGACGGCCACAGCGTGCTGCTGGCCCGGCGGCACCGCTATAC
>Ga0318560_10000672_pt1 | contig 10559 bp, 13 predicted proteins | sample GRESIP065b5f22_FD_202537 | JGI IMG/M metagenome (GOLD analysis project Ga0318560, IMG submission 202537) | Tropical soil microbial communities from Luquillo Experimental Forest, Puerto Rico - GRE.SIPMG.065b5f22 | ecosystem: Environmental > Terrestrial > Soil > Tropical forest > Bulk soil... | reverse complement strand
ATCTTGGCGTAGCCCATGACTTTGGGGGTGCCAAGGGCCGCGAGGGTTATACCTGCAATGATGTCAGACCCGAGGCGAGCCATGTCCAAGGGAGCAAGCCCTGGAAAAAAGGAAGCGAGGAACGCGGCTCGCCGTTCCGTGAACCCTTGGAGGCGGGACGAGCAGCCGACAATCACACTTGCATCCTTCAGGCTTTTTTGAGCAAGCGCGTAATCCAAACGAGAATCACTGCTCCGCCGAATGCAACAATGATTGATCCGATCATTCCGCCGCCATGCCAGATTCCCAGCTTGCCGAAGATCCATCCTCCGAGAACCCCGCCCAAGATGCCGAGAACAATGTCGACCACTACCCCGTAGCCGCCACCCTTCATAACTTGGCCCGCTAGCCAACCCGCGATTAGTCCGACCACAGCGAGAAATCCCATGTCTGTCCTCCTTACGTTCAGCGACGCACTCTTCGATTGCAGCTTGGAGCCAGCCGTTAGATTCAAGGAACTCACCAAATTGGCCCGTCAGTGCACCAGTTCGACAAGCTCCGGCACAAACGCCGTCACGGAATCCCTTGGACGAGTCTCCCTGTGTCCTGACCTTCGGTTACGTGGGTGAGACTGTATGCCCAGCGGTGACTAACGCAACTAGGGTTATCCCTTGGTTGAGAAGGGTTGTGCTATACGTCCTTAGCGCGCGTCACCGTGACAAGTCGCGCCAAAGCAGTTTTTACGGCGAGCTGATCCAGGCTCCCTTCTGTCTCACAGTTGACATTGTCCCAAAGTCACTCGACATGCGTCGGACAGGTGGCCCGTTTGAAGACAACTAAGGTCCGCAGGTCCTGCGTTTCGCTAGAAGAAACACGGGATGGCGAGGAGCAAAATCGCCTGATGGATACGTTTTCGTAGTCAGTCTTGAGCAGCGTAGCGCTTTGGACCTCGACGGTGTCTGAGTTGATTTGTTTTCCTCTTTCGGCTACTGGAAGCACCTCTTGCAGAACATCAGAAACACCCTTCGACGACATAGGTGGAATTGGGGTCTGCAACTCAACGAGCGCTTGTGCAGGTGCAATCAACAATTGGCAAGCGATGCGATCTGGACCGTAGTCGACTGTCAGCGTGATGCCGCTGCGTACGGCGAAACGCTCCATGGTTGGGTTGCCGTACAGTTTGTGAAGCCCCTCCTCGCCGGGTGCCGAGACGTCGACCGGGGCGCTGGTGAGTAGGCATCCAAGAAAAATTGTTGCCGTTGCAACTGGAAGTCTCATAGCGATGTGCCTTTCTACAGCCACGAGGAATCTGCAATTAGTGGTTTCGAATTCTTCCCATTTGTGGCCATGGTAGCCTTTAACTCTGCAAATTTCTATGCTCCCCTGAGTCGTTCTAGTAATTGGACGGTAAGTTCGGAGGTCGGGTCTTGAAGCGGCGAAGTCGTCGTTGTACAGTCAGCACTCGATGAAGCTCGAATTAACAAAACATCTGGACAAAGTTAGAGACACTGTAACTGAAGTGGATCGCACCGTTTCGTCTCACAAATACCCCAGCGATAGACGCACTGTGATGGTCATGGGGCTGCTTTCCACGATCATTCAACACCACCGAAGTATGTTGCACTTGATCAAATCCGAGGGAACCGCCGGTTCGTCATGGGCTCTAGCAAGAGACATCCTAAAAGGTATGCGCTACGGTTTATGGATAAATTCCTGTGCAACTGAAGAGCAAATCCTCCAGATTGAAGAGGCCGATGAGTTCCCGTTTGGTATTCCGGAAGTGATCAAAGAGATCGAAGCAGCGTACTGTACGGATCGCTTCTTTGAGGGCCTCAAGAACCGCTGGGGAACTCAACTCTACAAATATTCCCGGTCGGACATCTTTTAACTCGGCCGTTGGGAGATTGGCGCAAGCTCTGGATTGCACTTGGACGATGGAGAAATTCGGGAGGCGACGACAATCGCCACGCTTTGTATTGTGTTGTTGGCCGGGAAATTCCTTGCAGGTCAAGGACATTCGGCTGATTGCGAACTGATAGAAACTCTAGCTGCGGACTACGCCGCCCGCGCTTCGTAACAGAACAAAATCCTCGAGAACCTTTTTCAGGCCTGGCTAAACGAAAGACACCAAGGTGAGAATACAACGACTTCTGATATGGGCCGCATGGCTAGCCTACGTGGCGGCTTGGTTCCTCCCTATTGTCAAAGAAGGGGCAACGTTGCCCGACGGTCTTCCAGGGTGGCAAGCATTCCGTGTAGCCACCTGCGCGGTGTGGCCGTGCGCCGATATCAGCATTGATAAATGGTATAAGGCGGTGCTTTTCACCATAAGCGCAGTAACAACGGTCCTGTTCATCCCTGTTTCTCTGTGGGCAGTATGGAGTGGGTCACGCGCACTGCGCCGAGCATTTGCGTGGGTTGCAACATCCGCATTTATCGTTAACGCGCACTGGTATGTTCTGTACGGCGGTTCCGCTCGACAGGACTTGAGGATTGGTTACTTCCTTTGGTGGTTGTCATTTCTGTTGGTGGCATTGGGCCTGTTCGACCTACCTCGCCGCGAAACAAGTAAGCAATAGTTGTACTCGTTTGGCCGAACGGCTTGAAGGTCGAACTCTAATGCCTTCTGATAGATTGCCCATACGGCCCTGAATCAAAGAAAGCTTCTCACCTCGCCGCGCGTTCGATTTCCGCATTGATCTCTGCTCCGATCAAGCACGCTAGTCCGGTCACATAGAGCCAGACCAAAAGAATCATGACCGCTCCTAGTGACCCGTACGAGACGCTGTAATTATCAAAAAAACGCAGATAGATGCGGAACCCGAACGAGGCCACTAGCCATACAAACCCACCGAATGCCGAACCCGGCGTGAACCAGTGCCAGCGGCGTCGCTCCTTCAGATTAGGTCCGCAGTAATAAATCAACGAGCACGATATGCTAACGAAGAGGATAGCGACCGGCCACTGAATGCCCTTCCAAACAAGGACGACCATCGGGTGCAATCGAAGTCCTGTCCCTAACCAACCTACAAAATGGCTACCTACCAGCGCCATAAACAAGGCCGTGAGAAGGAAGATGGAGATGAGGATGCTCAATCCGAGCGCTATTGCGCGAACTTTAAACCAAGGTCGAGTTTCGCGAGCGTGGTGGGCCAAGTTGAGGAAGGAAATCGTTGAACTTATGCCGCTGGAGATAACCCAGAGGGCGGTGACTACGCCAAAGGTCAGTTTTCCGCGACTAGCGTGTGCCGCCAACTCGGTGGCCACTCTTCCCAAAAGTTGGAACGCAGTCGGTGGAAGAAAATCTGCGAAAAAAGAAAGTAAATCGTTTTGAAGTTCCACTCTGTGCGAGGTGAACAGGCCAAACAGCGTCATCATCAAAAAAATCAGCGGAAAAAGAGCGAATAAGAAATAGAATGCCAACTCAGCGGCCCGTCCGAAAATATTGTTTTCGATGACCTGCTCGAAAACGGCGCGACACAACTCCCCAGGAGTCAGACCTCCTAGCTTCCAAAGAGATTTGAATTGTTTCGGGGTGGAGACCTGTACGCTGCTCATCGGTTTGCTCTTTGCGCCTGTCTAATCACAGATCTGACGTGAACACCAACCGTGCACGCGTTGCGCGGTTCCTCGCGATCAACATCCCAAACTCATTTCGGCGAGCGTGGACCATGGCCTCTCGCGCTGCAGGCGATTTGCGCGCCGATACACAACAATTGCCAGAGCTATGCGAAATGGCCCCCTATCGCTCGCTCAGCGTAAGGCTGAGCCCCTCCGATGCGAGACGGTGCATCAAGCGCCCGGCTACCGTTGCCAAATCGCCTGGCAGTTCGCCTGACACGGACTCGCTGCCACGAACTATTTGTGTATGGATCACCCGATCAGTACCAGTCACCTCAAACTCGACGGCGCCAACGAGTCGCGTACTTCCAGAAGATTCGAGGTTCCACGCAAGAAGACTTGCCCCTAGTGCTGGAACGTCGCCGGCATCTACAAGGCGCAGCTTGGGATTCGACGCCACTTCTAGGCGCAAGGCGGTATCGAGATATCGGTCCGGGGGTGTTGACCACCTCCAGACTGGATCTTCGGTCAACTCACCATCCGGTTGCCGGTGCAAAACACGGCGGCCGATGTTTCCGTGCGATTCCGTAGACAGCAATCGAATGGAGGCGGCGTTCGGATTTTTCGCCACTGTTCCAGGCTGCTCTGCCACCTGTGGCTCCAACAGTTGCGGCTCAAGCACTCGACTCGGTGCTGTCGTTGGACGACGCAGTTGGCAGGCAACCACCGCAAGGCTCACGAACATCAACAGAAGGAGGGAACGTTTTCGCTCTATTCGACTCATTGGTGCTTGGCTCCGGCTGGCCGAGGACCATAAACCACTGACTCAGGCTGCTCCTCCAGCAGTCGGGCGAGTTCGCGAATCTGTTCGAGCGAATCGCGAATGGATGGGAGAGTGCGGCGAAGGTCCTCCGCAGCGAGTCGAGAATCGCTGGCCGCTTCACGTGTGAGTTTGGATGTAACGGGAAGATCGGCAGCCCTGAGCGCGGCTTGTGTTTCCTCCGTAAACTTCACCAGGCTGCCCTCCTTGCCGATCAGCCCGTCCAGTTCGGATGCCATTCGATCAATCTGCGCACTTGTGGTCGTAAAGAATTGGCGCGAGTCGGCACTGAACGCCTGCAGTTGGCTCTCCTCTATGATTCGCTCCACGTTGGTAAAGAACCGGTCACTGCGATCGAGACTTGCGGGTAGCTTAGCGATAATTTCCCGAAGTACTTGCAGCGTGCCTTCAGCACGCTCAAGAACCGCAGGCAGCCGATCCTCGATGGTCTTAAGCGGCGAGGGCATCGACGGGATGTAAGCGCGGGTCGGAGTGAACCCAAGTTCGATCGGTGGCGGCGGAACCTTTGGCTTATCAATCACTAGGTAGGCTTCTCCCGTCACAGGGTTGCCCATCAGGTGAGTCCGAAGGTTTGGCGACAGGTCTCCAATATCGATCCTCCGCCGGACCTGGCTAACACTCACACCTAACTGGGTGAGGCGGTCGGTGAATACCTCGAAATCGATTTCGACCGTGGCGGTGCGCGGATCGACACGAATTCCTGTGACACGGCCCACGGACACGCCAAGGTAGCGAACAGGGCTGGACACATCCAGGCCAGTGACGTTTTCGGTAGTGTAGGTGACAAAAGCGATCGCGGGACGAGTCCTCAACCGCTGAATGAAGAGTAGGGCGGTGCCGAGGATTACGATCAGAGCAACAGCAATGAAGAGGCCAAGCCGCGTGTAATTCCTTTCTACACTCATTCGATTACCCTCCTTGATCTGTTGACGCTCCTGGCGACGAGCGCGTGAAAAAATTGTGCACAAATGGAATCTTCGATTCGTCGCGCAACTTGCGTGGGTCGCCTCTCGCGACGATGCCTTTCGCAGCCTTGTCCAAAACGATGCAGTCGCCCGCCACCAGAAAAATGCTCGGGAGCTCGTGGGTAACGATGACGACGGTGATGCCCAGGTCGCGGCTAAGCGTAAGGATGAGTTGATCAAGTTCGACGGCAGAGATTGGGTCGAGTCCGGCGGACGGTTCATCGAAAAATAGCAGATCGGCCTCCAGCATCAAAGCGCGGGCAATGCCGGCTCGCTTCTTCATGCCACCCGAAATTTCGCCCGGCAGGTGTTCGGAGAAGGGGCCGAGTCCAACGAGTTCGAGTTTAGCCTGTACGAGTTCACGCACAATCGGACCCCGCAGGGGCGTCCATGTAGTCAAAGGAAGCGCGAGATTCTCCGCGAGGGTCATCGAGCTGAACAACGCTCCGGACTGGAATAGCACGCCGAAAGGCGGTGCGCCTTCGTGGTACTGTGGCTCTCCAACTCCCTCGATATTGATTCGCCCAGCCTGTGGGCGTTCCAGACCGATCAGGTGCCGCAACAAGGTGCTCTTTCCGCTCCCTGAGCCGCCGAGGATGGCGAAAACACTTCCTCGTTTGACGTCGAAGGTTACGTGTTCCATGAGCACGCGCGTGCCCCAACCCACCCGCAAATCGTCAACGATTATGTGCGGCCTCGCTAATGTCATATTCAAATACCCAGAAGCGCGAAGAAGAATGTGAAGAGAGCGCTGATCATAATCACCCAAAGAATTGACTGGACGACCGCGCTTGTTGTGCGGCTACCGACAGCGGCAGCTCCACCTTGAGTTAGCAACCCTTGACCGCAGGCAACTAGTCCAATCGCAAGTGCAAGAAACGGACTCTTCACGAGGCCAACAAGCAGGTGAGCGATGGTGATATGGTCGAGGGTCGCCTCTATGTAGGCCCGGGCTGTCATGTTCGAGGCAATCGTCGTCGCTGCCAGACCGCCAGCTATACCAAAGACATCTCCAATCCACGTCAAAAGCGGTAGCGTCAGGGCAAGTGCTAGACATCTCGGTACGACGAGCCATCGGACGGGATCGAAACCCATAGACCGCAGGGCGTCAATCTCCTCCGAAACCTTCATCGTGGCTATCTCCGATGCGAGACCCGCACCCGAGCGTCCAGCCACAACCATAGCCGTGATCAGTGGGGCGAGCTCTCGGAAATGCGCGACGACTACTAGTTCAGGAACAAAAGCAACCGCCCCGAAACGGCCAAGCTGAGAGACTCCAAGGAACCCAACGATGATTCCAACGAGCAGATTGGCCGCGCTTGTTACCGGCCACGCGTCTGCGCCGATTTCCTGCATCAGCCTCGGCAAAGAGCGCCAATCGACAGACGTTGGCGCCATAGCAGCTTTTGGCAAGGCGGCCGCACAACGACCGGTGAAATCGAACGCATCGTTGGCCTTGGCCGGTATCTGAGCTGCAATCGCGCCGAGCCGCGTGAGCGGATTCATGGCGCGTCGCGGAGGAGAGGGGTGATCGGTTCGATGCTGCCGATATAGCGTCAGTAGTCTCGACGCCTCGGGGTTCTCGCCTCCTAGGATGTCGGTCCGGCACCCGTTTGCTGCCAAACGATCCATTAGCCGAGCTAACAGGACTGCGCCGCTCCCGTCGATTCGATTGACCTGCGCCAAGCTGACGTCGGCCGATTGGCATCCATCTAAATGTGCCTCGGCGCTCTGGACCGCACGCACGACTTCGCTTGAGTGCGCGAGATCAAATGGACCAGACAGAACGATAGTTGCATGACCTAGCTTTCGGTCTACTCGGACGTCGACATTCACAGCGCAATCCTACCGCCAAACGCCGTAACCCATCGAGAGGAAAACCAAGTTGAACGGCCAGGTAAGCGTTGAGGCCTCGCCACTAGGGCCTAGGACTTTGATTTGTTGACCGGGGACGCCTTGTCCAGTGTGGAGATCAGGGTGGATGCACTTGTGGGCGCGTTGACAGCGCCATCCAACACTATTTCTTTCGCATCTATTTTCTTGCGGTACAGATCTTTGTTAGCGTCATTGTCTTGCCGCACAGTGGAGCCTTCCAGAGAGACCTCCGCGAAAGCGCCACGCGCCCTGGAGTAAGGCCGAGATCTTGTCGTACTAGCATTCGAGAAAGACAAGCAGGAGGAACTTCGGCTGCTCTCGGACAGACTTTCTATAATCCGAGATCTGAAGACCGGCTGGACATCCTCGACGACGTAAGACGAGTGCTCTGTTCCTCGCTGATCCGGTCCAGCATGAATTTCGTCTGACTGATCGCCTTCTTGATGGCGGCGAACTTCGCCGGCCTGTCAGGTTCGAGCTCGATTAGCTCGCGAGCGCACAGCAGAATTGGAGCAAAAAGGATTGCGTACTTTGTTTCTTAAGTCATCGTGATCGATTTGCGAGTAGAGGTGCTAAGTAGCCTGCGTTTTGTGCGACGCGACAACCGCTAAGCACAGGCTAGAGGCAGAGTTAGAGGTCATCAGCAACAGGACAAAATCCGTTGCCTCGCCGCCTAACTGCAAGCCGACGCTCCCCCCTTCCAAAGCCATCATTGTCGGCGCGCCCCACTTTCCCTTGAAATCCTTTCCCCAGCGGCAGGTCATCACTCCTCGCCCATAACTGCCACCAACTCCGATGGCAAATTTCTTGACCGATGGCAGAACGGCAACGCAGTAAGCCTTATCCAGCACGCTCTGCGGTATGCTGTCCGGAGCATTGAGGATTTCCTGCATCACTTTCCCGGCATTTTCGACCCGCTCCTGTTCCTTTCCTGTCCGTACGCGGGCAACGCAAGTGCCGCCAGCAGTCCGACACTGATCCACTTACTCTTCATACAACCTCCTCACTTTGGGTTGATCTGGCCCAGGGTTCGCTATCCTTCTCGAGCGTCCTTCTCCGGGGGGCACTTCTGAATCAGAAATGGCGTTAGGCGGGAAGTATCGCCGTTCCTGCATCAACCCACCCACCAAATCGCCTACTAAATCCTTCGGGGTTGAAATGAAAACAACGCTCACGCTACTCCAAGGGTTTGGCATTGTCATGTTTAACCACCCAAGGCGTTTGTTGTCTTCCGGGGGAAAGCCTTGCAGAGATCAGTCGGGAACGTGTCCCCGCTGCGGGGTTCCAGCCCAATGTTACGCCCGTGCCTACCCCTCCCAATGGGTCGGTAGCACTGCAAATTTCAAGTTTCCGCCCATTTTTTGTTCTCGCCTCAAAAAGGAGATGGTCCCCCAGCGGTGTTCGCCCTCAAATGGTCTTCTGCGGTTGAGCCTCAGAATGAAGATGCTGCCTTCGGGACCGGTGGTTCCGGCAAGAGTCGCAAGGGAACACGTTATGAGCGCACAAGGATTTCGTGAAGGCCAGCTTTCCATTCACCATCGGATTCCGAACGTGAGCGGCACAATATTAGTCGGCACTTCCTCATGACGGCTTTTCCTGTAAGGACTCTCTGGCTTTTCGGCGCTGCTCTTCTTGCACCGCGATTAGTTTATAGGCGACGTAATACTTGTAGATGTTGGAGACGTAGTTGACGGTCTCGGCGCCGATACGGGCGGCTGCAATCACTTCCACATTGTTGATCCAAATGTTGGGGTTGAGACCCTTCGCGGTGGCTCCTGCGCGCAGCTTCTTCACGCGATCCGGGCCACAGTTGTAGGCGGCGAGGGTGAAGAGCACCTTATTGAGGTCGTCCATGGGCTCGCTGCTGTAAAGCCTGTTCATCATCGAGCGAAAGTACTTGATGCCCGCGTGGATGTTGGCATCCTCCTGGTGAATGTCGCCCACTTTCATTTCCGCACCGGTCTCAGGCATCAGTTGCATGACGCCAATGGCGCCGACGGAACTCTTGGCGTTCTGGTTCAGGCCGGATTCCTGGTAACCCTCGGCCATCATTAGCAAGTAATCCAGAGCATACTTGGCGGAATACTTCTGAAATTCCTTCTCAGTTTGTTCAAACCGCTTCATGCCTTCCGGGGAGATGGCTTGCTTGAGCATGTACGTCGAACCGGTGTATTCAGTAAGAACCTTATTGCCAAACGCGGTGCCCTGACGATGCGTTTTGACGAATTCGTTGATAATGGCCAACAGCTTCGGTGAGTGCTTGCGCACAGCCCAACCAAGGGCTGCCCCCGACGCAACGGCGATGTCGGAGTGAACTTGCAGCTTAGTGAGCAATTGGCTCCACAGCTTTGCCGTCCAATCATTCACTACAATCGTTGGCAGCAAACCAGCATTAACCATTTGCAGAAGGTCTTCGTCTGAAAGGTCTTCCGGCACTGCCCGGAGCTTCACAGCAGGTTTCTTTTCCTTCTGGAAACGTTCGTTCAGACGTTCCAGATGCTCCCAGTAGCTCGAGCTCTTGCGGACGAACACTTCCTTGCCCGACAGGTTGTCGACAGACGCAAGTTGAGGAGAATTGGGCCCTGTGACCACAATCTCGTTAATACCGTTGACGGTGGAGTCGGAAAAATCGACCAGTTTCTGGCGCTCGGGCGTAATGATGAGATCGCCAATCAGGATGTCAAGATTGCCGTCAGTAAGGTTTGAGACCGCCTTATCTGGCGGTGTAACCATAAAAATGACGTAAATTTTGAGGTTCTTGTGTTGTTGCTGTCGATACTTCTTATTCAAATACTCTTCAAATGCCTTGCCGCCTTCGTAAGCGACGCCGTACTGTGTACCCTTGACCGTGTAATACAGAGTCTTGGAATAGGGAACGCCAATACGGATGATCTGGTGTTGCAACAGTACATCCAGATCACCCGTCCACTGCTTCGTTGCTGTTGGCGGTGCGACGACAGGAGCCTTGTTTTGCGGAGTAGACGATTGGGCGAAACCTCCGGGGGACACAACCGAAGCAAAGAGCAAGCAAGAAAGAGGCAAGCGCGAGCAACATCTGAGCAGGAACATGGGTAGGAAAATATCCGAAGAAGGCGCTTGATTTCAATCCCTCAGGCCAAAAGTCCGGCTGTAGTGGGTGCCAATGTCATCACTCAGATGACAAGGATGTTTCTGGACGGTTAGCCGATGACACGCGCGTTAGACTATACTAGGTTTCCCCCAGCAGACGGGTCACAGTGTTGTACCCCCTCATCAATCCCTGACAGCTTCGTGGCTCAGAGGCTCCTCACGAGTTTATTGGGGACGCCGCAAGGGAGACATCAGATGATTAGCCGCCT
>Ga0318560_10000665_pt1 | contig 10586 bp, 11 predicted proteins | sample GRESIP065b5f22_FD_202537 | JGI IMG/M metagenome (GOLD analysis project Ga0318560, IMG submission 202537) | Tropical soil microbial communities from Luquillo Experimental Forest, Puerto Rico - GRE.SIPMG.065b5f22 | ecosystem: Environmental > Terrestrial > Soil > Tropical forest > Bulk soil... | reverse complement strand
GAATCGGGATTCAAGATGTCGGTGCGAATGGTTGCCAAGCACATGGGATTTCGCATCGATCCGAACATCAGGGCGACCCAAGAGATCGCCGTGGCGACGGCCGACATCGAGTACGAAGCACTGCCGATCCACGCGGGAACCGTCGCCGGTCGCCGGTTCCGCTGGCAAGCCCTCGTCGACGGGGAGCCGGTCATCACCGCCGCGGTCAACTGGCTGATGGGTCAAGCCGACCTGGAACCGGACTGGAAATTCGGCGAACGCGGCGAACGCTTCGAGGTCGAGATCACTGGCGACCCGAGCGTGAACCTCACCTTCAAGGGACTGCAACCGCTGTCGATTGCCCAAGGGCTGGAACGAAACCCGGGTGTCGTGGCTACTGCCAACCACTGCGTCAACGCCATCCCCGACGTCTGTGCCGCCGAGCCCGGCATCAAGACCTATCTGGACCTGCCGTTGTTCGCTGGACGCCCGGCTCCACATCTTGCGGTGACGTCATGACCGTCCTCACCGACGTGTCGTTCTGCCACCTCGTCATCGGGGTGACCGACATGGATCGCGCGCTGGCGTTCTACCGAGACGCGCTCGGCATGGAGGTCGTCTTCGAATCCCTCATCTCCGGGGAGCCTTTCGATGCGGTCCTGCATGCAAAGCGAAAGCAGGAGGGCCGTGTTGTGGGCGGGTTGCTCGGCGGACTGATGGTCGAGCTGCTCTCGCTCGGCAGTGTGCCGTCCGCGGGCAAGCCGGCACGCCGGGGCATCACCGGGATCGACAACGTCTCGCTCTCCGTCCCAGATCTCGATGACACTCACCGCCGCATCACCGCGGCCGGCTACGTCCCCGATCAGGCACCGTTCGAAATAGGCGGGGTGCGAATGTTTTTCGTCAAGGATCCCGACGGGACCCCGGTCGAGTTCATCGAATTGCCCAATGGCGCGCGCAGCACCTACGAGATGCACCGGGGTGTGCCGCTGCACCTGGGACCCGCGAAGTGACGTACACCCACCCGGACTCGATGCGCGGCCATGTAGCGATCGTCACCGGTGCCGCCCAAGGCGTCGGCAGGGGCATCACCGCCGCGCTGCTCGAACGCGGTGCGGAGGTGCTGCTGGTCGACATCCAGGACGACAAACTGAACGCCACAGCAGACGAGCTCAAGGCCGCGGGTCGAGCGGAGAAGCTGGTCGCCGACCTCCGGGACCCGGAAAGCGCCCGGCGAATCGTGGCGGCCGCGGTCGACGCCTTCGGCACGGTGCACGGCCTGGTCAACAACGCCATAGCCACCAACGAGCCCAAGCCATTCGTCGAGATCACCACCGAAGACCTTGCGCTCGGTCATGACGTCGGCCCGCGAGCGACATTCCTGCTCATGCAGGCCGTACACCCGCTGATGGTCGAGGCGGGCGGCGGGTCGATCGTGAACCTCGGTTCGGCCACGGGTACCGGCGGCGAACCCAGATGGGGCGGCTATGCCGCCGCCAAGGAGGGCATCCGCGGGCTGTCGAAGGTCGCCGCCCTGGAATGGGGGCGAGACAACATCCGCGTCAACGTCATATGCCCGTTCGCCGAGTCCGACGGCGTCAAGCTCTGGAAGCAGTTCGCGCCAGACGATTACGCAAAGGCGGTGGGGCGCGTTCCGATGAAACGCATCGGCGATGTCCGCACCGACGTGGGCGCGCTGGTGGCATTCCTGCTGAGCACCGACGCGACATTCATCACCGGGCAGACCATTCACGTCGACGGCGGAATCGGCTGCTTCCGATGACAGGAGAGTCGCTGCGAGACCGGCAGCGCGCACAGATCCGGGCCGACATCAGGCGGGCCGCTTTCCGGCTGTTCATCGAACGCGGATACGACACCGTGACGACGGAGGAAATCGCCACCGCCGCAGGGGTTTCGCCGCGTACCTTCTTCCGGCATGTGCCCACGAAGGAGGAGCTACTGCTGGCGCCCGTTCGCCACGGCGGTGCCGCGATCGTCAACCTGCTCGAACAGCGGCCCGTCGTCGAGTCGCCCGACGTCGCGTTGGCCAACGCCATCATCGTCCGGACCCGGTCCTTCGACCAAGCCGACTGCGAAGAATGGCGGGAAGCCCTGCTGGTGGCTCCCCATCTGCTCGACAAGGTCAGCCTGCACACGCCCGCGGACAAGGAGCGGGCGACGAAGCTGATCGGCAACCGCATGGGCACCGACCCGGATGTCGACATCCGTCCCGGCCTTCTGGTCGAACTCGGTTTTACCGCAGGCGATTTCGCGTTCCGGCAGTGGGTGCGCCAGTCGGCCAAGAAGCCGCGCCCGCTGGACCGCTATGTCACCGAGGCCCTCGAAGCGATCAAGAGTTCACATTGGAAAAGGAGTACGGCGTCGTGAAGGACAAGTACAAGGTCGCCGTCTGGGCAACCGGCGGAGTCGGGAAGTACGCGATCCGCACCATCGCCGACAGACCCAACCTCGACCTGGTCGGGGTGTGGGTGCATTCGGCTACTAAGGCCGGCAAGGACGCCGGCGAGCTCGCCGGCATTGACCCGCTCGGCGTCGCGGCCACGCAAGGCGCAGCGGAGATCCTCGCCGGCGACGCCGACTGCGTCGTCTACGCCGCGCCGGCGCCACCCCGAATGAAAGAGGCGATCGGTGACCTGTGCCGAATCCTGGCCGCCGGCAAGAACATTGTGACGACCGCAATACCGGGGCTGGTATATCCGCGCGGTTCGATGCCGGACAGGGTGATCGACACGATCCGTACCGCGGCCAAAGCGGGCGGGAGCTCGTTGTTCTCCACGGGCATCGAGCCGGGATTCGGAGCCGACCTCTTTCCGATCGCGCTGATGTCGATGTCGCACAGGGTTTATTCGGTGCGCGGCATAGAGATCACGAACTACTCCGAGTACCCGGCCGAATACGACATGCGGGAGCTGTTCGGATTCGGTCAGCCGCTCGACTACCAAGGAGGGTTGAAGATGCCCGGCACCCTTCGATGGGGCTGGGGTGCCGCCGTCACCATGGTCGCCGAGGCGCTGGGGGTGGAACTCGGGGACATTCGCGAAACGTGCGAGTTTCAGGCCACCCCGCGCGACATCCCTACCGCATTCGGACTCGTCGAAGCGGGAACCGTCGGCGCCACCCGGGCGCGTTGCATCGGCGTCGTCGACGGCGTCGACGTCATCACGATCGAGCACGTCGACCGCATCGCCGACGACCTCGCGCCCGATTGGCCGAAGGGTAGGACCGGTGCAACCGATGGCATCTGGCGCGTCATCATCGACGGTGAGCCGAGCTTCGACGCGGAGTTCGAAGTCGGGCATCGTGCCGGCGAGAGCCATAACCATCATGGCTTGCTGGCAACCGGGATGCGCGCTGTTAACGCCATACCCTGGGTTTGCGAGGCTCAGCCCGGAATCGTTGACGCGCTGCACATTCCGCTCACCTCACCGGTGGGGGCACTTCATCCGCACCGCGACGGGATTCCCGCCTTCTGACGAGCGGAGCGGCAGTGCGGACGTCGTCGGGTTTGCCAGTTTGCCTGAGAACAACGCGTGAGTGCCTCTAGAATTTGCCGCACGTACAACAAGCCAGGTGGCTGAAATGACAAAAGCGTTGCCGGTCCCAGACGCGGATTCGTACGACGAGTTCTGCGAGGATTGCGGTTACGAGCCGGAACTCAAGCGCACGCTGAGTTCGTTCCAGATGTTCGCGGTCTCGTTCGCGTTCATCTCGGTGGCCGTCGGCATTTTCGGAACATACGACGACGTGCTGCGCAACTCCGGGCCGGTGGGCATCTGGACCTGGATCATCGCGGCAGCCGGCCAGATGCTTGTCGCACTGGTGATCGCGCAATTCGCGGGACGCATCCCGCTCATCGGCACCTCCTACCAATGGGCGTCGCGGTTGGCCAACCCCAAGATCGGCTGGTTCTTCGGCTGGGTCACCTTCTGCTACCTGTTCACCGGATTGATGGCCATCGACAGCGCGATGTCGAGCACCTGCCTGGTGCCGCTGTTCAACATGGCGCCCAACGAGGTCACCGCACGAACCATCACCGCGGTGGTGATGGTTATCCAGGCGGTGGTCGCGATCGCCTCGACGCGGCTGATGGGACTGGTCAACTCGACGGCGGTCGCCATCGAGCTGACGATCGTCGTGGTGCTGGCGGTCGCGCTCCTGGTCGCCGTGGCGGTGACGGGACATGGCTCGGTCGACAACCTCACCTCGCGAGGGCTCGCCGCGGGCGCGACGGACTACTTCGCCTTCGGCGGCGGGTTGATGGCCGTGATGATCGTAGGCCTGGGAACGCTCGTGGGCTTCGAGTCGGCAGTGAATATGTCAGAGGAAGCCAAGGACCCGTTTCGCAGTGTCCCGCGCGCCATCGTGGTATCGGTCGCAGCGGCCAGCGTTCTAGGCATGGTGTTCCTGATCGCCTTGACCGTGGCGATCGAAAACGTCCCCAAGGTCTCGGCCGCCGGTTCGCCGGTCGCCATGATCATGCACGATCAACTCGGCACAATCACCGAACGAATCTTTCTCACCGCCATAGCGATTGCCTTCTTCGGGGGCGGGCTGGTGACGTTGACCACCTGTGCGCGCATGATCTTCGGTATGTCGCGCGATAACCGCTTCCCCGCATCCCAATTGCTGCGGCGGGTGAACCACCGCACGCAGACCCCGATCCCGGCCACCGTCCTGGCCGTCGTCATGGGGATCGTGGTGCTGGCCGTGCTGCCCGGCAACGCACTGCTGAATTTGATCACCGCGGGCACTGTCTTCCCGGCGCTGACGTACGGCATGATCGTGATTCTCTACCTGTCGGTTCGCAAACGGCTCGACCGCCAGGAAGGAGCCTTTGATATCGGGCGGTTCGAGACGCCGGTCTCGATCGCCGCACTCGTCTGGTCGATCTGCTCGCTGGTCGCCTTGCTCTCCCCTGCCAGCGCGCGCGTGCCGATCATGATCGTGACCGGCCTGCTTGTCGTTGGCGGCCTGTATTTCACCTACATGATGATCTTTAACCGAGATGTGCTCGACAATGAACCGGGCGAAGCGGGCATGTTCGCACACTGACGAAGTTGACGGATGGCCGCCGTGAAAACCGAACTCACGGTGCGGTATTGCGGGCCACAGATGCCGGCTACCAGGCGGCGCGACAGGGCCGGCACCGGCTGTATCAGCACTACCCCGAGGCAATCGTGTTCTGCCGCAATACCTCCGATGTCGATCCGCTGAACGTGTTCAACTTCGAACAAAGCCTGCCCCCATCAATATTCGGACCAGATATCAACCACAGCGCGCATTCGTAACGATTTGGCCAACGACGGCGTCGGCCACGAAGATGCCGACCGTCATCCGCCTAAAGTCCGGGCCATGAGGCTCGCCCTGGTCCGCGCGTGTGCGGCCGCCATGGCGACGATGGCTCTGGGCATATCGAGCGGGGCGGCGCCGGCGCACGCCGACCTGGTCGCGACCCCGATGCCTCCCAAAACCATTGACAAAGTCACCCGCGACGGGTGGGAAATTGAAATGCGGCTTGAGCGGGAAACGGTGACGCGGACGCCCAACCTGGCGGCTGCGCCCAATTCCCACGAAGCATTCCTGACGGTAACCGGAGTCGCGACGGCCACCGGCGGCTCAAGCCCCATCACCGACAGCGTCCTTGTCATCGGCTATCAGCTGGGGTGTCAAAACGATGTCTCGGCCGGCCTGCAATACGGCGGAACCGGGGGCGCTATACCGAACGGAGACGTCACCATCACGCCTGGGATGGGGACCGCCAACGCTGGGACCCTGGGTGCCGCCGGCGGCGGGGCCGGATTCGGCCAAACTGTGGTCCAGCCGGGCGTGATCGTGGATTTGCCATTGTCGAACATGACGCTCAACAACGGCGAGGCAGCCCTCGATATCGACGACCTCCACATCAAGGCCGACGCGTGCGGTGGCGATGTCACCATCCGCTCCTACCTCTATCTGCGGATCTCCACCGAAGTCGCACACACCCAATACGCCATCTACGGCGATCCCATCAAGATTTGACGTTGCGGCCATCGGAAGGAAAGCACAGCATGAGAGTTATGACGTTACGGATGACGTTGGGGCTGATTCCGGCAGCGGCCATGTGGGCGCTGTTGGCGCTCGCGCAGGTACCCGCCGCTGGCGCCGACCCGCCGCCGCCGGTGCTGCCGCCGAACCCCTTCCTCCCCGTCACCGGGGGCATCGTCCCCGGCGGCTACGGCTACCTGTACGCCATCTATGTCGTCCCACCGCCACCGACCGTCGACGCCCGCGGGGTAAAGGCCACCGCCCTCGTCGAATCAAGCGAGAAGGCGTTTGGCATGCCGGGCAGCCAACTCGGCAACAGTCCTCCGATTGTCGGGTTCTTTACCGGCGCGAGCGCACAGCGTTTTGTCCAGGCCGGCCAGACTGCGGAGCTCCCACCCTCGCTGGGCGTCAATGCGGTGACCCTTAGCGCAGCGGTGCCACCGGAGGATCCTTCCGGCAAACCACCCGAGAAGCCGCCCCCCGGGCCTGAATCGACCCAACCCGGCCCCGCTCCCGTGATCGTGCCACCGATCCTCGAAACCCCGGGCGGCAGGCCGCTCGGAGTGCCGGGTGGCGGCGCGGGTTAGCCGATCGGACGATCATGTTGATCACTCGAATGGTGTTGTCGGCAGGAGCTCTGCTGGGAAGCTCGATTAGCGTGATAGGCGCGCCCCCCGTGCAGGCGTATCCATCTGGGCCTGACGAGAACAAGTTCGTCAAGGACGTGCACTCGCATATGCAAATCTACGGGGATACCCGAGTGGAAAGCCTCAGTGACTCAGACCTAGTCGGCGAGGGTTGGTGGACCTGCCGCAACCTGGCAATCGGCGTGCGCCCTCAACAAGAGGGCATTGACCCGCTCATCGCCCAATACGCCGTGATTGACCTGTGCCCGAACCGGCGACCCATGGGCTGACACGAGCACCAGCTCGCGCGGGGCGTCGGGGTGGCCAAGCTCCCCAGCCAACTCCTGCGTGTTCATCACACTCGTAGTCCTACCGGGGCCCGGCCCGAGCTGGACACCCGTGAACTCTCACAAACGTCAGCCGGTTGGGGTAAGTGGCGGTAACGTAGTTGCCCAGCAAGAGGAGGCGAGTCGACGTGGGATCCAACTCGTGCGACTGCTCGATAGACCACACCGGCGCCAGGACGTCGGTGCTGTTGGGAGTTCCCAGCCCTCGTCAAGGGGGCAGCGGCTATGCGAGAGACGGGCTTCCGGCGTTGCCGCACACGGTCATCTCAAGCGGGGTTTACCGTGACGCCGAGGATCTCCCGGCCGCTCGGGCGCTCACGGACCGCCCACAACTTGAAACGAATGTCCAGTTGCTAGATGTTGGCGATGGGGCATGGTGTGTCAACCATGCACTGCGCCAACAACAGATCTACGGAGGACGGATTCTCCGCGATGCCTACGGAAGATGAGAAAGCCGAGGTCCAACCGTCTTTCACGTTACTGCGGATCCTGCTCACCGACGTCTGCAACTTGTCATGTTCGTATTGCAAGGTCATACCCAATGTGCTTGCACCGCAGGCGGAGCCAACGTCTGACGATCGACTCGCCGAGGTCATCGAGTTCTTCTTCGCCCACTCGGAACCGGGTCGTCCGAAAATCATCCATGTCACCGGCGGGGAACCCACGCTTTTCTTCGAACAGGTCCGACACATCGTCGATCTCAAACACCGACTCGAACGGCCAGGGGAGAACTGCTGGATCGTCCTGGGAACCAACGCCACCCTGATTCGCGCCCCCCACGCGGCGTTCCTTGCGCAGAATGACGTCAAGTGCATCGTGTCCATGGACGGTCCCGAAGAGATTCACGACAAGCTCCGGCGCAACCACGGCGGTCGCGGCTCATGGCGCATGGTCGACGCCGGTGTTCGACGGCTGAAAGAGGCCGGCGCCGAGGTGTCGCTGTCGATGGTGCTGGGCCAGCACAACCTCGACCACGCCGAAGATGTAATCGGTTGGTTCTTGGACGAATACCAACCAACCGGCCTCGGTGTGAATTTTATGAAGCCGCCAACGCCCGATCAGGCCGACTACGATCAGCTCATCGGTGCTGACGCTTATGCGGACCGAATGTATGGCATTCACAAGGCTTTCCGCGACCGCGGACTGTTCCTCGAACTCGTCTACCGCAAGCTGGCGCCATTCGTCGAACAGCGTTACCGATTCCACGACTGTGGGGCGGCCGGAGGAACCAACCTCAACGTGGACGCCAAAGGGAATGTCGGCCCATGCAAGTCCTTCCTGGTTATGGACAGACTCGCGATGCGTACGCTCGACATCGATGAATATCGCTCGGCCGTCGTAAGTGAATGGCGCAAGCGTTCTCCGATCTACTACAGGCACTGTGACGGTTGCTCGGCACGTGCAATGTGTGGCAACGGTTGCGCTTACGACGCAATGATCCACAGCGGCGATGAGATGGCGATCGACGTACGAAGCTGCCAGTACACGCGGCGGTTCAATCGCCTGTTCATCGAAGACCTCTTCCAGCAGATCCGACCATCCGGTCACATAGCCGCACGGTGGTGGCACATACCAGATCGCAGCGAGCGTCAGCGGCTGATGGGCGCGGTATCGGCGCGCCCCCGCACGCTGTCCTACTCCATCGGTCACCAAACGCTCGACTAGCGAAATACTTTGGGGGCCAGAGTTATGGCAGCGCCTGAGCTCAAGGCCTACTTCGGTCACCACAAAGCAGCAAGTCAATGGACCGGGGCCATCCTCGGCGACCTGGCGGCGAGTCTCGGGCTTCGCACGCTGACCATTTATGGTTCGTACGACTGGGACGGATACCCAAGTCTGGGCGCCGCGGTGGCCGACGCGTCGCCGGACGTGTTGATCGACTCCAATGCGTGGCAGGTGGACGCGGATTCCCTCGGGCCAGTGCGGGGATTTCACATGATCCGCGACCCGCGGGACATGATCGTCTCCGGCTACTTCAGTCACCGATACAGCCACCCCGAGGTGTTTGCCGAACTCCCGCCACACCGAGCGGAGCTGTCGGCGCTCGGCATCGACGCGGGCCTATCGCGTGAGATCGAGTTCAGCGGGCAGTTCATCGACGCGATGTCGACATGGAACTATGCCCAGCCGCACATACTCGAGGTCCGCATGGAGGATGTCATCGAGGACCCTGTTGCGCACTGGACCGCGATCGTTGCCCACCTCGGATGGCCCCGTCCGGCGAGTGACCCCGAGTTCCTCGCCGAGATCCTCGAGCGCCATTCCTTCCGACGCATGGCGGGCGGGCGCGATCGTGGTGATCTCGACATCAGGCATCACTACCGGCGTGGCGTTGCCGGCGATTGGCGCAACTACCTCAACGTCGAGCACCTCGCACAGATACGACGGCGCTATGGAGACCTAGTGGAGCGCCTTGGGTACCAGTGGTAGGGGATGAATCCGACCGCAAACCGGCAACCCATGGGCTGAAGGGAAGAAAGGTCGCGGTCACAGCGGTAGTATCCGCCCATGCCGTTGGCGAGCGGCGACACCTTCGCCGGGTACACCATCTTGCGGTTGCTAGGCCGCGGGGGAATGAGCGAGGTCTACCTCGCGCAGCACCCCCGCTTGCCGCGTCGCGACGCGCTGAAAATCATGCCCGAGATGACAACGGCGGACAGCGGCTACCGGGAGAGATTCCACAGGGAAGCCGAAGTGGCCGCCACGCTGTGGCACCCCAACATCGTCCAGGTGCATGATCGCGGCGAATTCAATGGTCAACTGTGGATCGCGATGGACTATGTCCAGGGAGCCGATGCCGCGCAGTTGATGAGCCGCTATCCGGCCGGGATGCCGCCGCGCGCCGCGTGCGAGATCATCACCGCGGTGGCCGGGGCACTCGACTACGCCCACCGGTGCGGGCTGCTGCATCGCGACGTCAAACCCGCCAACATCCTGCTTACCGATCCAAAAGACGGCGAACGCCGGGTCCTGTTGGCGGACTTCGGAATAGCACGGCAACAAGGCGACGTCAGCGGACTGACCGACACGAACTTCACCGTGGGAACAGTCACCTATGCGGCGCCGGAACAGCTCATGGCGAAGACATCGACACGCGCGCCGACCAATACGCGTTGGCCGCCACCGCGTTTCACCTCTTCACCGGTGCACCGCCGTATCAGCACTCCAACCCGGTGGCCGTCATCAGCAGACATCTCACCGCGCCGCTACCGAAGGTGAGCGAGAGGCGCCCGGAGTTGAAGAGCCTCGACGAGGTGTTCTCCCGGGCACTGGCCAAAAACCCCGCCTACCGGTTCGAAGATTGCCTCGAGCTCGCCGCGGCGCTCAGCGAGCGTGTACCCATGGACTCCGACCGTGATTACCGCACCGCGGCGAACCCCACTGCCGCCGCGCCAAACCCGCTGTCGGGGATCCAAACCGCGGTGCGGGTGCCGGTGGGAGTGCCCGCACCGAGCAGCGGACCGCCGTCAAATGCTTCGAAGCCGAAGCGGCGCAACCGGTCCCGGATTCTCCTCGCGGGATCGCTGACAGCGGTGCTGGTAGCCGCAATCGGCGTTATCGTCCACGTAGTGCAGTCCACAAAGAACAC
>Ga0318560_10000657_pt1 | contig 10630 bp, 7 predicted proteins | sample GRESIP065b5f22_FD_202537 | JGI IMG/M metagenome (GOLD analysis project Ga0318560, IMG submission 202537) | Tropical soil microbial communities from Luquillo Experimental Forest, Puerto Rico - GRE.SIPMG.065b5f22 | ecosystem: Environmental > Terrestrial > Soil > Tropical forest > Bulk soil... | reverse complement strand
GCACCGGCGCGCAGCTTGCCGACCTCCCGAGCCCAGTCCCAGGCGATGCGCGCGGCGACGGGAAATCCGCGCTCGGCGTAGTGGATCGCCGGAGCGAGCGCGCGATCGAGGGAAAAGCTCCCATGCGCGTCGAGGATCGCCGCCCAGGCGTCGATCACGCCCGGCACGGTCACGGCGTGGATCGAGTCACCCGCGATGGCGGAGATGCCCCGCGCCATCAACGCCTCGAGCGAGGCGCGCGCGCCGGCGCGGCCGGAGCCGTTGTAACCCCAGACTGGCTGCCCCGGCACGTGCAGCATGCAGAAGCAATCGCCGCCGATGCCGGTCATCTGCGGCTCGACCACGCACAGCACCGCGACCGCGGTGACCGCCGCATCGGCGGCGTTGCCGCCGGCGCGCAACGCCTCGATGGCGGCAAGGCTCGCCAGCGGATGCGAGGTGGCGGCCATGCCCTCGCAGGCGATGACCGCCGAGCGGCCCGGGAGCTGAAAATCGCGGCTCATGATGACGCTAGATCATGATCGTTTGTACTTGAAGCACGTCAGCGCCGCGCACTCGGTGCGCTCCCTCGCCCCGTCGGGGAGAGGGTTGGGGTGAGGGGGGTTGGGTATACCGATAGATCATAACCCCTCACCCCATCCCTCTCCCTATGGGAGAGGGAGCAGACCGAGTTCGCCGCTTGCACTGATTACGTTCCACACAATCGTGCCCTAGTGTCCCGGTTCCGAAGTTCGCAAATCCTTGCGGCACACTTTCATGCGAACTTCGGAATCAAAGGGACACTAGCAAGTTTATCGTTCCCGGGCGTGTGCTCATAAAGCGCGCAGCCATGTCCGCTTTCCGGGAAATCTGGACAACATATGTTCGGCGTAAGGATTTCTCCTTTTGACCCAAAGGCGGACATTGGACTGAATACAGGTTGTAAAATCGTCCCAATACCTCCTGACTGATCCTTGCCAATTCGATATCCTGAAATCCGGCCCTGGCTGGCGGGGATCGCTGGCGGGGATCGAATGCAATTCGATCAATTGAAACGGCGCGAGTTCATGACCCTGCTCGGCGTGCGCCGCGGTCGCGTGGCCGCAGGTGAGTTCCCTAAGAACATGAGATTGCCTACGTGGCGACGCGCAGCCGCAGCGACGTGGTCTACGCCGCGGAGTTTTCCGGTCATTGTGCTCGCCGCGACCGCCATCCTTCTCGCAGGTTTGTACATCACCTATCGATTGGTCGATCCGCTGCCGCCTCGTCACTTCGTCATCGCTGCCGGCATAGCAGGGTCTGGGTATGACAACTTCGCCAAGCGCTATGCCCGGATACTGGCTCGCGACGGCATCGACTTGGAGATCCGCAACACCGCCGGTGCGGTGGAAAACTTGGATCTGCTGCGCGACCCTGCCTCGAAGGTGCAGGCGGCGCTCACCACGCTCGGCTTCGCTCAGCTCGGCGATTCGGACCATCTCGCTTCGCTGGGCGGGGTGTTCGATGCGCCGATATTCGTTTTCTACAAGAGCGCGGAGCGGGTCACGCAATTCGCTCAGCTCCGCGGCAAGCGCCTTGCCATCGGCACGGCGGGAACCAGCATCCGCCCGCTCATCCTGCAGGTTCTCAAGGCCGGTGGTGTTGCCGATGCGCCCACGCGCTTCGTCGATCTGGATTATGACAGAGCCATCGACGCATTGGTCGCGGGCGAGATCGATACGGCGATCTTTCCGAGCCAGCTCGATACCGGCCTATTGCGACGCGCGCTCGCTGCGCCCGACGTGCGGTTGATGAACGTCGCGCAGGCCGAGGCCATCGCCAAGACGGTCCCAGGGATCAAACACGTGGTGTTGTGGCAAGGTCTCATCGATCTCACTCGCGACATTCCAGACGCGGACGTCAACCTGCTCGCTTCCGGCAACAGCCTGCTGGTGCGAAAGGACCTGCACCCGGCTTTGCAATATCTGCTACTGGAAGCGATCCGCGAAGTTCACTCGGCGCCGGGGCCGTTCAATCGGCTCGGTGAGTTTCCCGCCGAGCAACCCAACGATCTTCCGCTTTCTCTCACCGCGCAAAGCTTCTACCGCTCAGGCCCCACGTTCTGGCAACGGTACACGTCGTTCTGGCTGACCTCGCTGCTTGACCGCATCCTCTTCTTCGTCGTCCCCGTCGTCGTGGCGCTCATCCCCGTCATCGGCTTTGCGTCGCGCCTTTATCGCTGGATGGCCGTTCGTCGTATCGTCCGATTGCACAGGGCGCTGGGAGGGCTCGAGCGCGAGCTCGCGCAGAGTGACGACAAAGCTCAGCTGGCCCAGCATCAGGCTCGGTTCTCAGAGATCGAATCCGCCGTGCGCAAATTGAAAGTTGCTCCGCCGTTCGAGGTCGACCTGCACCAGCTCCGGATCCACCTGCGCATGGTCCAGGACCATATAGGTCGAATGGCAAGCCAAACTTAAATCAACCCCGTTGCTCCAGCACGCAGCGTCCACCCAACTGTCCGCGCACGGCCGGGGTCACAGTGCGGCCGGAGCCGTTGTAACCCCAGACCGGCTGCCCCGGCACGTGCAGCATGCAGAAGCAATCGCCGCCGATGCCGGTCAAATGCTTGCGGCACACTTTCATGCGAACTTCGGAGTCAAAGGGACACTGGGTTGTTTCGGAAGACTGACGACGACCGATCGCACGAGTCAGGCGGCAAATGACAGACTCGGATCTCAGGAAGCGACTTCGCGTCGTCCCGATGCAATCGAGGCGCTCACATCAAGAATTGATCCTGCATCCACCACATGCCGGCGGCGTTCTTTCGAACGTCACGAGAGGACCGTCGATCACGACGTATCTGGGAACGCGACCCCCTGCCTTCTCACCCCCCTGGAGCGCCGTAACGCCCGCGATGATGGCGCTGCCGTGGATGAGGCATGCCGGATTGCGCATCGTGACGAACATGCGTCCTTCCAAGACGGCGTCGAGCGCGGGCGGCATGGCGTCGATGCCCCCGATCAGGATGCTGGTCCGCCCGGACGCCTTCATGACCTCGTAGGCGGCAAGCGCCATGTCGTCGCTGTGGAAGAAGGCGGCGTCGATCTGCGGGTACTTGGCGAGGTAGGCCCGCCATTGCTGCGCTACCTTCGACACGTCCCAGTCAGCAGGCTGGGTGTCGAGGACTTCGATGCCGGGATACTCCTTGACCACAATGTTGAACCCCTTGGTCCGGTCCTGCACGGCGGTGTTGTCGAGCGGCCCTTGGGTCATGATGATCTTGCCCTCGCCGCCGAGCTTTCTGACCAGCGCCCGCGTCACGAGGCGGCCCATGTTTACATTGTCGGCCCTGATGAGGGTGTAGACGCCTATTGACTCCGGCCCGCCGGGCACAATCATCGCGTCCATCGCGATGACGGTGATGCCGGCATCGATCATCTTCTTCACCGGCTCCAACAGCGTGCTGACGCTGATCGGCTGGATGGCGACGAAGTCCCATTTCTGCGACGCCATGGCCTCGATCGCGGCGCGCTGCTTGGCCGCATCGAGCTGGCCATCGAACCAGGTCACCTCGACGTTGAACAGGTTGCCCCAGTACTCCGCGGCGGCCTTGCCCTGGGCGCACCAGCTCGACTGCAGCCCGCTGTTGGAGAATGCCGCTTTCAACGGAATCGGCGAGCGCGTGGCAGCTCGTGCCTCGCCAAGGCCAATCGCCCCGAGCGCCGCCGCGCCCGCGGCCGGGATGGAAGTGAGAATGTCACGCCTGGTTCTGTTCGATGTGTTCCGCATCGATGCCTCCTCGGTCGGGTGGCGACATCGCGCGTGACTCTGGCAGCCTAGTGCCCCACAGGCAAGCCGCCACTGTCGCTGGGGCGCGGGCACGCGCAAGCGCGGCCGACGACGGCGGCGAGAAAGCCTTTGCGGGGCGCGTGTTGCGGGGGCCAACCGATGGGGATAGGTGTGACGGCAGAGGCAATTGCTTCATGGCAGCGCCGATTCCGAGCAACGAGTCCGATCGTCTGGCGGCGGAGCGCCTCCATCCCGCGAGCGGCCTGCCGAACCGGTCGCGATTTCTCCAGGACATCGACGCCTGCATCAAGGGCCAGGCGCATGAGGCTCCCGAGACGGCGATCCTGGTGATCGATGCCGCGACACCGGACCAGTACGTCGATCTGGCGCGCGCGCTGGGCGAGCGCGCCGCCGACTCGTTCGAAAAGGCGTCGGCTGAACGAATTGGCGGATTGCTGCCCGCGGGTACCGGGCTCTACCATCTCTCGGCCGCACGGTTCGGCTGCATCCTGCCGCCCGAGAGCGAGAGCCGGATTACGGAAATCCTCGATGGGCTCGCGGACAATGTGTGGCGGCCGACGAGCAGCTGCGCCATCCCGGCCGCGACATCGATTGCGATCGGCGTCGCCCGTTACCCGCGCGATGGCGCCAATGCCGACGAGTTGCTGCGGGCCGCTGCCGTGGCGGCCCATGACTCGTTGCACAGCGCGCGGCCCTGGTGCCGCTACAGCCCGGCAGTCGGCAGGGCATGGCAGCGGTCGGCCTCCCTGCTGCGCGATATCGGCGCGGCGCTGGCTGATGAGGGTCAGCTCAATCTGGTCTACCAGCCCAAGATGGATCTGCGCAGCGGCCGCTGCGTCGGTGCCGAGGCGCTGCTTCGCTGGAATCATCCGACCCTCGGGTCCGTCCCGCCGAGCGAGTTCGTGCCGCTGGTCGAAGGTACGGCGCTGGTGCACGCGATGACCGATTGGGTGTTGGCAGCCGCGCTTCGGCAGGTCGCAGGCTGGCGAGCGGCCGGGCTCGAGCTCGCGGTCGCGGTCAACGTCTCGATGTCTGACTTGGCGGACGAACGTTTTTCGACGCGACTGGCGGCGCTGCTCGACCGCCACGAGGTTCGGCCGGACTGGATCGACGTCGAGGTGACGGAAAGCGCCGTGGCCAAGGACATGGCCCGGGTCGGACGCCAGCTCGACGCGATCCGCCGACTGGGCATGGCCATCGTGATCGACGATTTCGGCGTCGGCCAGGCCGCGCTCTCCTACCTGAAGTATATCCCGGCGACGCAGGTGAAGATCGACCAGCTCTTCGTCTCCAGGCTCGCCAGCGACAGGAACGACCAGATCATGGTGCGCTCGACGATTGCCCTCGTACACGCGCTGGGATGCCGAGTCGTGGCGGAAGGCATCGAGGATGCGGCGACGCTCAGGTGGTTGCGCGAGCATGATTGCGACATCGGGCAGGGCAACGCGATCTCGCCTCCGCTCGATGCACGGCATTTCGAGCAGTGGTTGCGGTCGCCATCGCGTCCAAACAGGCTGGGGCCTGTTTGATCCTATGCCACCTCGACGCGATTGCGGCCGTTTCCCTTGGCCTTGTAGAGAGCCTGATCCGCACGCTTCATGATGGCCTCGAGGTCGCGCTCGCCGGGCGCGCGCGTTGCCACGCCGATGCTGACGGTGAACGGAATGGCGCTGCCGGTGTGCCAAGTGTGCGCGAAGTCCTGCCGCTCGAACGTCGCTCTCAGCTTCTCGGCGGCGGCCCGCGCCTGCTCCGCGCTCTTCTCCGGCAGCGCCGCCACGAATTCCTCGCCGCCCCATCGGGCGAAGACGTCCATTTTGCTGCTGGCGGCCGTGCCCACCTTGGCCAGCACGCGCAGGACCTCGTCGCCGGCATCGTGCCCGTAGGTATCGTTGACCTTCTTGAACAGATCGATGTCGAGCATGAGCACGGAAAAATCCTCGTTCGATCTGATGATATTTTCGGCGACCTCGAGAAATTGCCGGCGATTTGGCAGGCCCGTCAGCTCGTCGGTTTCCGCCTGCTTCTGCAGCAGGTCCATGAGACGCAGGCGGTCGGCGACGTCCCTGATGACGGCGGTGAACTCGACGAATCCGCCCACGTTGATCTTGGAGATGGCGATTTCCACGGGCAGCAGCGATCCGTCCCGGTGAAGGCCGTAGATGCGGTTGCGCTCATTCATCTGGCGCGAACGAACGGGGGATTGGCCAAACTGGTGGACATAGCCGGGGTGCTTCGATCGAAAGCCCTCCGGAATGAGTCGTAGGAGTGGCTGACCGACCATCTCGGACGATTCGTAACCGAAGAGATCCTCCGCGGCGCGATTAAACAAGGTGATGTTCTGCTGCTGGTCGATCGTTACGATCGCGTCATAAGCGGCATCGACGACGGACCGGAAGCGCGAGGTGCTCACCTCCAGCTCATGCGTCAAAATCATTTTCGGCGTGATATCGAGCCCCGTGACAAGGATTTCGAGGACCGGGGCGTTTCCGCCCGCATGCCGGAACGGCTTCAGGGACAGGCGCCACCAGCGGGTTCCTTCCTTCAAGTCATAGGCCTGCTCCAGCTCCTGCGCGATGCCGGTGTCGAAGCATTCCTGGAGTTTTTTGCGAAGCTCATGCCGCGCGTAGCTCGGCATCACGAGGTCGAATGCTACGGGAAAGCCTCGGATATTTCCGCGCCGCCCGCCGGACATACCGAAGAACATCTCGTTGCAGGCGGATACGACGAGTTCGTGCGCCTCTCCGCGTTCGACGATTGCAACGCTTGCCGCGATTCCGTCGACGAAGTCCTGGGTGCGGTGGGGCCAGTTGTCATCCATCTTCCCCTCCACGAGAACCCTGTCCAATCGCGTCACTCTAGCTTTGAACGTCGATCGGGCAAGAGCGTGAGGCGACCGTGCCCGGACCTCGGGATCGACAAAAGCGCCGCGGTCCGATGATCGACGGCGCCGACGCCCGGACGAGCCGCCTGTGCTTTACAGCTATGTGACACCTCTGCGGTGTTGTCCGCGCCCGGCCGCAGTTTGTCACGTGGTCGGTCACTGCCAACGGCGCGTCGAGCCCGCGAGATCAGGCGGCAATCTCGGTAAGTCCACTAATGCTGTTGGGACCCGATTGGTTCCGGGTTGTAAAGATTGCATCAAAAGATGTGCCGCCCTCAATCGAGCACTGGTGAGACGCTCTGGAGGGAGTCTAGAATGCAACAGAAGCCGCTGGTGCATGCAAGGACAGGTGCCGTGGCAAACTTCAGCCTAGCGGAACCTCGAGGAGCGATAGCGCCCGGCGTAGCGGCCTCGGTCGCAAGCCACCTGCTCGCGCTCGCCGTGCCGCTTGCGCTGCTGCAGACATACGATCGCATCCTGCCGAACCAGGCATACGGCACGACCGTCGTGCTGGCGGTGGGCGTCACCGTCGCGATCGTTCTGGAGGCTGCGCTGCGATATGCCCGTTCGGTGCTGTTCGCCCATGTTGGTTCGGCCTTCGAATCCCAGATGACGGTCCGCATACTCGATCACGTGCTGCGCGCCGACTCGAGGGCCTTTCATCAACTGAGCATCCCCGATCTGAGCCACGCGGTCCGCGGCGTCGGGGAGGTCCGCGAATTCTGGTCCGGCAACGCGGCGGTGGCATTGCACGAACTCCCGTTCGCCCTGATCTACATCCTCCTGATCGCCTACATCGGCTCGTGGCTAGCCCTGATCCCGCTCGGCTTTACGATCCTGGCGCTGATCGCGGCTCTCTTCGTCGCCCGGTCGACGGCAAGGGCCCTGCGGGATGTCGAAGCGGCTCAACTGAAGCGTTGGAAGCTCGGATGGGGAATTTTCCTGGGCATCGTCGAGGCCAAGGCGATGGCCGCCGAGACTTTGCTTACGCGGCGCTATCGCGACGCCGTCGCGCCGGAGATGGACGCGACCGCGCGCGTGGAGAACGAGACGGCGGTGCTCACCGAGAACGGCGCGCTGCTGGCGCAACTTTCGACGATCGGCATCCTGACCGCCGGCGCCTTCATGGTCCTCGACGGCGAGTTGACGACCGGCGGCCTCGCTGCCTGCACCCTGCTTGCCGGACGCTCGGTCGGCCCGGCGACGAGCGCCCTCCTTTATCTTAGCCGTCGGGGCCAACGGCTTGAGGCCGAAGGCAAGATAAACAAGATCCTGTCGCTTCCGCTGGCTCCCGTGTGGGCGGGGGAAGCGGCCGGTGAGATGCGGCGGTTCACGGGCGGCACCATCGTCTTGTCGGGTCAGGCCCTGCACAGACACGGCGGCTCCGTTTCGATTCCGCAGGGCACGTTCGTTCACGTCGACGTGCCGAACTCTCCCGTCGCGGCCATGACCCTGGCGACGATAACGCGACTCGAGGATTCGCTAGGCCTGTCCATCACCTTCGATGGCCGGCCGAGCAGCGCCTATGACCCGCAGATCTTCAGGGAAGGCGTGACGATGGCGAGCTCGCGCGGCGAGCTGATCCGCGGTACGCTTCTCGATAATCTCACGCTGTTCAGCCCGCGCTACGAAGCCGCGGCGATCGAGCTTTCCGAGCGGCTCGGGCTCAGTGTGTTCATCGATGGCCTGCGCCAGGGCTTCATGACGCCGGTCGGCCCGGGCGGCGCGGACATCGTGAGCCCCGGCATTGCGGCGCGCATCGGCCTCATTCGCGCCCTGGTGCGCCAGCCCCTCGTGCTCTGTCTCGAAAATGCGGATGGCTCGCTCGATCTCGAGGGAGTGAAGCGTCTCTGCCAACTCCTGAAGGAACTGAAGAGCCATACCACCGTGTTCATCGTGTCGAGCGCTCCGGCCCTTCTGCAGCTCGCCGACATGAGAATTCGCGTCGATCGCCGGAGGACGGCGTCATGATGGACGCATCCGCCCCGACCGCCACGCCGGGCGTGCCATCGGCGGCGCTAAAAAGGCCGCCGGCGTGGTCCGAAAAGGTCTGGATGGAGCGTCTGGAAGCGGCGGTCGGTGCCGAAAGGCGCATCGCGTCACCGGTCGCTGCCGCGTTGCCGGCAATGCTCGTGGCGCTGGGCTGGGTCGGCACCGCACGCAGCTTGGCCGCCCTGCTGCCTCCTCCTGACGTGCCGGTCACGCTCGATCATCTCGAGCTTCTGCTGCCCGTGGTCGGTTACCGCACGCACCGCATGGGCGCGGCGGGTTCTCGCTCGGACACAGACCGGCTGCGCGCCGGCAGCCTGGCGCAAACCCATGCCGGCGATGTCGGAGTCTATCTCGGTCAGCCGGATGGCGAAGATCTGTGGCTTGTCAACGGCAGCGAACGCCGCCTTGCGCTTTCCGCCGGCGATACGGTCCTCGTGGTCGAGCCCGACATCGACTTCCAGCCGATCGACCAGGCCCGGCCAAACTGGTTCCGCGGTCTCTTCGAGCACATGCGCGACGAGCTCTTCAAGCGGCGCGCCTTTTCCTGAGCGGCGCCGGCGGACTCAATCTGATCGACTATCCGTTCGTCGTGATCTTCCTGGTGGTGATCGCGCTCATGGGCGGATGGCTGGTCTTCGTGCCGATCATCGCTCTCTTCGCCTTTGCGGTGCTGGCCTGGCCGACCTCCGATTACGTGGGCAGCAAATCGACGGCGGCCGGCATCGCGTCCGGCCGTCTCGAGGAGCACGCAGTATCCGCGTTCCTTGGCGTCGACTCCTTCTACCGGGCCGGCGCCGACAGCCAGTGGCTCGCCCGCTTCTCCGATCTCGCGCGCGAAGCGGCGGCGCGCAACCGCGACTACTCGATCGCTCTCGCCCGCGCCCAGGCGACCGGCCAGGCGCTCGGCATGCTGACGGTGCTGGCGACATTGTGCATCGGCATCGTGCTCGTACTTGACGGCGCGATGAACGCCGGAGGGCTGGTCGCGGCCATGATGCTGATCTGGCGCATCACCACGCCCGCGCAGCAGGCGTTCGGTTCCCTGGTCCGCCTGCGTCAGGTTCATAGTTCCGTGCAGCAGGTCGACCGCTTGATGGCGACGCCGGGCGAACCTACAGGCTCGGAGTTCACCAGCCCCGCCGGCCTCGCCAACGCCGCGCTGACGGCCGATCGTGTCTATTATCGTCCCGACGCCGACTACGACGCTGCGCTAAACGGCGTTTCCTTCAGCGCAGCAGCGGGCCAACGGATCGCCATCGTTGGCCCGAGCGCCGGCGGAAAGACCGTGCTGCTGGAATGCCTGGCCGGCCTGCGGCGGCCACAGTCCGGGCGCGTCTTGCTGGGCGGGCGCGACATTAGGCAGTTCGACACGACGGAATACCGCGCCTGGATAGGATACGTGCCGCAGATCGTGCCGGCGCTGCCGCTGACCGTCCGCGATTATCTGCGCCTCCCCGCGCCGACGCTGCAGGACGATGAGGCCTTTGCCGCCCTTGCACGCGTGTTCGGCCCCGACTGGCGCGAGCTTTCCGCGTTCGGCCGCAGCGCCGACAAGGTGCTGGACCGGGAGTTCAACTCGTTCTCGCAGAACATTGCCGAGCTGCAATTCCGCCACCTCATCGCCTTTGTCGCGGCGACGCTCAACCGGCCGGCGGTGCTGCTGCTCGACGGCGACGGTGGGGCCGGCTCCCCGGAGTGGGAGCCACGAATTCTTCGCTACCTCGATTCGATTCGCGGTTCGACGACGGTGGTGTGGGCGCCCTACCTGACGGCGAACATCCAGACCTGCCAGCAGATCGTCGTGCTCGACCGCGGAAATGTGGTGCGTGCCGGCCAGACGGCGCAGCTGGCGGCTGCGGAGTGACGGGAGAAGAACGTGGACCAGAGCGTCAACAACCAGACTAGCGGCGGCCAAGCAGGCAAAGGGATCGCGGAGTCAATTGCGCGGGACTGCCGTCCGGTGACACAGCTCGGCAGCAACATCGACTA
>Ga0318560_10000654_pt1 | contig 10640 bp, 12 predicted proteins | sample GRESIP065b5f22_FD_202537 | JGI IMG/M metagenome (GOLD analysis project Ga0318560, IMG submission 202537) | Tropical soil microbial communities from Luquillo Experimental Forest, Puerto Rico - GRE.SIPMG.065b5f22 | ecosystem: Environmental > Terrestrial > Soil > Tropical forest > Bulk soil... | reverse complement strand
CGGCCAGTCCAACGGAAAGCTGTCGGGCCCGTACACCGGCGGCCCGGACTCCTCGATCAGGTCGCCCGCCAGCCATGCGCCCGCGTCGGGCACGTGGACCAGCAGGTCGTTGTCGGTGTGCCCGCGGCCCAGGTACCGCAGTTCGACGGCCCGGCCGCCAAGGTCGAGCGTCATCGCCGCGCCGACCAGCACGGTAGGCGAGGTGATGACCACCTCACGCCACTCCTCGGGCTCCTCCGCCTCCGCGATCAGTTCCGCGAGCACCCGCCGCTCGTAGGCGTCGAGGTGCGCGGGCATCCGTTCGTGCCCGTAGATCGGCGCGCTGATGTCGCTGCCCGGGCCGAACCGGGCGTTGCCGAAGGTGTGGTCGAAGTGCGCGTGCGTGTTGATCACCCAGCGGACCCGCTGCGTCCCCAGCTCCTTTAGGTCGGCGCGGAGCTCGTCGGCCTGGCGGTGCGAGGAGCGGGTGTCGCAGACGAGCAGCCCGCCGGTGCCGCGCACCACGCAGACGTTCACGTCGAGGGGCTGGTACCGGCGCTGGAAGACGCCGGCCGCCACCTCTGCCCAGGCGGCCATGGGCCGAGGCTAGCGCGGCCAGGGCGCTGCGACGGAGGAGCGAGGCCGCAGGCCATCGGGTGGTTCCGGGGGGTCTTCCCCCCGGGCTAGCAGCGCGCGCTGGCGCAGCCACTCGTACCACGTGTCGATGCCGTCCCCGGCCCGGGCCGAGACCGGCAGCACCGTGGCGGCTGGGCTGATTTTCTCGAGGTCGGCCGTGCACCGGTCCAGGTCGAAGTCCAGGTAGGGCAGCAGGCCGGTCTTGCTGACCAGCAACCGCCCGGCGCTCGTCCGCTCGATGCGGCGCGCGAACGCGCGCGCGGCGGTCTGCTGGTGGTAGCCGCTAGTCATGGCCCGTCCCGGAGCCTGCGGCCGGATCCGACAGGTCGACCTCGACCGCGACGTCGATGGCGTCGCGGACGCGCAGCGCACCGAGGAACGCGGTGTACGGCTTGATCCCGTAGTCCGACTGGATAACCTGAGTCTCCGCGCGGTAGCGATCGGTCCCGGTCTGCTTGACCTGCAGCCGCAGCGGCCGCGCCTGGCCGCGGAGCGTGAAAGTGCCGCCGATCTCGCCGCCGCCGTCGGCCACGGACCGGAAGCTGTCCGCGGCGAACACCGCCTCCGGGTGCTGGTCGGCGCCCAGCACCTTGCGCGCGGTGACGGCGATCTCCCGGCGGTCCCGGTGGGTCAGCGGCTTGACCCCGCCCGTCCCGTCGCGCACGACCAGGGCCCCCAGGTCGACGCGCACCTCCAGGCTGGCCGGGGTGAGGTCGTCGTTCACCACCAGTTCGCCGGACCACCCGGTGGCCTCGATGGTGAGGTCGTGACCCGCCTGCGCGGCCAGCCCATCACGGAAAGTGCGCAACAGGAGTCGGCCGCGATCCGGGCCGAGCCGGTGCCGGCCTGCGACTACCACCATGGCAGCACGCTATGACAGTTCTGGGGGGGACGCTCGGCGGGCGATCACCCGTGCGCGGTCAGGCACCAATTCAGTTGGCCCAATTAGGGTGAGGCGACTATGGAGACGATCGTTGGGTTCGTGGCCGGTTACCTGGTGGGAAGCCGTGAGGGAAAGGCTGGCCTGGAGCGGCTGAAGACATCGTGGGGCGCCATCACGTCCTCGCCCGAGGTGCGCAAGATGGCGTCCGATGCGATCGTCATGGCCGAGCAGGTCGTCGAGCGCGCGCCGGCCGGCGGGATCAGCGGCGCGGTGGTGCGCACCCTGGCGTCACGCGCCAGCTCGCGCCGGGGTATGTCCCGGGCGGCCTGACGCGGAATTTTGTGCTGCCGCTTAGCTTTTACTCAACTTCGCGTGGGATGCTCCCGCTGAACGTGCCCCGGCCGGGGCACGTCCGACAGCCCGGCAAGGAGTTGGCTTCCGATGACGGCAGGCCCAGAACACGATCACGACGCGCAACCCGGTTCGCCAGGCCTGCGGACGGCATGGCAAGGCTCCCGCCGGTTCGCGGTCATGGCGGGCGTCGTCACCCTGGGAGTGCTCGCCGGGGCCGGTGTCGCGGTCGCCGCGACCAGCTCGTCCGGGCAGCCGGCGGCCCCAGGTGCCAGCGCGTCCCCGTCACCGTCGGCCCGCTCTCAGTTCCCGCCTAAGGGCCAGTGGCGCATGCCGCTGCCCGGCGGCCCGTTCGCCTTCGGCGGCCCGTTCGCCTTCGGTGGCCCAGGCGCCCTGGGCGGGCTGCTCGGTGCGGTGCACGGCACCGTCGTCGTGCCGAAGCCCGGTGGTGGCTACCAGACCGTCGCGTTCCAGAACGGTAAGGTCACCTCGGTTTCCAGCACGTCGATCACGCTGCACAGTGCCGACGGCTACAGCCACAGCTACCAGGTGACCAGTTCCACGCTCGTCAACGCCCAGCGGGACGGCATCGGCTCCATTAAGGCCGGTCAGCAGGTGATAGCGTTCGCCACCGTCTCCGGCAGCACCGCCACCGCGACGAGGGTCATCGACGTGTCGCTGATCCAGCAGAACTTCCACCGCTTCTTCAGCGGTGCCCACGGCCCCAGCTTCAAGGCGATCACTCCGTAGTGTGTGGCGGGTCGCCCGCCCCGCCATACGGAGGCGCCTGAGGTCTCCGGCGAGCCGGCGGCCGCCAACCGACGTGCCCCGTTTCGGCATGGCCCGGCGCTCTCCCGGTTCATGTGGCCCAGCCGGCTACTTGGCGAAGAAGTGCAGGCCGATCCAGGCCCACGCGACCAGCACGCCCACCCGCCCGGTGCGGCTGCGCATGGCGCGAGTGAGCAGCTCCCCGAACGAGGGAACCGGGACTTCGGTCCTGGTCGCCAGCAGTTGCAGCACCACGATCCCGGCCACGACCAGCAGGTAGCCGGCAATCGTCACCCCGTGCCAGATCATCGTTCCACCAGGTACCAGCCGAACGCGACCCAGGCGAGCAGGACCACCGACCGCCCCGGGGAGCTGGCCAGCAGCGGGTCGGTCAGGGTGCTGATCGTCGGGTGCGCGTAGGAGTCGGTGGTCAGCGATGGCTGCTGGAGCAGGGAGGACAGTTCCCACAGACAGCCGGCGACGAGCACCACGAGCCAGGCGAGAGTGCCGGCCACCGGTAGCCGCCGGCCGTCCGGGCGGTCCTGCGCCGGGCGGTGCCAGCCGATCAGTACCACGACCGTGCTCAGGCCGATGATGATCGCGGTCGCGGGCCAGGAGTAACGGCTGAACGAGCCCACTACGCCCGCATAAACCACCGCGGCCGCCCCCAGGGTGATCACCACGAACCGCCGCCGGCGGGCGGGCGGTTGGCCCGTTCGGGCCGGTGCCCCGTCGGGCCCGGGGTGGCGCAGCGCGCGGCGGCCCACGTCCCAGGCCAGCCCCACCGCCACGATGAGCATCAGCACGCCGTCGACCGGTTTGCCGGAGATGCTGGTGAAGAAGGCGATGGCGAGGAGGATCCAGACCACGGGCGCACGGAGCCCGGCCAGCGCGGCCAGGGCCCGCCCAGCCGGCCGGGGGGGCGTGACGACTGCCTCGGCGCATCCGGGGGCCGTGCCGCCGCTGTCTGTACCGCGGTGCTGGGCGTGCCGATCCTCCGGGCCCGGGACAGCACGACTCACGCAGCAAAGCTAGCGCCCCTGTCACGGACGGGAAAGTCCCCGCATCAGAGCCTGCCGGTGGCCGGGCGCCGTCGCGGACGAATCGTTACGCAAAATTGCCGGGACGCTGCGCGGCGCATCAACGACGACCTGGCCGGTGGTTAGCTGGTGAGTTAGTCTTCCCCCGGCTGGCGGAGCGGATCTTCCGCGCCGCCGGCGCGGCCTGAAGCCCGCCCAGAGACGACGGAGAACCTATGAGCATCATGGGCACGCGGGTGCTGCGGACCGAAGATCCGCGCCTGTTGACCCACGGCGGCGTCTATACCGACGATCTGCGCGTGCCAGAGCTGACCGGTGCGGCGCACGTCACCATCGTGCGCAGCCCGCTGGCGCACGGGTTGATCACCGGGATCGACGCCAGTGCCGCCGCCGCGATGCCCGGGGTGGTCGCGGTGCTCACGGCCGCCGACCTGCCCGCCCCGGCGGAGGGCGGCGACCCCGCGGCCGAGCCGCTGCTGGCGGGCGACCGGGTGCGTTACGTCGGCGAGCCGGTGGCGCTGGTGCTGACCGAGGGCCGCTACCAGGGCGAGGACGCGGCCGAATTGGTCAGCGTCGACTACGACCCGCTGCCTGCGGTCCCGACTCTCGGGGAAGCCATGACCGGCGAGACGCTGCTGTTTCCCGGCACCGATAGCAACGTCCTCGGGTCCGGGACGGCGGGGGAGTGCGACGACGCCGCCTTCGCCGCTTGCGAGGTGGTCATCGAGCGGACCATCGTCAACCAGCGGCTCGCCCCGGTGCCGCTGGAGGTGCGGGCGCTGGCCGCGGCCTGGACCGGCGACCGCCTGACCATCTGGTCCAGCACCCAGAACCCGCAGCTCGCGCGCGGGGCCGTTGCCCGGCGCCTGGGCATGGACCAGGCGGCGGTGCGGGTCATCACGCCGGACGTGGGCGGCGGGTTCGGCGCCAAGGTCGCGGTGGACCGGGACGCCATCGCCGTCGCCTGGGCGGCCAAGCACACCGGGCACGCGGTCCGCTGGATCGAGTCCCGCAGCGAGAACATGGTGGGCATGGTCCACGGCCGCGGGCAGCGGCAGACGTACAAGGTCGGCGGGACCAGGGACGGCCGGGTGCTCGCCTATCGCCTCGACCTGGTGCAGGATTGCGGCGCCTTCGACCGTATCGGCGTGTTCCTGGCGGGGCTCACGGCGCTGATGGCGGCCGGGGTCTACGACTTCGCGCACGCGGGGGCGTCGTTCCGTGCCGTGGCGACCACCACCACGCCGATCGCCGCCTACCGTGGCGCGGGCCGGCCCGAGGCGGCCGCCGCGATCGAGCGGGCCATGGACGACTTCGCCGCCGAGATCGGCATGGACCCGGCGGAGGTGCGCCGGATCAACGTGGTGGCGCCGGACAAGTTCCCGTTCACCACCCGGACCGGGGCCACCTACGACAGCGGCGAGTACGCGGCGGGCCTCGACCGGGTCCTGGCGGCGGCGGACTACCCGGCGCTGCGGGCCGAGCAGGCGCGCCGCCGCGAGCGCGGTGACGTCGTACAGCTCGGCATCGGGATGTCGGTGTACGTGGAGATCACCGCCGGGGACATGGGCGGTGAGACCGCGCGGGTGGTGGTCGGCGACACCGGTGCGGCCACCGTGTTCACCGGCAGTTCCGCGCACGGGCAGGGGCACCACACCGCGTGGGCGATGCTGGTCCAGGACGAGCTGGGCATCCCGATGGACCAAATCACGGTCGTGCACGGTGACACCGACATCATCCCCGAGGCGATCGGCACCTTCGGGTCGCGGTCGCTGCAGCTTGGCGGCACCGCGGTCGTCCGGGCCGCGGGCGAGGTCAAGGACCAGGCAAGGCGCCTAGCGGCGGAGATGATCGAGGCGAGCGAGGCCGACCTGGAACTCGACACGGCCCGCGGCACCTGGCAGGTGCGGGGTGACCCGGCGACCGCCCTGGGCTGGGGGCAGATCGCCCGGCGGGCCGGGCCCGGCGGCCTCGCCGCCGACGCGCGCTTCGATGCCAGCGCGCCGACGTTCCCGTTCGGCGCGCACCTTTCCGTGGTGGAGGTGGACACCGAGACCGGGAAGGCGACCTTGGCACGCCACGTCACCGTGGACGACGCCGGCCGGATCCTCAACCCGGTGCTGGCCGAGGGCCAGCGCCACGGCGGGATCGCCCAGGGCGTCGCGCAGGCCCTGCTCGAGGAGGTGCGTTACGACGCGGACGGCAACCCGCTGACCAGCACGCTGGTGGACTACGCGGCGATCACCGCGCCGGAGCTTCCCTCGTTCGAGTTGGTCACCAGCGAGACCCCGACCAGCATCAACCCGCTCGGAGCCAAGGGGATCGGCGAGGCGGGGACGATCGGGTCGACCCCGGCGGTGCTGAACGCCGTCATCGACGCCGTGTCTCACCTCGGCGTCCGTCACATTGACATGCCCGCCACCCCCGAGCGGGTGTGGGCCGCGATCAACGAAGCGAGGGCAAGCCAGTGAAGGTGGCGATCGGCGTCAACGGCAGGCAGGTCGAGGCGGAGGTCGAGGACCGATTGCTGCTCGTCCACTTCGTGCGCGAGGTGGCCGGGTTGACCGCTACCAACATCGGTTGCGACACGACATCCTGCGGCGCGTGCACCGTCCTGCTGGACGGGGAGTCGGTGAAGTCCTGCACGGTGCTGGCCGCCCAGGCGGACGGGTGCGAGGTCACCACCTGCGAGGGGCTGACCGGCTCCGATGGCCGGTGGCACGCGGTGCAGCGGGGTTTCCACGCCGAGCACGGAGTGCAGTGCGGGTTCTGCACCCCCGGCATGATCATGGCGGCGGTGTCGCTGCTGGCGGAGAACCCCGACCCCACCGAGGCACAGGTCCGGGCCGGGCTCGAGGGCAACATCTGCCGGTGCACCGGCTACCACAACATCGTCCGGGCGGTGCTCGCCGCGGCGAGGGACGGCCGGCTACCCGGGGGCGGTTCGCCGGCCGGAGCCGCTGACCCAGCGGAGGAGCCAGCATGATCCCCGCGCCGTTCACCTACCGGCGGGCCCGGACCGTCGAGGAGGCCGTCGACCTCGCCGCCGAAGCCGGCGACGAGGGAAAGTTCCTGGCCGGCGGGCATTCCCTGCTCCCGCTGATGAAGCTGCGGTTCGCGGTTCCCGAGGTGCTCATCGACATCGGCCGGCTCGCCGAGCTTTCCTACATCCGGGACGAAGACGGCCACATCGCCGTCGGCGCGCTGACCCGCCATCACGACCTAGAGCACTCCGCGCTGCTGGCCGCCGAACTGCCCTTGCTCGCCCGTGCCGCCGGGGCCGTCGGTGACCCGCAGGTGCGGCACCGGGGCACCATCGGCGGGTCGCTGGTGCACGCCGACGCCGCGTCCGACCTGCCCGCGGTGGGCCTGGCTCTGGACGCCACCCTGGTCGCGCGCGGGCCGTCAGGGAGCCGGGAGATCGCGATGACCGACTTCTTCCGCGGGCTCTTCGAGACCGCACTGGAGCCGGGCGAACTGCTCACCGAGATCCGGATTCGGAGGCCGGCCGAACGGGGCTGGTCGTTCCAGAAGTTCACCAAGCGCGCCATCGACTGGGCGATCGTCGGGGTCGCCGTGCAAGGCGGGCGGGTGGCCCTGGTGAATATGGACTCGGTGCCCGCTCGGGCCGGCGGCGTGGAGCGAGCGCTGGCCGCGGGGGACGGGCCCGCGGCGGCGGCCGCGCACGCCGCCGAGGGCACCAGCCCGGTCTCCGACATCAACGCCAGTGCGGCCTACCGTGAGCACCTGGCGCGGGTGCTGACCGCCCGGGCGCTCGCCGAGGCGGCCAGCCGCAACTGATCCCGCGCCTTCGTCCCGGCGGCTTATCATCCGATCCCGCACCCCAGACGGGGGCAAACCGGGCGCCGCAGCGACGGTTCCGGATGACAAGGCAAAATGATCATCGTCGCCTGGGGCGGCGGGGCTGACCGGCTACTCGTCGGCGATGATCGAGCCGACCCGGTCGCCCAGGCCGGGATCGCGCCTGACCAGCCAGATCGAGTAGAGGATGGACACAACTACGAGGCCCAGCCCCACCCAGGGGAACCAGTCGTACGGTTGGATCGCCGGCGACGGGTGGAACAGGTAGTAGATCGGGATGCCGACCACGACCACGGCGAGGGCCGGCAGCACCGCGTGCTTGACCACGCTGAACTCCTGCGGCCGGTACTTGCGGTAGTAGAACGGCAGCGCCACGTTGGCCGCGAGGTACACGAACAGGATCAAGATCGTGCCCATCGTGCTGGACTCGAAGAAGAAGTTCAGCGCGCTCAGGCTGTTGCCGGTCCCGCCGATCCAGTGGCCGAGCGCCCAGCCCAGGGTGATGACCGAGGCGATGCCGACGAAGGCGATGATGGCGTTGACCGGCGTCCGGCGGACCGGGTGGACCCGGCCGATCCAGCGCGGCAGCAGGCCCTCGCGCCCGGCGTTGAAGATCAGCCGGCACTGCGAGTTCACCGCGGCGATGAGCACGCCCAGGGTGGAGGTCAGCCCGGCCAAGTATGCGATGAAGGCCAGCCAGGTCGCCACGCTGTGGGCGACGGCGATGAACGGGATGGCGGGTGCCGTGAGCGCCGCGGCGCTGTAGTGGAAGCCGGTGACCGTGGCGTAGGCCAGCAGCAGGTATGTGAAGGCCATCAAGGCGATCGACAGGAACACGGCCCGGGGCACGTTGCGGCGGGGGTTAGTGGTCTCCTCGGCCAGCGCCGCCGAGTTCTCCCAGCCGATGAACAGGTAGATGGCCAGCGGGAAGGCGACGCCCAGGCCGCTGAAACCGTTGAGGATGTGGCTGGGCTGGAACGGCACGCCGGACAGGTGGCCGCCGTTCTTGATCAGCACGGCGATCGACACGACAAACAGCACCACCAACTCGAAGGCGAAGAAGAAGCCGGCCAGCCGGGTCGACACAGCCACGCCGCGGAACATCATCACCATGGCGCCTGCGGTGAATAGGGCGGAGAAGATGATCCAGGGGACATTCGTGCCCGTGTAGTACTGGATCATGATCGACAGGAACCCGCCGGAGATGACCAGCACCGACGCGATCGCGATGATGTAGCCCATTCCGGCCACCAGGGCGGTGGTCACCGCGCTGGTGCCGCCGAAGCTCTTACCCACGAACGTGATGAACCCGCCGGTCGACGGGTGCGCCCGGGAGAACTGGGACAGCGTATTGCCGAGTAGCGCGATGGCGACGGCGGCGATGAGCACGACCAGCGGCGAGGCGAGGCCGGCCAAGAGCACGATCCCCGCGAAGCCGAAATAGAAGCTGTACGCCGGGCCGATATTCGCCATCGTCGACGCCGAAATATCGATCAGCCCCAGCGCCCCCCGGTGCAACCGCTCCGGCGACTCCGGAGCCTTGGTCTCAGAGAACGGAACCGAAGCCGCCTCGCTCATGGCCACTCCTCATCTCGCAGGGCCGCCATCACCGGCGCTGCCTGAATTGTCCGGCGCGGCGCGCCCCCTGGGAAGGCCCAGCTACCAGCGCGATCAAGCTGTTATCACCGCAGCCCGGGCCAAATGATAATGGTCCGGTCAAGGATAATAAATGGCTTAGTCAAGTCGTCGGAAATCCGCGCTTATTCGGGCCGCTACGGCGAACTACCGTTCCTCATCGGCGGCCGGTGCCGGCCCAGCCGGTGCCGGCCCAGCCGGTCCCGGCCCGGCCGGCCCGCGCCCGTCCGCCGCCGCATGGCGGGCCTTGTGGCGGCGGTAGTAGCGCCGGGCGAGCAAGAAGGCGGCCACGCCGACCGCGATGCCTCCGACGATCGCGCCCACATCGCCCAGGGATCCCTGGCCGGAGGCGAACTTGCCCGCGCCGTAGGCGGCCGGGCCCACCGAGAGCACGTAGACAGCGCCGGCCAGGAAGTTCCAGACCACGAACTGGGCGTACTTCATCTTGACGATGCCGGACACCAGGACCGGCGTGAAAAAGACCGCCAGGCGCCCCCACCTGCCGTACAGGACCTCCCCGCCGGACAGGGCCCGCTGCCGGCGCCCCAGCCACGGGCCCGGGTGGTTCAGGAGATCACGGCCCCAGCGGATGCCGATCGCGTACCCGGCCAGCCCGCCAGCCTCAGTGCCGAGCAGCGACGCGACCAGTACCCCGGCAAAGTTGAGGTGGCCCTCGCTGGCCAGGACGGCGGCCCCCGCGATCACCGCCCCGCCGATGGCGGGTATCCCGGCCCACCCGATCGCGACCAGGACGAAGACCACGAGGTACGCCCACAAGCCGCCCGTGGTCGCCGCGCCGTCAGCAAGCGGGTACAGCACGCGCCGTCAGCCGTCAGCGCGGCGGACCGCGGGCCGCGGCCGTGAGTGCCGCCCCAGATGTTTCCCGTAGGCTGTGACCCCGGCCGCGACCTGGTACGGTCCGCGGATCCGCTGAAGCTGCGGCGAGACGTCGCGATAGTCCAGGTCGGGGTGGTCACCGCAGTAGCAGCAGACGATCTCGAACATGCTTGAGTAGCCGCCTTCCGGCTGGCCCGCCACGATCCGAGCGGGCTGGCGCCGGAGCACAACCGTCCAGCCAAGGCCCGCAGGCCCCATGCTGCTCACAAGTGTCATGCATCCTCCGGCCCAACGATGGCCTGCATAGACAGCAGGCGCATCACCCGTTACGGGTAGGCGGTGATTTTACGCGGGTCCGGGGCCTTTCGGCCCCGTTCGCTTAGTGTGCCATGGGCATGATCACTTCGGCCATATGATCACTGGTGGCCGGGCCGGTGCGGTCATGCGGCCTGGAGGGGCAGGCCCGCCGCGGCGGCGTTGGCGAAGTCGTCGTCCACGCTCACGACCTGGCGGCCCCGCGCGACCAGCAGCGACGCGGCCACCATCGCGCGGTACCCGGCGTGGCAGTGCACCCACACCTCACCGGGCGGCAGCTCACCGGCCCGGCCGGACAGTTCGTGCAGCGGGATGTGCCGCGCGCCGGCGATGTGGCCCGCCGCCCACTCCAGTCGCCGCCGGACGTCCAGTAC
>Ga0318560_10000636_pt1 | contig 10721 bp, 9 predicted proteins | sample GRESIP065b5f22_FD_202537 | JGI IMG/M metagenome (GOLD analysis project Ga0318560, IMG submission 202537) | Tropical soil microbial communities from Luquillo Experimental Forest, Puerto Rico - GRE.SIPMG.065b5f22 | ecosystem: Environmental > Terrestrial > Soil > Tropical forest > Bulk soil... | reverse complement strand
AGGCCTGATGCCGGTCAGACAGCTTCCCGGCCCACCCCGGGGTGCCAGCCAGGCCCAAAGCTTCTGAGGCACTGTATAAGCTTCACGGGGCAAGCCGCTGATTGCTAACAACGAATCCTTGAGCGGCGCCGCCAGCTACTGTTCATTTCCACATAAGTCTTTGTGAATGCGACGAATTTCTCACTTTTTCAATTGACATAGTTCGCCCGCGATTTCATAGTGGCGGCCAGTGGGAGAAAGTGGGGGGAAATGGGCGTAATGCCGCCCCGCCGGTCATGTTTCGCGGTGCAACAAAAATCACTCTGGACGACAAGGGCCGGATGGTCATGCCCACCCGCTACCGGGAGCAGATCAGCGAACTCGCCCAGGGGAAATTGGTCGTCACCGTCGACCGGGACCAGTGTCTTCTCATTTATCCCTTACCCGAGTGGGAGCAGATCGAACGCAAGTTGATGAGCCTGCCGAGCCTCAATGCAACCGCGCGCCGGCTGCAGCGGCTGATGGTGGGCCACGCAACGGATCTGCCGCTCGACGGGCACGGCAGGGTGTTGCTCCCGCCCGAGCTGCGGGAGTTCGCCAAGCTTGGGCGGCACGGGATGCTGATCGGACAGGGAAATCGCTTCGAGCTGTGGGACGAAGTGCGCTGGAACGAGCGTCGCGACGCCTGGCTCGCGAGCGTCGAGACCCCGACCGATCTGCCTTCCGAGCTCGAGTCGCTGTCGCTGTAGAGGGTTCAACGAAGAAGGTGGTTGGGCTGCGGCCCGTGGCTAGAGCACTCAAGGAGGCGGAGGCGCGCCGCTTCGAACGTGGTTGAGCACACCCCAGTGCTCGCTGCTGAGGCGCTCGCGGGACTGGCCCTGGAAGCGGGCGGTTACTATGTCGATGCGACGTTCGGGCGCGGCGGTCATACGGCACTCATTCTCGAGGCACTGGGCCCTGAAGGCCGCGTGCTTGCGCTCGACCGGGATCCGCAGGCCATCGCGGCCGGCCGCCACCGTTTTGCCGACGAAGTGCGGCTTACGCTCGTCCACGCGTCGTTTGCCGATCTCGCCACGCTCGTGCCGGCGCACGCGCCAGGTCGTCCTTGCCGCGGCGTGCTCTTCGACCTCGGCGTTTCCTCACCGCAGCTCGAGGATCCGGGGCGCGGCTTCAGTTTCCGCGCCGACGGGCCGCTCGATATGCGCATGGATCCGACGCGCGGGGAACCTGTGTCGGCCTGGCTCGCGCGGGCGGGCCTCGACGAGATACGCCAGGTGATCGCGACCTTTGGTGAGGAGCGTTTCGCGCGGCGCGTGGCACAGGCGATCGTCGCCCGCCGCCGCACTCACCCGCTCGAGAGCACCGCCGAGCTGACTGCGCTGGTCGCAGGCGCAGTCCGCACGCGCGAGCCCGGCAAACATCCGGCTACGCGTACGTTTCAGGCGCTGCGCATGTTCGTGAACGACGAGCTGGGCCAGCTCGAGCGGGGACTCGCCGCAGCCCTCGAGGTCCTCTCGCCCGGCGGACGCCTGGTGGTGATCAGCTTCCACTCGCTCGAGGATCGCGCGGTGAAGCGCTTCATGCAGCGCGAGTCGCAGGTCGACCCGGCGCTGGGCCACCTGCCGGTGATTCCCGCCGAAGCGCGCCCGCGCCTGAAGCTCATCGGCCGGAAACAACGTCCGGGAGCGGCGGAGCTCGCCCGCAACCCGCGCGCCCGCAGCGCCCTGCTGCGCGTGGCGGAGCGCCTGCCGTGAACCGCCGCGCGCTCGCCATCGCGGTGCCACTGCTCTGGGCGGCGACGCTCGGCTCGGCTGCGGGCGCGATCTGGTGCAAGCACCGCGCACGTCAGCTCTTCGTGCAGCTCGAGACACTGAACGGACGCCGCGACAATCTCGAGATCGAGTGGGGTCAGTTGCAGCTCGAGCAAAGTGCCTGGTCGACCCATGCGTTCGTCGAGCGCGTGGCGAGCACGAAGCTCCACATGGCGATGCCGCCGCCTAAGGAAATCGAGATAATTGCACCATGAAGGCGCGCAGCTCACGCGATGGCGCGCCGGTGTCCTTCCGCTGGCGTGCGGCTCTCCTGACGGCACTGCTGGCACTCGCGGCGCTCGGCCTCGTGTGGCGCGCCGTCAACCTGCAGCTGGTCGATCATGGCTTTCTCGCCCGCCAGGGCGATGCACGGTTCACGCGCGTCCTCGAGATCGCCGCCCATCGCGGCACGATCACCGACCGCTACGGCGAGCCGCTCGCCGTCAGCACGCCGGTGGATTCCATATGGGTGAACCCCGGGGAGCTCGCGCTCGCAACCGACCAGATTCCGCGTCTCGCCGCGGCGCTGAAGGTCGACCGCCTGGAGCTCGCGCGGCGCGTCACGAGCAATCTCGACCGCGAGTTCCTCTATGTCGCGCGCCACCGCCAGCCGGCCGAGGCCGAGCAGATCAAAGCCCTGGACATACCGGGCGTCTATACCTCGCGCGAGTACCGCCGCTACTACCCGGCGGGCGAGGTGACCGGTCATCTGCTCGGCTTCACCAACGTCGACGATGCCGGGCAGGAGGGGCTCGAGCTCGCGTTCGATCACTGGCTCGCCGGCGAGAACGGCGCCAAGCGCGTGATCCAGGACCGCTACGGGCGCATCGTGCAGAACGTCGAGAGCATTCGACCGGCGCGCGAGGGCCGGGACCTGGTGCTGTCGATCGACCTGCGCATCCAGTATCTCGCCTATCGCGAGCTCAAGGCCGCGATCCGCGACCAGCGTGCCCGCGCCGGCTCGATCGTGGTGCTCGACGTCGCCAGCGGCGAGGTGCTCGCCATGGTGAACCAGCCGACTTACAACCCGAACGATCGCGACCAGATCGAACCGACCGCCTACCGCAACCGGGCGGCCACTGACATCTTCGAGCCCGGCTCATCCATCAAGCCGTTCTTCGTCGCCGCCGGCCTCGCCTCCGGCAAGTACGACAATCGCAGCATCATCGACACCTCCCCCGGCTACTTCAAAGTCGGCGTGAAGATCTTCGAGGACGAGCACAACCTCGGCGCCATCGACATCGCAACCGTGCTCGCCAAGAGCTCGAATGTCGGCATGGCGCACATCGCGCTCTCACTGCCGCCGCAGCAGATCTGGACGACGCTGACGCATCTCGGGTTCGGCCAGGTGACCACCAGCGGTTACCCCGGCGAGTCCGCGGGACTCCTGCCGGCGTACGCGCAGTGGCGACCGATCGGCATCGTCACGATGTCGCACGGTTACGGGCTCTCGGTAACGCCACTGCAGCTCGCACACGCCTACGCCACGATCGGCGCCTTCGGCGAGGAACGGCCCGTGTCCTTCCTGCGCCTGCAGGGACCGCCGCTCGGCGAGCGGGCACTCGCGGAGCCCGTCTGCCACCAGCTCATCGGCATGCTCGAGACCGTGGTGACCGCCGAGGGCACCGGCAAGCTTGCCGCCATCCCGGGCTACCGGGTCTCGGGCAAGACCGGCACCGCGTTCAAAGCGACCGCGGGCGGCTATTCCACCGACCGCTACATGGCGGTGTTCGGTGGCATCGCGCCGGCGACGGCACCCCGGCTCGCCGCGGTGGTCGTGATCGATGAGCCCGGTGCGGGTCAGCACATGGGCGGCCAGGTCGCAGCTCCGGTGTTCTCGAAGGTCGTGGGCGATGCGTTGCGACTCATGGCCGTCGCCCCGGACCAGCCCGTGAATGCGCCCGAGCAGCTGCCGGCAGGGCCGGCGCTCGGCAATGTGCGTACGGCTGCACTGCAATGACGGCAGAACTGCAGAGTTATCGGACATCGCCCCGCGCGCTCAGTGAGCTGGTGGCGGGCTGGGCCGTCGTGCCTCCCGAGCTCACGGTGAGCGATCTCACGCTCGACAGCCGCGCCGCGACTCCCGGCGCGCTGTTCCTCGCCTGCCGCGGTCGCACCCACCACGGACTGCGCTTTGCACCGGAGGCCGTCGCCCTGGGTGCGCGCGCGGTGCTTTACGAGCCCGATGACGCCGCGCCCGCGCCACCGCAGCTTCCGGCGGAGGTCTTCGTCGCGCCGCTGCCCGCTTTGACCGAGCGCGCCGGGCTCAACGCCGACCGCTTCTTCGGCGCCCCATCCGCTCGGCTCACCGTGGCGGGCATCACCGGAACCAACGGCAAGACGACCTGCGCCTGGCTGCTGGCGCAGGCGCTGCAGCGCTGCGGCCGTCAGTGCGGATACATCGGCACACTCGGCGTCGGCCTGCCGCCGCACGTGACTCCGATGCCGCACACGACCCCGGATGCGGTCATGGTGCATCGCCTGCTCGCGGCGCTCGCCGCCGCCTCCGCCTCTTGCGTCAGCATGGAGGTCTCCTCGCACGCACTCGATCAGGCACGGGTGAGCGGTGTGCGCTTCCACACGGCCGCCTTCACCAATCTCACCCGCGACCACCTCGACTATCACGGCACCATGGAGCATTACGGCGCCGCCAAGGCACGCCTCTTCGCATGGCCGGGCCTCGAGAGTCGCGTCATCAACTTCGACGACCCCTTTGGCGCCGAGCTCGCCCGCGCCGCCTCGGGCGCACGGCTCATCCTCACTACGCGCCGCACCGGTGCCGCAGCGAGGCTGCCGGCGGGCGCCGAGTTCGTGCGCGCGACGCGCATAGAACCCGAGTCCACCGGTCTCACCATCGAAGTGGAGTCGAGCTGGGGGGCGGTGGAGCTGCCGGTGCGCCTCATGGGCGAGTTCAACGTGGAGAATGCGCTGACGGTGCTCGCCGTGCTGCTCGCCTGGGACATTCCGCTGCGCGAGGCGGCACGGGCGCTCAGCAAGGTGCACGCCGCGCGCGGCCGCATGGAGATGTTTGGTGGCCGGGGACGCAGCCCGCTCGCCATCGTCGACTATGCGCACACCCCGGATGCGCTCGCGAACGCGCTGCGCGCCGCACGCCTGCACTGCCGTGGGCAGCTGCGCGTCGTGTTCGGGTGCGGCGGCGATCGCGATGCCGGCAAGCGCCCACTGATGGGGCGGATTGCGGCTGAGCTTGCCGACGACATCGTGCTCACCGACGACAATCCGCGCGGCGAGGACCCCGCCCGCATCATCGCCGACATCGTCGCCGGCATCGCCAGCGGCGCGCCGCTCACCATCGAGCACGACCGGGCACTTGCCATTCGCGTCGCGCTCGAGCGGTCGGCACCCGATGACGTGGTGCTGATCGCCGGCAAGGGGCACGAGGACTACCAGATCTTTGCCCACGAGCGGCGCGAGTTCCGCGATCAGACGGTGGTCGCCGCCGAGCTGGCGAGGCTCCCCGCATGAGCTTGACGCGCACACTCGCCGAGTTCGCGCGCCTCTGCGGCGGTCAGCTCCGCGGTGCCGACGCCCCTTTCACCGACGTCGTGAGCGATTCGCGCACGCTGCAGGCGGGGCAGCTGTTCGTCGCACTCGCTGGCCCCAACTTCAACGGCCGCGACTTCCTCCCCGCCGTGCTCGCCGCCGGTGCCGCCGGCGCGGTGGTCGATGCCCCGCAGACCGTCGCCTTGCCGCAGATCGTGGTCGCCGACACGCAGGCCGCGCTCACACGTGCAGCGCACGCGTGGCGCAACGCCTTCCACGGGCCGCTGATCGGCGTCGCAGGCAGCAATGGCAAGACCACGGCCAAGGAAATGACCGCGAGGGTCCTAAGCGAGGTCGGCGCAACCCTCGCGACGCGGGGCAATCTCAACAACCACATCGGCGTGCCGCTCACCCTGTTGCGCCTCACTCCCGAGCATCGCTTTGCGGTCGTGGAGATTGGGGCCAACCACCCGGGCGAGGTGGCGGCGCTCGTCGAGGTGGCGAGTCCTTCCATCGGGCTGATCACCAACGCCGGCGCCGAGCACCTCGAAGGCTTCGGCAGCCTCGAGGGTGTCGCGCGCGCCGAAGGCGAGATGGTCGCGGGGCTCGCACCGACCGCGACCGCCGTCATCAACGCGGACGATGCGTTCGCCTCGCTGTGGCGCAGCCTGACGGAGGCGCAGGTGGTCACCTTCGGGGTGCGCGAGCGCGCCGACTTCGCCGCCAGCGAGGTCCACACCTCCCTCGATGCGGGGGGCTTCCGCACACGCTTTCGCCTGCACTCGCCCGCCGGGACCGTGGCGATCGAGCTTGCGCTCGGCGGTGCGCACAACATCGCCAACGCGCTCGCGGCGGCCGCTGCGGCTGCGAGCGCCGGTGCCACGCTCGCGCAGATCGCCGCGGGGCTCGCCGCGGTGCGTGCCGTCCCCGGGCGCCTGCAGCTCAAGCGGGCGCGAAGCGGTGCGTGGCTGATCGATGACTCCTACAACGCCAATCCGAGCTCGATGCGCGCCGCCATCGAAGTGCTCGCCTCGCTTCAGGGCCGCCGCTGGCTGGTCCTCGGTGACATGGCGGAGCTCGGTGAGTCCGCGCACGAGGCGCACGCCGACATCGGCGAGTTCGCGCGCGCCTCCGGCATCGAGCGGCTGTACGCCACCGGCGCACTGATGGAACGCGCGGTGGAGAGCTTCGGCGCCGGCGCGCAGTGGTATGCGGATGCCGCTGGCCTCACGCAGGCCCTCAGCCACGCGCTCGAGGGCCCGGGCGCCGAGGTGCGGATTCTCATCAAGGGCTCGCGCTTCAATCGTCTCGAGCGCGTGGTGGATGCGTTGACCGGCGGGGCCGGCGCGATGGGCGGGCACTGAGTGCTGTACTGGCTCACACAGCAATTCGTCGGCCGCATCAGCGGCCTGCACGTCTTTTCCTACCTGACGTTCCGCGCGATCCTCGCGACCTCCTCCGCGCTCGGGCTGTCGCTCATCGTCGGTCCCTCGATGATCGCACGCCTGTCGCGCTACCAGATCGGGCAGGTGGTGCGCAACGACGGCCCGCTGACCCACCTGCCGAAGGCCGGCACGCCGACGATGGGCGGGGCGCTGATCCTCGTCACGACGCTCGTGAGCACTCTGCTGTGGGCCGATCTCAGCAACCGCCTGGTGTGGACGGTGCTCGGGGTGACCTTCGCTTTCGGCTTCATTGGCTTCTACGACGATTACCTCAAGCTCGTGGTGCGCAACCCCAGAGGGCTCGCGCCGCGCTGGAAGTACCTGTGGCAGTCGCTCGCGGGGCTCGCCACCGCGGCGACGCTCTACTACACCGCGACCGATCAGGCGCAGACGACGCTGTTCCTGCCGTTCGTCAAGACCTTTCACGAGCCGCTCACGGCCGCAGCTTTCATCACCATCGCCTATCTCATGATCGTCGGTATGAGCAACGCGGTGAATCTCACCGACGGGCTCGATGGACTTGCGATCATGCCGGCGGCGCTCGTGGCCTCCGCGCTCGGCATCTTCGCCTACGCGAGCGGCAACGCGGTGTACGCCCACTACCTGCAGATCCCCGACATCCACGGTGCCGGCGAGCTGCTGATCTTCTGCTCCTCCCTCGCCGGGGCCGGTCTCGGCTTCCTGTGGTTCAACTCCTATCCCGCGCAGGTGTTCATGGGAGATGTCGGCGCGCTCGCCATCGGGGCGGCCATCGGAGTGCTGGCGGTGATCGTGCGCCAGGAGCTGGTGGCGCTGGTGATGGCCGGAGTGTTCGTGCTCGAGACTGCGTCCGTCATCCTCCAGGTGGCCTCCTTCAAGCTCACCGGGCGGCGCATCTTCAAGATGGCCCCGATCCATCACCACTTCGAGCTGAAGGGCTGGGCGGAGCCGAAGGTGATCGTGCGCTTCTGGATCATCTCGCTGCTGCTCGTACTGGCCGGCCTCGCGACGCTGAAGCTGCGATGAGCGACACCTCGGACAACAGGCCGTACGCCGTGATCGCAGGTCTCGGAGCCACCGGACTCTCCGCGGCGCGTTATCTGCATGCGCACGGCTGGCGGCTCGCGGTGACCGACACGCGCGAGAGCCCGCCGCAGCTCGCGGCGCTCACGGCGCTCGATGCGCGCATTCCGGTGCGCCTTGGCGGCCTCGACGCCACGCTCCTTCCGGGAGCGGTGTGCATCATCGCCTCACCCGGGCTGCCGCTCGCGGGCCCGTTCTTTGCGGAGGCCGAGCGGCGCGGGCTCACCGTCGTGGGCGACGTCGAGCTCTTTGCGCGCGCTGCGCACGCACCGGTGGCCGGCGTCACCGGGACGAACGGCAAGAGCACCGTTACGACGCTCATTGCGCGCATGGCGGAACGCGCCGGGCTGAAGGTGCGCGCCGGCGGCAACCTCGGTCCACCGGCGCTCGAGCTGCTCTCGCCCGCAACTGAGCTGTACGTGCTCGAGCTCTCGAGCTACCAGCTCGAGACGAGCCCTTCTCTCCATTGCAAAGCCGCGACCGTTCTCAACGTGAGCGCCGATCATCTCGACCGCTACGACTCGCTGGCGAGCTATGCGGCCGCCAAGGCGCGCGTCTTTGCGCGCTGTGATACCGCGGTCATCAACCTGGACGACCCCCTCGTCGCGGCGATGCCGCGCGGCGCGGCGAGCACCTTGTCGTTTTCGCTTCGCGCGAGCGTCGGCGCGACCTATACGCTCGCGCTGCACGGTGGCGAGGGGTGGCTGACGCGCGCCGCGACGCCGCTTCTTCGGGTAGCGGACCTGAAGATCCGCGGCGCGCACAACGCCGCCAACGCGCTCGCCTCGCTCGCGCTCGGCGAGGCGCTGGCGCTGCCACCCGCGGTAATGCTGGAGGAGCTGCGCAGCTTTGCAGGCCTGCCGCACCGCTCGCAGTGGATCGCCGATGTCGGGGGCGTCACTTACATCGACGACTCCAAGGGCACCAACGTCGGGGCGACGCTCGCGGCGGTGGCCGGCATGCCGGGTCCGGTGGTGCTGATCGCCGGCGGCGAGGGCAAGAACCAGGACTTCTCACCGCTCGCGACAGCGTTTCGCGGCAAGGTGCGGCATGTAGTGCTGATCGGGCGCGATGCACCGCTCATCGCGCAGGCGCTTGCGGGGGTGTGCCCGATCGAATGCTGCGCGACGCTCCCGCAGGCGGTGCAGGCGGCCGCGCGCGCGGCGCGGGCGGGCGACACGGTGCTGCTGTCCCCGGCATGCGCCAGCTTCGACATGTTCAGGGACTATGCCCACCGCGGTGCCGTCTTCGTCGAGGCCGTGGAGGAGCTCGCCGCATGAGCAGTGCGACGCTCACAGGCTTCGAGCGCGCGGGCGAGCGGCGCATGGTGGTGCACCTCGATCCGGTCACCGTGGCACTGCTGGCTGCGATCGTGTTGCTCGGCCTCATCATGGTGACCTCGGCCTCGGTATCGATCGCCAGCCAGGACGCAGGGGAGCCCTTCTATTACCTCGAGCGTCAGCTGCTGCTGAGCTTCATCGGCCTCGGCTGTGCGGCCGTGCTGTTCGGGATCCCCACCGCGCGGCTCGAGCGCGCCGCGGTACCGCTGCTCGCCGTGGCGGTCGTGCTCCTCATCCTCGTGCTCATCCCGGGGCTCGGGCATGTGGTGAACGGCGGCCGGCGCTGGCTGCGCATCGGCGGGGCCAACTTCCAGGTCTCGGAGCTGGCGCGCGTTCTGGTGCTCATCTACGTCGCCAGCTACGCCGTGCGCCGCGAGGCGGAGCTGCGCGAATCGCTCGCCGGGCTCGCGAAGCCACTCGCGCTGCTGTGTTGCGTGAGCGCGCTGCTGCTCGCGGAGCCCGACTTCGGCGCGGCGACGGTGCTGTTCGCGACCGGCTTCGGCCTCCTGTTCCTCGCCGGCGCGCGATTGCGCTACGTGATCGCGATGACTGCGATCGCCGCCAGCGGCTTTGCGGTGCTCGCCGTGAGCTCCAGCTACCGGCTGCGACGGCTGACCGCGTTCCTCAACCCGTGGGCGGATCCCTTCAACAGCGGCTTCCAGCTCACCCAGTCGCTGATCGCGATCGGCCGCGGCCAGTGGTTCGGCGTCGGTCTCGGCGACTCGGTGCAGAAGCTCTTCTATCTGCCGGAAGCCCACACCGATTTCCTGTTCGCGGTACTGGCCGAGGAGCTGGGACTCTTCGGTGTGGTGCTGACGCTCGCGCTCTTCTTCGGCCTCATCTGGCGCAGCTTTCACATCTCGCGGCTCGCGGCCAACGCCGGACTGAAGTTTCCGGCCTATCTCGCCGCGGGCTTCGGGCTGTGGATCGGTATCCAGGCGTTCATCAACATCGGCGTCAACATGGGCGTGCTGCCGACCAAGGGACTGACGCTGCCGCTCATGAGCTACGGGCGCTCGAGCCTGATCGTGGCGCTCGCCTGGACGGGGCTTCTGCTGCGCGTCTACCACGAGGCCATGCGTGAGCAGCGCGGCTCGGCCACGGTGCGAGGTGCGACATGAGCCGCCCGGTGCTGATCATGGCGGGCGGCACCGGTGGCCACGTGTTTCCCGCGCTGGCACTCGCGCGGCTCTTGCGCTCGAAGTCGCTGGAAGTGGTGTGGCTCGGCACCGAGCGCGGGCTCGAGTCGCGCGTGATTCCCGCCGAGGGCATTCCCATCGAGCACCTCTCGGTCGCGGGGCTGCGGGGCAAGGGCGCGATCAGCTGGCTCGCGGCGCCTTTCCGCCTGACGCTGGCGCTGCTGCAGGCGCTCGCCATCATGCGCCGCTATCGCCCGCTCGTCGTGGTGGGGCTCGGCGGATTCGTGACGGGGCCGGGCGGCGTCGCCGCCTGGCTCACGCGCCGGCCGCTCGTCATCCATGAGCAGAACGCCATCGCGGGCTTCACCAACCGCGTGCTGGCGCATCTCGCCCGGCAGGTGCTGGAAGCCTTCCCCGGAAGCTTCGGGCGCGACGTGCACG
>Ga0318560_10000633_pt1 | contig 10731 bp, 10 predicted proteins | sample GRESIP065b5f22_FD_202537 | JGI IMG/M metagenome (GOLD analysis project Ga0318560, IMG submission 202537) | Tropical soil microbial communities from Luquillo Experimental Forest, Puerto Rico - GRE.SIPMG.065b5f22 | ecosystem: Environmental > Terrestrial > Soil > Tropical forest > Bulk soil... | reverse complement strand
AGCCTGCGCCGCGGCGTACCAGAGATGACCCTCGCCGGCGGCGATGAGTTCTTCGGCAAAGGGCTCGAAGAGCTGCACGACATCGATCTCGCCGCGGCGCAGGCTCGCCATGTTCTCGGCCATGGTCCGATCGGCCACCCGCGGCAACGCCTCGGGATCGAGATCGGCGCGGCGCAGATCTTCTTGCAGACAGAGCCACGGCGTCGGCACCTCGCTGACCGTCGCAACGTGCGCGCCGTAGAGATCAGCCAAGGCAAAGTCGGGACGCGGCTCCCGGCCGACCAGCAGGAACGGATCGCGGGTTACCACCTCGCCAAAGCAGACGAGATCGCAATCGGCTCGAGCTTCGTGGGCGTGCATGACCCGCATCGGCCCGCCCCAGGCGACATCCACTGTGCCGGCGAAAAGACCATCGGGTGCCTGCGCCGGCGCGGGGGCGCTGACGAATTCGACCGTCACACCCTCCTGGCGATAACCACCGAGCGCCAAGGCGGCGTAGTAAGGCGCGTAGAGCAACCCGCGCAGATTCTCCTGCAGAGTAAGAGGCATTCGCGTTACCTCGCAGCGCACAGGATCTTCTCGGCAGCGTCGGCAAAGACCTGGGCGCCGAGCACAATGTCGTCCGCCTTGCTGTCCTCCGACCAGTGATGGCTGATACCGCCGAGGCTCGGGATGAACATCATCCCCGCGGGCATCCGGTAGGAGAGCACGGCGGCGTCGTGCCCAGCCGCGCTCGGCAGGCGCATGTGCATGCCGGGCGCGTGCCGCTCGGCCGCCGCTTCGAGCTGCTCCTGGAAGCCGCCGTCCATCAGACGTGGTTCGGTACGTGCGACCGTCTCGATCTCGACCCTGCATGGGCCCGCGCTATCGGCCTGGTCGACCAGGGCACGTAATGCACGCTCGAGAGCAGCCAGTTGGTCGAGCTCGGCATCGCGGAACTGCACCAGCATCTCGGCCCGGCCCGGAATGACTGACGGCGCGTTTGGTTCGAGCAGCATCCGGCCGATCGTCCATACCGTGCGCGGGCCGGCGATTTCGGGAAGGCGGTCGTGAATGCGGGTGGCGAGCCGGACCATCGCAACGCCGGCATCGCGCCGCCGCACCATGCGAGTGGTGCCGGCGTGGTTCTGCTCGCCGGTCAACACCACCCGGTAATTCCAGATACCGACGATCGTCTCGACAATGCCGATGCGCAGCCCGCCGGTGTCGAGCGTGTCGCCTTGCTCAATATGGGCTTCCAGATAGCCGATATAGCGCGACGGGTCGACGCGCTCGCGCAGCCGTCCGGCGAAGCCCGCCCCCTCGAGCGCCTCCCGTAATGGCATGCCGTTGTCACGGCCGCGAGTGTGGTCGATTTCTTCCTCGGTGAGCATGTCCGCGAACGAGCGGCTACCGAGAAAATTGCCGTAATGGCCTTCCTCGTCGGCCCAGGCGACAGGATCGATACCGAGCCCGGCACAGTCCGCATCCTCGGCAAAAGCGCGCGCAAGCTCCAGAGCGTAGATGACGCCAAGCGCGCCGTCGAGCCAGCCGCCGTAGGGTTGGGTCTCGCTGTGTGAGCCGAGCAACAGCATCCGACCCGCGCCCGGATTTCGGCCGATGACGTTGCCGATCCCATCGATTACCGTGTCGAGCCCCGCCTCGCAAAATCTCTCGGCCAGCCAGTGTCGCGACTCAACATCGGCGGGCGAATAAGTCGGCCGGTGGACGCCGCTCTTGTAGCGGCCGAATTCGGCGAGCCGTTTCAGATCCGCAATAACGCGATCTCCATTGATTTTCGGCATGATCTCTGCGCTCCCGTGGGCGACCATGGCGATCGGCCGGAGATTAGCCTAAAATCGCAAATCGCGAAAACTTCGCGTGGATGACCACCATGCCGGATCGCTCGCCTCCCCGTGTCGCGCTGCTCGGCTTTTCGATCGAGTGCAACAAATTCGCGCCGCCTGCGACGAAGGCGCACTTCCTCGCACGCACCTATCTCGAAGGCGATGCCATTCTCGCAGATGCGCGCGCGCCGACTCCCTGCATGCTGCCGGAAACACCGGGTTTTGTCGCGGCGATGGATGGTTCCGGTCCGTGGGCGCCGGTCGGCATCGCGCTGGCGATGACCGACCCCAACGGGCCGGTTGAGCACGGTTTTTTTGTCGAGCTGCTCGATACGATCGGCCGGCGGCTGAAGGCGGCATTGCCGGTGGATGCGGTTTACATTTGCGCGCACGGCGCGGCACAGACCACCGAGGACGACGATCCCGACGGCGCTCTGTTCGAAATAGTGCGCGCGATCGTCGGGCCGGACGTGCCGATCGCGGCGACGTTGGACCTGCACGCCAATGTTTCCGAGCGCATGGTGAATTCGATCGACGTGTTCATCGGTTATCGGACCAACCCGCACCTCGACATGCGCGAGCGCGGCGCCGAGGCGGCCGCGGCCATTCGCGAGATGTTGAGTGGCGTCAAGCCGCAGCGGGCCTTCCTGCGCCTGCCGATCGTGCCGCCGACCGTGACCCTTCTCACGGCCGCTGGTCCCTACGCCGAAATGATCGAACTTGGAGAGCGCCGCGTGACCCCGGAGATCATGAACGTGTCGGTCATGGGCGGGTTCGCCTATGCCGATACTGCGAAGAACGGGTTGTCCATCGTTGTGACCGCGCGGCGCGACAAGGCCGCCGCCGAAACGCTGGCCGGCGAAATCGCCGAGCTTGGCTGGGCCAATCGCGCGCGCTTTTATCCGAGCCTCACTTCGCTCGAAGATGCTGTCGCAAAGGCCCTTGTGGTCGGCCGCGATCGGCTAATGCCGGCCCTCGTCTTTGCCGATGTCGCCGACAACCCGGGCGGCGGCGGGCGCGGCAACACGACTTTTCTGCTCCGGGCTCTTCATGAAGCGGGTGTATCGGGCGCGCTCCTCGGCGTCTTTTACGACCTGCCGCTCGCGGCCGAAGCGCATCAGCGCGGCGTCGGCGCGCGCTTTGAGGCGCGCTTCAACCGCTCGGAGACCACGCGTTTTTCCGAACCCTACACCACTCCCGCGACGGTGGTGGCGCTAACTGATGGCCATTGCGTTGGACGGCGCGGCATCTATGCTGGGCTGCGGCTCGAGCTCGGGCCGTGCGCCGCTCTTCAGGTCGGAGGCGTCACCGTCGTCGTCATCTCGCACCGCGTGCAATGCGCCGACCCGATCTTTTTCGAGATGATGGGGCTCGACATCGGCCGCGCGCGCTTGGTCGTCGTCAAATCGCGCGGCCATTTTCGCGGCGGCTTCGACGAATTCTTCGGCCCGGAACAGATAATTGAGGTCGACCTCCCGGGGCTCACCTCGCCGATGCTGAACCGCTTCGAATGGACGCGGCTGCCGCGCCCGGTCATCCCGCTCGACGACAACGCCGAGTGGCGAGGTTCCCAGGCCGCAGCGGCGGCGCTCCCTCGGTGAGCCCGCAAGGCTGTCAGCGGTCCAGCCCCACTCGGCCGATCGCCGGGAGCTTGAGCGCCGGCACGGCAGCGTCGATGCCGATATTGAGTCCCAGGACGTTCACCTCGAACCCCTCGTCGACGGCGAGGAGGACGCCGGCAAGGCCGTACAGCGAAATTTGAAACCCGGAGCCGCTGGGTGCCGCGGCAAACAGCGCGCCCCCGGGCAGGAAATCTTTGCCGACCGCATTCGGCGGCAGATCGAGGCCAAGCTCGGGGACTTGGCGGGCAACATATGCAGTAAACGTGTTGCTGTTGGGACCGGGCCAGGCGCGATACTCGTGCGGATAGGGATAGCGGGCGACTGCGGCACGGATCTTGTCGATGATCGCATCGATACCTGGCCCGCGCCGGTCGAGTATGATCTGCGGTCGGGCACCGAACCAATAATTGTCGGGGCCCGTGCGGTCGACGCGGACCGCGGGGGCGCCATTGGCGATCCCAAAGCCGAGCACCTCATAACGCGCATAGCGTTGCGCCCCGGTCGGCTTGACCGCGATCCAAGTGTGCACCGAAAAGATCCCTCGCCATGAGACCGCACGAGCGGCGTAGACCTGGACCACGGCCTCCAGCGTGGTTGCCGGGTCGGGCGCAAGGCCGGTCGGGTCGCGGCGCGCCTCGTACCACGGCACCCCATTACGCCCATCGGGCAGGCAACCGCTCACCAGCACCGGCAGCACGAACAACCCAAGCAGCAAGAGACCGAACGAAGTCGGAAGACTCATACGCGCTCGCGCTCCAAAGTGGCGGAATCGCGCACCGCGAAACTGCCGATCCAGGTGTCGAGAGCCGAAAACCGCTCGTGCAGCCGATAGGCGACATGGACGATACAGATCGAAAGCCGGGCGCTGGAGGGAAACATGGGCGCGCTCTCCGTTGATGCCTTAGTGTATCATCTCGCAATCCCGGCGCAGGCAGCGCGACAAGAGGCGAGCGTTGAGCAATCCCGCATTCAAGTTCGATCACGTGCACATCATCAGCAAGGACCCGGAGGCCTCGGCCAATTGGTATGTCGAGATGTTCGGCGCTACGATCGCCGCCAGTACGACGGCGCGCGGCGCCCCGCAGATCTTTGTCGAACTCGGTGGGATGACGATCCTCATCCGGGGCCAGCGGCTAGGCGAGGATCCCGTTGCCGCCAGGCCCGTTCACCGATATGCCGACTTTTCCAGCCATAATGCATGGGGCACCGACCATTTCGGCTTCCTGTACCAAGGCGATCTCGAAGCATTCTGTGTCGAACTGCGCCGCAGGGGCGTGAGCTTCCCCGTCGAACTGAAGAGAGGCGTGAGCGGCAGCCTTTTATGCTACGTCGCCGCTCCCGATGGGGTGAGCATTGAACTGATGCAGTGCTGAATCGCGTCGATGGTCCCCCTTTCCGTTCTGGACCTTTCGCCAATCACCGAGGGCAGCGACGCCGGTCAGGCGCTTAAGAATTCGCTCGACCTCGCACTGCATGTCGAGACGCTCGGCTACCGGCGTTTCTGGATGGCCGAGCATCACAACCTGCCCGGAATAGCAAGCGCCGCGACGGCGGTGGCGCTCGCCCATGTCGCAGCCGGCACTAGTGCGATCCGCATCGGCGCCGGCGGCATCATGCTGCCGAACCACGCCCCGCTTCTCGTCGCGGAGCAGTTTGGCACCCTCGCTGCATTGCATCCCGGTCGGGTCGAACTTGGGCTCGGCCGAGCCCCTGGATCGGACCAAGTCACGGCGCGAGCCGTGCGCCGAGCCTTGCTCGGGACCGAGGAAAGCTTTCCGCAGGAAGTCGTCGAATTGATGAGCTACTTCCAGCCCGCACTGCCGGACCAGGCGGTGCAAGCGGTTCCCGGCGCTGGGCTCAAAGTGCCGATCTGGATCCTCGGCTCTAGTCTCTACGGCGCGCAAGTCGCAGCCTATCTCGGGCTGCCCTTTGCGTTCGCCTCGCATTTCGCGCCGGCGATGATGATGCCGGCGATAGCGATCTACCGCGAGCGGTTTCGACCGTCCGAACAGATCGCCGCACCCAATGTCATGCTCGGGGTCACGGTTGTCGCCGCGCAATCGGACGAGGAAGCGCGCCTTCTGTTTTCGTCGTTGCAGCAATCGACACTGAACAACAGGATCGGCCCGCCGAGCCGGGTACCGCCGCCGGTCGAAAATTTCGAGGCAAGTCTCGATCCTTATGCACGCGCAATACTGCGCGACTCGTATGCTTGCGCGATCGTCGGCGGGCCGGAAACGGTCCGGCGCGGCCTCGATGATTTCATCCGGAGGACCGGCACCGACGAGCTGATGGTGACCGCGAACATTTTCGACCACGCCAAACGCAAACGATCGTTTGAGATCGTGGCCGAAGTCCACGGCGGAATGATCAAAGCCATTGCCGCTCGGTCATAGGCGCCAACCGTTTCGCCCCTCAAATCCTGCCGGCCTTCACGAGGGAAACCGGAATCACCGTGCATGTTCTGGCCCGAGGAACAGGGCAGGCGCTTCAGACGACCATGCACGACGATACCGATCTGGTTCCGGTGTATGACCCGGGAGCCGAGCACAAATTCCATCGCGGCAGGCAACGGTATTGACCGTCGGCAGATCGCCTGGAACCATTTCATCGTGGTCGGGCCGCGCTCGGACCCGGCGCATATCGCCTGCAGCCGCGATGCAGTTGCGGCGGTAAGGGTCATTGCCAACACCCGCGCCCTCTTTGTCTCGCGCCGCGACCAGAGCGGCACCGACGTGCTCGAGCACCGCCTGTGGCGTGAGGCGCGGATCGACCCCTCCAAAGGATCATGGCATCACGATATCGGCGGCGCGGCCTCTTTCGGCGGCGCACCGTAATCGTCAAAAAAGCGTCCTTCAAATCTCCGTAAAATGCGTTTCGCTTGCGGTCGGTGCGGCCCAGGAGCGAAGTACCACGAGCAGGGTGCAAAGGGTTTCTGCCCGCACCCCGCCTTTGCCAACCCGGTGTGTTAAGTGGTTCTACATGACGCTTCGGTGATATATGCTGCGGCTTCCACACGCTATTCGGCTAGTCCTAACCAAGAGATTTCTCCTCACCCATTTGTCGTTGACGGTCGCGTATGTGGCCAGCGGCAAGCTGGCGCTGCTGCTCGCCGTCCCTCCAGGCTACGCGTCACCGATCTTTCCCCCCGCCGGTATATCGGTTGCGGGGATGCTGATCGGGGGCCGGGCGACGCTACCCTGGACGTTTCTCGGCTCATTCCTGCTCAATCTGTGGACCGCTTATTCGGCGATTCATGAGCCGGCCGAGACCTGCGTGGCGGCGGTTGTCATTGCGGCGGCGTCGATGCTGCAGGCGGCGATCGGCGGAACCGTCCTGCGGCGCGCGGTCGGTTATCCGGCACCTCTCGATAATGGCTGCGATCTATCCCGTTTTTTGTTCGTGTCGCCGGTCTTTTGCCTGACGAGCGCGACATTGTCCTTGGGCAGCCTATCGGTCCTCGGGATGGTGCAGCCGCCGGATCTCGCGACAAGTTGGGTTTCGTGGTGGATCGGAGATACCCTTGGCGTTCTCGTCGTGTCTCCCTTGATGCTCGTCATCGCCGGCGAACCGCGAAGCCTATGGCGCAGCCGAGCCAAGCCGGTGGCGCTGCCGATGCTTCTGTTTTTTGCGCTGTTCGTCGCCATTTTCGTACGCGTCAGCGCCTGGGAGCGCGACCAGACTCTGCTTGAATTCCGGCTCCTCTCCCGGGAGATCGTCGGCAAGATAAATGCCGACCTTGCCGAGCAGGAAGCCTTTCTCGAGCAACTGGAGAGATCCTTTACCCGGCCAGCGCCGGTTTCCCGGGCCGAATTTCGACATCTGGCCAAGAATTTGCTGCGTCGCTTTTCGACGATCCAGGCAGTCAAATGGGCGCCGCGCGTCGATCTCTCGCAGCGGGCGGCTTTCGAGGAGTTACAACAGACGGACCTCCCCGGGTTCGAAATACGAGAGCTCGATCCTGCCGGGCAACGGCGTCGTGCCGCAGAAAGAGACCGATACTACCCCGTGACCTATGTCGAGCCCCTTCGCGGTAATGAGCATGTTGTGGGGTTCGACCTGCTATCCGAGGCGGGGCGCAAGACCGCAGTGGAGGAGACTGCCAATACCGGGAGAATCACCACAACACCGCCAATCCGCCTCGTCCAGGAAAACAGAGATCAGCCCGGCATTCTTGCGCTTTTTGCGGTGCGCGACGGCCCCAATGGGCCAGGTGTGGTCTCCGTCGCGCTGCGAATGGGCACCTTCGTAAGCGGAATTCTCGCCCCCTTAGATTCGGTACTCAGGGCCCGGGTAATCGACCTGGGAGAAGGCAAAGCGCTCTATAGCGGCTTCTCTCCCTCGCCCAGCGGTGCGTCGTACAAAGAAATGTTCACATTCGGTGGCCGCCTTTACCGTGTCGATACCGAGCCGACCGCGTTCTACCTCAAGCACCATCGCAGATGGCAGAGCGGGGCTGTCCTCGTCGCGGGAATCGTCAGCACTGGCCTTCTGGGTACGTTACTACTGCTCAGTACCGGCTATGCCCGCCGAGTCGAGAGGGTGGTCGATGATCGAACACGGGACCTTGAAGCGACCAACCGACGCCTGCAGCTCGAGGTGAAGGAACGCGAACGGGCCGAGGCTGCACTGCACCAGGCCCAGAGGATGGAAGCGATCGGTCGGCTCACCGGCGGCATCGCTCACGATTTCAACAATCTGCTTACCGTCGTGAGCGGAAACGCCGAGTTGCTGCACGACGAGGCAGCGAACGATCGCGTCGCGCGGCGTGCGTCAGCCATCCGCCGCGCTGCCGACCAAGGCGAACGGCTGACCCGGCAGCTGCTCGCCTTCTCCCGGCGCCAGATGCTCCGGCCACAGCCCGTCGACTTGCGCGAACGCACCAGCGAAATCGTTGAGATGCTGTCACGGGTGCTGCGCGAGGATATCGAGGTATCTGTTGAAATTCCGAAAGACCTCTGGCCGGTGGCGGTCGATCCCGCCGAATTCGAGCTCGCGCTGCTCAATCTCGGTGTCAATGCACGGGACGCGATGCCGAATGGCGGCCGATTCCGCGTCGAAGCGCACAACCTCTCGTTACCCTGTAGCGACGCTGTGAGCGAGGGGCTGGTCGGAGATTTCGTCGTGGTAATATTGTCAGACACTGGAACCGGTATGATACCAGAGATACAGGCGCGCGCGTTTGAGCCCTACTTCACGACTAAGGAGGTCGGTGTTGGATCGGGACTCGGCCTTTCACAGGTTTACGGTTTCGCGAGGCAGAGCGGCGGGGCCGCATTGATTGAGAGTGAAATCGGCTGGAGCACGTCGATTACGTTATATTTACCTCGGGCGGTGAAAACGCCCATCGCGCTCCCCTCGGCAACGCACGATGCCGCGAAGACGGCAGCCCCGGCCCGCCTCCTGCTTGTCGAGGACGACACCGAAGTCGCTCAAGCGACCACCGAGCTGTTGCGGGACATCGGCCTCCAAGTAATGTGGGTGCGCGACGGTAAAGCTGCGTTAGCAAAGTTCGAGCGTGACCCGACGATCGAGATGGTGATGTCAGACATCGTCATGCCAGGCGGTATCAGTGGTTTAGAGCTAGCACGTGCGATGCGGGAACATCACCCCGGACTCCCGGTTCTGTTGACGACCGGCTACAGTCAATACGCGCCGCAAGGCGAGAAAGACGGTTTTATTCTGGTCGAAAAACCATATCGGCGCGATGTGTTGGCAGCTTCAATCCGGAGAGCTATCGAGCGCGGCCGCCGAACGCGGAAGCGTGCCGAACTGGAGCCCAGCGTCAAACGCACAGCGGGATCGCGCGCCGGGTGATCAAAGCGGCGCGCCAAGAGGCTCCCGGTCATCCGCCGGCTGGCAATGGCAGGAGCTGCCCGGCCGCTACATCAAAAGATACTGCTCGCAGCGCTTTTCCTGTGGTCCCGATGCGCCTTCACGAGCATCCCCGTAGAAACGGGGCTTGGGACGGCCCTTAAATCAGTAAAGCCACCGGACAAAATCTCGATCACATGCAGCCCAAGGAGGTGTGACGATAAGCCAAGTAGTGTATGGAGTGATGTTCGGAGCCGCGTTGGCCGCATCGGCTTTCCGCGCGAAAGCGCAGGACGGCGATATCTGGGCCGGGCACGCCTTCGCACGCGAAGCTTGCAAGGCCTGCCATATGGTCGACCCTGAAGCGCGGCCGCCGAGAATATTTGAAATTGGGCCAGCGTTTCACGACATTGCGAACATTCGCGGGATGACGGCAACGGCGATCCAGGTCTTCCTGACGAGCTCTCACCCGAAGATGCCAAACCTCATCCTCACGCCGGACGAGATTGCGGATGTGACCGCGTATATCCTGAGCCTTCGCGATCACCGCTGAGCAGGCCCTCTACCGCGTCGGGCATGTCGTCCGAAGGCTCGGCGAAACGTCCCGTTTGTCATTTGCGCGTCAGAAGAGATGCCTGCAACCATCAAACATCGAATCAAATCTCACATGCCTTAAGCATGCTCGAGAGACAATTCGGACCTCTAAGCCTAAGGCAACAGCATGCAGCAACGTTCTCGGTGTCCGCTTCTTTCACCGACTCCGCGCGGTATCCATCATCTCGCGCTCTGCACCGACGACATTAAGGCGACAATCGACTTCTATGTCGACGTGCTCGGCATGCCGCTCGTGCACGCGATGAGGGTGCCGCCGGGTCTCGGTGCTGGCCCACGCAATCGCGGCAACCCGCCTTATGAGCGGATCCGCCATTACTTCTTTGACATGGGCAATGAGAGCCTTCTTGCCTTCTTCGAAATCCCGAAGGGCAAGCAACCAGCCAGCAACCGCAACGCGATCGGCGCGATGCAGCATTGCGCCTTCGTCGTCACGGCCGAGCACTTCCGTGAGGTCGAGGCGTGGCTGAAGTCGCGCGGTGTCGACTATATCGGGCCGATCCCGCAGCTCCCGGGGCTACTCGGTATCTATTTCTATGATCCCAACGGCATCCGCCTCGAATTTGCGTGCCAGCCCGAAGACGCCGAGACACCGGCAGTGATCGCCTGCATCACCCAGACGAGAGCAGAAGCAAGTGCCGAGCTCGAAAGCCTGCCGGGCGTTACGCCTGAGTGGATCGAACAACGCCTCGCCGCCTTGCCAGAGGCGTGACCCGCAGATGCGGCCGCCGCTCGGTCCCTCTCCGCCTTTTCGCTGACACTGTGCGGACAATTTCCAAGCGGGGTTTAGAATAGGTCATCTAAGTCTTTGATTTTATGGTGGGTGCAGCAGGACTCGAACCTGCGACCCGCTGATT
>Ga0318560_10000630_pt1 | contig 10803 bp, 14 predicted proteins | sample GRESIP065b5f22_FD_202537 | JGI IMG/M metagenome (GOLD analysis project Ga0318560, IMG submission 202537) | Tropical soil microbial communities from Luquillo Experimental Forest, Puerto Rico - GRE.SIPMG.065b5f22 | ecosystem: Environmental > Terrestrial > Soil > Tropical forest > Bulk soil... | reverse complement strand
CGCCTACGCCTTCGGGGGGGGGCGGGCGCGCCGTGCGCTTGAACCCGAGCACCGGCTTGCCGATCGTGCAGCCCGGCACGCACAAGCTCAGCAACGACGAGCTGCGCGCGCTCATCGCAAAGCACGGCTTCGCCGACGCGTCGAAGGCCTTCGCGATCGCCAAGCGAGAGAGTGGCGGCTTCTCCGACGTCGTCGTCGACACGCGAGGCATGTCCGCAAACGATCTAGTCGCCTACTGGGGCAAGGCAGCGGCGCAAGAGCTCTCCGTCGGGCTTTGGCAAATCAATGTGCTTGCGAACCGTGAGCTCGTGCCGGACGAGACGCAAACCGACGACGGCGCCGTCGCGGCACTCAAGGACGCGGACACGAACGCGAGCGTAGCGGCGAAGCTTTCGAACGGTGGCACCACGTGGGGTCCGTGGGGAGGGTAACGCGATGGCTGTTCAGAACCTGCTGACGACCGCCCGCCCGCCGGGCAGTCAAATTTACACGATCAATTCGAGCACCGGCGATCCCGAGCTCGCGGTCTCCGTGTCGTCGCTCGGCTTGACGACCAGCACGACCGGACCCTTGACGCCGGCGCCGGTCATCAACGGCGGCAACATCTTTCTCGACCCCAGCAACAGCACAGGCGTCGCCAGCGACAGCAACCCGGGAACGCAGTTCCTCCCGCTGCTCACGTGGGCCGGCCTCGTCGCGTTGTGGGGGTCGCGCACGCCGGTGTTCAACACGCCGACCACGGTCAACATCATTTCGAGCATGCTCGCGACCGATCCGATCATCCTCGATCCGATCATCACGGGGACGGGGACGTTCGTCATTCTCGGTTCGGGTGGCGTCAACACGGCCGTTGCGATCTCCGGCGTCGTGCCGAAGTCGCGCGCGCTCGGCAGCAACACGATGCTGCAAGCCAACCTGGGCCAGGCGGTGACGGTCGGAACGCTGCTCATCAACAATACAACGGGCGGCATCGGGTGGGCCTACAAGCTCGTTTCGGGCACGACGTGGAACATCGCGCAGCCGATGGCCAACGTCGGGATCGGAGGTGTGCTCGCGCCCGCCGAGGACAACGCGTGGGCGAACGGAAACAACGTGCAGAGCGGAGCGGTGCAGAGCACGATCATCCTCGCTCAGCTCGCGCCGACGGTTCTGAACACGCCGAACGCCGGCTCGAGCACGTACCCCGTGCAAGTCATCCAAGCAAATCTTGCCGGCGGCAATATCGGTTTCGTCGGTCGCAACGTGCAGTTTTCGCAATGCCAAATACAGCAAACACTAAAGATGGTCGGCGGCGGTAATCAACCTTCCGGCGATGCAGTCGTCTTCACGAATTGCGCGTTTTTCGGCGCGAACGCTGGGCTTTCCACGGAAGCCAACAGCGTGTGCACCTTCAACGGCGGGATGATTTCGAGCACGATCGGCGCGAACAATCTCGTCTGCGGCTCCAATGGGTTTTGGGTGCTCGACGGAGACATGGCCATCGGGCAAAAGATCGTCGCGTTCTCCGGCGCCCAGTTGATCGGCGACGTCGGGATCGGCTTCGGGCCGTGCTTCGTCGACGGCGTCGTGCTCGAAATGACCAAAGGCAAAGCCGCAAATTACAGCTACGGAAACGCGGTGCTCTATGGCACCGCCGGCGGAAACATCAACATCCGCGGTCAGGGCCGGTTCACCAACAGCACGGGGCAAACGGCCGTGGCCACGTTCACCGCGCCGACGATGGCCACGAACATTCAGCTAAACGCGCAATCGACGGGAAGCTCAATTTCGGGCACGACGCCGGCGACGATCAACAGCGGGATCACGCTCTCGCCGACGAACATCGACGCGGCCGCCGGCGCGACGGGTTTCGGTTCCACCGCCTTCCGTCCCGGCGGCGCCAGCTACAGCAACCAGAGCTAGACTCGGTCGCGTGGCTCACCCGTCGAAGGGCTCGCGCGTTCTTCTGAGCCGGCTCGCGCACCGCGCCAAGCTTCGCAGTGCGCGAGCCAAGCTCACCGCCGACGAGCACGGCTGGCTCTAGTGGCTCCGCAGCATGCGCCTGGTCTAGTGGCAAGTCGAATCGCACAAGCACGGATCCGAGCAGCAGTTCGTGCTGTTCGGACACGCCGTCAAGCCGTAGGGGCAGAACGGCCCGATGTTGTCGTCGCACCACAGCGGGCGCCCGGTGTCGACCAACGGCGCCGGCGCGTCGACGACGTCGAAGGCCTTCGGGGCCGCGTCGAGCTCGGGCGCGAGCTCGTCGCCGGCGTCGTGCTCGAGCACGGGCGCGAGCTCGTCGCCGGCGTCGACCCAAGTAGCGTCTACTTGGGATGTACCTGGGTACGTGCGTACGTCGCCGGCGTCGTGCTCGAGCACGGGCGCGAGCTCGTCGCCGGCGACGGGCGCCGCAAGCTCGCCGGCGCTGAACGGCGAGCCGCCGCACGCGACGCACGCAAGAAATACAATGTATTTCACCGCGGCGCCCGCTGCTCGCTGTCTTCGCGGATCACTCGCTCGTGCGCAAGCACCTGGTAACCGCAGCGCCGGCACCACTGCAGCCCGAGCTGTTCCTTTGGGTTGTCGCGGAATTTCCAGCCGTGGATCTTGAGGCACTCCCGTACGATCCTCTCGCCGCGTTTCATGTCTGCACCATCATCCCTCGCGTGCGTCGCGCGAGCTCGTCGGCGAGCTGTTCAAGCTTGCCCTCGCGCGCCATTTCGAGGCAATGCGCGGCGTCGCTCAAATGCTGACCGGCAAGCCGCAAAAGAACCGCCGCGCCTTCCTCGGGTGGATCGCGATCGTGCGCCTCGAGGAGCTTGCCGGCTACCGTCGCGAGATTGTGCGCCGTCGTAGCGTTGCCGTTAACGGCCCACGCGGTAAGCGCGTCGTCGAGCTCTTGCCACAGTTTCGGATCTTCCATTGGACACCTTCCCTGCTAGGGGTTGTCCCAAAAGTAACCAATCGGGCGCCCCCCTGCTAGAGACGGCGAGGCAGCGCGTTTTTGAGCCCGGTTGCTTTCGTAGGTTTTTGGGACAGAGCTCGCCACACTGTCGACCGCGGCACCTTGAGGGCGACGGCGATCTCGCGCACGGTCTTGCCGGTAGCAGCCATCGCGAGGGCCGAGCGTTGCTGATGCGGCGTCATGCGTCGCGGGCGGCCCCACCCGTCGCCACGAGCTCGCGCTTGCTCGCGTGCTTCGCTGATGCGCTCGCCGATCGCGAGCCGCTCCATTTGCGCAGCCCACGCGACAACGGCGAGCACAACTTCTGCCGCCGGGCCGTCGAGCGAGAAGCCATCCGCGACCGTGACGAGCTCGACGCCGTGGCGGCGCAGCTCGTCGACGACGTCGAGCGTGTCGCGGATCCCCGAACGCGTAAGACGGTCGAGCCGCCACACGTACAACCGCCGCAAGTCGCCGGCGCGCGCAGCCGCCCGCACGGCGTCGAGCTCGGGACGCTGGAGCCGTTTCCCGGTGCGCTTCTCCTGCCACCACGTGACAACGCGATCGCCTCGCGCGTCGCATGCCTTTGCGATCGCCGAGCGCTGCAGCTCGACGTCTTGCGAATTGCTCGACACTCGCAGGTAGGCGCCGGCGTCCACGCATGAAGCGTAGCGCCCTTGGCTCGTTTCTCGCTCTCCCCCCCTTCCCGCCGTCTCGGCTCTCGCGCCGTAGGCGCCTCCCGCGCCCGTAGGGCGCGACGTGACTGCAGGTGTCCTCTCTCCCCTTCCCGCGCCCCGTGGGCGCGTCTCCGGGGCGCGTAGCGCCCGCGCGCGGGCGCTACGCGCCCGCCATCGGCTGAGATTTTGAAAGCCGAGAAGGGGGGGAGAGCTCTCTGGAGCTCTCCCCCCTTCGGGGGGAAGTAGAGGCGGGATCACCGCGGGATCATGTAGAGACAAGGCGCACACGCCCAACGGCCCCCCCGGTTACGCGGTACTGAACGCATGGCGTACACTTCGCGTGCGTCGGCGCGCGCCGAGCTGCTCCCCCCGGGCTCCGCGGCGTGCGCCGACGCCGTCAAGCGGACAAAAGGGCGAGCGACCCCTTGTCCGGCTCACCGGAAGGAGTCCCATGGGAGCGGTTGCAACGGCTGGGCTAGTCGGGTGGCTTGCGGCTCGCCTCGACGTCGCGCCAGAACAGCGAGAGCTGCTCGAAGTCGCCCGCGCTGATCAATCGCTGCAGCTCTTGCTGCTTGTCCAGGCTCAACTTTGCCGGTTGCTCGCTGGGCTCGCGGGGCTGCTCCCCTGCAAGGCGCTTACGCTCGGCCGCGCGTTCGCGCTCGGCGAGCTGCTCGGCGATCACCCTCGCGCGTTCGCGGTCGCGCACGGCGCGCTTTTTCGCTTTGCGAGCTTTCCAGCGCGGGACGTGGCGATTTTTCTGGCCGCCGCAACCCGTGCGTGCCCCGTTCGGAAGGCGCCCCCCCGGGGGGATGCGCCGGTGTTCGATCTCGCCGCGCGCGGCGAGACGGCGGAGTACTCGTGCAATGGAGCGCGCACCGACGCGGCGCCCGGTGCGTCTTTCGAGCTCGGCGCGGAAGCCGGGCTCGTACGCCCACGTCCACCCGTAGCGGCGCGACATATCGATCACCATGTCGCGCACGGCGTCGTCGAGACACGCTCGCAACCGGAGTCGATGCCGCTCTAGCGCCATCGTCGACCCCTTCCCGCCGGCGCACGGACCCAGGTTGCGGGGGGGCCGCTCCTAGGTCCGTGCGCCCCGCCTCGGATCGTGCAGCGGGACGCTTCCGGTTGCGTCCAGGTTGCACGCCGGTCACGGCTCAGGTCGCACGCGCGGACGTGTCCGCCGCGGTTGACCACGCACAGAACGACGGGGTATCTTTGGATGGTCCTGCTAGGGACGAGTGGCGCCGCGCACACGGCTCTACTCCTTGCGAGCGAAGGGGCGGCAACCCCTTCGAACGCCGTCGATGCTCCGCGACGAACCTGGAGCCGTCAAGCCCCTTGGCTAGTTGGGGCCGGGGGGGGAAGACGTTCTACTGCTCCGATTTTCACGTTGACGGGTACCCTGCACCTATGGCTGCACGAGTGATCCCGATCCGGAAAGGCGTGCGCGTCGGACAGTTGCAGAGTTACGACATCGACGCGCAAAAGGCGTACGTGCGCGAGCTCGACGCGAAGCTCAATCCCGCCGTCGCGAAGTGCTTCAAGGTCGGTTCGCCCGATCTCGCCGAATGGGCCGAGCTGCACGGGCGCGCGCAAAAGTACCTCGACACGTGGACGTGGTTCGGCGTGTACACACCGATGCTCTTCATGGCGGGGCAAGTCATCGCAAAGCAGCTCGACGCGTGGGTGCCTCGCGTCGCTTCTGCGGGTTGCCCGATCACACCGCCGGCGACGCCGGCGCCGTCGCCGCAACCGGGCCCGCTCAAGCAAGCCGGGAACCTCTTGCCGACGTCGCCCGAACAAGCGCTCGTGCTGCTCGGGATTCTCTGGTGGGTGTCGCGAAAGGTTCGCCTGTGAGCTCGCCGCACCTGTTCGTTTCGCTCTTCTGCTACCCGCTCAGCAAAGAGGCGCAAGCCAAAGGCACCGACGAGCAGCGCCTTGCGCGGCTTCAAGTCGAGCTCGGGCTAAAAGCCAAGTGGCCCGGCTTCCGCACGCTCTACCACGCGCGCACGCTCGGCGAAGTCAACCTGCACCTTGACTGCTCGACGCTCATCGCGAAGGCGCGCAGCGCAGCCGCGTCCGCGTTCCTTGCCGATCGCGCGGCCGACGTGTGGCTCAGCATCGACGACGACGCCGAAGCCGACGGCCGCACGCTGCAGATCGCGATCGAGGCGTGCCGCGCCGGTTCTCACTTCGTTGTGCTTCCGCAGGTGAACGGGTACGCGGAGGCAAACGGCACCCGCTCGATCAACGTGCGGTTTCTCGACGACGGCCGCCCCCCCGAAGACGTCGAAGTGTTCCGGTGCTCGCGCGGTGACACGCGGCTCGCAGAGATCGCGTTTGGCGGTTGCTCGCTCATGGTCGCGAGCCGCGAGGCGATCGATTGGATGGTCGGCGCGTATCCCGAGCTCGCGTGCCCGAAGAGCGAGCGGCCCTTGCACGCGCTCTTTCTCGAAACCGTGCGCGACGGCGCATGGATCGGCGAAGATGCGAGCTTCTTTTACCGTGCACGAGAAGCCGGTCTAGTCCCAAAAGTCATGATTGATTGTGAGACTAAACACGCGGGGATGCTGCTCCCCTATTCGTGGTTTGACGAGCAGCGGAAAGCCGGTTCATCATCGGGGGATGCTGCACCGCCTGCCGACGCTTAATCGCCGCGGTGCTTGACCCCTGGGAGGACACCGCGCCATGGCAGCGAAACGATCAACCGCTCACCTGGTCCCCTACCAGTTTCGCCCCGCGCAGCCGCAAACAATCGTCGTACGCACGCGGTCGAGCGGTGGCGGGGGGAAGAAAAAGACGAGGCACCGGCGCTCACACCACAGTGGACACATGACGCCGGAACGGCTGCTCAAGATCGTGCTCGGCGGTTTCATCGCCGGTTTCGCAGAGAAGAGCTTCGGCGCGTCGCTCCCCTCGATCCCGCTGCTCGGGAAAAAAGGGACCTTGACGATCGCGCTCTATTTCCTCTCGCGTCAGGGGCGCATGGCGATCCTCCAAGATGCTGCGATCGCGGCCGCGGGGATCAGCGGGTACGAGCTCGGCTCGACCGGCAAGATTTCGGGCGACATCGACGGGATCGCCTCGCAGGTGTGAACGCGGCTCCGCCGCTCGACGATGAAAGGGTAGCGTCATGGCTCAATTTGAAGTGATCGGCGACGACGAGCTGCAGGGCGAAATCCTCGGCAGCGTTCTAGGCGTGGACGCGGCACCGACGCAAATGGTGCGCGTCGCAAAGAAGCCGCATTGGCGCAGCGGGCAGTGGGCGCCCGGCGTCAACGCGCCGCAAGAAGGGCAAGTCCCCTTGCAAATGATCCCGAACCTGAACAGCGGGATCTTCACCGCCGCGGTCCCGAGCATCACGTTCACCGGGCGACTGCAGAAGCCCTACCGAGCAGAGCGTCTCATCGTGACGCAAACACCCGTCGGGACGAGCGCGCAAAACCAGCAAGTGCTCGCGCAAATCTTCGTCGGCGTCGACTTGCAGCAGGCGACAACGCAAGCCGTGAACGTGACGGCGCTCGGCGCAAACACCGCGTTCGGCGTGCGCATGACGCTCATGCAAGCACCGCCCGGCGTCGAAATCACGCTGACCGGCACAACGATCCTTCCGATCACCGGCACCGACCAGCTCGCCGTAAGCGTGCTCTGGCTCGGCCGGATCGTGCACTGAGGTGACGGTGTGCACCTCAACATTGCGCTACCCGAGGAGCACGTCACGCCGGAGGTGCTCGACGCCGCGCTAGAAGTAACGACGCGGCTCAACGATCGGCTCGTGCGAGAAAAGACGGCGCCCCCCTTCGGTGCCGCGCTCGACGCGGGCAAAGTGAAGTGGAAGCCCGAACCGCCCGGGGCCGAGCACTTCGACCACGCCGGGATCGTCATGAAACGCGGCTGGGGAGACTGTGACGATCTCGCGCCTTGGATGGCCGGGTCTCTTCGCGCGAGCGGCGAAGACACCGGCGCGCAAGCGATCGTCTACCAGAGCGCGCCGAAGCGATGGCATGCGATCGTGCAGAAGAGCGACGGCACGCTGCTCGACCCGTCGAAGATGGCAGGCATGGGCAACGGCAAGCCGAAGGGGCAGCTACCCGCCGTTGTCGGCCGCATGTTCGACACGACGGGACACGCCGTCGTCGGCGAAGACGGCGAGCTGCTCGCACGGCCCGCCGTCGCGCTGAAAATGTCACCCGACGGCCGCGGGTGGGTCGGCCGCACCGATCTGCCTTGGGATGACACCGACTATGCCTTGACGGCGCTGCACTACGCCCCGACCGCGGCGCAAGCGATCTGCGGTTCGATCATGGGCGCCGTGCTCGCCGGCGAAACCGCCGACATCGCGCGCCCCGAGCACACGCGCTCGCTCATGGCGATTTGCGGAACGATCTGCGGTGACAACCGCGACCGCCTTTGTGCGTTGTGCGGCGAAGACGCGGTGCTTGGCGCCGAAGACTTCATGTCGCTGATCGCTCACACGCTCGTGCGCCCGAAGGTCAGTGCGGAGAACGCGGCGCGGCTGACCGGCAAGACGCGGCTCGATCCGAACGTGGTTGCGAACGCTGCTCGAGCAACGCTCGCGCACCCCGCGAGCTCGCCCGATGAAAAGAAGCTCGCCGAGCTGCTCCACAAGCACGCCCAGGGCGAGCGCCCCGAACCGGGCGGCTTGATCCATGCGGTCATGATGTGGCAGGCGAACGCGTTCGGCCCCGTCGTGCCGGGCACCGGCGCCGAGCACGCGCGACTGCTCATCGCCGACCAGGTCGCGAAGCGTCTCGTGCGCGACGTGCCCGAGCTGCGCGCGATGGTCACGGGGCATGACGTCGGGTGGGATTTCGGATCGTTCGTCTCCGACATCGGCAAGGGGATCGGCGACGCGGCGAAAGCCGTCGGTGGTGTCGTGCGCGACGTCGCTCCGATCGTTGCGACGGTTGCCAACGTGATCCCCCCCCCGATCGGGCAAGTGGTGAGCGGTGCGGCAGCTCTCGCCGGCGCCGTCGCCGGCAAGCTCGTTCCGAAGAGCAGCCCGCAACCGTCACCCGCTGCAGCCGCCGCGACTTACGCGCCCGCCGGCGCCGCGGTGCCGACCGCTGCGCGTCCGGTGACGTACACCGCGCCCGTGCCGACGGGTTACCGCGCGTCGCAGCCGACGGCGCCGGTACCGCCCGTCCATGTCCACATGGCTGCTGCTCCGCGAGGGGCAGCAGCGTCCGCACCCGTCAACGTGCAGGCGCAACCGGGCGGCCCCGTCGTCATCCGGTTCTAAGGGGGGCGCATGCGGTACTCGCCTCGTATCGTGGCAGCGGCAACCGGCCAGATGCCGCAGAAGTCGCCCGTCGGCTGGGCGGGTTTGCAGCAACAGAACGACTCGCTCACCTGGGGACAGTCGGCGGTGCTCTCGTCACCGCAGCTCGACATCGGAGGCGAGGGATCCTTCACGTTCGCAAATCAGCAGGTAATGAGCGTCCTCTTCGAACGTCCGACGTCGTGGACGCTGATGATCATCGTCGACTTGACGCGCCCGCCCGCCGAGCCAAGCACGGTCATCGTTCCCTATTTCATCTACCTGGGCGTCGGCCAAGCACGAGGCACGATCATCCGGTCGCACACGTTCGCATCGCCGGCGCCGGCCGCCGGCATACCCGAGCAGTTTGTGGACACGCTCACCGTGCCGGCGCAAGCGATCCAGCTCGATGCCACCGCAAGCTTTGGGGGGGGCGGCATCCTCACGGGCGCACACTCGGTTCGGCTAACGGGCATCGTCGCCCCGGTGTTCACATGACGGCACCCGTCGCCAAGCGTCCGAGCGGCTTCGAAGGCCTTCGCTCGTTCCTTCGGCGCGCGACGCCGTCGCATGTCGTCGTCCACACGGAGCTCGGCGATCGGACGCTGCAGTGCAAAAGCGAGGCGTGGCGCGAGCTCGCCGAATCGATCGTGTCGCTCAAGCCGCACGGCGTGATCGAGGCGTACGACGCGAAGAACCTCTTGCTGAAGACGTTCGACTGCAACCGGATCGATCGCGAGCAACCCGAGCTCGTCGCGATGAGCGCTCAGCAATCGGACATGATGCTGTTCCAAAAGCTCATCGCGGAAGCGTACCGGCACGCGAACGAAGTCGCCTTCATGCAAGTTGTGCGGCTCGTCGAGATCGCGTTCAAGCGCTTGGAGCAGATCGAGGTCTCTTGGGCGAAGCTGCACCGGCAACGTACCGCCGAGCTCGAACGCGCGGAGGGGGAAGAGCCCGAAGAGGACGGCGCGCAAGCGGTGCTTGCGTCGCTCGCAAACGGCGTCATCCAAGGCGCGCTAGCGAAGCCGACGCCGTCGCTGGCGACGAACGGCGCGAAGCCGAAGGGAGGCACCCGTGGCGCTACTTGAGCTCGTCGGCTTCTACGCTTTCCTACGATGGATCTTCGGAGGTGCAGGCGACTTGCCGCAACCGCAGCCGTCACCGCTGCAGCCCGCGCCGTCGCCGAAACCGATCCCGCCGCCCGGTGCGCTTGACGTCACGTGGCCGAGCACGCCGCCGGCGACGCTGCCACCCTTCCCCGCCGGTTGGGAGTATGACGAACCGCCGCCCCTTGAGGTGCAGCAGCGCGCGGTGCAACTACTCCCGCAGCTCTGGGCGCAAGGGAGCGGCTCGCGTCGCGTTGAGCTCATCGGCGGACGATGGATCACGCTCGTCGCGGAAGTCGTGCGCGGCGGCTCCAAGGGAGTCACCGCGTGGCGGGTCAAGGGACAGAAGCCGGGTACCGTCGCGCCGACGGCCGACGCGGCCGCACGGATGCCGCTACGCATCGTGCAGACACCGCCGAAGACGTACGCGCCGGCGACGGGGCCGGCGCCGGCGCCGTCTGTCTACGCGAAGGCGCCCGCTGCAGCGACGCCGGCGACCGCGCCGACGATCGCGCGCACGCCGCAAGCTGCAGCCGCGCCGCTCGCTGTGACGACGACGCAAGACGTTCAGTCGGCGCTGAACACGCTCGGCGTGGCATCGCCGCCGCTCGTCGTCGACGGCAAGGCAGGGCCGCTCACCGCCGCCGCAGTGAAGCGCTTCCAATCGATGCACCCGCCGCTCGTCGTCGACGGGATCGCCGGACCCCTCACAAAGGCAGCGCTGGGCAACGCGCTGGCGAGCTCGCAGGCTTGAAAACGAATGCGTGGCTTTGGATCGCGCTCGCGTTGCTCTTCGCGTCCAAGCGCGGA
>Ga0318560_10000627_pt1 | contig 10810 bp, 7 predicted proteins | sample GRESIP065b5f22_FD_202537 | JGI IMG/M metagenome (GOLD analysis project Ga0318560, IMG submission 202537) | Tropical soil microbial communities from Luquillo Experimental Forest, Puerto Rico - GRE.SIPMG.065b5f22 | ecosystem: Environmental > Terrestrial > Soil > Tropical forest > Bulk soil... | reverse complement strand
CCGTTATAGCCGTTGGGGCCGTTTTGCCCACGCTGGTTATCAGGTGGGCCACTATGCGCACTATTGTGCGGGCCATTGCTGCCCTGGCCCTTTGCAGGCTGCTGATGCTGCTGCGGCTGATTGCCGGTGATGAACGAGGGTAGGCGATCGACATCGCCCTGATTTTCCGAATTCGAATGCTGGGAACGCGGCTGAAAATGCTGCTGATGTTGTTGCGGCTGGTAGTGCTGCGACTGATGGTGATGTTGTTCGCGCGGGTGATACGGTTGCGGCTCGCGCGGGGCGAATGGCTCGCCGCCAATGTGTGGCTGCTCGCCGTCGCCGTCGTCGTAACCCTCATCGGCTCCGCGCATCTCGCCGGGCGGCTGCTGTTGATAATAGGGCTGACTCTGCCGGAGCTGTTCCTGCGCTGCAGCAATAACGCGGAAATAGTGCTCGGCGTGTTGGTAGTAATTTTCCGCCGCAACCGGATCGCCGGAGCTTTGCGCATCGCGCGCCAGCTGCAGATATTTCTCAGCGACGTGAGACGCTGTCCCGCGAATTTTTACGTCCGGTCCATTGGACTCATACATTCGCGATAAAGGATTTTGATGATGCCCGCCCTTGCGGTTGCGACCGCGCATACGTTTGTTCTGACCGTTTCTCATGGTTTGCTGTTCCGCCAACCCCTCTTCACTGCAGCGGCACTTTTGTCGCTACTTCTTTTTCGAATTCGCCTGATTTGATCGCGCGTCGCCGCGTCGCTCGAAATCGTCCGTTTCAATCTCTGTCTCGATTCCGGTCCCGACCCAAGTCCTAACAAAGGTCCCAATTCAGGTCCCAACCCAGCCCAAGAGCTCGGCAAATTGCACCTTCACCTGCAGTTTTACTCGCGGTGTTCCAAAATCCCTGGTAGCGCGCGTCAATTGCGTGCGCCCCGAACCCATGAAAGCATCACGATCTAAGTACGATCTGAATCTGGCGATCCTATATGCCGTCCAATCCGGCTTTCGCTATTCAGCTTCGCTTTTTTCTGCCTGACCTGCGCTGCCGACCTCTGGAGGATTATGCTCCGGGCGTTCAGGGCAACGCGGCGCCCTCATTCGAGGGCGACTCCGTGGGCCGCAAGCTAATCGGTTCCGACCGATATTCCAAGTGGTTTTTTATCGCACACGCGATTTTGCCAGACCAGGAATGTTGTGCGTCATAGTTGACGCAGAACGTTTTCGGCAATCAAAACGCGGGGCACACCGTTTAGATCGGATTGCAGGGCCACCGGCGCAAGCCCCGCCGCAGCGATTAACGCCGCAACCGGTTCCGCTTGGTCGCTTCCCAGCTCAACCACCAGGATCGCATCACCTGCCAAAAGCGCCGCGACGGTTGCGGCAATCGCCCGATACCAATGCAGCCCATCGGATCCGCCGTCGAGCGCGGAGCGCGGATCGAACAGGCGCACTTCCGGCGCAAGCCGATCGATCTCTGCGCTGGCGATATAAGGCGGATTGGACACGATCACATCAAAGGGGCCGCGCAACGCCAACGCCATGTCGCAGCACAGATAGGCCGCGCGGGTCAGGCCCAAGCGCCTGCCATTGTCGCGGGCGACCGTGAGCGCGGCCGCACTGATGTCGGTGCCGACAGCGAAAGCATTGGGCAGTTCTTTGAGGAGCGCGAGCAGGATGGCGCCGCAGCCGGTGCCGATATCGGCAATCCGCCACGGCCGCGAGCGTGGGCCGCGCTTATCGAGCGCGCTCAGCACGCCCGCGACGACTGTTTCAGTCTCCGGCCGCGGCACCAGCGTGGCTTGGTTAACGCGCAGCGGTAGGGACCAGAATTCCTTGGTTCCGGTAATCCGCGCCACTGGCTCGTGAGCGAGCCGGCGCCGTCCGAATGCTGCGATCGTCCTTTGTTGTTCGACGCTCAGGAGTTCATCAGCGCGAGCGGCGAGGGCGGCATGATCGAGGCCGAGGGCGTGCCCTATCAACACGCGCGCATCGAGTTCCGGATTGTCGATGCCACCGGCGCGAAATACGGCGGCCCAGGCGCGGCGGCATTGCGCAACCGTAAAATGCGGCGCCGCGCCGGCGACAACGCCTTGTGGCGCTGCGATTAGGTCCGATTTCAAGGCGGCCTTCTCACACATCTTGCGCCGCAAGCTGTGCCGCCTGGTTTTCCGCGACCAGGGCCTCGATGATTTCGCCGAGCGCTTCGCCCTCGAGAATCTGCGGCAGCTTATAAAGCGTCAGATTGATCCGATGGTCGGAAACACGACCTTGCGGGTAGTTGTAGGTGCGGATGCGTTCGGACCGATCGCCGGTCCCGACCTGGCCGCGCCGCTCCGCGGCGCGCGCGGCATCCTGCTTCTGCCGCTCGAGGTCATAAAGCCGCGACCGCAGCACCGCGAACGCCTTAGCGCGATTGCGGTGCTGGGAGCGGTCTTCCTGCATCATCACGATGATGCCTGAAGGAATGTGTGTCACCCGCACTGCCGATTCGGTTTTGTTGACGTGCTGACCGCCGGCGCCGCTCGAGCGCAGCGTGTCGATCTTAAGATCAGCATCGTTGATAGCAACGTCGAGGTCCTCCGCCTCGGGCAACACGGCGACCGTCGCTGTCGAAGTGTGAATCCGTCCCGATGCTTCGGTATCGGGCACACGCTGGACGCGGTGAACGCCGGATTCGTATTTCAATCTGGCAAAGGCGCCCCGGCCGCGAATTTCGGCGATGACTTCCTTATAGCCACCCATCGAGCCTTCGCTCCCGGCGACGATCTCGACTTTCCAACCGTGCTTGGCGGCATAACGCTCGTACATGCGGAACAGATCGCCGGCGAACAAGGCAGCCTCGTCGCCGCCGGTTCCGGCGCGGATTTCGAGGATGACGTTGCACTCATCCATAGCGTCCTTCGGCAACAGCGCGAGCCGCAATTGCTGCTCGAGCTTGATGCGCTGCGCTTCGACTTGCGGCCGCTCCGCCTCGGCAATCGAGCGCATTTCCGCATCCGTTGCCGGATCGGCGATCAGGTCGGTCAGATCCGCTAATTCGCGCTGGGCGGCGCGATACGATGTGACCGCGTCGACCACGGGGGCAAGCTCGGCAAATTCCCGTGACAATTTCACATAGGTCTCGGCCGGCAAAGCTGTGCTCAGATCACGCTCCAAAGCGGCGTGCCGCGCGACGAGCGCGTCGAGCTTCTGTTCGGGCAACATCGTATTCTCGCTGCCGTGTTCTCTCTACGCCTTGCTACTTCCGATATCCTAACTTCCTTAAGTAAAAGACGCGCCCGGTCTGCACAATGCCGCATCGGGCATGGCCGGTTCCGTCCCCTGCTGCAAGCGCTAAATCTGCAAACCGTTCTCGGCTGCGAACTTTTCAAGTTGCGCGCGGATCGGCGTGCCGCCGGAAGATTTCTCGATTGATGCGCAAAGCATTGTCGCGGCCTTGCGGGCGTCGACATCGAGCAGCATCGCTTTGACCGGACCGATCGCCGAGGGCGTCAGCGACAGCGATCGGTAGCCGATGGCGATCAACGCCAAGGCGCCGATCGGCAGCGACGCCAGCTCTCCGCATACGGTGGCCGGCTTGCCGTGCGCGCGGGCTTTGTCGGCAATGTCCTTGAGCGCCCGCAGCACCGGCGCCGACAGCGCGTCGAAGCGATCCGCCACGCGCGGATTACCGCGATCGATGGCATAAAGAAATTGCACCAGATCGTTTGAACCAATGGACAGGAAGTCGGCGCGCTCCAGCAATTCGTCGAGCTGGTAGAGTAGCGACGGCACTTCCACCATGCTGCCAACCTCAACTTGCTCGGGCAATTTGTGGCCGTGGCGACGAAGGTGTGTCAGTTCGCGCTCAACGAGCTCCTTCGCCTGATCGAATTCCTGCACGGTCGAGATCATGGGGAACATGATCTTGAGCGCGCGTCCACTGGCGGCGCGAAGCAGCGCCCGCAATTGCGTGCGCAGCAGACCAGGGCGGTCGAGGCCGAGCCGGATGGCGCGCCAACCCAATGCAGGATTCTCTTCTTCAAGGTTGCGCATGTAAGGCAGTAGCTTGTCGCCGCCGATGTCCAGCGTCCGAAATGTCACCGGCTTGCTGCCGGCGGCGTCCAGCACCGCGCGGTAAAGCGCATATTGTTCGCTGGTTCGCGGAAAGCTCGGCGCGACCATGAATTGCAATTCGGTGCGGAATAGACCGATCCCGCCCGCGCCCGTGTCGGCGATGTGCGGCAAATCCACGCTTAACCCGGCATTGAGCAGAAGCGCGATTTCCTGGCCGTCTTTGGTGATGCACGGCTTGTCGCGCAGCGCCGCATATTGCTGCTGGCGACGAGCGCGAAGCCGCACGCGCTCGGCATAGGCCGCTTCCATGTCGGGAAGCGGCCGAATGTGTAAATCGCCGGTCGAGCCGTCGACAATGATTGCGTCGCCGGGATCGGTGATGCCGGTTGCGTTCTCGATCTCGCCGACAGCGGGAATGCCGAGCGCCCGGGCGACGATGGTGACGTGCGAATGCGGGCCGCCCTCCTCGAGCACGAGGCCGCGCAGCCGCTTGCGGTCATAATCGAGCAACGCTGCCGGCCCCATGGAGCGGGCAACGAGAATGGCGTTTTCGGGCAGACTTTCGCGCGAGGGGGCGTGATCGCGGCCGGTGAGCTGGCGCATCAGCCGATTGGCGAGGTCGTCAAGGTCGTGCAATCGCTCGCGCAGGAACGGATCGGTCTGCCGCAACATCCGTGCGCGGGTATCCGATTGCACGCGCTCCACTGCGGCCTCGGCGGTGAGCCCGGTCATGACAGCTTCTTCGAGCTTATGCACCCAGCCGCGATCGTAGGCGAACATCCGATACGCTTCCAAAACGTCGCGGTGTTCGCCCCCTTCGACCACGTCGCCGTGCTCGAGCATCTCGTCGAGGCTGGTGCGCAGGCTTTCGACCGCTGAGTTCAGATGCGCCAGCTCCTTCTGCACGTCATCGGCGATGAAGTTGGTCACGACGACGCGCGGCTCGTGCAACACGACGTGTCCGAGCGCAATGCCTTCGCTCAGTGCCGAGCCCTTCAGATGAACCGAGCGCCGGGCGGCAGGTTCGGCGCCCGGCAGCGCCAGCGCTGAGAGTTCGCCCGAGGCGATCATCTCGGCCAGCACCATCGCGGTGGTTTGCAGCGCCTCGACTTCTTCTTCGGAATAGGTACGCCGCGCCCGGTTCTGCACGACCAGAACGCCTAATATGTTGCCGGCGCGCAGGACCGGCACTCCGAGGAATGAATGGTAAATTTCCTCGCCCGTTTCCGGCCGGTACGCGAACGCTGGATGCGCCTGCGCGTTGGACAGGTTGACCGCGCTTGCCTGACTGGCGACTAAGCCGACCAGACCCTCATCAGACCGCATGACCGTGTGGTGCACGGCGTCGCGATTGAGGCCTTCGGTTGCATAAAGTTCGAGCGTGGAGTCGACGCGCAGCACATAGACCGAGCAGACCTCAGCCACCATATTGGCGGCGATCAGCACCACGATCTTGTCCAGGCGTTCCTGCGCGCTTACCGGCTCCGCCATGACTTCGCGAAGCCGACGCAACAACACGCGCGGACCACCGAGCGCGCCACGCATGGCGTGAGGTCCCTCGGGCCGGGCTATGACCGGAGCGGAGCCCGTGACGCGCCGGTCTTCATCGAAGAGGAATTCGCCTAGAGTCGATCCGCAGCGAATGTCCTAAAGCCTATATCGAATGCGGCATGCAAACCGCAAGCCAAAGACAGCGATATGACGAGCAAGACTATTGTGCGCCGCAACGCAAATGCGGCTTATGCCGCCTTATCCAGCCCGTATAGCGAATGCAATGTGCGCACCGCGAGCTCGGTAAAGGCGGCGTCGATCAAAAGCGAAAATTTGATCTCAGAGGTGGTAATGGCACGAATATTGATCGACCGTTCGGCCAGCGCCTTGAATGCCTGCGCTGCTACGCCGGCATGGCTGCGCATGCCGATGCCGATGACCGAAATCTTGGCGACGTCAGTGGCGCCATCAAGCCGCGCATAGCCGATCGCGCGCTTGGCTTTCCCGATCACATCCAGCGCTCGCTGATAATCCGAAGCCGGCACGGTGAAGGTGATGTCGGTTGTCTCGCCGTCGCCCGAGACGTTCTGCACGATCATGTCGACGTTGACACTGGCTTCGGCGAGCGGACCGAAGATCGCGGCCGCCACGCCCGGTTTGTCCAGAACTTCGCGCACCGAGATTTGCGCTTCATCACGCGAGAAAGCGATGCCGGTAACGGTGTGCTGCTCCATGATCTCTCCCTCGTCGCAAATCAGTGTTCCGGGCGGACCGTCGTGCGGATTGATTTTATCTGGCGGATCGAAGCTCGAACGCACGAAAATACGCACATTGTGCAGCATGCCGAGTTCTACCGAACGCACCTGCATGACCTTGGCGCCGAGTGAAGCGAGTTCCAGCATTTCCTCGAACGCGATCCGTTCGAGCCGCCGCGCGCGCGGCACCACGCGCGGATCGGTCGTGTAGACGCCATCGACGTCGGTGTAGATGTCGCAACGGTCAGCACGGATTGCCGCCGCGAGCGCCACCGCCGACGTATCGGATCCGCCGCGCCCGAGCGTGGTGATGCGGCCGGTTTGCTGATGAACGCCTTGGAAGCCGGTTACCACGGCGACTTCCTTCCTTTCCACAAAACGCCGGACCAGGGCCTCGCCATTAACGTCGAGAATTCGCGCCGAGCCATGCACTTCTGTTGTTGCGATCGGCAACTGCCAGCCTAGCCAGGATCGCGCATTGACGTCGAGGTCTTGCAAGGCGATGGCCAGGAGTCCGGCGGTGACCTGCTCGCCCGTGGCCACCACCACGTCATATTCGCGGGCATCAAAGATGTGCCGCCGCTGCAGCGTCTCCTCGCACCATTTCACGAGCTGGTCGGTCGTGCCGGACATTGCCGAGACGACGACGGCGACTTCATTGCCGCCATCGACCTCGCGCTTGACGTGGCGCGCAACGTTGCGGATGCGGTCGAGATCGGCGACCGAAGTTCCGCCAAATTTCATGACGAGGCGAGCCATTTGATCGAACCACGATAGGAGCTGCCATGCGATGCAAATACGCCGGTCCGCATGTCGTCACCGGACCGGCGTCAAATCGCGCGTATACATACCGGCGAGGTGCGCAGTGCGCAACATCGCGCTTTCCGCACCGGTTAGAGAGTGGATTGACGATTAACGACGAGGCAACCATCGCGCGAGGCTAGCGCGCAAAAATCATGGCGCAAAATCGCGCAGATACCATGACGCTGACGCGTCAGGGTGAGCGGGCTCCGCGCCGGGCCCTCAAAGCATGGCAGAATGAAATGATTGCGCGTCCGCCCCGAGGCGATCACGCTTGTCAATCGCAGGCGGCCGTGACATTTCACCAAAACATGCGGCAGCCGCCATAACCGATGACCAGAATGCGACCCAAAGCAGGGAAGGCATGACCGTTTCCTCCGCTGCGGATTGGGTCAATCAAATGCCATCCACTTAACGTTTTAGCGTGAGTACCGTTCCGACGTTTGTTTGCTCCGAGGAAAAGACGATGAACGAACATACGCAACAAAAAATCGGTGTTGTCGGTGGCGGTCTGATGGGCCACGGCATTGCCTATCTGCTCGCCGCTGCTGGTCATCACGTCAACGTGTTTGAACCTTTTTCAGATGTGCGAGTATCGCTGCCGCGGCGGTTGCAGGCGATCGTCACGTTGCTCGAGGACGATCCGCAGCTGTTGCAGCGAATTACTGCGCACGACTCGCTTGATCGCGCGATGCACGGCGTCGACTGGGTTTTCGAAGCGGCGCCGGAGAAGCTGCCGCTCAAACAGAAAATCTTCACCGACATCGAAAAGCTGGTAGCGCCGACCGCGATACTCGCCAGCAACAGTTCGGCAATTCCGTCGACTGAGATCGGCCGGCATCTTGTCCGTCGCGAACGGGTGATCGGCACGCATTTCTGGAATCCGCCACATCTGGTTCCGCGGGTGGAGGTCATTCAGAACGAAAAGACGAGCGCCGAAGTCGTGCAGCGGACCATCGAGCTATTGCGCCACGCCGGAAAGGTGCCGGTGCATGTACGCCGCGATATTCCGGGATTTGTCGGCAATCGGCTTCAGCATGCGATGAAGCGCGAGGCGATCGCGCTGGTCGCGGCCGGCGTTTGCGACGCGGAGACCATCGATATTGTCGTGCGCGAGGGCTTTGGCGCACGCACGGCCGTGCTCGGACCGATGGAGCAATCCGACCTCGTCGGCTTGGACCTTCAGCTCAACGTCGCGGAAGTGCTTTATGGCGATCTCGACACTACGCCCGGGCCGCATCCGTTCCTGCGCGACAAAGTCAAGGCCGGCAAGCTCGGCATGAAAACCGGTGAGGGGATGCGGAAGTGGAACGCAGGGGAAGCCGACGCCGTACGCAGCCGGCTGTCGCGCTTTCTGGCCGAACAGGCCAAAGCGAGGAATAAGGCGAGGAACAAAGCGCGCAAGAAAGTACAAAATAAAAGCGCACAATAAAGGCGCGCGGCGGATGCGGGTGAGCGGACGGCGTAGAAGGCGCATGCCACCTGTTCGCTTTGTCTCGCTCGGTCCCGCCTATTCACTTTCGAAATCACGAAGGTCCGCGTTCTTGACCCGGCGACAAGCGGTGTGGAAGATGTTCGCCGAGCGCGTTGCGGCGTTTGCCGTCTGATCGGGCCGCTGCGCCAGGCCGCGAAGCCGTGAGAGCTCACGGCCGCTGAACAATAAGAAGCCGCTGAACAATAAGAAAAGGATACGATCGATGAAGAAGGATTGATCAGGGAGAAATGGACATGCCGAAGATCATCATTCCGGTACGCCGCCGGACCTTCATTCAGACCGGCCTTGCGCTTGGCGCCAGCCAGGTCATTGGCGCTCCCTTCATCATCAATGCGCGCGGCGACGAACCGGTCAAAATCGGGATGGTCAATCCGCTCACCGGCGTGCTGTCGGCTTTGGCGCAAAGCGAGGTCGACGGCGGCAAATATGCCGAGGCCGAAATCAACAAAAAGGGCGGCATCCTCGGCCGCCCGGTCCAGCTTTTGATCGAGGACTCCGCAAATGACGTCGGCACTGGCGTTCAGAAGACGCGCAAATTGATCGATCGCGACAATGTCAATGTGGTCCTGGGCGACGTCAATTCCGGGATTGCTTATGCGATGTCGCAGGTGACCAACGAGAAAAAAGTGTTCCACATCGTGCCCGGCGGCCACACCGACCCGATCACCGGCACCAATTGCAAATGGAATGTCTTCCGCGTCTGCAACACCACGTCGATGGAGGCCAACGCCGTGACGCCCGAACTGGTCAAGCGGTTCGGGAAGAAGTGGTTCTTCATCACACCCGATTACGCCTATGGCCACACCTTGCAGGAGGCCTTCGTCAAGGCGTTGACCAAAGCCGGCGGCAGTTATGACGGCGATATGTTGCCGATTAACAATACCGATTTCTCGGGAACGCTGATCAAGGCCAAGGCCTATAAGCCCAATGTGCTCCTCAACAATATGGGCGGGCTCACCCAGATCAATTGCATGAAGCAATTCACCCAGTTCGGCATGCAGCACGAAATGGCGCTCGGCGGCGGCCTCTTTGAGCTGGAAAGCGTCAAGGGCTGCCCGCCCGAGGCGCAGACTGGATGGTGGGACATGGAATGGTGGTGGAACCAGCCCAATGTGCCGGAAGTCGTGAAATTCGTCGCCGATTACCGCGCCAGCACGAACAAGACGCCCTCGGCGCGGGATTGGTTTGGCTACGTGTCGATGCACTCGGTCCGGCTGGCCGCGGACAAGGCAAAGTCGCTCGATGGCCCGAAGCTCGCCGCGGCGCTGGAGGATCTCGAGCTGCCGCCGGATGTCGCTTTGCAACCGGGTAGCGTGCGCTACCGCGCCGGCGATCACGAACTGATGCCGAACATCTTTGTTGGCAATGTCCATACGCCCAAGTCTGGCGCCGAGGATGTGTTCACGGTCGCCGCCCTGGTGCCAGGGGAAGAAGCGGCCGGTTCGGTGGCTGACACGGGCTGCAAGATGGTGCAGCCGACTTGAGCTTGGATTCGCGGTGAATCCATTTCGTAGTACGGGAGGGAAGCGGCGATGCAATCCGCGATAGCGATCGGGTTGCTTCGTCGTAGTGTGATCGGACGTGACGCGAAGGGGGGCAGATGACGCAAGTTATCTTGTTCAATGTCACCAACGGCCTGATCATCGGCGCCTTCTACGTGCTGATGGCGCTCGGCCTTTCGCTCATTCTGAACCTGAGTAATGTCATCAATTTCGCTCATGGTAATTTCCTGGCGCTCGGCGGTTATCTTGCTTTCACGCTGTCGCCGGTGCTGGGTTATTGGGGAGCCCTTCTAATTTCGCCGCTGCTCACGGCGTTGATCGGCGTGGTCGTCGAGCGGCTGATGATTCGGCGAATCTACAATCGCGATCCGGTCTACAGCCTGCTGCTCACCTTCGGATTAGCTTTCGTGCTGCAAGACGCAGCCCGTTTTATCTGGGGTCCGAATGGGCTGCCGATGGGGTTGCCAGCCGCTCTGGCGCAGCCGATCACCTCAACCTTGTTCTTTATCACCTGGTACCGCGTTTTCATGGTGACGATCGTCATCGTGACGGTGATCGGCCTGTTTGCCTTCCTGCGTTATTCGCGCATCGGTTTGCGCATCCGCGCCGGAACGTTCGATCTGGAAACCGTGGCGACCCTTGGCGTCAATGTGCGGCATTTGCGGACACTCAATTTCGCCGTCGGTTGCCTGTTGGCCGGGCTGAGCGGCGTTCTCGCCGCTGGGC
>Ga0318560_10000614_pt1 | contig 10870 bp, 7 predicted proteins | sample GRESIP065b5f22_FD_202537 | JGI IMG/M metagenome (GOLD analysis project Ga0318560, IMG submission 202537) | Tropical soil microbial communities from Luquillo Experimental Forest, Puerto Rico - GRE.SIPMG.065b5f22 | ecosystem: Environmental > Terrestrial > Soil > Tropical forest > Bulk soil... | reverse complement strand
TCCGGATCGACCTTGGCATAGCCGAGGGTCGGGCTGTAGGCAACGCGCCAGCCACGGATGCTCTCTTCGAGCCCATCGAGAAAATTCTTGCTTTCGGGCGGCAAGGCGTAGGGGTCGCGGTGGTCGGGGCCGGCGATGACGGTCAGCATCAGCGCCGCATCGGCCACGGTCCTGGCCATCGGTCCGATGTGGGCGAGAAGGCCCATCGGCGAGAGCGGATAGGCCGGCACCCGGCCAAAGCTCGGTTTCAGTCCGAAAATGCCGGTAAAGGCGCATGGGATCCGGATCGACCCGGCGCCGTCGCTGCCCAGATGCAACGGCCCGATGCCGGCGGCGCAGGCAGCGGCGGCTCCGGCGCTGCTGCCGCCGGGGGTGCGCGAGAGGTCCCACGGGTTCCGGGTGATCCCGGTCAGGGGGCTGTCGCCCAGAGCCTTCCAGCCGAATTCCGGCGTCGTCGACTTGCCGAGGATGACGGCGCCGGCTTCGCGCAGCCGCGCCGTCGCCGGCGCGTCCTCCGGCCAATCCTGACCGCGCTCGACGAGGTGCGAGCCGCGTAGGGTCGGGAAACCGCGCATCAGCACGAGGTCCTTGATCGTCACCGGCACCCCGTCGAGAGCGCCAGTCTGCTCTCCGCGGAGCCAGCGCGCCTCCGACGCGCCCGCAGCCGCCAGCGCGCCGTCTCGATCGACGAGGCAAAAGGCGTTGATCTTCGGTTCTAGCGAGTCGAGTCGGTCGAGCAGAGTCCGCGTCACCTCGAGCGGCGACAGTGCTTTCGCGCGATAGAGCTGGAGCAGCTCTACCGCCGAGGTAGAGGCGACATCGGTTTCGTCGGCCATCGCGCCTCCCTTCTCGTCCGACGCCGCACGCGCGGAGAAGCAGCGACAAATCTATGGTTCCGCTTTTGCGCTGTGAAGCGAGATATGGATCGCGTAAGTTTGCCGACACAAACAAAGTGCGGACAGGGAACCCGATGAACTGTATTGTCAGGATGCTCCGAGCGGCCGCTCCCGCCCTCACGCTCGCCCTCGCTTTCGCATCCCCCCCAGGCTGGGCACAATCGGCGCCGAAGACTCTGCGCTTCATCCCGCAGGCGGATTTGCGGAGTATCGACCCGATTTGGACAACCGCGTATGTGACGCGGAATTTCGGCTATCTCGTCTTCGATACGCTGTTCGCGCTCGACAAGGACTTCAAGCCACAGCCGCAAATGGTCGATCGCTGGACGGTCAGCGACGACAAACTCCTCTACAAGTTCACATTGCGCGATGGGCTCAAATGGCATGACGGCCAGCCGGTGCGCGCCGCCGATTGCGTCGCTTCGGTCAAGCGCTGGGGCCAGCGCGACAAATTCGGTCAGAAGCTGATGGAGGCTGTGGGCGAGATTGCCCCCGTCGACGACAAGAGCTTTTCGATCGCGCTCAAATTTCCGTTCCCGCTGCTGATCGACGGTCTCGGCAAGCTGTCGAGCAACGTGCCGTTCATGATGCCCGAGCGGCTCGCTAAGACCGACGCGTTCCAGCAAATCCCGGAGGCGATCGGTTCGGGGCCGTTCAAATTCGTCAAGGAGGAGTGGGAGCCAGGCCATAGGGCGGTGTTCGTCAAGAACTCCGATTATGTGCCGCGCGAGGAGGCGCCGAGCTTTGCATCCGGCGGGAAAGTGGCCAAGGTCGACCGCGTCGAGTGGCTCTACATCCCCGACACCGCGACCGCGGCGGCGGCGCTCAACTCCGGCGAAGCCGACTGGTACGAGCAGCCGCCGGCTGATCTCGTCCCGGTCTTCGCCGGCAACAAGGACATCGTCGTTGCGACCGTCGATCCGCTCGGCAACCACGGCATCCTGCGCTTCAACCACGTACAGCCGCCGTTCAACAATCTCAAAATGCGCCAGGCGGTGCTGAACCTCGCCGATCAGAAAGACTACATGGGCGCTGCCGCCGGCGACCCGAAATACTGGAAGACATGTGCGGCGCTGTTCGGCTGCGGCACTCCTTTTGAGACCGACGCCGGCGCCGAAGCGTTGCGGAACGGGCCGAACCCCGCGAGAGCCAAACAGCTCCTCGAGGAGGCAGGCTACAAGGGCGAGAAGATCGTGCTGATGTCGGCGACCGACCAGCCGATCGTGCACGGGCAAGCACTGGTCACCCTGGATGCGCTGCGAAAAGCTGGCCTCAATGTCGAATTCCAGGCCAACGACTGGGGCACACTGATCACCCGCCGCACCTCGAAGGAGCCGGTCGAAAAGGGTGGATGGAGCATCTTCCACACCTGGGGCGCGGCCCCCGATCTCTCCCCAGCGCTCAATGCTGCGCTCCGGGCCAATGGCGACAACGCATGGTTCGGCTGGCCAAGCGACGAGAAGCTCGAGGCGCTGATCGACGCCTGGTTCAAGGCGCCGGATCTTGGGGCACAAAAGCAGATCGCCGCCGAAATCCAAGTCGAGGCCTACACGAACGACGTGCCTTATATTCCGACCGGCCAGTTCGTGATCCCAACGGCCTACCGTAAGAATCTCGAAGGCATCATCATCGCGCCGGTCGTTTTCCTGTGGAACGTCGAGAAGATATAAGGCCGACGGCGTGTTTTCCTACATAGTAAGGCGCATCCTGGCGACGATCCCGGTAATGGCGGTGGTCGCGCTGTTCGTGTTTTCACTCCTGCATCTGAGCCCGGGCGATCCGGCTGCCATCATCGCCGGCGACACCGCGACCGCCGCCGACATCGCCCGCATCCGGGAGAAGTTGGGGCTCGAGCAGCCGCTATACATTCAATTCGGGACCTGGGTGTGGGCTCTGCTGCACGGCGATCTCGGCATCTCGATCTTCACCAACCTTCCGGTGTCCAAGCTGATCGCACAGCGCGTCGAGCCGACGGTCGCACTGACCATTTCGACCCTGATCGTCTCGGTCCTGGCGGCGATCCCGATGGGCGTGCTGGCGGCGTGGAAGGCCGGCTCGTGGATCGATCGGGCGGTCATGGTCTTTGCGGTGCTCGGGTTCTCGGTGCCGGTGTTCGTGCTGGCTTATGTGCTGATCTATGTCTTTGCGATCTCGACCGATCTGTTGCCGGTCCAGGGCTTTGTCAGCATCCGCAACGGCATTGCGCCGTTCCTGTCGCATATCGTGATGCCGAGCCTCGCGCTCGGCATGGTCTTTGCCGCGCTGATCGCGCGAATGACCCGCGCCAGCATGCTCGACGTCCTCGCCCAGGACTACATCCGCACCGCCCAGGCCAAGGGCCTCGCAAACGACAAGGTGCTGATCGGTCACGCGTTGAAGAACGCGGCGGTCCCAATCGTGACAATCATCGGGATCGCCATAGCCGGGTTGATATCAGGTGTCGTCGTTACTGAGACCGTATTTGCGATCCCCGGTTTGGGAAGACTGACCGTCGATGCGATCCTGCGTCGCGATTACCCGATCATCCAGGGGATCATCCTGGTGTTCTCGGCGGCTTATGTGCTGATCAATCTTCTCGTCGACCTCAGCTATACCTTTCTCGACCCCCGCATCCGGTATTAGGCGATGACCGTAGCACCTACCGATCTCGCCGTCCTCGCCGCTCCCCGGGAGCGGAGTCGAGGCGTCTGGGCCTATATCCGCCGCCATCCGACAATCGTCATCGGCGCCACGCTGCTCGGGCTGATGGCGTTAATGGCAGTCTTTGCCCCTTTGCTCGGCACTGTCGATCCGCAGGCGCTGGCTCCGGTGCAACGGCTGCGCTGGCCATCGGCGACGCACTGGTTCGGCACCGACATGCTCGGTCGCGACATCTACAGCCGCACGGTCTACGGCGCGCGTGTATCGCTGACCGTCGGGATTAGTGTCGCGCTGCTGGCGAGCGGGATCGGTCTCGTGATTGGCCTCGTGACCGGCTTCAGCCGTTGGACCGATGCAATCGGCATGCGGATCATGGACGGGCTGATGTCGATCCCCGGGATCCTGATCGCGATCGCATTGATGGCATTGACCCGCGCCAGCCTCGAGAACGTCATCATCGCGATCACCGTCGCCGACACGCCGCGGGTCGCCCGCTTGGTCCGTGGCGTCGTGCTGACCCTGCGCGAGCTGCCCTTTGTCGAGGCGGCCCATGCCAGCGGCACCGGCTTTTTCCGCATCCTGTGGCGGCATATCCTGCCCAACACGGTGCCGCCGCTCCTGGTGCAAGGGACCTTCGTCGCCGCCTCGGCGATGATCGTCGAGGCGATCCTGTCGTTTCTCGGTGCCGGGACGCCGCCCAATATCCCGAGCTGGGGCAACATCATGGCCGAGGGGCGCAGCCTCTTCCAGGTCGCCTATTATATTGTGTTCTTCCCGGGAGCCTTCCTGTCGATCACCGTCCTTGCCATGAACCTGCTCGGCGACGGGCTGCGCGACGCACTCGATCCGCGCCTAGCACGGCGCATGTAGCGGATGGCCGCGGCCGCAACTGGCGCATCGGAAACGCGCCGCCCGACAGACGTGAGCGGCGCCCGCGCCAAGAGGGGGGCCTATATCGCCACTGCCGAGAAGGCTCCGCGCTCCAGGGCCGAGCCGATCCTCGACATCGCCGATCTCAGGACCTGGTTCTTCACCCGCGACGGGGTGGTGCGCGCTGTCGACGGGGTCTCCTTCCATGTGATCCCCGGCGAGACCTTGGCGATCGTCGGCGAGAGCGGCTGCGGCAAGAGCGTCACCGCGCTGTCGGTGTTGCGGCTGATCCCGTCGCCGCCCGGGCGTATCGTGTCGGGCGCGATCCGCTTTGCCGAGCGCGATCTCCTGCGTCTCAGTGAAGCCGAGATGCGTGACGTGCGCGGCAACGAGATCTCCATGATCTTCCAGGAACCGATGACGTCGCTCAATCCGGTGCTGACGATCGGCCGGCAGATCGCGGAAACCCTGACGCTACACCAGGGGCTCGACCGCAGCGCGGCACTCGCCAAAGCCATCCACATGCTGCGCCTCGTCCATATTCCCGAGGCGGAGCGGCGGATCGCCGAATATCCGCATCAGCTCTCCGGCGGCATGCGGCAACGCGTCATGATCGCGATGGCGCTCGCCTGCAACCCGAAGCTGCTGATCGCCGACGAACCGACGACCGCGCTCGACGTGACTATCCAGGCGCAGATCCTCGATCTGATGCGCGAATTGAAACAGAAGATCGACGCGGCGATCGTGCTGATCACGCACGATCTCGGTGTAGTCGCCGAGATGGCGCAGCGCGTCGTCGTCATGTATGCCGGCCGCAAGGCCGAGGAGGCTCCGGTCGGGACACTGTTCCGCCGCCCGCTCCACCCCTACACCAAAGGACTCCTCGCCTCGGTACCGCGGCTCGGCGCTTCCCTCCACGCCGACCGGGCGCCGCGGCTCGCCGAAATCGCCGGCACCGTGCCGTCGCTCAGGGAGCCGATCCCCGGCTGCCCGTTCGCGACCCGCTGCACATTGGCGACGGCAATCTGCGAACGCGAAATGCCGGTTTTCGAGGAGAAAGAGCCCGGACATTTCGCCGCCTGCTTCCACTCAGACCAGTTGGCGGCCGCATGAATGCCGCCGCGCCGTTGCTGTCGGTCAGGGGACTCGTCAAGCACTTCCCGGTGAAGAAGGGGCTCCTGCAGCACACCGTCGGACAGGTCCATGCCGTCGACGGCATCTCCTTCGATATCGGCGAGGGGGAGACTTTGGGCCTCGTCGGCGAGAGCGGCTGCGGCAAATCGACTGCGGGCAAGGCGATCCTCAAGCTGATCGACCCGACCTCGGGCGAGGTCCGCATCCGCGGCGAGCGCATCGATCGGCTGTCGCGCCGCGAGATGCGGCCGTGGCGGCGTCAGCTCCAGGTCGTCTTCCAGGATCCGTACTCCTCGCTGAACCCGCGCCTCAAGATCCGCGACATCATCGGCGAGCCGCTCGTCAATTTCGGCCTCTCCAGCGGCGGCGAACTCGAGGAACGGGTGACGGAGCTCGCACTCAAGGTGGGTCTGCGCGCCGAGGCGCTCGACCGCTACCCGCACGAATTTTCCGGCGGCCAGCGCCAGCGTATCGGCATCGCCCGCGCCTTGGCATTGCATCCGAGCCTCATCGTCTGCGACGAGCCGGTTTCGGCGCTCGATGTCTCGGTGCAGGCACAGGTGATCAATCTGCTCGGCGATCTCCAGCGCGAATTCGGCCTCTCTTATCTCTTCGTCGCCCACGACCTCGCCGTCGTCGAGCACATCAGCCATCGCATTGCGGTCATGTATTTGGGCAAGATCGTCGAGATCGCCGACAAAAAGGCTCTCTTTACCCGACCACAGCACCCCTACACCGAGGCGCTCTTATCGGCGGTGCCGGTCCCCGACCCGGAAGCCGCCAAAAAGCGCATCATTTTGAAGGGCGACGTGCCGAGCCCGATCAATCCGCCCTCGGGTTGCCGTTTCCACACCCGCTGCCCCTACGCTTTCGCCCGCTGCTCGCAGGAGGAGCCTGAAATCCGCGAGGCCATGCCGGGCCACCACGTCGCCTGCCACTTGCGCGAGGTGCAAACCGCCGCTTTCGCCGAAGCCGCCGCGCTGCCGGTGTAGCCGGCGACCGGGTCGGCAGACAAAATCGAAAGTTGAATCGTCAATCGTCCGTTGTGCAATCTGCAGCGAATCAGCAGCGGGATTTCTTCCTGTGGTTGAATAGCTCTATCCATTGCGCCCGTGCGCGCCGTCACCGTCCTCGCCGCACCTCCTGAGGGGCTACAAACAATTATGGAGTACGAAGTAGGCAATTTTATGGCGATCACAATCGGAATAGGCCCGACCGCACAGTGGAGCATCGGCGAGTTGGGGGCTCTTGCCGAGCTTTTTTGCGCTCATTGCTGGCGGGGCTGGAGCCGGAAGCGTATCGTCGCGTGTGATCGTGGAAGGTAGGCGAAGGCGATGCCAGACGACACGCAGATCGATCTCCGGCAGACCGTAGCCGAGCTGCGGCGGCAACTCGACGCGATAACGGCCGAGCGCAACGAAGCGCTGGCGCGAGAGGCCGCGACCTCCGAGGTGTTGCAGGTCATCAATTCTTCGCCCGGTGATCTCGCGCCGGTGTTCGATGCGATGCTCGAAAAGGCGATGCGGCTGTGTGAAGCGGCTTTTGGGATGCTTTGGACCTATGACGGCGAATTCGTTCAATTCGCAGCTGCCCGCGGCCATCCGCGCTTCGATGAATGGACACGGGAGGTTGGCCCATCTCGCGTCTATCCTGGGTCGACGGTCGAACGCCTCCTGCGCGGCGAGCCGGTGGTGCACATTCCCGATGTGCGCGAGGATCAGGCCTATCGTTCGGGCAATCTGCGGCGCCGCTTTCTGGTTGATGTCGGCGGCGCACGCACCTACCTGACGGTGCCGCTGCGCAAGGGCGACAACCTGCTCGGCGCCTTTGCGATCTACCGCCAGGAGGTCCGCCCGTTCACTGACAAGCAGATCGCGCTGGCGCAGAACTTCGCCGCACAGGCAGTTATCGCGATGGAGAACGCGCGGCTCATTAACGAGACACGCGAGGCCTTGGAGCAGCAGACCGCGACCGCAGAGGTGTTGCAGGTCATCAATTCCTCGCCCGGCGATCTCACGCCGGTGTTCCAGGCGATAGTGGAAAAGGCGCACACGCTGTGCGGCGCCGTCTGCGGCAGCTTGCAGCTCTGGGATGGCGAGAAGTTCCGCGGCATCGCAATGCGCAGCTTCCCGGAACCAATGGTGGAACTCCTACGGCAGGGCTACACCCTGGGGCCCAACCACCCGAGCCGCGCCCTAATCGATGGGGCGCGGATCGCTCACTGCGCCGACATGGCGGAGGTCGACGATCCGGGTACGCGGTTGGGGGCCAAACTCAGCGGCATCCGAACCGTCGCCTATGTCGCGCTGCGCAAAGATGATGCTTTGCTCGGGCAAATCGTCGCTGCGCGCCTCGAAGTTCGACCGTTTACCGACACAGAACTGGCGCTGCTCGAGAGTTTCGCGGCGCAAGCGGTCATCGCTATTGAGAACGCGCGGCTATTGACCGAAACGCGCGAGGCATTAGAGCAGCAGACCGCCACCGCCGAGGTGTTGCAGGTCATCAACTCTTCTCCCGGCGATCTTGCGCCAGTGTTCGACGCTATGCTCGAACGGGCGTGCAGACTCTGCGAGGCCGAAACGGCCCATCTGCTCCGTTACGAGGACGGCGCGTTCAGCCGCACCGCGAGTTTCGGAGTGCCGGAAGGTTTCGACGAAATTCTACCGCTCAATGTGCCGGTACCGCACATCATCACCCAGGACTCGGTGCCCTATCGCATGCTGGCCAGCAGGGCGGTCGTTCACCTTCCCGACACGCGCGAGGACGAATCATACCGGCGCAGAGCGCCGGCCGAGACGGCGGCGGTCGAGAAGGCCGGCATCCGGACGGCGCTATTCGTGCCGTTGCTGCAGGAAGGAGGAGTCGTCGGCGGGTTTGTCCTGCATCGCATGGAGGTTCGGCCCTTCACTGACAAGCAGATTGCGCTGATCGAAAATTTCGCGGCGCAGGCGGTGATCGCGATCGAAAATGCCCGACTGCTGACCGAGACGCGCGAAGCCCTCGAACAGCAGACCGCGACGAGTGAGATCCTGAGCGTAATCTCGCGCTCGCCGAGCGACATTCGTCCGGTCTTCGAGGCCATCGTCGCGCACGCGGCGAGCCTTTGCGAGGCCGAATTCAGCGCGGTGGCGCGGTTCGAAGACGGGCTGCTGCACCTCGTGGCGCTCAACAACATGTCACCGGACGAGTCCGCGGCTTTTCACAGCCTGTTTCCGCGGTTGCCTGGTCGGCGCTTCGCCATGGGCCGGGCTTTTCTCGACGCTCGGCCGGCACATCTCGCGGACGTGCTGAGCGACCCCGACTACGACCCGCGCACGGTCGAAGTGCTGCAATCGGTAGCCGGCTACCGCTCGTTCCTTGCGGTGCCGATCTTCCGTGACGGCAAGCCGATCGGCGTCGTCGGTTGCGGCCGTCGCGCGGTCAGGCCGTTCACCCCGATCCAGATCACGCTCCTCGAGACCTTCGCCGACCAGGCCGCCATCGCCCTCGAGAACGTGCGTCTGTTCAATGAGATCGAGACCCGCAATCGCGATCTCGGCGAGGCATTGGAGCAGCAGACCGCGACCGCCGAGGTATTAGGGGTTATCAACTCATCGCCCGGCGATTTGGCGCCGGTGTTCGACGCGATATTGGAAAAGGCGCATAAGCTTTGCGGAGCTGCTCTCGGGTCGTTGGGGATCTTTGAAGGCGACAGGTGGCGCGCCATCGTCCAACGCGGTTATGGGGAGCCGCTGGCGAGCACGCTGCGGCAGGGGGTCCGCGGTTCGGACAACCCACTCCTCCAGGAATTAATTGATGGCGCTCCCTTCGTCCACGTCGCCGATCTGGCACTGCTCGACCTTTCCATAGCGCGAGCGAACGTCGCTGCCGGTATCCGCGCCTTGCTGGTTGTGGCGCTACGCAAAGACGATGCGGTGTTGGGCACGATCTCCATTGCCCGACGCGAGCCCCGAGCGTTCTCCGACAAGGAAGTTGCGCTGCTGCAGAATTTCGCGGCGCAGGCAGTCATCGCAATGGAGAACGCGCGGCTGACGAGTTACGCGACCGCACGCGCGACGTGCAGGAGTCGCTCGAATACCAGACCGCGACCAGCGATGTGCTGAAGGTCATTAGCCGTTCGGGCGCCGAGTTGGAAGCTGTGCTCGATACGCTGGTTAAAACAGCAGCACGACTGTGCGATGCGCAGATGGCATTTATCCATCGGCTGGACGATGGAGTATATCGGCCGGCGGCGGTGCTCGGTTTTTCTTCAGAGTTTACCGCTTATCTCGAAGCCCATCCGCTTGCTCCCGGACGGGGATCGATCGCGGGCCGAGTGGCTCTGGAGGGTCGCGCGATCCACATTCCCGATGTCGCCGCCGATCCGGAATACAAGCTCAGTCAGTCGATCGTGATGGCGAAGCAGCGGACAGCGCTCGGCGTACCTCTGCTGCGCGACGAACCGATCGGAGTTATCGTCCTTGCGCGTCAACGGGTGCAATCCTTCACCGAGAAGGAGATCGGGCTGGTCACCACCTTCGCCGACCAGGCGGTCATCGCGATGGAGAATGCGCGGCTGATCACCGAGGCGCGGGAGGCATTGGAGCAGCAGACCGCGACCGCCGAGGTATTGCAGGTCATTAACTCCTCGCCCGGCGATCTCATGCCGGTATTCGACGCGATGCTCGACAGGGCGATGCGACTCTGCGGCGCGGCATTCGGCGAACTGGCGATCATCGAGGGTGGGCAACCGCGGACCGTTACGACGCGCGGCGTACCGGCTGCTTTCGCCAAGTTCCGCAGCCGGTACCGAGCGTCGCCTCTTCCTGGATCGATCACGGCACGCGTGTTCGCTGGCGAGCCGGTTATTCACACCATCGATGCGGCAGACAGCGATCTTTACCGAGAGGGCGAGCCGCATCGCCGAGCCATGGTAGATCTAGGCGGTGCCCGCACCTCGCTCGCTGTCACGTTGATGAAAGATCGCGACGTCCTCGGCGCAATTCACGTTTATCGTCAGGAGGTTCGCCCATTCACTGAGAAGCAGATCGCGCTGCTCCAGAACTTCGCTGCCCAAGCGGTCATCGCAATGGAAAATGCGCGACTTCTTAACGAAATCCGCCAGCGTCAGGCGGAATTACGCGTCACCTTCGACAACATGGTCGATGGTGTGGCCATGTTCGACGGAGAGCTTCGGCTGGCGGCGTGGAACCGCAATTTCCAAGAATTGTTCGATCTAGCTGACGATTTTCTCGCCGAGCGTCGTGGATTCGACGAGCACGTCCGCTATCTCACTGAACGCGGCGAGTTCGGCGAGACGACCCCGAGACCGAAATCCGTCGCTTGAGGGG
>Ga0318560_10000597_pt1 | contig 10972 bp, 7 predicted proteins | sample GRESIP065b5f22_FD_202537 | JGI IMG/M metagenome (GOLD analysis project Ga0318560, IMG submission 202537) | Tropical soil microbial communities from Luquillo Experimental Forest, Puerto Rico - GRE.SIPMG.065b5f22 | ecosystem: Environmental > Terrestrial > Soil > Tropical forest > Bulk soil... | reverse complement strand
GCGCACAGAAGGAGCAGATCACCTACTACGTGATGGAGGCCTTCGATCAGCCGTGGAAGGCGTTCCAGGAAGGCGCGGTTGGCTCCTACTGGGGCGTGTACGACGTCGAGCGCCGGCCCAAGTTTGAATTCACCGCTCCGATCGTGCGCATCCCCGAATGGCACATCCTCGCGGCGGTCTCGATCGGCGTGTCGCTGCTGGTGCTCGGCCTCCTCTATCTCAACAGCGTCACGCTGCGTAACCGCGGCCGCAGCTTCCTCGCGGTGGTCGTGTATGCCGCCGCGACCATCGCGGTGTGGGTGATCTACGATTTCACGCAGCAGTACATGACCGTCTCGAGCGTCGTGTCGGGCGTGCTGCTGCTGCTCGGCATGCTGGGCGTGCTGCTGGTGCTGCTGGCCGAGGCGCACGAATGGGCCGAGGCGCACTGGGTCGAGTACCGGCGGCGTCTCGGCACACCGATGCTGAGCAGCAACACCTCCCCGCCCAAGGTCTCCATCCACGTACCGGCCTACAACGAGCCGCCGGCGATGCTCATCGAGACACTCGATGCGCTGGCACGGCTCGATTATCCCGACTACGAAGTGCTGGTGATCGACAACAATACGCGCGATGAGAGCGTCTGGCGGCCGGTGGAAGCGCACTGCGCCAAGCTCGGCGCGCGGTTCCGTTTCTTCCACGTCGCGCCACTCGCGGGCTTCAAGGCGGGGGCGCTCAACTACGCCCTCGACCGCACCGCGCCGGATGCGGCCATCGTCGCGGTCATCGACAGCGACTACGTGGTCGATGCCCGCTGGCTGCGCGATCTGACGCCGGCGTTCCAGGACGAGCGCATCGCCATCGTGCAGGCGCCGCAGGACTACCGTGACGCGGACCAGAGCGCCTTCAAGGCGATGTGCTACGCCGAATACCGCGGCTTCTTCCAGATCGGCATGATCACGCGCAACGAGCGCAACGCCATCATCCAGCACGGCACCATGACGATGGTGCGGCGCAGGCAGCTCGATGCCTGCCGCTGGGCCGAATGGTGCATCACCGAGGACGCCGAGCTCGGCCTGCGCATCTTCGAGGCCGGCTTCGATGCCAGCTACGTGCCCGAGAGCTACGGCCGCGGCCTCATGCCCGACACCTTCATCGACTTCAAGAAGCAGCGCTTCCGCTGGGCTTACGGCGCCATGCAGATCATCAAGGCACATGCCCGGGCGCTGTTCCTCGAGGGCGGCCCGCTGTCCGCCGGGCAGCGCTATCACTTCATCGCCGGCTGGCTGCCGTGGATCGCCGATGGCTGCAACCTGCTCTTCAACCTCGCGGCGCTCGGCTGGTCGGCGGCGATGGTGTGGGCGCCGGGCAGGGTGGATGCGCCGCTCGTGCTGTACTCGGTGCTGCCCCTGTCGCTGTTCACCTTCAAGCTCGCCAAGCTCGTGCACCTGTACCACGTGCGCGTCGGCGCCAACCTGCGGCAGACGCTTGCCGCAGCGATCGCCGGCCTCGCCCTCACCCACACCATCGGCCGCGCCGCCGTCAAAGGCCTCGTAACCCGCAGCGAGCCGTTCTTCCGCACACCGAAGACGGGTCGTTCCTCCGGCTTGTGGCACGCGCTCGCCGCCGCACGCGAGGAAACGCTGATGATGATCGGCCTGGTGCTCTCGGCCTGGGCGGTCTCGCACACTGCGCTCCCGCAGAATGCCGGCCCCGATCACTTCGCGTGGGTCGTCGTGCTGCTCATACAGGCGGTGCCCTATGCCTCCTCGCTCGTGGTGTCGCTGATCAGCGCATTTCCACTGCCGGCACGGCTGCTCGGCACCAGTTACCGTGCGATGGGCGGCGCCGGCCGGCAGCCGCAGGCGAACCTGAGCGGCTGACAGGTGCGGGAGCGGCGGCTGCGGGCCATCGCGACGATGATCGCCGCGGTCGCCGTATTCTCCCTGATGGATGCGCTCCTGAAGCTGCTGGCGGCGGACTACCCGCCCATGCAGGTGGCGGCGCTGCGCGGTGCGACCTCGCTCCCCTTCACACTGCTGCCGGTGCTGCTGCGCGGGCGGCTGCAGGACCTCAAGCCGCGGCGCTGGCCCATGCACCTGCTGCGCGGGTTGCTCATGCTGCTGGTGCTCGGCGGGTTCATCTACGCGGTGCGCGTGCTGTCGCTCGCCAACGCCTACGCGGTGTTCCTGTCGGCGCCGCTCATCGTGGCGGCGCTGTCGGTGCCACTGCTCGGGGAACGGATCGACTGGCGCAACTGGATTGCCATCATGGTCGGCCTCGTTGGCGTGCTCACCATGCTGCGCCCGAGCGCCTCGGGCCTGAGCACTCTCGGGACCCTGGCCGCGCTGGTGGGGGCCTGCGCCTACGCTCTGAGCGCCATCGCGGTACGGGTGTTGACGCGCAGCGACACGACCGTCAGCGTGGTCTTCTGGGCCGTCGGCCTGATGACGCTGTTCGCCACGGCGATTTCCATCCCCGGCTGGGTGCCGATCGAGCACACGCACTGGAAATGGCTCGTCGGCCTCGGCGTGCTGGCGGCGATCGGGCAGTACCTGCTCACCGAGGCCTTCCGCTCGGCACCCCCCTCGGTCGTTACACCCTTCGAGTACACGGCGCTCCTCTGGGGAGCCGCCATCGACCGCCTGGTGTGGAACGTGCTCCCCTCGGCACGTGTGTGTTTGGGCGGCGGGCTCGTGATCGCGACCGGGCTGTATCTCATCTGGCACCAGCGCCGGCTCGCGGGCGGCGAATCCGCGCGACAGACATGGCAGCCGGCGGCGGAGAAGGGCAGAATGTTGGGCCATTCGCCGACAGTCGAAGTTGTCGCTCGCAAACAAGAGGAAGACCGACCATGAGCAACGCCGAAGTCCTGGGACGATTCGTCTGGCACGAGTTGCTGACAACCGACACCGCGGCCGCCGCCGCGTTCTACCCCAAGGTCCTGCCCTGGCGGACGGCACCCTCCAGCATGCCCGGCTACACCATCTGGATGGCCGGACAAACCCAGATCGGCGGCCTCATGGCACTGCCGGCCGAGGCCGGCGCGACGCCGCCACACTGGCTCGTCTATGTCGGAACACCGAATGTCGACGCCACCTGCTCACAGGCTCAAGGGCTCGGCGCGCGCATCGTCAAGGCTCCTGCTGACATCCCTAACGTCGGCCGCTTCGCCGTCCTCACCGACCCACAGGGTGCAACGTTCGCACTGTTCACCCCCGGGGCCGGGCCCCCTCCCGGTGCGCCACCTGCGCAAGGCGGTTTCTCGTGGCACGAGCTCGCGACCACTGACGTCGCGGCCGCGCTGCGCTTCTACGGTCAGTTGTTCGGCTGGACCAAGGGTCCCGGGCACGACATGGGCGCGATGGGCGTGTACCAGATCTTCCAGCACGGCGGCGACCAGGTCGGTGGCATTGTCAACGTGCAGGCCCCCTCGACGCCCCCCTCGTGGTTGAGCTACGTGAACGTCGCCGAAGCCAGCCGCGCGGTCGCGGCCGCCAAGGCTGGCGGCGGACGGCTCCTGCACGGGCCGATGGAAGTTCCCGGCGGGAGCTGGATCGCCATGATGATGGACCCGCAGGGTGGCGCCTTCGCGGTGCAGGAAGCGCCGCGTGCCGCGAGCCAGAAACCGGCTGCCGCGCCGAAGCCGGCTGCGGCCGCCAAGCTGCCGGCCGCACCGAAGCCCGCTACCGCTCCCGCGACGCCCGCCGCCGTAAAGCCCGCGCCGGCCAAGCCTGCCGCCGCGACGCCCGCCGCCGCAAAGCCCGCAACCCCGGCGGCAACCGTGGCCAAGGTCGCAGTGGCCGCGAAGGTGGCGAAGGTCGTCGTGGCCGCAAAGGTGGCGAAGACGGCCAGGAAGGCAGCGAAGAAAGCCAAGAAGGCGGCGCGGAAAGTGCGCCGGGCCGGGAGAAAGGTGGCGCGCAAAGTGCGTCGCGCCGGCAGAAAAACAGCGCGCAAGGCCGCCCGGCCGGGCGTCCGGCGTGCCGCCCGCAAAGCCGCGCGCAAGACGGCGCGGCGCGTGCGCCGCAGCGCACGTGGAGCGGCGCGTGGCGTGAGACGGGCAGCGCGACGCGTGAGACGCGCGGCGCGCCGGCGGCGCTGACACTCGGTCCGACGAAGCGCACCGTGCACGCCCGGCGTGCGCGGTGCGCACGTCAACTCTTCAGAGCCGCACCAGCGGCCGGCCGAAGTTGCCCCCCTGCATGACGAGCAGCAGATGGGCCGGCGCGTTGACGAGTCCCTCGACCACGTGATCCTTGGTGGCGATGCGCCCGGCCCCGTACCAGGCGATCGCGTCCCGCAGGAATTCCGAGCGCCGGTGCTCGTAGTGGTGCAGGTCCATGCTCAGGACCTGCAGGCTTCCGGGCGCATAGCCGGCGCGGGCGAGCAATGCCTCCGGCTGCGCGGGCGTGACGCTGTTCTGCACGATGCGGGCGCCGCGCGCGAGGATCCCGCTCGTCACCACCCTGTCGAGCAACTCCCCGCCAACATTGTCGAAGTAGATGTCGACGCCGTGCGGCGCCAGCTGCCGCAACCGCGCCTCCAGGTTCTCGGCGGCGTAGTTGATACAGCCCGACAGCCGCGCATGCCGCGTCACCCAGTCGCACTTCTCGTAGGTACCGGCCATGCCGATTGCCCGTGCGCCCTTGAGCTGGGCGATCTGGCCGGCCATGGCGCCGGCGGCGTTGGCCGCCGCGGACACGAGCACGGTCTCAGCGGGTCGCAGCCGTGCCAGATGCAGCAGGCCGAAGTAAGCCGCCATGCCGGGCGCGCCGAGGACTCCGAGCGCCGTCGAGGCGGGTGTCTGTCCAGGATGCAACAGCCACGCGTGATGTCCTTCGGAGACGCACAGCTGCTGCAGGCCGCAGTCGAGCACGACGAGGCTCCCGACACCGAAGACGTCGTGGCGAGAGTCGATCACCTCGCCGACGCCGCGCGCCGGGACCACATCGCCGGGGCGTGGAAACCCACCGGTCAGGATGTCGGACGCACAGCGGAAAGGATCGACCGCCAGCCACAGAGCGCGCGCCAGGAAGGAGCCGTTGGTGAGCGCGGGTCGCTCGCCTTCGATCAGCTCGACATCGGTCGCTCGCGCTGGCGGACGCCTGATCCTGACCTGCAGGTTGTGCACGATCATTGTCCATCCGCATCGGCCGCCCGCCGCTGCTCGGCGGCCTGGCGGTAGGCGGCGTCGATCTGCTTGCGGACCTGGTCCTGCGCCGCCTGTGCCTGCGCCGCCTGCTGCGCTGCCGATTCGGTCGCGGTCGCCGCGCCGACCCCGGTCCCGGCTACACCGCAACCGGCCAGGGGCAACGCCACGACGAGCAATGCCCAAAACCGTTCCATGTCTTCAATTTACCCGGCCTGACCGCGGGCGCAAGAGCAACGCCGATCGTGGCACTATGTTGCCCATGCCAAGGGGAATGCCTACCCAGCTGCCCGCGCCCGCGGCGCGCGCCCGCCGTGGCTACTTCGAATGCCGCTACGGACAGCTTCATGTGCACCATGCCATGCCGCGCGGCGGTGGATTCGAGGAGGGAACACCGCTCCTGTGCCTGCACGACCTTCCGGGCTCCGGGCGGGTTTTTACCCGGCTCCTCCCGCTCGCCGGCGAGGATCGCTCGGTGTACGCGCCGGATCTGCCGGGTTTCGGCGAATCCGACGGCCCGCGCACGCGCCCGACCATGGCTGACTACGCGGCGGCCCTCGGCGATTTCATCGACAGCATGCGACTTCGAACTCTCGGCGTGCTCGGGCTGCGCGGCGGCGCCGTCCCCGCGACTGAGCTGGCCCTCACGCGCCCGACCCAGGTGAGCCGTGTGATCCTGGTGTCGGTGCCGCTGCTCACCGAGGCTGAGCGGCAGGCGGCGCGCAGCCAGGCGCCCGCGCCGACCGACGGCGCGCTCAGCTCGGGCGAGGCCGCGCGCTGGGTGCTCGAGGCGGCGGCGCAGTATCCGATGCGTGAGCGCCTCGCGCGGCTCACCCAGCGGCTGCTGGTGCTGCGCTCGCACGATGAGCTTTATGAACCAACGGGGCGCGTGCGCGAGGTGCTGCCCGCCGCGCGTGTAACGGAATTGCAGCAGAACGCCATTGAGATACTGGCTTGCGCGCCGCAGGGCATCGCGGAAGCGGCGCGCGAGTTCCTGCGTTCCTGAATAGGGGATTTTTCGGGAGATTTTTCACTTAATCACTGCGCCACGCGCGGCCGCCGGCAGCGCATAGCGCTACACTTTTCATGACCCGCATGGAGCACTGGGTACCTCAATGAGTTCGCGTCCGAGGCGTCCGCCTGCCTCACCACGGGCGGGTTCCGATCTGGACAGCACGGCCGAGCTGCCGGTGCTGGACGTCCCCCCGCCGGCTGCGAGCACCGCCGCGGCGACCGCGGCATCGGCCACAGAGGACCCGCTGGCCACGACCGGCACCTGGGCGCACCCGCTGGCGGAACAGGCTGCCTCGACCGCCGCCGCGGCGAACGGCGAAGAGCAACGCCGGCTACGACTCGAGCTGGAGTCGCGCACGGTCGCCCTGCGGGAGGCGGAGGAGCGCCTGGCGAGCCATGGCAAGCGGCTGCTGCAGCTCGAGCAGGCGCGCGACGAGGCGCTCGCGTCACAGGCGGCCGCCGCGCAGCGTGCCGCCAGCGCCGAGCAGCGTGCCGCGAGCGCCGCGCAGCGTGCCGCCAGCGCCGAGCAGCATGCCACCGCCGCCGAGCAACGTACCGTGTCGCTCGAGCAGCACCTTGCCAAGCTCGAGCAGCGCGCCGCCAGGTTGAGCGCGGAGCTCTCCCAACGCCAGGCCGCGGCGGCCCAGAACGCGGCGCGCCTCGAGGAGTCGGCGCGAGCCCTTGCGGCCGCCGAGCAGCGTGCCGCTGACGCGAGCGAGGACCTCGCTCAGGCGCGGGCCGTGGTGAGCGCCTCCGGCGCACGCACTCAGGAGCTGCAGCAGCGGCTCGAGCAGCAGGAAAGCGCCGGGCGCGCACAACGCACGCGGGAGCTCGAGCAGCAGCAGACGCTGGCGACGGCGGGGCGTGCGCACGCCGCCGGCGTCATGGTGGATCTACACAGCGAGCGCGCCCGCGCCATGAGCTACCTCGAGTCGCTGCAGACGCTCGAGCGACGGCGGGAGATCGCACAGCACCTGGTCACCGAGCTCAATCACGAGGTCGAGGACCGTGCCGCGGAGCTCGTACGGTTGACCCGCGAGCTCGCGAGCCGCGATGAGCTGGCACATCGTCAGGAGGAGGCACTCACGCAACGCGGCGGGCGCATCGCACAGCTCGAGCAACAGGTGAGCGCGCTCACCACCATGGTCACGCAGCGCGATGCGGAACTGCAGGATCAACATCAGCAGGCGCAGGGGCTGCGGTCGAGCCTCGCGCGGCTGCAGACCGAGATCAACGCGGGTACCGAGCGCGTGCGGGCGCTCGAGGCGGATTTCGCCCAACGCGACAGCAGCGAAAGGCAACAGCGTGAGGAGCTGGAACGTTTGCGCAGCGAGATCGTCAGCGCCGACGCCGCGCTCGAGGCGGCGCGCCGCAGCGCCGCGACGGCCGCGGTGCAGGCGAGCTCGCAACAGTCCGCACTCGCTCAGAAAGGCGAGCGGGCCGCGCAGCTCGAAGCCTGGCTCAGCGCCGAGCGGCAACGGGCCGCACAGCTCGAGGGCGAGCTGGCCACGTTGCGCGGAGAGATGGAGGAGTGGGGCGGCGCCCTGCGCTCGGCGCAGCAGGAGCGCGGCGGTCATCTCGCGAGTATCGCCGCGGCGGAGTCGCGCGTGCACGAGCTCGAGCAGGCGGCCGTTTCCCGGGAGGAGCGCGTGCGTGCGCTCGAGGCCGAGCGCGCGACGCACGGCGCACGCCTGCGCGGGCTCGAGAAGGAACCGCCGGCGGCCGAGGAGTTGGTGCAGCGCCTCGAGGCCGACACGCGCAACCGCGCTGCGCGCATCATGGAGCTCGAGGCTGCCGGCGACGCGCGCCACGCCGGGGAGGAAGCTCCCGGCGACGAGCCCATGCCCGATGGCGCGACACGGCTGCTGATCCACAGCGCCGACGGTCGGGAGGTCGTGCACGTCCTCAGTCGCAAGACGAGCATCGGCCGCACGCCCGACAACGATCTGCAGCTCGACACCAAGTTCATCAGCCGTCACCACGCCGTCATCCTGGTGGGACGGGCCAGTGCCGTCATCGAGGACTTGAACAGCACCAACGGCGTGCACGTCAACGGCCAGCGCGTCTTCCGTCAGACGCTGCGCGACGGTGATCAGATCGCGATCGGCCGGATGCACTACCGCTTCGTGGTGCGCAAGGCCGCCGACAAGCGCTGACAGCTGCCGCTGAAGCACCCGCGAAATTTCGCGGCGACCCCGCTAAGCTCCCGGGCGGTGCGCGCAACGCGCGGCGAGCGAGCGAGAGCGGTGGCAAGTCCCTACATCGAGAGAATCCTCAAGGCGCGTGTCTACGACCTCGCCATCGAGTCACCACTCGAGGAAGCTTGCCGGCTCTCGCGGCGGCTCGGCAACCAGGTGCTGCTCAAGCGTGAGGACCTGCAGCCGGTGTTCTCCTTCAAGCTGCGCGGAGCCTGCAACCGCATCGCGCATCTGTCCGAGCTCGCGGCACGCCGCGGCGTGGTGTGTGCCTCCGCCGGCAATCACGCGCAGGGCGTAGCGCTCGCTGCGCACCGCCGCGGCATCACCGCAGTGGTGGTCATGCCGCAGACCACCCCCCACATCAAGGTGCAGGCGGTCCTCGATCTCGGCGCCGAGGTGGTGTTGCAGGGCGATGATTACGACAGCGCGCTCGAGCGTGCGCTGCAGCTCGCACGCGAGCGCAACCTGGTGTTCGTGCATCCCTTCGACGATCCGGACGTCATCGCCGGCCAGGGCACCATCGCCGTCGAGATCCTGCGCCAGACGGGCGGGAAGCTCGATGCCATCTTCGTGCCGGTCGGCGGCGGGGGACTGCTCGCCGGCGTCGTGGTGTTCGTGAAGTACCTGTATCCGGGGGTGAAGGTGATCGGGGTCGAGCCCCAGGACGCCGCCAGCATGCACGACTCGCTCAAGGCCGGTCGGCGCGTCACGCTCGAGCGTGTCGGCATCTTTGCCGACGGGGTTGCCGTGCGGCGCGTCGGTGAGGAGACCTTCGCGCTCTGCCGTGGCCAGGTCGATGAGGTGTTGCTGGTCTCCACCGACGAGATCTGTGCCGCCATCCAGGATGTGTTCGAGGATACGCGCTCGATCGTCGAGCCGGCTGGTGCGCTCGCGGTCGCGGGGCTGAAGAAATACCTGGCGCGCGAGGGCTGGCGCGGCAAGCGCGTGGTGGCGATCAACAGCGGCGCCAACATGAACTTCGACCGCCTGCGGCACGTGGCCGAGCGCGCCGATTTCGGCGGCGAGCGCGAGGCACTGCTCGCGGCGGTGATACCGGAGCGGCCGGGAACCTTCCTCCATTTCTGTGAGGCGCTCGGGCAGCGCAGCGTCACGGAGTTCAACTACCGCTACGCCGGCGCCGACAGCGCCCAGGTGTTCGCGGGACTCGCGCTCAGCGGTGGCAGCGCCGAGAAGGAGGCGGTGCTCGGCGACCTGCGCGCCGCCGGCTTCACCGTCACCGACATGACCGGCGACGAGATGGCCAAGCTGCACGTGCGCTACATGGTCGGCGGGCACGCGCGGGGGATCGCGGACGAGGTGCTGTACCGCTTCGAATTCCCGGAACGCCCCGGAGCGCTGCTGAAGTTCCTGCAGGCGATCGGCTCACGCTGGAACATCAGCCTGTTCCATTACCGCAATCACGGCTCGGACTACGGCCGTGTGCTCGCCGGCATCCAGGTTCCCGCGGCGCAGCGGCCGGATTTCCTGCAGCACCTCAACGAGCTGCACTATGCCTACGTCGAGGAGACGGACAATCCCGCGTACCGCATGTTCCTCGGCACCTGAAGCGCCCCCGCGCATCACGCCTGGTATGAACGCCGGGCGCTCGCCTCCCGGCATGACGCGCGAATTTCCCGGGGACGCCGCGATCGCCTCACGGCGACGCGGGCCGACGACTCCCGCTCAACCACTCGCGCCAGATCGCCAGCAGCACGGCGAGTATCACGGGGCCGACAAACAGGCCCACGAGACCGAACGCGGCGAGGCCGCCGAGCACCCCGAACAGCACGACCAGGAACGGGATCTGGGCTTCGCGGCTGATGAGCAGCGGACGCACGAAGTGGTCCGTCCAGCCCATGATGATGCCGCCCCAGATGAGCAGCCCGACTCCAGCGACGGTGCTGCCCTTGACGAAGAGCCATACGCACACGCAACCCCAGATCGTCGGGGCGGCGAACGGAATCAGGCCTGCGACGGTCGTGAGCGCGGCAAGGAACACCGGCGCGCTGACACCCGCTACCCAGTAGCCAATGCCAACCAGAACGCCCTGTACGAGCGCCGCAAACACCAGCCCGTAGACCACCGCCTTGACCGTCTGCTCGATGGCCCGGCGGTAGCTGTCGACGTACGGCCCGAGCACCTGCCCGAGAGCATCCGCGAGCTGGCCGGAAACACGTCGGCCGTCCTTGTAGACGAAGAAGAGACTCACTGCGGTCAGGCCCATTTTTGCGGCTTCGCGGCCGATGCCGCCAATCAGGCGCACGATCTGGTTGATGGAATGATCGGCCACCTTACGCAGCTCGAGTCCGAGAACGTTCGGATCCTGTGACGCGCGGACGGCGAGCTCGCGCAATTGCTCGCCGAGCCAGGGGATCTTCAGGACCGCGGGCGGCAGCTGCAGCCCGCCGGCGACCAGTTCCTGGATGTCCTGCCAGACGCGTGCCAGCTCGAAGCGCAGCACGAGAGCGAGCCAGGCGATGGGCACGATCACGGCCAGAGACACGGCCGTGGTGAGGAGGAGCGAAGCGATGATGGCGCGCCCCCGGCAGGCCCGCAGCAGCCGCTCGTACACCGGCCAGGTGACAAAGGCAAGGATCGCCGCCCACACCACCGGAATGATGAAAGGCTCCAT
>Ga0318560_10000595_pt1 | contig 10988 bp, 10 predicted proteins | sample GRESIP065b5f22_FD_202537 | JGI IMG/M metagenome (GOLD analysis project Ga0318560, IMG submission 202537) | Tropical soil microbial communities from Luquillo Experimental Forest, Puerto Rico - GRE.SIPMG.065b5f22 | ecosystem: Environmental > Terrestrial > Soil > Tropical forest > Bulk soil... | reverse complement strand
GCTCCGGACCTCGACCGGCGCGAACCCAGCCAGGATCGCAAAAGCTGTGCCCACGTTGCCGGTGCCGACCGCCCACGACCAGGCCGCGAGCAGGTTGTCCCGTTCGGCCCTCAGCCGCACCGCCCAGAACACCTCCTGGCTGGGGTCATGGGCCTGCCCGCGCACCTGGGCAAGAAGGCCCGCGTAGTAACTGGCGTGGCGGGCCCGCCACTGCTCGGTCTCCCCCGTCTGGCCGAGGTGTTCCTCGCCGTACTGGCGGATCGTCTCCAGCAGCCGGTAGCGGGTCTCAGACCCGTAATCCTCGGCTACCACCAGCGATCGCGCCACCAGGGCGGCCAGCAACTCGAACACCGTGTCCGGATCGATGCCGTCCCCACTGCAAACCGCCTCGGCGGCCGCCAGGGTGCAGCCGCCTGCGAACACCGCCAGCCGGGCCAGCAGCCGTTGCTCAGGCTCGGCGAGCAGCTGGAACGACCAGTCGATGGCCGCCCGCAGCGTCTGCTGACGTGCCACCGCCCCGCGACGGGCAGTGCCCAGGACCGCGAAGCTGTGCTCCAGCCGCCGGGCCAGCTCGGCCGGGGTCATCGCCGGTGTCCGCGCCGCCGCCAGTTCGATCGCCAGCGCGAGCCCGTCCAGCCGGCGAACCACCGCCGCCACGGCGGCCGCGTTCCCGGCGGTCAGCTGAAAATCGGGCTTGACCGCGGCCGCGCGCTCGGCGAACAGCCGCACCGCCTCCGCCTGTGTGATCACATCCATGCTGGCACCGGTGTCCGGCAACCCGAGCGAGGGCACCGGGACCAGCCGCTCCCCCTCGATCCCCAGGGCCTCGCGGCTGGTCGCCAGGATCGCCAGCCGCTCACACGACCGGGCCAGCGCGTCGGCCAGCGCGGCGGCTCCCTCGATCAGGTGCTCGCAGTTATCCAGCACCAGCAGCACCTGCTTGCTGCGCAAGGTCTCCACCAGCACGTCGCGAGTGCTCTGGCCGGCCCGGGCAGTCAGGGAGAACACCGCGGCGACCGCTTCGTCCACCCCGATGGGCTCGCGGACCGGGGCCAGCTCACACAGCCATGCGCCATCAGCGAAACCGGGCGCCACCTGGACGGCGGTCTGCAGCGCCAGCCGCGTCTTGCCCACCCCGCCCACACCGGTCAGCGTGACCAGCCGCGCCTCGGTGAGCGCGGCCGCGGTCTGGTGGAGTTCACGCTCACGGCCGATGAACGAGCTCACCGGCACCGGCAGATTGCCACTGCGCTCGGTGACCGTGCGGATCGGCGGGAAGTCGGCCGGCAGATCGGCGTGGGTGAGCTGGTAGATCAGCTCGGGCTGGCTCAGATCGCGCAGCCGGAATTCCCCGAGTTTCTTAAGGCCAAAACCACTGCCCAGACCGTGGCCGGCCAGGTCATGCGTTTCCCGGGTGACCAGCACCTGCCCGCCGTGCCCGGCGGCTTTCACCCGGGCACAGCGGTTGATCGGCGCGTGGTCGACATAGTCACCCTCGTGCACATGCGCTTCCCCGGTGTGCACCCCCATCCGCACCCGCTGTACGGCATCCTCCGGCCACGCCTCGCCGGCCAGCGGGAGCTGGCTGGCGCCGGCCGCCTGCACCGCCGACACTGCGCTGGGGAAGACCGCGAAAAAGCTGTCCCCCTCCCCCCGGGAGGTCACCACCACTCCGCCATGCCCCTGGATCACGCTGGTAAGTAGCTGGTTGTGCCGTTCCAGCGCCACCTCCATCGCGTCCGGAACGCTCTCCCACAGCCGCGTCGACCCCTCGATGTCGGTCAGCAGGAACGTGACCGTCCCAGCGGGCAGCCCCGGCTGCCCCGGTGTACCCGCCCCCGCTGGCGCCGCGGCGCTGGCCACCACGCCCTCAAAGCTCTCACTCAGCAAGACGGCAAGGTCATCGGCCAGCAGCCGCTCCAGTTCCCGCGCCGTGGCGAACGTCCGGTACGACACGGTGCCCGCCGCCCGGATGCTGTCGATCATTGCCTTCAGCCCTGGCTCGATGTCCGGGGCCGGCCGTTTCAGATACAGCAGCATCGGCTTACCGCTGGCGAGCCGGAACTCATCCTCCAGCCCGGAGATATTCGTCCCCGGCGCCACCCACCCGTACCGCTGCCAGTAGATGCCGACAAACACCTGGCTCTGGTCCAGGTAGGACCGGTACATGGACCGGGGCGGATGCGGCCGGGCCCCGGACTCAAACCACACCGGGACCAGGTGCAGCCGCCGGACCGCGCGCCGCGCCGCAGCCCGCTCGGCGACCAGTTCCCCCAGCGAGGAGGAAATGAACACCCGGACCCGCTGGTCGGGCGTCAAGATCACATCCGTGTCCGCCATCACCTCCCAGGCTAGCCCGCGGCTGGTTGTCACGAAGATCACCGACGCTGGGCTGGCCGGCAGTGGCCCGGAAGCGATTCCTCGCATCCTTCGGGCCGAGGGGCGCGTGCATTGTGCCTGGTTGCCGGGCGGTCTTTGCCGCGGTCGCTTGACAGGCCTAGCGTTTGCTGCAGAGGTGTCATGGGATCTGGAAGGTCATCTGGCAGGCCGCGCGGTGACCTGACCGGCGCGGGTGAAGAACAGCGCGTCATGCCGCCGGCGCCCTGGCTGGATGTGACAAGAAACCAGAGGTGAGCACGCATGGCTCAGCAGGCAGCAGCCCCGCCATCCGCTCAGAAAGCTGAATCCCGCCAGGCCGGCCTGCAGCAGGCCAGCCTCGGCATACTGATGTTGCTGATCGTCCAATTCGCCCTGGGCATGGGCGTCAACCTGTACGTCACCCTGCCGGCCACCGGCCAGCCTCATCACGCCTCATGGTTCGGCAACGGCACCTGGCTGGCACTGCACGCCGCGATCGGCATGCTCCTGATCCTCGGCGCCCTCGCCATGCTCATCCGGGCGATCATGGCCAGGAACGTCACCCTCATCATCACCTCGGCAGCCGGGCTGGTGGCCATCTTGCTCGCCGCCTTCTTCGGATCCGGCTTCACCGACAAGCTCACCAACGGCTACTCCCTCGGCATGGCACTAGCCTTCGCGGCCGCGCTGGCCTGCTACGCCATCGGCCTGTTTGCCCTGAGGAGGCCACCCAGCAGGTCGTCATAACAGCAATGGAGGCAGAGATGGAATACCCCGTCACATTCTCCGTCGACTACCCCGACCGGCCGCTCAACCGGCTGACCACCGCCTTCCGCATCTTCCTGGTGATCCCGATCGCGATCGTGCTGTCCACCGTGTCCGGCTACGTCGTCTACTCCACCCCCGCCCACTACTACAGCGCCACCTATGTGCCCGCGCTGACCGGCGGCGTGCTGTTCTGGGCCCCGCTGCTGATGATCTTGTTCCGGCGCAAGTACCCGCGCTGGTGGTTCGACTGGAACCTCGAACTGCAGCGGTTCACCAACCGGGTAACGGTCTACCTGTCGCTGATGGACGACCGCTACCCCGCCACCGACGACCACCAGTCGGTTTTTCTGGACTACAGCTACCCCGACCAGCTGAACCGGTGGCTGCCGCTGGTCAAGTGGCTGCTGGCGATCCCGCACTACTTCGTGCTGTTCTTCCTCGACATCGCCTCGTTCTTCGTGGTGATCGCTGCCTGGTTCGCGATCTTGTTCACCGGCCGCTACCCCCACGGGATGTTCCGCTTCGTTGAGGGAGTCATCCGCTGGAATGTCCGGGTAACCGGCTATGCCCTGACCCTCGTCACCGATCGCTACCCGCCGTTCCGGCTGGCTGCCTAGGAGAGCCAGCCACGATAGGGCCGCAGCCAGCGGTGACTGGCTCGGCATGACCAGCAGGCACACCAGCAGCCGCCGGGAGTCCCGGGCTGGGAGACGCCCCAGTCCGGGGCGCTCGCTGCGCTTACGTCCTTCCCGGCCTGCCTGCTGAGTGAAGTGCCATTCACCGGCTTTGGCGGCAGAATCTCTGCATGGCTGGGCGATGGCGCGGAACCCCGATTGTGATCATCGGCAGTGGCGTTGCGGCCGGCAACGCCGCTGCGGCACTCCGGGAAGAGGGGTTTTCGGGGCCGGTGGTGCTGATCAGCCGCGAACCGGGTGTCCCCTTCGGCCGGCCGCCCCTGTCGAAGACCTACCTGCGGTCGGAGGAGGACCTCGGCGGCTGGTATGTCCGGCCGGCCGGCTGGTACGCCAAGCACGATGTCGAGCTTCGCAACGGAGCCACCGTGCGGGGCATCGATCCCGCCGCGCACACCATCACCCTGGACTCGGGCAGCGAACTCGCCTACCAGAAGGTTCTGATCGCCACCGGGGGGCGCAACCGGCGGCTCAGGCTCCCCGGGGCCGACCTGCCAGGGATTCACTACCTGCGCACGGTGGCCGAGTGCGACGCGATCAAGCGGGAGGCGAGACCGGGCCGGCGCGGGGTCGTCGTGGGCATGGGCTTCATCGGCTGCGAGGTGGCGTCCTCGCTGGCCCAGCTGGGAGTCCGGGTCACCGCGGCCTTCCCGGGCCGGGCCCCGCTGGCGAGGGTCCTGGGTAATGAGGTCGGCGCGCTGATCGGCGGCATTCACCGTGCGCACGGTGTCGAGCTGCTGCCCGGGGACCAGGTCACCGCTTTCGAGGGCACCGAGCAGCTGGAAGCGGTCGTGACGGCCGCCGGTCACCGTATCCCGTGCGATTTCGCGGTGGCGGGCGTCGGCATCGAACCCGACGTCCCGGCAGCCGCGGTCGCGCAGGACAACGGGATCCTGGCAGATGAGCTGTGCCGGGCCAGCGCGCCGGACGTCTACGTGGCCGGTGACGTGGCGAACCATCTCCACCCGCTGTTCGGGCGGATCCGGGTCGAGCACTTCAACAACGCCGAGAAACAGGGCGCCGCCGCGGCCAGGTCCATGCTCGGGTCAACAGCCCCCTATGACTACGTGCACAGCTTCTGGTCCGACCAGTACGAGCACAAGATCGAGTACGTCGGCCACGCCACCAGCTGGGATGACTTCGTGGTCCGCGGCAGCGTGGCGGAGGGCAAGCTGCTCGGCTTCTACCTGGTGGACGGCGTAGTGCGGGCTGCTGTCGGCTTCGACCGTGGGGGTGATCCCGAACTGGACCTCGACGGCGAGATGGCGGCCTGCAGCCGCCTGGTATCAGCGCGAGCCAGGCCGGCTACGGCCGAGCTCGCTGACGAGCACACCGATCTGTGGTCGCTCGCCCGGCGCTGACGTGTCGTCCTAGGCATTCGAGAACAGCGGGATGTTCGCCCCGCTGGCAGGGGCCACCGCGCTGTCCAGCAGCGCCACGATCAGCTCCGCGACGTCGTCTGGGGTCAGGCCCGGGCGCAGGGCCGGATTGGCGCGGCGCAGCATCTCGGTGTCGACGGCGCCCGGGCTCAGGCAGATGGCACTGATGCCGTGCTCCTTGCCCTCGACCGCGATTGCTTCAGTGAGGCCAATGACCCCGTACTTGGAGACGTTGTAGGCGGCCAGCCCGGGGAACTTCTCGGTGGCGTACACGCCGGACAGCGAGCCGAGGGTGATGATCCGGCCCTCGCCAGCGGGAACCATCGCGATGAACGCCGCACGGCAGCTCAGGAACGTGCCCGTCAGGTTGACCCCGAGCGTCTCGTCCCACACCGTCGATGTCGTTTCGGCGAACGGCGCGGGCGTGAGCACCCCGGCCGCGCAGACCAGCACGCCCAGCTGGCCCATTCCGGTGACCTCAGCAAACAGGCGCTCAACCGCGGCCTCGTTGCTCACGTCCGTCGGCACAGGCGTGGCCTGGCCGCCCGCGTCCCTGATCCGGGCGGCCACGCTGTCGAGGGCCTGACCGTCCCGGGCGGCCAGCACCACGTGGGCGCCCGCCGCCGCCACGGCCCTGGCCGTGGCGGCCCCGATCCCGCGGCTGGCCCCGGTGACCACCGCTAGCCGTCCCGCCAGCCAGCTGGCGCGCGAGCCTGGCGGGGCTGCCGCGGGGGAGCGCGGCACTGGGTCACCCATCGGCCGCCCGCCGGTACAGACGCTCGTGTGCGTCCAGGCTCAGCTCCAGATCAAGCTGGCCCTCTGCGTGCTTGCGGCAGGCCAGCCGCGAAACCCCAGCCACCTGGGCCACTGCTTCGGCAGCGGCCCGCCCGTCGTTGGGCGGTACCAGGAACCCGGTCACGCCGTCCATGATCACCTCACCGAGTCCGCCACGCCGGAACGCCACCACGGGAGTCCCGCACGCCTGCGCCTCGGCCGCGGCTAGCCCGAACGGCTCATCCCAGCGAGCCGGGCACAGCACCACTGCCGCCCGGGCCATGGCCTCCCACAGCGATGTGCGGGGTACCCCCGGGTGAATGGCTACCCCGGGCCAGCTTCGCCGCGGGTGGATGTGCTCGCGGCTGTAGGCAGGATCGTAGACGTCCCCATACACGTCGATCGGCACTGCCGCCGCGCGAGCGATGTCGATGGCCTCGGCCGCACCCTTCTCCGGGCTCAGGCGTCCCGCGAACAGTGCGCCCTGCCCGGCAGTCCCCGACCAGGGAATGACACCGGTAGGCGGGTACGGCGGCAGTATGGCGTCGACGGGAACGAGCTGGCGCCAGGCGCTGGCCTGGAAACCCGATACCGTGGCCACCGCGGGTGGCCTGCTGCACATGGCAACCTGGCGGAGCGCCGCCGACACGGCCTTGTCCGGGGGCAGGTGGAGTGTGTGCACCACCGGTGCCTGCAGCGCTGCCGCAAGCCGGACGGCGGGCGCGTCGAAGGCGTGGTTGTGGATCACGTCGTACTGGGTCAGCTGCATGGCCGCATAGGCCCTTTTGAAAGCGGACTCCGCCGCTGCAGCCGCCGCTCCCTCGGCCGCCCCAGGTTCGCCCGGAGATGGCGTGACCGCCCGGTAGAGCGTGCCTGCTAGCGAGCCGGGGTCGGTTCCGGTGTCGATCACCTCGACGCCCGGGATCTCCGAGCCAGCGGCGGCGTAGACGTGCACGTCGTGGCCGCGGCCAGCAAGCCCGCAGGCCAGATCGGACACGAAGGCCTGCGAGCCGCCGCGCTGAGGCTCTCGAATGGCCGTCACCAGCGGCGCCATGATCGCGATCTTCATTCCGGCAGCACCTTAAAGGCCAGATCACGCGGCGGGTTGATGCCCAGCACCTCGAAGGGAACCTTCCCCGAGCCGCGGCGCCGGACCTCACTGGCCGCCTGGGGGTAGAAGATCTCAGCCAGTTCTACCGCCTCATGATGGCTGGCAAACTCCACAAACATCGGTCCGGGGAAGCTGACGTACCGGTAGCCGCGGGCGGCTAGCCAGTCGAGGTGGTTCGGCCAGATGATGGCCACGCGCCCACCCGGCCTGCACACCCGCTCCATCTCCGCCAGGCCGGCCTCGCCACCATGCCCGGGTGAGGGGGTAAAGGCCGAGCAGGCGACGACCAGGCCGGCGAAATCGTCAGGCAGCGGCACCTGGTCGAAGAACCCGTGAATCACCCGGACGCGCTCGCCATGGTCGGCGGCTATGAGCTTCCGCTGCAGTATCCGGCGCAGTGCCAGCGCAGGCTCCACCGCCACGATGTGCTGCCCCCGCTGGATGAGCTCCATCGTCAGCCGTCCGGTGCCCGCGCCGACCTCGGCGATTCGGTCCACCTCATCCGGCAGCCAGTCCACGACCCCCGGATGGAGCCGTTCGGCGCGGGCCAGCCGTTCATAAAGCTCCGGTTCGAGCCGGTACAGCAGTTCCCAGGCCAGGACCACGTCGTTTTGCGGGTCACCGCTCCCTGCGGGGACAAACCGGCTCGCCTCGTCGCGGGTGAACGCGCCCAGGTCCGCGGCCGTGTACCGCCTCCGCAACTCCCTGGCCGCCCCAGCTGGCACCCCGGAGAGTTCCGCACCCAGCCTGGCCGGGGGGGCCGGTGGTTCCGGGTCAGACGGTTCCGGGTCTGGCGGTGCCAGATCCGAGGGTGCCGGATCCGGCCGGGCCCAAGCCTCAGGCCTGGTCACCGACTTCAGCCCAGTTCTTGTCGGTCTCCCAGACCCGGACCGAGCGCAGCAGCCCATCGGGAAGCTCTGGCCGCAGCCGCTCCCAGCATGCCTGGGCCAGGTTTTCGCTAGTTGGGATGAGCCCCTTGAGCCACGGGACGTCGGTGTTCAGGTTGCGGTGATCCACGTCGCGGATGATTTGCGTGCTGATGATGTCCGACAACGATTTCAGGTCCAGGACATAGCCGGTGGCCGGATCGACCTCGCCGGCCACGACAACCTCCAGCACATAGTTGTGACCGTGCAGGTTCACACACTTCCCGAACAGGCGCCGGTTCTCGTCATCGGACAGGCCCGGATCGTACAGCTGGTGCGCGGCATTGAATGATTCGCGGCGGCCGACCAGGACGGTCATAGCCTTGTCTTCTTTCGCGAGTTTTTGCTAACGATAGATCACATGAGTGACATTGTCGCAGAACGCGGCGTGCAAGCGGATCAGCCCGTGCCTGCCGGTGCGGCCCGGAAGGATGCCAGCTGCCGCAGTGTCGCCCAATCAAGTTCGGGTTTGGGTGGCCGGATCCCCGGCCGGTCCCTGGGCACCCGGACCCGCAGCGCCTTCGGCCGGATGGCGCAGCGGACCGGGGTGGCCATCATGACCGTTTCCCCGTCGATCCCGACCGGGATCTCCGGCACGTCGGCGTCCACCACGACTTCACCGGCGGTCAGCACGGTCAGGCCCTGGCCGCGGGCGCCACGCAGAAGCGTGGCGGCCTGCAGCGCGCTGTTCACCGTGACCGCGACGACGCCGAGCGTCCCGGCGTCCAGCCGCGCACGGCGGCCCAGCCCGGCGATGTCGGTCATCCCGTACGGGCCATTGCTCACCAGCAGCGCCTGCGGGCCGGTGACCGTGGCATCACCGGCGCGGGCGGTCAGTTTGGCCCCGCGGTGGCCGGTGAGCAGGTCGGGCAGGATCTTCAGAGTCGTGCCCCGCTTGTCGTCCCGGTAGGCCGGGCTCTCCACCACCTCGGCGTAGGCGCCGAACGAGGCATTATTCACAAACGTCCGGCCGCCGATGACCCCCAGATCGATCCGCTGTTCCACGCCATCGCTGGTAAGGGCGTCCAGGCAGGCGGCCGGGTTGTCCCGGTCCAGCCCAAGGTCGAGCGCGAAGTGATTGCGGGTGCCGGCGCTGATCACCAGGAACGGCAGGTCGTGCTCGGCGGCGATCCCAGCCACCAGCGCCTGCGTCCCGTCGCCGCCAGCCACCCCGAGCAGGTCCGCGCCATCAGCGACCGCCTGCCGGGCCAGCGCCGCCACATCCACGGTGCCCGGGCCTTCCAGCAGGACCACCTCGGCGCCCAGCGCCTCGGCCTTGTCCTTCAAACCGAACCTGGCGACCTTCCCGCCGCCCGACCGCGGGTTCATGATCAGGAACGCGCGCCTGGGCGGCGGCACCTCCCGGGACGGCATGCCCGGGCCCGCGGCGGCCGGGGCCAGCGCCAGCCGGGCGGCGCCGACGGCCAGCGCCAGCAGCACCACCGACAGCACGGCGACCCAGATCACGTGACGCATGCCGAACACCACCAGCACCACGATCGGGACCAGGACCACCAGGCCCAGCGCCAGCTGCCGCAGCACCCCGCGGTGGGCGAGGTACCAGTACCCGCCCGCGGCTATCAGGCAGGCAGCGACCACCCCGATCAGGACAATGGCCAGGGCACCCCGGACATGCCGTGCCGGGAAGGCGATCAGGACCGCCAGCGAGGCGAACATCAGCACGAAAGCGGCCCGGGCGAGCCAGCGAGCGCTCATGATCTTGCCCTTCGTCACTGTCGGCGGTTCAAGCGCGCGAGGTTACCACGTAGCCGGGGCCGCCCGGGCCAGCAGCCCCGGACGGCCCCGCTAAGCCAGCCGTCAGGCTGACAGAACCTTGGCCTTCTCGCGCGCGAACTCATCGGCGGAGATCGCTCCCCGCTCGCGCAGGTCGGCCAGCTTAGCCAGCTGGTCCGCGGAGCTCTGCGATCCTGCCGCGTCCTGGACGTAGGCGCGGAACTCCCGGTCCTGCTGCCGAGCCTGCCGGACCGCATGCTCGTGCATCTTGCCGCCGCGGGCGATCAGGTACACAAGCACGCCGATCAGGGGGATGAAGAGCACGAACAGGAACCACATCGCCTTGGCGAAACCGCCCAGGTCGGGGCTGCGGAAGATGTCGATGAACACGGTGATCAGGATCCAGAACCAGATCACCCACAGGAAGAAATAGAGCATCGACCAGAAAATGTTCAGCAGAGGCATTTGCTTCTCCTTCGTGATAAGTACCGCCCCCGGCAGCGGCGAGCTGACGGCTCCTCCGTCCCAGGGGAGGATCATCATCCTGCTCAGTCGGATCGACCGCGTCACCCGCCGCAGGGTGAAAACCAGCCTCAGCCCTCTCTGCCAGACGGCACATCTATGTGCTGCTACTGGGCCAGTCCTGGATGACGTCGACCGCCTGCTGCTGGCTGAGTCTGGACCCGGCCGCGCCGGCGAAGCTCTCGCTCAGCAGCACCGCCAGGTCATCGGCCAGCCGTGGCTCCGCCATATCCCGGTCCTACTCGCCGCCGAACTCGACTACAGAACCAGGCGATAATATCCGGCCGATGCCCGCGACAGACCAGCTCACCCGGCCTCGTGGTGTTGCCAGGGTGCCCTGACGATGTCCACGGTCCAGTGCGCCCCGCACCCGCCAGAACCGGTACAGCACTCCTCCAGGGCAGGCCATTACGTCGTAGACCAGGTTTGCCGGCGCTATGGCATGACTGTTCGTTCAATGACCTAGCCGGGCCTCGGCGCTAGCGCGAGGCCCGGCTTAAGGCTACGGGTTATCTGGGGTTGAACAGGGGCGCCATCGGCACCACGCCGAGGGACGCGTCGCAGGCGTGCTCCAGGCAGGGCAGCCCGAACGCCTGCTCCAGGCTGAGCAGCAGCGAGTAGTGGTTATACGGCGTGTTGTCTGCGACGTGCTTGCTGCTGTTATTTGTGATCACGATGGTGACGACGTGACCGCCGCCGGGGTCGGCGCCGCAGCAGCCGGTAC
>Ga0318560_10000589_pt1 | contig 11005 bp, 8 predicted proteins | sample GRESIP065b5f22_FD_202537 | JGI IMG/M metagenome (GOLD analysis project Ga0318560, IMG submission 202537) | Tropical soil microbial communities from Luquillo Experimental Forest, Puerto Rico - GRE.SIPMG.065b5f22 | ecosystem: Environmental > Terrestrial > Soil > Tropical forest > Bulk soil... | reverse complement strand
TCACGCGGGCACCCTCGGCCGCAAATGCCTCGGCGATGGCACGGCCGATCCCTTGTCCCGCCGCCGTGATGAGCGCGAGCTTGCCTTGCAGACGTGAAGCCATGGCTTGTTCTCCCTGCGTAGGTAACGGCATTCACGGCCTTTGGTTCACGCCAAAGCACGTTCCCTGGCGATTTGCGTCCGACGCGCGCCGTTCGCCGGCAGCTAAGTCTTGTAAGTCGCGTTCGCCCGTCAAATGGCTCACCGCAGCGGATCAGTGGTTGTCCCGCGGCATGCTCTTTTGCGCGACGCGATGATATTTCACGGCGGGCTTGAGAACCATGCCGGCGGCGAGTTGGTCGACCATGCCGCGTTGGATCTCCTGCCACGGGGTTTGGCTCGGTGGATATTTGTAGCCGCCCTGTTTCTCCAGCGCGGCGCTGCGCTGCGCGAGCTCGGCGTCCGGCACCAACATGTTCGCGCTGCCCTTGTTGAGGTCGATGCGCACGCGGTCGCCGGTCTTGAGCACAGCGAGCCCTCCGCCCGCCGCAGCCTCGGGGGACGCGTTGATGATCGACGGCGAGGCCGACGTCCCGGACTGGCGTCCGTCGCCGATGCAGGGCAGCGAGGTGATGCCCCGTTTGATCAGCGCCGCCGGCGGCTGCATGTTCACGACCTCCGCCGAGCCCGGATAGCCAATGGGCCCGACGCCGCGGATGAACAGCATCGTGTTCGCGTCGATCTCGAGCGACGGATCGTCGATGCGGTGGTGATAGTCTTCGGGCCCGTCGAACACGACGGCGCGGCCTTCGAAGGCGTTGGGGTCCTTTGGATTCGACAAATAGCGTTGCCTGAACTCTTCCGAGATCACGCTCGTTTTCATGATCGCGGACTCGAACAGATTTCCCGACAGCACCTTGAAGCCGGCATGCTGCTTCAGCGGCTTGTCGTACGGGCGGATCACGTCGGCATCCTTTATCTTGGCATGCTTGACATTTTCGCCGACGGTCTTGCCGTTGATCGTGCGCGCGTTCGCATGGATGCGGCCCCCCGCCATCAATTCGTGCAGCACCGCCGGCAGTCCGCCGGCGCGGTAATATTCCTCGCCAAGATATTTGCCGGCCGGTTGCATGTTGACCAGCAGCGGCACCTCATAGCCGATCGTTTCCCAGTCCTCGATCGCGAGCGCCACGCCGACGTGGCGCGCGATGGCGTTGATGTGGATCGGTGCGTTGCTGGAGCCGCCGATCGCCGAGCACGCGACAATGGCGTTCTCGAACGCCTCGCGGGTGAGGATGTCGGACGGTTTGAGATCCTCGTGCACGATCTCGACCGCGCGCCGGCCGGTCTCGTAGGCGATTTGCGCGCGCTCGCGGTAGGGCGCGGGGATGGCCGCGCAGCCCGGCAGCGAGAGGCCGAGCGCCTCGGCGAGCGCATTCATGGTCGAGGCCGTGCCCATGGTGTTGCAATGGCCGATCGACGGCGCCGAGGACGCGACGAGATCGAGGAATTCCTTGTAATCCATGCGGCCGGCCGCGTGCTCCTGACGCGCCCACCACACCACGGTGCCGGATCCCGCGCGCTCGCCCTTCCACCAGCCGTTGAGCATCGGCCCGCCGGACAGCACGATCGCCGGCGTGTTCACGGTCGCCGCCGCCATGATCGCCGCCGGGGTCGTCTTGTCGCAGCCGGTGGTGAGCACGACGCCGTCGAGCGGATAACCGAACAGCACCTCGACCAGGCTGAGATAGGCGAGATTGCGGTCGAGCGCCGCGGTCGGGCGCTTGCCGGTTTCCTGGATCGGATGCATCGGGAACTCGAAGGCAATGCCGCCGGCGTCGTGGATGCCTTCGCGCACGCGCTCGGCGAGCTCAAGATGATGGCGATTGCAAGGGGAGAGGTCGGACCCGCTCTGGGCGATGCCCACGATCGGCTTGCCGGACGTGAGCTCTTGCTTGGTCAGCCCGTAATTGAGGTAGCGCTCGAGATAAAGCGCGGTCATGCCCGGATTGTCGGGATTGTCGAACCACAATTGCGAGCGCAGCCGCCGCTTTCCATTGCTCGGCATGGGAGAGCCTCCGAAGTTCCATGTCCCCGCGGATTTATATAGGACGATCGGACCCGCGCGTCTCAGCCGCTAAAGCCGCGCACGGAGTTCGCGAAAACTAGAGCGCGTTCGTGTGAAATGGAATCAGCACGAGCGGCGAACTCGGTCTGCTCCCTCCCCCCTTGTGGGGGAGGGCTGGGGAGGGGGGTGATGCGGCGAGATAGTGATGGCGCCACCTCCGCAGGGGTCGCACTAACCCCACCCCCAACCCCTCCCTACAAGGGGGAGGGGAGCAAAGCGAGATTGCGGGCTCGTCATCGCGCACGAGTCGCCACTTCGATGCGCACGCCCGCTCGCATGAGACTTCAGAGCGCAGCTCATGCGGCGGGGAGCGTCTCATACGCTCCGGCCTTGCGCAGCGCGTCGACGATGCGGTCGGGCGTCAACGGCATCTCGGCAAAGCGCACGCCGAAGGGCGAGAGCGCGTCCTCGACCGCGGAGATGATGGCCGCCGGCGTCGGGATGGTGCCGCCCTCGCCGGCGCCTTTGACGCCGAGCGGATTGAGCGGGTTCGGCGTCTCCACGTGCTCGATGTCGCAGGCAGGCACGTCGAGCGCCGTCGGCAAGAGGTAGTCCTGAAAGGTCGTCGTCAGCGGCTGCGCGCCGCTATCGTACTTCATCCACTCGAACAGCGCGTTGCCGATGCCATGGGCGACGCCACCCTGCACCTGGCCGTCGACGATCAGCGGATTGATGATATTGCCGCTGTCGTGGGCGACGGTGTAACGCAGGAGCTTCACGCCGCCGGTCAAAGGATCGACCTCGACCTCCGCCACGTGCGTGCCGTTGCAATACGACGCTTGCGGCGGGGTGAAATAGGCCGTGTGCTCGAGGCCGGGCGCTTGGCCGGCGGCAAAGGAAAAGCCCGGCATGCCCTGCGCGGCGCGCGCAAGCTCCCCGAGCGCGATCGATGGCTTGTTGCCGCCGCGCGCGATGGCGCGGCCATCCTCGACGTCGATCTCGCTCTCGGGCACGCCGAGCACGCGGCCGGCGAGTGCGACGACCTGCTTGCGCACGCTTGCGCCCGCGATCAGTGCGGAAGAGCCGGCGTTGATCGCCTGCCGGCTGGCGAAGGCGCCGATCCCTTGCGAGATGGCGGCGGTATCGCCGGCAGTCATGACGATGTCCTCGATGCGGCAGCCCACCTGATCGGCCACGATCTGGGAGAGCGTGGTGCGCGTGCCTTGCCCCTGCGTGGTGGCGCCAGTCGCCACCGCGACCTTGCCATTGGGAAGGACGCGCACGGTCACGCCCTCGAACGGCCCCAGTCCCGTGCCCTCCACGTAGTTGGCGACACCGATGCCGAGGTAGCGGCCTTCGGCGCGCGCTTTCGTCTGGCGCGCGCAAAAGCCGTCATAGTCGGAGAGCGCGAGCGCGCGCTGCTGACTTTTCGGAAAATCGCCGCTGGCATAGACGAGCGGCTTGCCATCGCGAAAAACCAGTCCGACGGAGTAAGGCATCTGCTCGGGGGCGATCATGTTGCGTCGCCGCAGCTCGGTGCGATCGAGCTTGAGCTCGCGCGCGACTCGGTCCATCAGCCGCTCCATGGCGAAGACCGCCTGAGGCCGGCCGGCGCCGCGCACCACCGTGGTCGGCACGCGGTTGGTGAGCACGACCGTCGCCTCGATGCGATAAGCCGGCACCACGTAAGGTCCAGGAAATGTCGTCGCGGCGATGTAGGGCACGATGATGCCCCAGGGCAGGAAGGCGCCGGTGTCGTGCAACAGGGTGCCGGAGAGGCCGAGGATTTTTCCTTGGGCATCGACGGCGATCGCGACCTTCCAATGCTGGTCGCGCTCCTGCGTCGCCGAAAGAAAATGCTCGCGCCGATCCTCCTGCCACGCCACCGGGCGGCCGAGCTTCATCGCAGCGGCTGGAATGACCGCTTCCTCGGCGTAGAACGGCGCCTTGGTGCCGAAGCCGCCGCCGACATGGGGCGCGATGATGCGGATCGCTTCGAGGTCGCGTTCGAACAGATCGGCAAGCGTGGCGCGGCAAAGGTGCGGCGTCTGCGTCGCCGACCACACCGTCAGCATGTCGGAAGTGGCGTCGTAGCTCGCGAGCACGGCGCGGCCTTCGAGCGTCATGGCGCCGCCGCGATGGAGGCAAAGGTCCTCCTCGAACACGTGTGCCGCGCGCGCGAACGCCGCGTCGATCTCGCCGTAGCTCATGGCAACGACGGCGGCAATGTTGGTTGCGAGGTCGCTGTGGGCGGGAGCAGCACCGGCGCGCGCGGCATCGCGGCAGTCGCTGACCGCCGGCAAGACTTCGAAATCGACCTTGACCGCGGCGGCGGCGTCCTCGGCGAGATAGCGGTCGTCCGCGATCGCCACGGCGATGGTCTGGCCGACGTAGCAGACTTCGCGGCGTGCCAACGCGAGCTGCGTGCGCGGCGTCTTGATCGATGGATTGGGCACCAGCATCGGAATCTGGCCGCTCGCCATGCGCGGCGGCAGATCATCCGCGGTCAGCACGGCATGGACGCCCGGCATCGCCCGCGCCGCCGACACGTCGATGGAGCGGATTGCGGCGTGGGCGTGCGGGCTGCGCACGAAGCAAGCGTGCAGCGCGCCGGCGAGCCTGATGTCGTCGACGAAGCGCCCGCGTCCGGTCAGCAGGGTCGGATCTTCGAGGCGCGCGACGCGGGCGCCGAAATGCTTCGCGCCCATGGTCGGATGCCCGGAACAGCGCAACGCGGCGGCCGACGATACACCGAAAGCATTGCATTGCAATCGCGACAAATCGTACGTTAGCGACGAAACAAGAAGGTCGCGACCATGCTCGACGTCGGCGCCGATGCGCGTCGGCCGGCCCGAACGGGCGCCGCCGGACCGCCGCTCGATTTTCAATCACACCTCGCCACGCTCGAGGCGCAGGGACTGCTCGTGCGCGTCGATCGCCCGATCGACAAGGACACCGAGTTGCATCCGCTGGTGCGCTGGCAATTCCAGGGCGGACTGGCGGAGGATCAGCGGCGCGCGTTCTTGTTCACCAACGTCATCGACTCATCGGGTCGTCGCTACGACATTCCGGTTGCGGTCGGCGCGCTCGCCGCTTCGCCGCGCATCTACGCGGCCGGCATGGGGCGCGCGGTCGAGGAGATCGAAGCGGCGTGGGTGCGCGCGATCGCCCATCCGATTCCGCCGCTGCTTGTTCCCTCGCCGCCATGCCAGGCGGTCGTGATCAAAGGCGAGGAGCTTCGCGGCGCCGGCAAGGGCTTGGCGCGCTTGCCGGTGCCGATCTCGACGCCGGGTTTCGACGCGGCCCCCTATCTGACCGCGACGCTCTGCGTCACGCGCGATCCCGACACCGGCATCCAGAACATGGGAACGTACCGCGCGGCGTTGAAGGCGACGGACAGGCTTGGCGTGCGCATGTCCTCGCGGATCGGCGGCGCCGGCGGCTATCTGCATTGGAAGAAGCACAACCGCCGCGGCGAGCCGATGCCGTGCGCCATCGTCGTGGGCTGCGCGCCGGTCGCGATGTTCACGGGCGGGATGAAGCTCGCCGTCGATTTGGACGAGATGGCGGTCGCGGGGGCGCTCGCCGGCGCGCCGATGCGCATGGCGAAAGCGCTCAGCGTCGACCTCCACGTGCCCGCCGACGCGGAGATCGTGATCGAAGGACTGATCGATCCCGAGCTGCTCGAGCCGGAAGGGCCGTTCGGCGAAAGTCACGGCCACGTCGCGCTCGAGGACTTCAACATGTCCATGCGCGTGAGCGCGATCACGCACCGGCGGTCGCCGGTGTTTGCGTCCATCATCAGCCAGGTGACGCCGAGCGAATCGAGCGTGCTCAAGAAGGTGGCGATGGAGCCCTTGTTCCTCACGCACCTGCGCCAACAGCTCGCCATCAAGGGGGTTCGCCGCGTGGTCATGCACGAGCCGCTCTCCAACTTGCGCAAGGTGATCTTCGTGCAATTCGCGCACGGCACGCCGCGCAGCGAGATCTGGCGCGGCTTGCACGGCGCCGCGACGCTGCTCGCCGATTGCGGGAAAATCTGCATTGCGCTGAGCGAAGACATCGACCCGACCAACACCGACGCGGTGTTCTGGTCGCTCGCCTACCGCTCGAACCCGATCGAGGACGTGCATATCGCTCCCCACCGCTCCGCCGGTCACGGGCCGAAATCCCGACCGCGTGAAGAAGACTCAGGCCTCCTCATCGACGCGACGCTGAAACATTCGGCGCCGCCGCTCGCTTTGCCGGCGCGCGAATTCATGGAGCGGGCGCGCGCGATCTGGCAGGAGCTTGAGCTGCCCGCGCTTACCCCGCAGCCTCCATGGCACGGCTATTCGCTCGGCGATTGGTCGCAGAGCTGGGACGTCTACGCGGAGCGCGCCGTTGCCGGCAGATGGCAGCAAAGCGGCGAGGAAACGTTCGCGCGGCGCCGCGCCGGCTTGATCCCGGAAACGCCGGTGCGCGAGGTCGAGGGAAAAAAAGATTGATGCCCGCTCGTCACACCACCACGGTCAGCCGCTTCGCCGCCCGCGTGACCCCAGTGTAGAGCCAGCGGTCGCGGTTGTCCGGGAATGCGCCGGACTCGTCGAACAGCACCACGTCGTCCCATTGCGAGCCTTGCGCCTTGTGGACGGTCAGGACGTAGCCGAAGTCGAACTCGTCGTAGGGTTTGCGCGCCGGCCAGTCGAATTCTTCGATGGCGCCGGTGAAGCATTCCGGCCGAACCGACACCTTGATCATCCTGTCACCCAGCTCCTCGTCGGGCTTGAGCCGCATGCGGATGATTTGTCGCCGCGCCTTCGGGCGCTCCTTCACCACCCAGAGGCCGCCGTTGAACAATCCCTTGCGCCGGTTGTTGCGCAGGCAGACGAGCTTGTCGCCCGCCATCGGCAATGCATCGGCAAATCCGCGACGCTCGCGCAGGCGCGCGTTGTAGGCGCGCCGCGTCGCGTTGCGGCCGACGAGAACCTGATCGGCGCCGATCACGCGCGCGGGATCCAACGCGTCGCGCCGCACCACCTCGCTCTTGCCATAGCGGCCCTCCGGCAACGTGTTGCCGGCCCGAATCATCATCGACAGTCGCACGATCGGGTCGTCCTGGGCCTGCCGATGCACCTGCGTGAGCATGGCGTCGGGCTCGGCGTCGGTGAAAAAGCCGCCGCCTTGGATCGGCGGCAGTTGCGCGGGGTCCCCGAGCACCAACAGCGGCACGCCGAACGACATCAGGTCGCGCGCGAGCTCGGCATCGACCATCGAGCACTCGTCGATGACGATGAGCCTCGCCTTGGAGGCGGGCGCCTCGTCCCACAGCTCGAAGCTCGGCGTCTCCTCGCCGCTTTCGCGCGCCTTGTAGATCAGGCTGTGAATGGTGGCGGCGCCCTGGCAACCCTTGCTGCGCATCACGCACGCCGCCTTGCCGGTGAAGGCAGCAAACAGAACCTTGCCGTCGACGCCTTCGGCGAGGTGCTTGGCGAGCGTGGTCTTGCCGGTTCCGGCATAACCGAAGAGGCGAAAGATCGAGGCGCGCCCGCGCGCGGCTTTGAGCCAATTCGAAGCCGCCGTCAGGGCGGCATCTTGGTGCGGCGTGAAGGTCGGCATCGGCGGCCAAAGCGGTCCGCCAGCATAAAGAACAGAACAGGAACGTTTGTCAAGGCATGGGTCCGCTGCACGCACCGTGTGGTCCGCGCATCCGCACGATCCCCGGATATCACGCGAAGAGGAATCGTACGGTCGAGGCCGCGGCGAGCGCCGCGCCTAGGGTCGCGAGCAGATGGCTGAGCCAGGACGAGGCGGCCGGCACGGCGGGAGTTGCTGCACCGCTCAGGCGTATAATGACGCAACGGAGGCGATCATGAACGAAGACGTGTTCAACACGAGCATTCGCAAGTTTCTCAAGACGCTGGGAGTGAGCGCCCAGCGCGAGATCGAGAAGGCGGTCCGCCAGGCCTTGGCGGAGGGCAGGCTCAAGGGCAACGAAAAATTCCCCGCCAGGGCGACGGTCACGCTCGGCGGTATCGGCTTCTCACACGAGATCAAAGGCGAGATCGAGCTGGAGTGAGTAGCGCCCTCGATGGCATGGGCGCGCTGCCGCTCGCGTCCCGTCAATCCACCGTCACGCCGCTCGCTTTGATCGGCCCGGCCCACTTGTCGATCTCGCTCTTGACGAACTTGCCGAGATATTCCGGCGTGGCGCGGTCCTCGGGCACGATCACGGCGCCGAGCGCTTCGAGCCGCTCCTTCACCGCCGGCGTCTTCATCGCCTCTACGGTGGCGTGGTTGAGGGTCTTGACGACATCGGCCGGTGCGTCCTTCGGAAGGAAGATGGCGTTCCAGGTATAGGCCTCGAGGTTCGGCGTGCCCTGCTCGAGACCGGTCGGCACGTCGGGCAGCGCGCTCGAGCGCTCCTTGGTCATGATCGCGATCGCCTTCACCGTGCCGCCGTCGATTTGCGGCTTCGCGGTGCTGACGACCTCGCACAAATAATCGATGCGGCCGCCTTGGAGATCCTGCATGGCGGGGCCGGTCCCCCGGTAGGGCACGTGCGTTATGTCGACGCCGATGAGGTAGTTGAGCAGCACGCAGCCGAGATGGGTCGCGGAGCCGGCGCCGGCTGAACCGTATTGCATCGTGCTCTGGTTGGCCTTGGCGTAGGCGATGAATTCCTTGAGGTTGTTCACCGGCAGGTCCTTGCGCGCAATGAGCACAATGGGCACCTCGGCGATGAGCGCAACCGGCGTGAAATCGGTCGTCGTGTTATAGAGCGGCTTCTTGTACATGGTCTGGCTCTGCGCGTGGGTACCCACGGTGCCGAGCACGAAATTGTAGCCGTCGGGCGCGGCATCGGCGACGCGCTTGGAGCCCGTCATGCCGCCCGCGCCGCCGACGTTCTCGACCACGACCTGCTGGCCGAGGATCTCGCCCATGCGGTGCGCCATGACCCGGCCGAGCACGTCGGTTGGACCGCCGGCCGCGAACGGAATGATCATCGTCACCGGCCGGGCCGGATAGGTCTGCGCCAGCGCGGTACTAGCGAGTGCAAGCAGCAGGACACCGCACGCCGCACCGGATAAACTCTTGAGCATTTGGCTCCTCCCTCATTGCGCGCAAGATTTGTCCTTCCGCCGGATCGTGGTCAAGCCGCGGCTTGACGCAGCGCTCACACGGGCTTGTGACCGACGAGCGGGCCGCGTAAGAGGCAGGCTCCCGGAGTTCTCGTCATGCCCAAGGTCCGCCAATGCCGATAACCCGCGTCGCCGTTGCCGGCCTCGGCGCCATCGGCCGCGTGCTCGCGCGCAAGCTCTCCGCCGGCATGGGGGACCTCACGCTCGCTTGTGCGGCTGCGCGTGATCATGCCAAGGCGCGGGCTTGGCTCGATGCCGAGCGCATCGCGTGTCCCTTGGTCGAGCCCGAGGCGTTTCCGGCCCATGCCGATCTTGCGGTCGAATGCACCCCGGCTTGCGTGCTCGAGCGCATCTGCCGGCCGATGCTGGAGGCGGGAAAACAGGTGATGGTGCTCTCGGTCGGCGCGCTGTTGCCGCGGCCCGACTTGATCGAGCTCGCGAAGGCGCGGGGAGGGCAGATCATCGTGCCGACCGGGGCGCTGCTCGGACTCGATGCCGTCACCGCCGCGGCCGAAGGCCAGATTCATTCCGTACGCATGATCACCCGCAAGCCGCCGCGCAGCCTTCTGGGCGCGCCTTATCTCGATGCCAACGGTATCTCGCTCGACGGGCTCAACGGGCCCAAGCTCGTGTTCTCCGGCACGGCGCGGGAGGGAGCGGCGGGATTTCCCGCCAATGTCAACGTGGCGGCGGCGCTGGCGCTGGCCGGCATCGGGCCCGACCGCACGATGATGGAAATCTGGGCCGACCCTTCGCTCGACCGCAACTGCCATACCGTCGAGGTCGACAGCGACTCGGCGCGCTTCACTCTCGCGATCGAAAACGTCCCCTCGGAAAATCCCCGCACCGGACGGATCACGGCGCTCTCGGTCGTTGCCGCCCTGCGCAAGCTCAAGACGCCGCTGCGAATTGGAACTTGAGTTAACCCTTGCCTAACGGGCGAAACGCTGCCCGCTTGCCGGCGCGCCCCGGCACAAGCCGTTCCGGCGGCCCCGACCAGTCCCGTAAATGGTTCGATTTATTGCAAAATTTAAGGGTACCCGAGTTCCACGGGACCGTGCTTCGGCCATAATCTTAGCCCCAAACGCGGGGATCATCCGGGGTGGTGCGACAACGGAAGGGGGGCCACCAACCGCCATCTCTGTGGCAGAACCGTGAACCCAACGGTAGCCGCTTGCGACTAACCTCACGAGTCCGACCGTCCGAAACCGATGCAATCGACATCAGACGAGGTGCTCATCGGACGGATCGCGAACGGCGATCGGCTCGCCATGCAGGTGCTGTATGCGCGGCACCACGTGCGTGTGTTTCGGTTCGTAGTACGTCTCGTTCGGAATGAGGCCACGGCGGAGGACGTGATCAGCGAGGTGTTCCTCGACGTGTGGCGTCAGGCTGGTCGGTTCGAAGGGCGCTCGGCGGTGTCGACGTGGATGTTGGCCATCGCCCGCTTCAAGGCCCTCTCGGCGCTCAGGCGCCGGCCGGACGAGGAGTTGGACGAAGAGACCGCAGGCGCCATCGAGGATCCGTCGGACGATCCCGGGACCGCGCTGGAGAAGAAGGACAAGAGTGCAATGCTCCGGAAGTGCCTTACGGGACTTTCGGCCGAACATCGGGAGATCATCGACCTCGTGTACTACCACGAGAAATCGGTCGAAGAAGTAGCCGAGATCGTCGGCATCCCGGAGAACACGGTCAAGACGCGCATGTTCTACGCGCGCAAGCGGCTGGCGGAGCTGCTCAAATCGGAGGGAATTGAAAGAGGTTGGCCATGAATGCGATCAACAAAGAGCCAGAGCGCCACGAGATCGAAGCTCTGCTGCCGTGGCACGCGGCAGGG